>WNFA01000593.1_pt1 | contig 54509 bp, 48 predicted proteins | sample 5400481 | NCBI WGS metagenome assembly WNFA01 (sample SAMN13153340, study PRJNA577476) | soil metagenome | isolation source: 120 cm saprolite under Douglas fir tree site 2 hole 1 replicate 2 | place: USA:California | collected 2015-04-18 | reverse complement strand
GCCGGAATTTTGCCTTCACCTTTGGCCAACCGGACGCTCTCGCGGGTCGCCAGGCCCTGCATCACGTTCTTCTGTTTCATGAACTCAAAGAACCGTTGCGGTGGAACCACCAGAATGCCCGCGGCCCCATGCGCGGCAGCAGCGGCCGAGCCTTGCTGCTCCGGCGTTAAATGAGACGCGTCTATCCCTGCCGGAAGTTCTGAAACCGCCAGCACAATCTTTCCTTTTACATCCACCGCTGCATAGTCATCGTGCTTCAGCTCAGGAGCAGAAATGCCGGCGCCTACGTAAACGATCTGTCCCTGCGCCTCACCGTTTCGCGTTACCTGGGCAGAAAAATAGTCCTCAGCGAACTTGAAGGTTTCCGGTTTCCCGTTGATGGTAAGTTCCAGCGCCATTCTGGATGCGTCGGGTTTGCTGGAGACCAGCTCAAAGGATTGCAGGAAGCTGCCGTTTTGGCCGGCGCCACGGAATCCATAGCCTTCCAGACGCGACGCCAGATACCGTGCCGCAATGGCAAAACTTGGTGACAGAGTATATCGGCCGCCAAGTTCATCAGACGCCAGAAACTCCAGGTGCATACGGAGTTCCGCCGGGGTAATGGAATCTACGGTGGTTGGTACCGCGGGTAACGTGGCTGGCAGCGCAACACCTACGGTCGCTGCGGCTGCCAATGTCAACGCGAGCAGGCTCTTTAGCAAAAGGTTTTTGGGAGGAAGCACCCCCTGATGTTAGCAGTGCTGGATGAGACACACAAATCCCAACGCCGGTAACCGCTCCAATCAAAATAGACGCGTTGCATTAGAATTACGAAATGCCGGAAAGACGCCTGACGTGAAACAAACAGTCATTGTCCTCGAAGATGACAGCGATATCGCAAACCTTGTCAGCATGCATCTGCAACAAGCGGGCTTTCTTGTCAAGGTATGCAAAACCGGTGACACCGTCCTTGCCATGGCCCGGCAACAACTGCCGGTTCTCTTTCTGCTGGACGTGATGGTCCCGGGCAGCAGCGGCTTTGAGGTATGCAAGCGCGTGCGCGAAAGCCGCGATCTGGCGAAGATTCCCATCATCTTCCTTACCGCCAAAGCCACGGAAGAGGACCGCGTGAAAGGCCTTGAACTTGGCGCCGACGACTACATCAGTAAGCCGTTCAGCACCCGCGAACTCATCGCACGCGTAAATGCCGTGCTCCGCCGCTTTGAGCAGCCACTTGTGGCCAACATTCTTACTCCTGATTTTCAGCTCGATTCTGACTCCTTCACGCTGACGGTACGTGGCGCTCATGCAGACATTACGGCCACTGAGTTCCGTTTGCTTCACTTCCTTGCTTCCCATCCCGCCCGGGTCTTCTCCCGGGACCAGATCCTGGATGCAGTATGGCGAGATATGTCTTTCGTGACCCCACGCTCGGTGGATGTTTACATCCGCCGGCTGCGTGAAAAGATTGAACAGGATCCTGAGGATCCCAGATATCTAAAAACCGTCCGCGGAGCCGGGTATAAGTTCGAGGCCACTAAGTGAGAAATCGCATTTTTCTCAAGGCCTTGCTGGCCTTTATCGCTGTGATTGCCGTGGCCACCCTCACCATGGACATCGCGATTCGCCGTGTCTGGGAAAATTCTCTGCGTAATGACCTTGAACAATCCCTTACGCAGCATGCACGCGCTTTTGCGGTACGCATTCAGAATGATAGACAACATACGCTTCAGCAAATGGCTGCGGATGAGGCCGGGATTACCGAAGCGCGGGCCACAATCATTGCCCGTGATGGGCGCGTGCTCGCCGATTCAGAAGCTGATCCCTCTTCCATGGAAAACCACGCACAACGGCCTGAAGTGGTCTCAGCCCTCAACGGAACTCCCGGAGCTGCCACTCGATTAAGTAAGACCGTTGGTATTGAATTTTTGTATGTGGCCGTACCTGATGGCGACAAGATTGTCCGGCTCGCCTACCCGCTTTCCACTGTCCGGGCCCAGATCTCCAGAATCCGCGGCGCCCTTTTGCGCGCTACTCTTCTGGCCCTTGCCTTTGCGCTCTTACTGGCCTTCGCTGCCGCTCAGCTGATTTCAAATCGCCTTCGTCGCATCGTAGGTTTTGCCGAGAGGGTCGCATCGGGAGACCTGTCAGCCCGCATCGCGGAGACTGGCGGTGATGAAATAGCGCAAGTGGCCATGGCGCTGGATCGCACCGCGCGGCGCCTGGAAGAAAACTTCGCTAGTGTGAAGGAAAGCCGTTCGCAACTGGAAGCTCTGCTCAACAGCATGACGGATGGTGTAATCGCGGTATCGCCTGACATGCATGTGCTCTGGGCAAATCAGGCGATCACGGGCATCGTACACCGGCCGCCTCAAATCGGAACTCCGGTCATAGAACTGATTCGCCATCCGGATTTTCTCTCCACACTCAGGGCGGCGCTTGGCTCCAAACAGCGTGAAACCACGATCGCGACCTCCCTCAGCGGCCGGCGGTCCTTTTCCGTAACCGCTGAGCCGCTGCCCGACGGCGGTGTGGTGAGTGTCCTGCACGATATCTCAGCCATCGAACGCGTGGAGAAGACACGGCGCGATTTCATCGCCAACGTCTCTCACGAATTGCGCACTCCGCTCACTTCCATTCGTGGCTACGCCGAAACCCTGTTGGAAACCGACAGCCTGACTGACGGCAACGCACGCGATTTCCTTCAAGTAATACGGCGCAATGCTGAGCGCATGAGCCGGCTCACGGAAGACTTGCTGGTGCTGGCGCGCGTGGAATCCGGTGAGGCCAAGCTCGACCTTCAACCTCATTCTGCGCAGCAGCTTGTGGCGGAGTCAGTCTCGTCCATGCTGGAGACCGCGAAAGCCGACGATCTGGAACTCATCGTCAAGCCGGTCCCTGAAGTCCTGGTGATGGCGGACGCCTACGCCGTTCATCAGGTATTCGCCAACCTGATCAGCAATGCCATCCGCTATGCCGCAAGTGGAAAGAAAATTGAAGTAGGCAGTGAAGAGCAACTGGCAGCAGTTGAATTCTTTGTCCGCGACTTCGGCCCCGGCATTGCTTCTGAACATCTCCCGCGAATCTTTGAACGTTTCTACCGCGTAGATAAAGCCCGCTCACGTGAAACCGGTGGAACCGGATTGGGTCTGGCAATCGTTAAGCACATCGTACTCAATCATGGCGGCGCTGTCCGCGTACAAAGTTCTCTGGGGCATGGCTCTACGTTCTACTTCTCCATTCCTAAAGCGTGACGCTCAAGTTTTGTTTTTATTCCCTATTCATGATCTTTTAACCTGTTTGTAACAAACCTTGCCTATAAGAGCCGTGTGCAACTTTTCACTAAGAAGGCAGGAGGTAAGATGCGGCTCAACTTATTCGTCGCGTTGTTGCTGTGTGCAACGATCGGCAGCGCGGCTGCCGAAACCAATCTCAACGGTGCGGGAGCTACTTTCCCGAACCCTATCTACCAGAAGTGGTTCAGCGAATACCACAACGCCAAGAAGGACGTGACCATCAACTACCAGTCGATCGGTAGCGGCGCTGGAATTAAGCAGGTCACCGCGGGTACAGTGGACTTCGGCGCCAGCGATGGCCCTATGAATGATGAGCAGCTTTCCCAGGCCCCGTTCAAGATCTTTCACATTCCCACCGTTCTCGGCGCGGTTGTTCCCACCTACAATGTTCCCGGCGTTAGCAACGACCTGAAATTTTCGGGCGATGTTCTGGCCGATATTTTCCTGGGCAAAATAAAAAAATGGAACGATCCCCGGCTGGCCAAAGACAACCCTGGCGTTAAGTTCCCAGATTCCGACATTGTCGTGGTACATCGCACAGACGGCAGCGGCACCACGTACATCTTCACCGATTTTCTTTCCAAGGTAAGCCAGGATTGGGCGAACTCCGTAAAAAAAGGGACCTCAGTCAACTGGCCCGTTGGCCTGGGCGGCAAAGGCAATGAAGGTGTTGCCGGCACCGTGAAGCAGACCGAAGGCAGCATCGGCTACGTCGAGTTGATCTACGCCCTCCAGAACAAGATGGCCTATGGCAGCGTTAAGAACCACTCGGGAAAATTCGTCAAAGCTGACCTGGCTTCCGTTACCGCGGCTGCGGCTTCCGTAAAAGATATGCCGGATGATTTCCGCGTTTCTATCACTGACGCTCCTGGCGACAAGTCTTATCCCATCTCCAGCTTCACCTGGCTCCTGGTACCGGCGGAATGGAAGGATGCGAGCAAAGAGAAGGTGTTCGTTGATTTCCTGAACTGGATGGTGAACAAGGGTCAAACTCTCACCGCCAGCCTGGACTACGCCCCATTACCTAAAGCTGTAGCGGAAAAAGTAAAAGCACGTATCAAGGAAATCAAAGTTAAACAATAAAAAACATTTCTGAGGAGAGAGCGTCAAATGAGATTTCTAAGCTCAGCAGGGCTGGTGCTTCTGGGTGCCAGTCTTCTGGCAGCCCAGAGTGGTTCGCCGGTTTCCAGCCAGGCGGACACTTCCCGAATTTCCGACCAGATCAAGTCACTTCAAACAGCAGTCGCGGAGCAGCAGAAGCAGATCCAAATGCTGCAGAGCGAACTTGAACAGAACAAAAAGGCGCAGGTTGTGAACGCGGCGTTCAATGTGGATGTGGCCAGCAACACGCCTGTTGTTCAGAGTGATTCTGATAAACCGAAAGAATCGCCGCTTTCGTTCCGCATCGGCGGCGCTGAGTTTACTCCCGGCGGTTTCGTGGATTTTGAAAATGTGTTCCGCTCCACCAACTCCGGTTCGGCTATCTCCACCAGCTACGGAACAATCCCTTTCACCAATTCGGCTGCTGGTCACCTCACGGAATATCGTGCTACCGGCCAGTATTCGCGCTTCAACATGAAGATTACGGACAAGTTCAAGGGCAATGACGTGACCGGCTACATTGAAGGCGACTTCAACGGTAACGACGCGACCAACGTTTTCCAGACCACCAACCCGCACACTCTTCGTCTCCGCCTCTATTGGGTTGACCTGAAGCGCGGACAGTGGGAACTGGTAGGCGGACAGTCATGGGGATTGGAAACTCCTAACCGTGTTGGCGTTTCGCCGGCTCCTGCGGATCTGGCTATCACTCTGAATGAAGATGCAAACATTCAGGTAGGTATCCACCACAGCCGTGCAGGCCTCTTCCGCCTGGCCTGGCATCCGACCAAGGAATTCGCCTGGGCGTTTGAAGTACAGAATCCGCAGCAATTCACCAATAACGAAGTAGTCTTCCCGGCCGCTTTCAATGCCGGCGCAAGCGCGGTTGCTAACCAGTTCGATAATGGAACCGCGAACATTCCCAATCTGTCTCCGGACCTGATGACCAAGCTGGCCTATGACACGCTGTTCGGTGGCAAAAAGTTCCACATCGAAGCTGGCGGAATCTTTACAACTGCCAAGATTGCGAACCAGATTTCACCATCAACAGCAGCCAGTCCGTTTGTCACACACTCCAAGATCGGTGGCGGTGGCATGGCGGCCATGAATATCGAACCTGTGAAGAACGTTCGCTTTCTTGTGAACGGAATGTACGGGTCCGGCATCGGTCGCTACAGCATCGCACTGGGACCGAACGCGGTTGTTCGCCCAGTCGCTCTGACGGCAACCACCTTTGACGCGGATATTTCGATGGTCCACTCTGGATCAGGTTCAGGCGGCATTGAAATTCAGGCCACGCCGAACACCCAGATCGCCGGCTATTACGGCGGAGCTTACTTCCAGCGTAATGCCTTCCCTGACATCACGGCTGCGGGAGCTACGAAGCCGATCATCGGTTTCGGTGGCGCAACCTCCGCGAACACCAATAACCGTGCCATTCAGGAAGGCACCGTCGACTTCATTCAAACCTGGTGGAAAAACCCACAGTATGGTTCGTTGCTGACCATTCTTCAGGCTTCCTATGTCACACGCAGTCCCTGGGCGGTCTTAACCACCGGAGGCGTGCTTCAGCCAAAGAACGCGCACCTTGGCATGGGTTTTGTCAGTCTACGCTACGTGCTTCCATAGTAGAAGCAATCCTCACTCACTCACTTGAGCGCTGGAGAAGACCCCGGCGCTTTTTTAACAACCCTTTAACAATCGTCTGCTAGCTTGCCCATATGCCCACGCTTCCAAAGCCTAAAGTACCTGGCGCCCGACCCGGCTCCAACGGTTCCAGCGGCTCGCAGGATCCAACTTCTGGAGGTCCCGTGGCACTTGGCGCGGCGGCAACGTCTCGGTTTCGGACCAAAGAAAGCGTTTTTGCTGATAACAGCTTCCGTTCTCTGGTCTTTGCATGCGCCATCGCACTTCTGGTGATTGTGGGACTGATTGTTTTCGAATTGATCACTCAGTCCCGTCTTTCAGTGACCAAGTTCGGTCTTAAATTTCTACAACGTTCAATCTGGGACCCGGTGGCGGAAGACTTTGGCGCCCTTCCCTTCATCTACGGCACCCTGGTTTCGTCTTTGATCGCACTCATTCTTGCTGTACCGCTTTCGGTTGGAACCGCCCTTTTTCTTACAGAACTATGCCCGCAGAAGATCCGCGGAATCCTTTCCTTGTTGGTTGAACTCCTGGCCGCAATCCCGAGCGTAATTTACGGCTTATGGGGGATCTTTGTTCTGGCGCCATTTCTGCGCGCCCATGTTGAACCTTTTCTTGGAAAATACTTCGGCTGGACAGGATTGTTCACCGGCCCGAAATACGGCATTGGCATGCTGGCCGCCGGGATCATTCTGGCCATCATGATCCTGCCGATCATCGCGTCCATCACGCGCGAAGTGGTCACGGCCGTTCCCCGGCAGCAACGTGAAGCAGCACTGGCACTGGGCGCCACCAAGTGGGAAATGCTCAACATGGCCGTCCTGCGGAACGCCCGCCCCGGCGTTTTCGGTGGCATCATCCTCGGCCTGGGACGAGCTCTTGGCGAAACCATGGCCGTCACCATGGTGATTGGAAACCGGGCAGAGATCGCTAAATCTATTTTTGCTCCCGGACACACGCTGGCCAGCGTGATTGCCAACGAATTTACGGAGGCCGTGGGCAATACCTACCAGAGCGCGCTGATTGAAATGGCGCTGATCCTGTTCGTGCTAACTCTGATCGTCAATGCTCTGGCCGGACTGCTGGTTTGGTCTATTACTCGGGGCATGCCATCGAGGTCCCTTGCGTAGTATCCAGCGCAACAAGATTTCGCTCCGGCGTCGCCTGGCCAACGGTCTGGCGCTTGGCTCCATTACTGTTGCCGCCATGGTGGTTACAATTCCCTTGTTCCTGATTCTGGGCACGGTGATTTATCACGGCATCGGAGGCTTAAACTGGGATTTCTTTACCCAGATTCCCAAGCCGATGGATGAAAGCGGCGGTGGCATGGCGAATGCCATTGCCGGCTCCGCCATGATTCTGGGCTTGGCCAGCGTTATCGGCGTGCCCCTCGGAATCGGCGCAGGAGTTTTTCTTGCCGAATACGGCCGCAACACCGCCGGCAATATCGTCCGCTTTACGGCAGACGTGCTCAACGGCGTCCCCTCGATTGTGATTGGGTTGACGGCTTACGCTTTGGTAGTTGTACCGCAGCATCATTTTTCAATGCTGGCGGGAAGTGTGGCCCTGGGCATCATGATGATCCCGACCATCAGCCGCACCACCGAAGAGGTGCTACTCATGGTTCCGCAATCCATTCGCGAGGCCGCGCTTGGTTTGGGTATCCCGCAATGGCGCACCACCGTATCGGTTGTGCTGCGTACTGCCAGCGCCGGCATCATCACCAGTATTATGCTGGCCTTCGCCCGCATCGCCGGAGAGACAGCGCCCTTGATGTTCACTGCCCTCGGCAACCAGTATTGGAATACAAATCCCAATCAACCTACGGCAGCGTTGCCACTCCAGATCTTCAGCTATTCGATCATGCCTTATGACAAGGCGCATCAGCTCGCGTGGACCGGAGCACTCTTACTCATCTCCTTGATTATGGTTACGGTCATCATTTTCAGATACTTTGCCAATCGCGGCGTATTGAAAGGGTCCAGCTAAATGGAAACTGGCATCCACGTCCGGGATCTAAGCGCCTGGTTCGGTACCACGCAGGCTCTCCACGGTATTGCCCTGGAAATCCCGGAAAAACAGAGCACAGCCATCATCGGTCCTTCGGGTTGCGGAAAATCCACTTTCGTTCGCTGCCTGAATCGCATGCATGAAACTCTGCCCAACACGCGTGTGGAAGGCGAAGTAAAGATCGGCGATCTCGACATCTATGGCAAAGGAGTCTCACCGGTTTCTATCCGCCGCCGTGTCGGCATGGTCTTCCAAAAAGCTAACCCCTTTCCGACCATGTCCATCTATGACAACGTCGCAGCCGGCCTGAAATTGAATGGCTTTACCAATCGCCGTGAACTGGATGGCATCGTGGAACGCTCCCTGCGCCAGGCGGCCCTTTGGGACGAAGTTAAAGACAACATCAAGAAGAAGTCCGGTGCCAGCCTTTCCGGCGGCCAGCAGCAGAGATTGTGTATCGCGCGGGCGCTTGCGGTTGAGCCGGAGGTGTTACTCATGGATGAGCCAGCCTCGGCGCTCGACCCGATTTCGACCTCGAAAATCGAAGACTTGATTTTTGACCTGAAGAAGCAGTACACAGTTGTTATAGTCACTCACAACATGCAGCAGGCTGCGCGCGTGGCGGAATTCACGGCATTTTTCCTCATGGGCAATCTTGTTGAATTCGACAAGACTGAAAAAATGTTCACCAAGCCCAGCGACAAGCGCACAGAAGATTACATTACCGGGAGATTTGGATGACGCGAACAAGGTTTCACCAGGGCCTGGATGACCTGAAGCAGAAACTGCTCACCATGGGTGGGCTGGCTGAACAGGCGGTAGAGCGCTCTGTGCGCGCTTATCAGTCCCGCGACACGGCCATTTGCGAAACCGTGCTCCGTGACGAAGCCCAGATCAATGCCGCGGAACGCGAGGTGGATGAGCTCTCCATTGACCTGCTTGCCATGCAGCAACCCATGGCTGTGGACCTTCGCTTCATCATTGCCTGCATCAAGATCAACTCAGACATTGAGCGTGTGGGCGACCAGGCGGTCAACATCGCCGAACGCGTGCTGGACATGGTTTCTCATCCCAAGTCCGACCTTAATGTCGATATTCCACGTATGGCGTCGCTTGCCATCAACATGGTGCGCGATGCCTTGAACTCATTCCTTACCGCTGACGCAGAACTGGCTCGCTCCGTTCTGGAACGCGATGACCTGGTGGACAACATCAACCGTGAAATTTTCGAGGCGGCTGATTTTGCCATGACGCACGGAGTGGAAACTCATCGCGATGCACTGGACACGCTGATCGTTGCGCGCAACCTGGAGAGGGTGGCTGACCACGCAACCAATATCGCTGAAGACGTAATTTTCTGGGTGCGCGGCGCTGATGTCAGACATCACGCACAAACCTGAACTAACTGCCTCGGAATTCCGGGGCAGCGCCATCCAGATCACCTGAACAATACACGACATCCTTCTGCGGTGAAAAAAGTTACAATAGGCTTGCTCAAGCGAGGGGTCCGACCGCGTTTTTTTTAACTTGGCGTTTACAATAGCCTGCTAGCATCCACACGTCACATTTATGAATCGGCCTGTTGACGATCCTTCTCTTTACATAAACCGTGAAGCCTCGTGGCTTGCCTTCAACCGGCGGGTCCTTGAAGAAGCCAATGATGTAAGTAATCCCCTTTTAGAGCGGGTCAAGTTCCTGGCCATCTCTGCCAGTAATCTGGACGAATTTGTTGAAGTCCGTGTGGCCGGTTTATTGCAGCGCATTGAAGACGGCTTTATTGATTCCGGTCCGGATGCCCTCTCTGCTGCTCAGGAGCGCGACTTAATCTCCAAGGAAACGCACGAGTTTGTGGATGAGCAATATGCGTGCCTGAATAACCGGCTGCTTCCTACTCTGGAAAAGGAAAATATTCGGGTACTCGATCTCAAGAACCTGAATTCTGAGCAGGAAGCATTCATTGACGATTATTGCGAAAAGGAAGTGGATCCGCTGCTTACGCCGGTCACCGTTGATCCGGCCCATCCATTTCCCCGCGTGCTCAACAAAGCCCTTTGCATCGCCTTGCTCTTGAAACGCAAGCGCCGTGCCACCGGAACTTACATGGGTGTGATTACTGTGCCGCGCGTTTTGCCGCGCCTGGTAAGGCTTCCCTCCAAGACCGGGGTTGATTACATCTTTCTTGCGGACCTGCTCACCTATCATGCAGCCAGCATGTATCGCGGCTATGACATTATTTCCGCGGCTTCATTCCGCGTGACCCGGAACAGCAATCTTTATCTGGAAGAAGAAGAATCGCGCAATCTGCTGGAGACCGTCCGCGGGGAATTGCACAAGCGCCGTAAAGGTGACGCCGTAAGGCTTGAGATTGATGCGGACGTGCACACCGAGATTGCCCGGCGATTGCAGCAGACGTTCGAACTTGAAGACTGGCAGGTCTTCTACACGCAAGGCCCGGTCAATCTTTCCCGGCTGTTTAATTTTTACGAACTGACCGAGCGTCCGGACCTGAAATTCAAGCCATTTGTTGCCCGCGAGCTTCGACTTCCACCCAACAGCAGCACGACCTTTGACGAGTTGCGCAAGCGCGATATCCTCCTGCATCACCCGTTTGATTCCTTTGATGCCGTGGTCGACTTCATTGAGACAGCCGCGCTAGATCCGGATGTGATCTCCGCCAAGCAAACAATCTATCGCACCAGTCGTGACTCTCCCATTGCCAATGCCCTCATTACGGCTGCCAACAAGGAGAAGGAAGTCATCGCCGTCCTGGAGTTGCAGGCGCGTTTTGATGAAGCGTCAAACATCCAATGGGCACGCACCATGGAGGATGAAGGCGTACAGGTATATCACGGCCTGGTGGGCCTTAAAACCCACTGTAAGTTGTGTTTACTGGTGCGGCACGATCCTGACGGTGTCACGCGCAGGTATGCCCACATCGGCACCGGCAATTACAATCCCACAACATCACGCTTTTATACTGACGTGAGCCTGTTGACTGCGTCCCCGCAAGTGACTGCTTCTGTCCACGCGGTGTTCAATTATTTAACCGCTTATTCTGAGGCTCCCAGTTACCTGCCTTTGACGGTCTCGCCAATAGATCTGGCTACCAGTATTCTGGCAATGATTCAGCGTGAAACGGAACATGCAAAGGCCGGCAAACCAGCCGCCATCGTCGCCAAGATGAATGCTTTGCTCGACAAGAACGTGATTCAGATGTTGTACAAGGCTTCTCAGGCGGGCGTGAAAATCGACCTAAGCATTCGCGGCATGTGCTCTTTGCGTCCCGGAGTTCCAGGAGTAAGCGATAACATCATTGTTCGCAGTGTTGTTGGCAGATTTCTGGAACACAGTCGCATTTTCTACTTCGAAAATGCGGGCGATGATGAAATCTACATTTCCAGCGCAGACTGGATGCCACGCAATCTTTACGAGCGCGTGGAAGTAATGTGCCCTTTGCTTGATCCAGTGCTGAAACAACGGGCTAAAGATGAAATCCTGGCCGCTTATCTGGCTGACAACGTGAAAGCGCGAATTCTGGACCGCAATGGCAATTACTCCCGGATACCACGCCGGCGCGGACAACCGGCCTTCTCATCGCAGGAATTTCTCATAACAGTTGCTGAAGGAAACGCTGGTGCTTCAAGCATTCCTGAACCGGCCTTGCCCGCCATCAAGCCCACTCGGAGCAGGAAGGCCAAACAGGTTTCAGCTAGATAGGTTACGACGAAGAGAGTATGACGATTTATTTTTTACGCCACGCATCGGCGGGCAAGAAATACGTGAATGCCAAAAAAGACGAACGCCGTCCGCTGGATGAGCCCGGCGTCTTGCAGGCGCGATATGTCGGTCGCCTGCTATCCAACCTGGACATTCAACTGGACCAGATCATCAGCAGCCCGCTGAAGCGGGCCCTGCAAACCGCCTCGCTCGCCGCCAACGAACTGGCTTTTGAAACTGGAATTCAGATTGACGTGGCCTTGCGTCCTGAAAGTGAGTTCGATCAGTTTCAGGAACTGCTGGCACGCTATAGCCGCTACGAATCCATCATGGTGGTGGGACACAATCCCAGCCTGAGTGAATTTCTAAGCAAGACCATCTCTTCGAACTCCAGCCCTGCGCATGTTGACTTTAAGAAAGGGGCCGTAGCCAAAGTGGAAATGTCGGGCCGTAACGGCACACTGGAATGGCTGATTACGCCTAAGATCGCGCGCACGCTTCAAACTACCTTGAAGGCCAGCTCGCGCCCGAAGATTTCACGGAAGTAAGGAATCTCTTTTTCGCCAGCCCAGATCTCCAGGTCTGCTCCTCCGCGTGCCGGCTTTACGTTAATCACGAGCGATTCTTCCCTGGCGGCGGCCCGAATGGATTGCACTGCGCCTCGTCTTCCCTGGTTGAGAGCACGAGCCACCCTCAAAATGGCGGTGGCCTTCATCACGTCAGAGCGGAGCGGCGCAGGAAGAGTTTTGATAAGGCGGTCACCGATTTTTGGACGGGAATTACCCTGGAATCGTGCGATGGTAGCGATAATCTTGCGCTGAAGCGGCGTGTAACCAAACAACTCCGACTGCGAAATAATGTAGTAAGCATGCCTGTGCCGGCCCACCGGATTGATGAACGCTCCCACTTCATACAGCATTGCCGCGGTATCGATCCATTCCCTGAATTGCTTATCCAACCGGTGCAGAGTCCTGGTTTGGTCAAACAAGGCCATGGCCAGCTTGCGGACCTGTGCAGAGTGTGTGGCATCCACCCGGTAGCGGCGGGTAATGCTTTCAAGCACATCTTCGCGATCAGACTGCATCTGCCGGTGCGTCCGCGATTCCATATCATGCTCGGCGGCCATCTGCGCCAGCAAGCCGTCGCGCAACCCCAGGGGTGAATAGCGGAATGCACGAACTCCCAGCAATTCGAGTAAATAGGCGTAAACCGCAGCTCCAGCAATTACAATTTCCGCCCGTTTCGGATTGATTCCTTTGATGGCTGCGCGCTGCCGCTCAGTCATTTTGGCCAGGCGTTTGCCAAGTTTGCTGACCGCGTCCTGAGAAACAAGTGTGGTTCGCGCCAGCTTGAGAGATTGCGATGCACCCGCCAACGCGGCGGCCGTGCCTGACGTTGCAATCGTCATGGTTGGTCCAGCCCGCCTGATCTGCCGGGGAAGGCGCGCAGACTCTTCAGCAATAAAGCCTCTCATGCGCCGGAGATCCTCTTTAGCCGGAGGATCGTGATGAATAAATTCCTGCGTCAACCGGACGGCGCCCAGAGGCAAGCTGATGACTTCTTTCATGTGACCTTTTTCAGAAAGAATCAATTCGCAGCTTCCGCCGCCCAGGTCCATGAGAAGAAGTTTGGCGGGGCGGGTACGCATGTTGGAGACCACGCCCAGATGAATGAGCCGGCCTTCTTCCGGCCCGCTGATGATTTCCAGCTTCCATCCCGTGGCGGACTTCAGCCACTCCGCGAAGATACGGCCGTTGTTACTGTCACGCATCGCGCTTGTTGCTACAACGCGTATCCGCTCTACGGCAAAACTTTGCACTGTGCGATGGAATCGCCGCAAAGCTTTCAGCGTCCGCGCCATCGCCTGGGGATTGAGACTGCCGTCGTGAAACACGCCTTCGCCAAGGCGAGTGACTTCGCGGTCCTGATGAAGTGGGATGAGCCGTCCATTGCGCAGCTCGGCAATGCTGAGGCGAACCGAGTTGGATCCGATGTCAACCGCTGCCAGGACGGGCATATTGGTCAGGCAGGCTGGGCGACGGACGCCACCAGGTGTACCGTCTTTGGCTGCTTACGCGCCGGATTATGGGAATCAAGCAGGCTGGTCAACGCCAGGATTGCAGCCGAATATTTTGACGTCCGAAGAGCACGGGCTTCCACCAGAAGGGGACAATTCGCACGATTGCGAAAGAACTTTTCAGCCACTGCGTAAAGTGCCTCCCAGTCATGCCATTCCCCTAGAACATCCTGCACTGACTTCATCGCCTCCAGAAACTGCTTCTGTTCATCCGATTCGGCCGCAAGCTCCGCCTGATATCGAATCAATTTCATCCGGGTACGCAGAGCATGCAAGCGGCGCGGCTTCATCTTGGCGTGGGATACATACTCGGCGGCCAGTTCGGTCAATTGTGTTTCCGCTTGACGAAGAGGAGTCGAGTCATCGCCAAAGGAGTCCGGTTGCGCCATGGCCTGCGCCTCAATCCTCTGAAGATGGATGAAAAGCCTGGAGCGCTCAACCTTGCGGGCGGCGGCAACCAATCGTTTTAGCTGGCGGTCTCTCTTTTCCTGCAGCGATTGCGTTAGCCGGCGTCGGTCCATGGTGGCCGACTCATTGGAAATTCCTTCCTTGAGCAGGTCCATTTGCACATCAAGATCGCGGACTTTCCCAGCACGCTTTCTCAAGGCACTCAAATCCTGCAATGCATCTGCCTGCTTTCTTGTCATCTGCGGATGCAGATAATCGATGAAGCTCTCCATGCGCCGCGTGGAAGTTCGCAGACGATGTACGTCTTTAGCTGACGCATTACCCTTTGTCTTGGCAATGGACGACAAGAGCTCGCTCGCGAGCGATTTAAATCTGGTTTCTGTAAGGGTCATCGGAAAAAGCTTGCCAACCCCGACGGGCGGCACTCAGCAGTTAACCTACGATAAATGACGCAGTTTCAAGAAGCAACAGCACAGAGCAGCCCAAGGCCCGGAAGTGCTTGCATCACAATGGGTTAGCCTGTAATAATTGCCCAACAGGCGATGGAGTTCGCCTTTAACCGCCCGTACGGCTGATGACTCCTACCAGTCTGAGTTATGGAGCCGTTCTCATGCGAACTCTCAATGAGTGGAAAGCCTACGTCTGGATCTCGATTGGGGCCGTGGTTGGGGCCAATTTACGATATTTCCTTGCGACCTTGATCGCCCGTCTTAGTACTACGGCCTTTCCCGTTGGCACGCTGATCATTAACACCACCGGCAGCATGATTCTGGGTTTCTTTGTTATCTGGACCACGGAACGCGTTCTGGCCGACCCGCTTTGGCGATCGCTGGTGGCCATTGGGTTCTGCGGGTCCTATACTACCTTTTCCAGTTACGCCTTTGAGACCATGGCTTACTTCGAACAGGGAAACTGGATGTTGTTCGCCAGTAATCTCCTAGTCAATAACTTCCTGTGTCTTGGCGCCGTGCTTTTAGGTGGGATGCTGGCGCGGTCACTCTAACCGCGGTCGTCGAAGCGACGAAGCGTGTAAAATCCGTGATGGTATGGTTGAGGAATGTGCAGTGGAAGGATTTGAGTTCAGCGTATGACGCCGCCGGGGACTGCTGTTCAAGTTTCGATCTACCTGAATGAGGCCGATCAGTGGCATCGCCGCCCTCTACACTTGGAGTTGCTCAACTTTCTGCGCGAGAAAGAGGTCCCAGGCGCAACGGTGCTGCACGCTGTGGCAGGGTTCACCGGTCATAGTCGCGTGAAGACTTCAACGCTGGTTGACGCCGGCGGCAAACTTCCTCTGGTGCTGACGTTCATCGACTCTGAAGAACACGTACAGAAGTTGTTGCCGACGATCAAAGAGATGGCGGGCCATCGCCTGATCGTTCGGGAAAAGGTCACCATTGAAGGAGAAGCTGATTGAGCGGACCAGCGTTGGACGTCCTCGCTCTGGCCGCTCATCGTGATGACGTGGAGCAGACCTGCGGCGGCACGCTGCTCAAAATGGCTGAGCGCGGTCTTCTCACCGGAATCCTTGATCTTACCCACGGCGAAATGGGCACCCGAGGCAGCTCTGACGATCGCGCTCGCGAAGCTGCGGATGCTGCCCGTATCCTGAAGGCAAGCTTCCGCGATGCGCTGGATATTCCTGACGGACGCGTGGAGAACTCCTGGGAAAACCGGCTGAAGATCGCACGCGTGATTCGCCAGCAACGTCCCCGAGTTCTGATCCTTCCCTATTGGAAGGGTCGCCATCCTGACCACTACACCGCGTCAACTCTGGGCTACGAAGCAGCGTTTCTCGCCGGTCTGCGCAAGCTTGGCAACACTCCTGGCTCAAGCACCGGAGCGACTGCTGAAGCGGTGGCCCAACTCGCGCCGCATCGGCCGTTCAAAATCATCTACGCCAGCCTCTACTATGACGTGCGTCCATCGTTCGTGGTGGACATCAGCGACCAATTCGAAGCCCGCCTTCATGCGCTGTTGGCATACAAGTCTCAGTATGCTGACCAGAGCGCAGGCGCTGGCCTATTCCCGCAAGAAAAGGAAATTCGCAGCCGACTGGAAGCCATGGCCAGCTTCTACGGACTGCTGGCTGGTGTGAAATATGCCGAGCCCTTCGTGCAAAAAGAAGTAGGACTGGTGGACGACATAACAGCCATTCCAGTGTCGTCAATCTAAGGGCCTTCATTCCTGCCGCGTTTCCCGAAATGGAATTATCCACAGATTCTTTGTCGCGTGAGCATGCAACCGATGTAACGACTTTCGGCTCTGACTCACTTGGCAGACATTGGAGAACCAATAGGACAACCGCAGGAGCCCCACCAATTAGTCTGCTTCTGCGGCGAGTCTCTGTTTTTGTTTATCTTGGTGGATAATGACCTTCGCGGCGAGACATGAGAGATCGCTGCGAAGGTTTTTTCTTTCTGGACCCGCTTGGACGCCAAGTCCAATCAGCTTTGCGAAAAGATCCTGGTCGCCGGTTCCAAAATGGCACCCAGATCGTAGGCGCTCGAGAGTGTCCCAAAGTTCGCGCCATGATCATGACCAAGCCGTGAAGCAATAAAAGCCTGTGTGTTTCCAGCCGATGCGTGGCGAATCATCAAAGAAGTTTGTAGGGCAAGCGCCAGACGGTCGGCAAGGCGGCGCGACTGTCCTTCCTGGCCGCTACTGGCAAAGCTCTTCTTCATGTTAACCATGTCATTTTCAATCGCATTCGTGAACAGATCAAATCTCTGGTCCGCCCCTTTAGCGGAATGCAATTCTTGTAACAGAGCCTCACCCGTTGCCGGCTCTTTCTTGAGAGCCCGGAGAATGTCCAGACAGATCACGTTGCCGGAGCCTTCCCATATTCCGTAAAGCGGAGCTTCCCGATAGAGCCGCGGCATTCCGGAGTCTTCCACGTAGCCATTGCCGCCCAGACATTCCAGCGCTTCGCTCACGAATGGTAAAACGCGCTTGCACAGCCAGTACTTAGAGATTGCGGTCGCAATGCGGCCAAAAGCTCTCTGTCTTTCATCACCAGCACGTCTGTCGAATGATTCAGCCAGACGCATGGCCATGAGCGTGGCGGCTTCAGACTCAAGCACCAGATCGGCCAGGACGTTCTGCATCAACGGCTGCTCTAGCAGCAGCTTACCAAAGGCTGCGCGATGGCAGCAGTGATGCACCGCCTGCACCAGCGCCTGGCGCATCAATCCCGCGGCAGCGATAGCACAATCCAGGCGCGTATGGTTCACCATTTCAATAATGGTGTTGATTCCCCGTCCCTCTTCTCCGACGAGTTGTGCCCATGCGTTCGAGAATTCAACCTCACTTGACGCATTGGAGCGATTGCCGAGCTTGTCCTTCAAGCGCTGGATGAAGAAGTTGTTCTTGTCGCCAGCGGCCGTCCAGCGCGGCAACAGAAAACAGGAAAGCCCATTTGGCGTTTGCGCAAGAATCAGGAACGCGTCACACATTGGCGCGGAGCAGAACCACTTGTGTCCGGTAACAAGATATTCGCGAGAGCTTCCGATCCGCTCTGCACGCGTGGTATTCGCGCGAACATCGGAGCCACCCTGCTTCTCCGTCATCCCCATGCCGAGAAGAGCGCCTTTTTTTCCGGACAGCGGCGCAAAACCGGCGTCATACTCAGATGACAGGATTTTGGGCTCCCAGAGTTTGGCAATCTCCGGTTCGGCCCGCAGCGCCGCCATCCCAGAAAACGTCATCGAGACGGGGCAAGTGTGGCCCGCTTCATTCTGCACCGTGATCATCATCAGGGCAGCGCGCGCCACATGAGCGCCATGACGCATGTCCGTCCAGGGAAGGCTATGCAGCCGATGTGCAATCGAAGTCCGCATCAACTGATGCCATGCAGGATGAAACAGAACTTCGTCGCGACGGTTGCCATTGCGATCATGCGTGTGCAGTGTCGGCGGCTTCTCATTGGCTTCTACGCCCCAGCGCTGCACTTCCTCTGTGCCTAGAATGCGACCCAGTTCGCGAACCCTCTCGACCGCCCAGGTGGCTCCTCCACGCTCCACTGCCGCAACCAACGTTGGGTCAGAGGTGAAGAGGTTGTAATTGATCAGCGGGGCAACCTGATTCGGGTATTCCCCTTGATGTACTTTTCGCGTCGGAACAGGAGAGCTTGTCACGAACCTATTCTAACGCCGCCTGCTGGCGATTTACTCATAACGCAGGGCAATGATGGGATCGACTCTGGTGGCACGCCGCGCCGGTACGTATGCGGCCAGCAGTGCCACCGTGAGCAGGGTGATAGTTACACCGGCGAAGGTAAACGGATCAGTAGGCTTCACGCCAAAGAGCATGGATTGCAGCAGACGCGTCAATCCAAGCGCCGCAACAACACCCAGGCCAACCCCCAGAGCGGCGGTCACCAGAGCCTGTTTCAACACTAATCCCAGCACATTGGCCGGGGAAGCACCAAGTGCAATCCGCACCCCCATTTCCCGTGTCCTCCGTGTGACCGAGTAAGCCAAAACTCCGTAAATTCCGATCATAGCCAGCATTAACGCCGCAGCCGCGAATATCCCGATCATGGTCAGGTTGAAGCGACGGGTGGCAAGGGATGCGTCAAAGACCTGCTGAAATGTCTTGATTCGGGGTGGCACATTTGGATCAAGGTCGGCCAGAATCTTTCGTGCCGCTGCCTGGATCGAGCCCAGCTCAAGGCTTGTCCTTACGACCGCTGTGAAATGATTTGTACCATGCGGGCGCTGACGATAACTGACGTAGATCGTCGGCCGGGGCTGGCCCTCAAGGTTGCGCTGTTTCACATCAGCAACTACGCCGACAATGCGAAGAAGCCGCAAATCGCCATCCATGTTCCCAAATTCGATGGTATGGCCGATCGGATCCTGATTGGGCCAGCGTTGTTTCGCCACCGCTTCATTGATCACGGCTACATGCGGGGCGGAGGGACCATCGCCATCATTGAAAAATCGGCCTTGGTGTAACTGAATACCCAGCGTTTCGAAATAGCCATTACCTACAACGGCGTAGTCGGCATCTCCAGTACGTGAGCGATCGTGAAACAGGCGATCGAAGAAAGCCAGGATTTCATGCAGCTTTTCGGGCTTCATGTCGTCACTCAACATCTGTGTTGTACGTTGAATGATCTGCTTATCGCCTGGAGATAAGTCCTGTTCACCAAGTTCCACAAAGGTGCCATTAGATGGCCAATCGCCGTCCAAGGGGAGTTGATCAGTTCCCCCGACCATGGAAACCCCGGGTAGCACACGCAGGCGGCCAAGCAGTGCATCCAGAAACTGTACGCGGCGGGTCATGGCGGTTTCGGTATCAACCGGAGACAACGCCATGTCGATGGTTACAATCTGGTCCGTGCGAAAGCCGGGATCAACTGACAGCACTCGCAAAAAACTGCGTCCCAAAAGTCCGGCCCCGATCAGCAACACCATGGTAGTGCCGAGTTGCATGGCAATAATCGACTGGCCCATGCGATTCCGACCAGCAGCCTGACGTCGATTGCCTTCCATGAGTGTGGCCTGAATGTTGCCAGCGGTGGCGCGTAATGCTGTAACCGTTCCAAGCCCTATCGCTACAACGCAGCACAAAGCAAGCGCGAAGAGCATTACTGGAACGTTGACCGATATTTCACCCAGCCGCGGAATATTGTCCGGGGCCAGGGCTAGCAGCGCCTTAACGCCGAATCGTGCTGCAAACACACCCAAGAGCCCGCCGGTAAAGCATAGCAGTAGGCTTTCTGCGAGGAACTGACGGACCAGCCTTGAGCGCGAAGCGCCAAGGGCAGCACGGGTCGCCAACTCACCTTCACGCGCCGTAGCCTGCGCGAGCAGCAGGTTCATCACGTTGGCGCATGCCACTAAGAGCAGGAAGCCGACTGCGCCCAGCAGAATCAGCATGGCCGCACTTACTTCACCTGTGAGGGCCTCTTGCAACTTCACCATGGTGACGCCTGCCAACTCCAAGCCAACATTCTGTTCTTTAATTCGCTGCGCAATCCCCGTAAGCTCAGCCCTGGCTCTCTCAAGCGAAACGCCATCTTTCAATCTGCCAATCACCTTCCAGTTGTGAGCATCGCGAGCGGGTATGAATTCGAAAAGCTCGCGCGGCACCCACATGTCCGCGTCGTCAGGAAAACGGAAGCCGGGCGGTAGCACACCTACCACGTTGGCCAGCCGCTCGCCAACCCTCAACCGGGCGTTTGCGAGATCTTCCCTCATGCCCAGACTGTCTCGCCAATAGGAGTAACTCACCAGCGCGACCGGAGCAGCCCCCTGCCTCTGCTCTTCAGGCAGAAAACTCCGTCCACGAACAGGCTGCACTCGCATGATTTGAAAGAAATCGCGCGAAACAGTAGCCATGGTGAGGCGGCGGGCTTCGGATGGGCCTGAAATCGATTGCGTTGAAGAACCAAACTCCGCCAATCCCTGCAAAGTACTGTTTTGCGAACGGAGATCCTCGAAATTAGGATCGGCGACGTTCATATTATTGCGAGCGCTGCTCTTCTCCCAGAGCCTCACAATCTGCTCAGGATTCTCATATGGCAAAGCGCGAAGTAACACTGCGTAAACAACGCTGAAAATCGCGGTGCTGGCACCGATCCCCAACGCCAGCGTGAGAACAGAAACAACGGTGAATCCCCGGTTCTTGCGGAGGACGCGCAATCCAAAGCGCACGTCTTGCAGCAGGCGTTCCAGGCCTGGCCATCCATCTTGTTCCCGCGTGACTTCCTTGATCAACCCCGTGTTGCCCATCTCTCGCCGAGCCGCTGATTCAGCTTCTTCACGGGACGCTCCGCGATCCTCCTTATCCTGGGCAGCCATCCGCAAATGGCTTTCAAGTTCGTCGTCAAGTTCGCGATCACGTTTGTCAGTCACGGCTCGCCTCCTTATTCTCGGGTTCGTGGCGTAACGGTTCCAGGGTTGAGTACACCTGACATGGCTTCCAGCAGCTTTTCCCAGCGTGAGCGTTGTGATGCTAGCTGCTTTTTCCCCACTGCGGTGAGCTTGTACATCTTGACCCGCTGCTTGTTCTCAGACATTTGCCATTCGGAAGAAATCCATTTCTGTTTTTCCAACCGGTGCAGCGCCGGATAAAGCGATCCGGTTTCCACTTCCAGCGCCTCGCCGGAGTTCATGCGAATGGCCTGGGTGATGCCATATCCGTGCTGCGGTCCCCATAACAATGTCTGCAAGACAAGCAGATCAAGCGTTCCTTGCAGCAACTCAACCCGATTCTGGTAACGTTCCGTTTTAGGCATGTAGATAACCTACACCCATACATGTAGGCTGTCTACGTCCCGGCACGGGTTTTGGTTCCATCAAAATTCAGGCCCCGTAACAATTTGTGTCCGCTCTGGCCGGATAGTAAACTCTTCAACCATGAGAGAACTGATCGTAGTTGCCGCAGCACTTTTACTTAGCTTGCCCATGGCCGCTCAGGACTGGGCCAGGCAGAACCTGGAAAAGTCGCCTCGCCACGGAGAATGGGTCCAGATCAAACACGACAACCGCACCGTGAGTACTTTTGTGGTCTATCCAGAATCCAAAGAAAAAGCGCCGGTCGTGATTGTGATTCACGAAATCTTTGGGGCCACTGACTGGTCGCGCAGCATGGCCGATCAGCTTGCCGCGAAGGGCTACATCGCCGTGGCTCCAGATCTGCTTTCCGGAATGGGGCCAAACGGCGGTAAGAGCAGTGACTTCCCCAGCGTGGACGCCGCGCGTGAAGCCAACTCCAAGCTTGATCCAAGCCAGGTGACCGCTGATCTTAACGCCGTGGCCGATTACGCCAAAAAGATCCCTGCTTCCAACGGCAAGCTGGCAGTCGTCGGGTTCTGCTGGGGCGGTGGACAGAGCTTCCGTTTCGCCACCAATCGCAAAGACCTGACTGCGGCATTCGTCTTCTACGGTGAGGGCCCCAAAGATGTCTCCGGTATCACAGCTCCTGTTTACGGCTTTTATGCCGGCAAAGATGCCCGCATTGACGCTACCCTGCCGGAGACGATCGAAGCCATGAAAAAGGTGGGCAAGAAGTTTGAACCTGTCACATACGAAGGGGCGGGTCACGGCTTTATGCGCGCCGGAGAAGATCCGAACGATACGAATCCGGACAACAAGAAAGCCCGCGAACAGGCCTGGGCGCGATGGCTGGAACTGCTCAAAAAAATGTAAGCCTCAGCGGGCGCTCACAGTTGTGCGCCCGCACGGTTTTATCCCCACCCCACTGATAACTTCTTCGTTTGCTTCACGTCTAATCTGATCGCGGCTTATCAACAAAGCTCCGCCCACCCTCGAACGCGAGGCGAATGGAGGAATCCAATGCACGCCAAAGCCCGTAAAAGCGTTTACCTGCTGGCGATTGCCGTCATGCTCACGCTGATCGTATCCAAAGTCTGGAGCCAGACGCCGGCCACGCAAGCCGATTTCCAGCGCAGCTTCACCGTTTCCGCGGGCGCGAAGCTGGTAGTTGAAAATTACAAGGGAGCAATTCACGTCACCGGCACAGATGGCAATCAGGTGGTGGTGGATGTGCACAAGGTATTCGATGGCAGTGATGCGGATCGCAAGTGGTGGCTTGAAAATTTGAAAGTGGATGTAAGTGGCCAGCCGGACCGCGTTCAAATCAAAGTTGTCTACCCTTCGCAGATTTGCGGCTTCTGCTGGACGACTGGAAATTATTCAAGCGAAGTCGATCTGGAGATCAAAGTTCCCCACAAAATTGACGTTCAACTGGACGGCTACAAGCCTGACATTCGAGTTACATCTATCAACGGTTCCATCTCCATTCACAGCTATAAGGCGCCAATGCTGATCGACTCCACGACCGGCGCGGTGCACATTGATACTTATAAAGATTCAATCCGATTGCGTGATGTCAATATCGAAGGTGACCTGGTGATTGAGTCCATGAAAGCGGATACCGTAATCACTGCCAGGAGTCTGGGAAAGAACGTTGACATTCAAACCGAGAAAGGTACCATCACCCTGAGCGTCCCCGCGAATGCCAGTTTCAATCTTGATTTTCAGGGCGGCCGGCGCTCTTCATTTACCACCGATTTTCCGAGTATCTCGGGTGTCGACTACTCGGGCCGCACCATGAAGGGCACTGTAAATCACGGCGGTCCTTATGTTCGTTTGCGGACGGAAAAAGGCTCAGTATCTCTCCACAAGCTGTAACAGCTAACATTTTGCGGGTAGTATCCATGTAAACGAGGTTTTCTGGCCGCGTACCATCAGTCCCTAAATTTGAGGAGAATTGAATGCGTTGTTTCAAAACAGCTTTTGTCCTGCTCGCCGGGTTTTTTCCCGTGCTTTTACCAGGACAAACCACACCTCAGCACGGTGTGCAAACCGGTGATATTGATCGCAAAGCCAATCCCTGCACTGATTTCTTCCAGTACGCAAATGGAACCTGGCGGGCAGAAAACCCGATTCCCGCTTTCATGCCGCGCTGGAGCCGGCGGTGGCAAGCAGGTGAAGATGCCAAGGGACAACTCAAAGAGATTCTGGATGACGTCTCCAAACGCATTGATTGGCCAAAAGGTAGCCCGGAGCAGTTGATTGGAGATTATTACGGTTCGTGCATGGACCAGGCGAAGGTCGATAAGCTTGGCCTGGCGCCTGCCCAGCCGATTCTCGCGCAGATCGACGCAATTAAAACGCCGGCCGACTTGCAGCGTATGATTCGCCAGCTTCAATCGCTTAGCGTCTCCGCGCCATTCGGAATGGGATCGACTCCGGACAACCATAATCCAGGACAGACGATTGCCACTGTGTTTGCCACTGGACTCGGCCTTCCCGATCGTGACTACTACCTCAAGCCCGATCAGCGCTTTCAGGAAGCACGAGAGAAATACGCGACGCATGTAACCAACATGTTCAAACTGGCTGGCTACAACGATGCCAATGCGAAAGCGGCGGCCACCACGGTCTTTGAATTTGAAAAGAAGCTGGCTGAGGCCTCTCTCGATAACGTTGCCTTGCGCGATCCCCAGGCAACTGATCACAAAACCAGCTTTGACGCCTTGACAAAGATGGCGCCGTCTGTGGACTGGACGGCACTGTTCAACGAAAGCAAGATCTCGCATGCTGACCTCAATGTCACCGAACCAAAATTCCTTGCTCAAGTTGATAAGCAGTTGCATGACAGTCCCGTTCCGGACTGGAAGACTTATTTGAAGTGGCAGTTTTTGCACGCATCGGCTGACACCCTGTCCAGTCCTTTTGTAAACGAGAACTTTGCCTTTTACGGCCAATACATCAGCGGAGCCAAGGAACTTAAGCCACGCTGGAAGCGCTGTGCTGAATCCACTGACGCTCTCTTGGGCGATGCTCTGGGAAAGAAGTACGTTGAGAAGTACTTCCCTCCGCAAGCCAAGGCGCGCGCGCAGGAAATGGTTGGTAATATCCTGGCGGCGATGCATGACACCATTGAAGGCCTGGAATGGATGGGGCCCGACACAAAGAAGAGTGCCCTGGAAAAACTTTCCACTTTCAATCCTAAGATCGGTTATCCGGACAAGTGGAAAGATTACAGCAGCATCAAAGTCAGCCGCGACTCCTACTGGAATAACCAGATAGCCGCAGTGAAATGGAACGTGGACGAGGATCGCTCTTTAATGGGAAAGCCCACGGACCGCGGTCGCTGGGGCATGACGCCCCCCACTTCCAACGCCTACTACAACCCGCTCCTGAATGAGATTGTGTTCCCGGCCGGCATTCTGCAACAACCTTCGTTCAGCGTGGAGAACGCCGATGCCATCAATTACGGTGGAATCGGAGTTGTCATTGGCCATGAGATCAGCCACGGCTTTGACGATCAGGGCGCTCAGTTTGACGCTCAAGGACGTCTTGACAACTGGTGGACGGCGGATGATTTAAAGCGCTTCCATGAGCGTACGGCCTGTGTAGCACGGCAATTTGATGGCTACTTTATTGAGCCGGACATTCATCACAATGGCAAGCTTGTGCTGGGCGAAAGCATTGGCGATCTGGCCGGTGCCAAGATTGCTTATCTGGCATTTCAGAAAGCAAAGAAGACCAGGCCCGCGCCAACCATTGACGGGTTCACTCCTGATCAGCAGTTCTTTATCGCTTGGGGACAGTGGCGTGGTGATGAGATTCGTCCGGAAGAGCAACGACATATGGTGCAGGGTGACCCTCATCCCATCGGCAAGTACCGTGTGATCGGCCCGCTATCGAACCTGCCGGAGTTTGCCACGGCATTTTCCTGCAAGGCTGAAAGCGCCATGGTCCGGCCGGCGGCTGACCGTTGCGAAGTCTGGTAACCGTTAACCACAAGCATCAATAGCGAAGGGACGCAGCAAGCTGCGTCCCTTCTGTGTTTCGGAAACGTTCGGCCCGACGCATTCCGAACCTGAAGCGTTACCGCCTCCAGGGATTTCCGTTGTATCCCTGCTGGTAGCCCTGCTCATAGGCTTGACGGTAAGACGCCCATAATCGCGATAGCCACGACCATAGCCGTCGTCGCGATCGTGGTCGCCATCGCCACCGTAATAGCCGCCGTAGCCTACATTGACTTCACGATAGCCGCGCTCATACCCCGTGCGATACGCCCGGCGGTCGTCATCTTCGCGATAGCGGCAATTGTCGTCCCAGTCACTGCGACGCCGGTGCTCCGCATCCCAGCGCCCGCGTTGAAAGCCGTCGCGAAAAGCCTGGCGGTCGTCATCATCACGATGTTGCCATCCCCACTGGACCGGCACAATCGCCTGCGCAGAAGCGAACGTTGCGCCGCTCGTCAACAACGCCGATCCCAATATCAACGCTCGGGTGTACTTCATAAATTCCTCCGATTCCTCTTACCTGAAAACTACATCTGGTACTGGGTAGAAACACGACATTTGTAATGATGACTCTCCGGTTCTGTAAATTTCTGTAAACGACTAAAAAGAGGCACGCTCCGCGATGAGTTGACGCGAGTAGGCGTGTCTGAATTCTTTAGGAGCGAAGGCTGAGTCTGCACGTAGACTGATTACGCGACGCGAAAACACTTTTATGCTGTGGCCGCGAAGTCCAGTTCTCGCGTGCGCTGTCTATACCCTTCGATTTGGCGTGGGGAAGTTGCCGCATAAAACGCCAGCAGTTTTTCTAGGTAGACGTCCAGCGGGGTATAACGCATGCCCAGTTCCGTTTTGCTGCGGACATTCTCTAAAGCCGACATCCATAGGCTGCTGAAGGGCGAGCAGTCCGGCAATAAACCGGCTTGCATCAATGAGGCGCGCGACGCCGGTTTCAGTTGTAGAGGAACTTTCATCAATCCAGCCATCAGCTCCATAAAATGTTTGAGCGATACGGATTCGTCCTGGCCAATGTTGTAGGCATCGCCTCTTCCCTTATCGCTCTTGATGAGCCGCATGATCGCCTGGACAACATCGTCACCATAGACGTGCCGTACCGCGGCGCCGCCGTCGCTGGGCACGTCATCGGGAACCAGAAGCGGGCCGCCATCTCTCAGTCGCAAAAAGTATCCGTAGAGACGGTCATAGTGATCGCGCTCGCTGTTCACCATAGGGAGGCGAAGGCTGGTGAACGGAAATTGGTATTCATTCCACGCTCGTGAGAACACGTCTTCTGCCTGGCGCTTATCAAAACCGTAGAGCCAGTTGCTGCGTTCGGATTCATCCGCTTTCGGGGGCTCGGGCATCACTGGACCTGAGTAGTCGCTTTCCTTGAACGGCCTCTGCACGCCCAGACGGACAAGGTACACCTGCCCGGTGCTGATGAAGATGTACCGGCCTACGCGATCACGAAACACATTGACTGCTGTTTCCGCCTCAGCGCCGGTATAGAGAGTTGTGTCAATCACAACGTCAAAGCTTCGGCCTCTCAGCCCGGCTTGAAGTTGTTGCAGATCCCTGCGGTCGCCATGCAATCTCTCGATCTGGACCGGAAGATCATCCGGCGTTTGGCCGCGATTGAAGACCGTGATTTCATGACCTTCTTGCAGAAGTGCCTGGACAATGGAAGGACCTAAATTGCGCGTACCGCCGATGATGAGTGATCGCATGGAAATGTATTTTAAAACCCGCGTCGCAGACTAGCGGACCACAGTCGTATAGAAAGCATTATTGCCAGACCGCAGGTCTTTGCCATAAGAGAAGACCAGACCAACTCCCATTATGCGCACTTTCACTTGGGCTCCGGTATCCACAAGAACCTGTCGAGTACCAAGCGCCGCCGCGGCATCAGAGATTTTACCTGTATCGATAAATGGCCCTGCTTTGAAATTAACGAAGCCGTTGGAGAAAATATTCTTGTCCGTCTCCCAATTGGTGAGGAAGTAATTCTTGCCCAGCGGCGCGCTGCCTTTACGTCCGTCGCGCGTGCCCAGGTGCCCGCGCAGCCAGAGATCGTTGTCTCGTTCCAGCCCAAGCATGAACAGTTCGTCAAAAGGGATATCACCAAACGTCTTTCCTCCACGCACACGGACCAGGGTTTCGTAATCGTCACCGCGGGCTTGCGGCAGCCAGTGCGCTTCCAGCCCCGCCTGAACCTTTTCAAATGACTGACTCGGCGTCGCCCACAGCCTGGCAGCTTGAGAACTGACTTTCGTTGCGACTGAGGCACGATGTTCAGCCGACCTCCAAATTTCATAGCCGAGAGAGGCAGTTTGCTTGAGCTGATAGCCTTCGGCAAGCAATTCGGGTGAGAGCGCCGCCGGGAATATAACATTGCGCTCATCGCGATGAGAAAGCTCAAGACCCACTCGCCATCGCCAGCGCCAGCCAACCAGCCTCTCGACCTCAGCAGACCCTTCTTCCCTGCGCAGGTTAAGAGCGGCCAGTATTGGCGCCGGCCCAGCGAAGCCTTTGCGTACGTCCCAATTCTCATTTCGCACTCCGGCAGTTACCCAATAGCGCCATTGAGGCGACTGCCACAGCAAACCTGAGATCGACGCCTGATAGCGCCGTTTGTCCACATCCCAACGCGCCAATGCGGCGATGTTGGTGCCGGAGCCGCGCAGGTTGTCATACTCCGGCGTTACTTCCTGAAAGGCAATTCCCCGCATCGTGCGCACCAGGGCCTGGACCTTGCCATCACCAAAGCCGTTCAGTTCCTGCGCGCGCAGAACGGCATCAAACTTCCCTTCTCCGTTCGCCACCAGATTGAAACGATAAGCTGAAAAAATCTGTAAGTGATCCAATCGCCGGTCCGTGGCGCGCAGATCTTCCAGCTTCACAGTTATAGACGGCCCGAAGGTGATGGCATGGTCCAGTAGAGCCGGACGCACCTGTAATCTCGGCTCAGTCCTGAGTTCGCCAATTTGAGGTTTGTTGATCGCGTTCCAATGCGATACGGCGGCTTCCAGATTTCCGTCCAGAAAATAAATGGTGGCGAGAAAATCTTCAGCGTACTCGTCTTTGGCATCGATGCGCAGCGCGCGATGCAAATACTTTTTCGCTTCAGAATTCTTCCTAAGTTTGAAGGAAATACCAGCAAGCTCTTCCGGAAAGCGCTTGTCGCCGGGCGAAAGTTCACTGCCCCGGAGAAATGCGGAACGGGCCTCATCCCATTTTTCCAGGTGAGCCATGGCGATGCCGTACTCGTACTCCAGTTCTGCCGAGCGTTGCGGCTCTGCCTTGAGCAACAGAGCCAGTTGCTGCCATCGTTCAGCTTTGAAGAGATCTTTGAAGCGATCCTGCGCAGTGGTTGAGGTCTGAGCGAATCCGCAATAGGCCCAACTAAGAAATATCAGTAGTAAGCCCAGGCGAGATACTTGAGAGGTTGCCGTCAGAGCGTGCAATATCGTGGGACGTTTCGGCCCAATCGGCCGAGCACTTGTCATTTAGGGAGCGCCAGTAAAGCCCAGCGCTGAACAGCATTCCATTCTTTTTCAAATGCAAGCCGCTCCATTTTGAGCAGCTTCTTTTGCGCCGGATCATTCACCAGAATCACATTCTCGTGCGGATCCACTCCCACAACAACTACATAGTGCAGCGAGGTCTGACCGGTGATTGGCTTGAGCGCCACAATCAAAGGTCTTCCCTTTTCCAGATGATGCTGAAGATCGTCCCCGGTTCCCTGGACGGCAAATGTGCGAAATCCATGATCTTCGAAGTAGCGCTTCAGGTCGGACGCGTAGATGCCATGGGCCTCTTTGGAATACAGCGTCTTCTGAATCTGCTCGAGATTAACCGGCACCGCCGTGCGCGACTGCTGCTGGTTCCAGTACTGCATCACCATGGCGATTACGGCCGCTCCACAACCATCTTTCTCTTGCCTGAAAAAAGGCACATCGAGCCAGATGGCTGCGCCCTGCATGAGAGACAACATGCCGCAGAGACACACAAGCCATGTAGTTCTCTGCGGCATGGAAAGATGCACGATGGATTTACTTACCGGACTGCAACGATAATGAGCACCAGAACCGCAATGGCCAGGATGATCAGAATGAGGTCGCGATCATTGAGATTGCCGGCTGCAAAATCGGCTTGCGCCTTATTGGCCTTGGCCGAAAGCTGCGCCAGTTCCTGGTCGCTTAGGGTTGAAACCGCGGTCTTTACCTGTTGCGGGTTCACATTCGCGGACTTCATGGCTTTTTCCGCCACGGGGGTCGAGAGGAACTTCTGCACCGTTTGCAGATTGTTCTCGCGTGTCTGCGAAGCTGAAACCACTTGCTTCTGTAAATCGGCAGGTGACACTACATGGCTTTGCGCCAGTAAATCGCTGGGAATAAAGAAGAGTGTTGCCAACACCAGGGCTACCATGGCCCGGGTGATTTGACGCGGATCCAAACGCATAATTCTGCTCCTCGAATGATAGTACCGGCCAGTTAAAGCAGTATATACGAGCGCGCATTGCAACAATCTAAGCGAAATTAACTGGTAACGATCAGAGATGCGCCGTAAAAGAGAACGGGCCAAAAGGACACACCCTTCGGCCCATTCGCGCCTTTGCCATGCGCCTACTTTACTGAAGCTGTTGCCGCTGTTTGCCCGCTGCCAATCTCAAGAGCGTACTTCTTGCCCGCAAACTGCAAAGTGTTGAGCTCTCTTCCGCCGCTGCCGTTGCGGACCTCGGAGGAATCCTCAGTTGATTTCTGGCTGAGCTGCACCAGTTTGGCCGGTACCGTTGCTACCTCTTTTCCGTTCCGAGTGATACTCACCTGAACATCAGGCCCGTCGCCTGCCCACTTGGCCACATAATCTCCAGGCGCCAGTTCCGTGCCGTTGACCTGTACCGATTCAGAGATCTGGAAGTTGGCTTTATGTGTGTCGGCGGCGAAACCGTTGCCGGCAAGCGCTAAAGCCAGGGAGAACATCATCATGATTTTTGCGAATTTAGAAAATTTCATTTTGCTCCTTGTTCCCGATTTGCGTCGAGATGCGGCGATGGGCAGCCCCGGAGTGTGGGCCACGCAGCTTGCATTTCTTCCTGCGTGGCTTACAATTAGCAACCGTGGGGTGTCAGTGAAGAGCCCGTTCACACAAAGAACGTGCTCTTCCTTCAGGGACTATGTACGCTTGGGGCCGCCAAACCGTGGGCGGACGTAGTCCCTCAACCCCTGAGTTTTTACTGAGCCACTATTCGTGGCCCCTGCTTTGCATTACTTCCAGATACGATTCCTTACTTCCAAATACGATTCGAACTAAAAAAAGTTTCATTGCCTCGAATCTTCACCTGTCGGTTGTGCTGTTAGACGAGTCGCGTATAGCACGCGTTAGCAGTGCTGCGCTTTGTTTACAACTCTTTGATCTCTTATTTGCATGATTTCTCGCGAGTTTCTCGCCGGTAGTGTTCGAAAATGAATTTCGTTGTTCGAATTCGAACATCTCAAATTTTCGGATTGTAAAAATGAATGCAGGCCCGCCTATGAAATATCACTTCCGGTATTTTGAACTTCAATTCCCGTTTTCGGAACCGCTCTTATGCAACTGCCAACAGTCAGCCCCTGTGCCGGGATTTCCCCGATCGTTTAAAATATTTTTATGTGTGGACGCTACCGCCTCACTGCGAAGGAACGTTATCTCGCCGAACACTTTGGGATTGACGACGTTGAAGATGTCCAGTGGACTCCCCGCTATAACATTGCGCCTACGCAGCAGGTAGTCGTCATCCGCCAGGACCGCGATCAGCCAAAGCGCACGATCTCACTCATGCGATGGGGATTGATTCCCTATTGGGCACAGGACCCGTCCTTTGGCAACCGCACCATCAATGCCATGGCGGAAACAGCATCTGAGAAGCCGGCCTTTCGTGAAGCGATGCGCAAGCGACGCTGTCTGGTTCCGGCCGATGGCTTCTTTGAGTGGAAAAAACTGAGCTCAAAACGGAAACAGCCCTACAACATTGGCATGCTGGACGATTCCGTCTTTGCCTTTGCAGGACTGTGGGACCGCTGGCGTTCCAGCTCGGGTGAGCTGGTTGAGAGCTGTTCCATTTTGACCACCGACGCCAACTCACTCACCAAAGACATTCATGACCGTATGCCGGTGATTCTCAGGCCAGAGGATTACGATCACTGGCTCGATCCCGGCATCACCGATCCTGAACAGGTGCAGGAGCTGCTGCACCCATTTGATCCGCGACTGATGAAAAAATATCCGTTGAGCTCAGCGGTGAGCAACGTCAACAACGATGGTCCGGAATGTGTTCAGGAGGTACCTGCGGATGAGACGGCTACGCCCACGCTTTTCTAGATCAGCCTGTGTTCGATGGGCAAACATGGACGGAGTTTGGCATCGAATAGAAGAAAGCGCTCACCGGAAACGAATCAACACTTTAACCCGCAGCTAGTGAGGACTTACACCATGAGCACCAGGAACGTGACTGAAATTCCCCGCCGAGGAATATCCAGCATCAATCCGTATACCGGCGAGTTGCTGCGCGAGTTTACGGCAGACTCTGATCTGGCCATTGAAGCCAAGCTGGCGCTGGCGATCACTACGTTCCGCACTTACCGGAAAACAGGATTTGCACAACGCGCGGAGTGGCTGGGCCGTGCCGCTGAGATTCTTGCGGTTGAGAAGAATACCTTCGCTGAGATGATGACCCGCGAGATGGGCAAGACTCTGCGCTCGGCTGTCCAGGAAGTGGAAAAATGCGCAACGGGATGCCGCTACTATGTGGAAAACGGTGAGCGGTTCCTGCAAGAAGAACCGGCTACCAGCAGCGCAAACCGCAGCTCAGTGCGCTTCCAGCCTTTGGGTCCAGTACTCGCTGTCATGCCCTGGAATTTCCCCTTCTGGCAGGTCTTCCGCTTTGCCGCTCCTGCGTTGATGGCCGGCAACGTGGGTCTGCTGAAGCACGCTTCCAATGTTCCGCAATGTGCATTGGCTATTGAGAGCATCTTCCGTCAAGCCGGTTTCCCCGAAGGCGCGTTTCAAACTTTGCTCATCGGACCGGACAAAGTAAATGCCATCCTTGAAGATAAGCGCCTTGCCGCCGTGACGTTGACGGGTAGCGTGGGTGCCGGGAGCAAGGTGGCGGCCACAGCCGGCAAAGAACTCAAGAAATCAGTACTGGAACTGGGTGGCAGTGATCCTTTCATTGTTATGCCGAGCGCCGATCTGGAGAAGGCCAGCAATACCGCCGTGGATGCGCGCATTGTGAACAATGGCCAGTCATGTATTGCGGCCAAGCGTTTTATTGTTCACGAAAAGATTGCGGCCGAATTTGAACAGCGTTTTGTAGCCAAGATGGCCAGTCTGAAAGTCGGCAACCCCATGGATCCACAAACTCACGTCGGCCCGTTGGCCACCGCGGAGGGAGTGGCTGATCTGGAGAAGCAGGTCAACAAGTCAGTGGAAATGGGTGCGCGTGTTCTGCTTGGGGGCAAGCGTCTGAATCAGCCGGGTAACTTCTTTGCGCCTACAGTGCTCACGGATATCCCTGAGGGATCACCTGCGCGCAAGGACGAGATGTTTGGGCCAGTGGCATCTCTCTTCAAAGTACGTGACATGGCAGACGCTCTTGCAATCGCAAACGAAACGGATTTCGGCCTGGGTTCATGCGCATGGACGAATGACGAACAGGAGCGCGAGATGTTTATCAATGAGATTGAAGCAGGCATGGCCTTCATCAACGGCATGGTCGCATCTGATCCGCGAATCCCGTTCGGAGGCGTTCGCCATTCCGGCTATGGCAGGGAGTTGAGTCATTTCGGTATCCGAGAATTTGTGAACATCAAGACAGTGGCAATTTACGAAGGAAGCAGCAAGCCTGCACACGGATCAGAGATTGAGTAACCGGCAATTCGCTCGCTGTGTTGTCGTCAGAGCTGACGAACTCTGGTTTGTTATTCATCAGTATTAAGTCGTATAGTTCGTGCTCTTTGTCTTAATCCTTGAAACCGGGGTTTCTCAACAGTTAAGCAGCTTTGCGCAAAATACACCTAAGCCGCTGAATTCGGACACCAGAGGCCGCTCACGTGGCATCACAAGGTCACAAGTAAGCACACTTCCCTTGAGGTCCCCCCATGTTGTTCAAGAGCCTGTCTCTGCAACAAACCTTTCCTTCTTGTAAATCTGGTTGTTCTGCGGTCACACCCCAATTCACAAGGCATCGCCTGATAGCTGGCGCTATCTCAACGTGCGCTGTACTGTTTATTGCCGCACTGCCGTTCGCCAACGGCTGGGCACAATCCACGGATATCAGCAGCCTGGAAGCGTATGTGGATGCAATCAAGCAGCCCAGGATCCAAGACCAGATCGGGGCAATGGAACACTTTCTGCACGTCTCAGGGCAAAGCACGCTCCGTCTGGACGCCCTCGAAATTCTGGTAGTCGATTACCAGAAGATGAATAACCCGGAACGGGCTGTGGCGCGGGCACATGATCTGCTGAACGTTGATCCGTCAAACCCTCTCGCCATTGCCGTATTGAATGACGAAGGAGCGCCTTCGGCCACGCGCAAGGGCCGGAATGATGAGTTCAGTGCGGCCCGGCGCGGGCTTGGCAATGTGGATCGGCTACACAAACCGGAAGGAATGGGCCAGGCACAGTTTGTACAGCTTCAGCAGAAGATACGCGGCATGCTGGCCGGCGCCATTGGCATGGGCTACCTTGATCAGCAGGACTATGAAAAAGCGACCAATTATCTACGGCAGGCTGTGACCGCAGATCCGGGAAGCGCCCGCTACAACTACGGGCTGGCACAGGCTCTGCTTTCCGGATCTGGCGGAGGTACGGCAGACGCTTACTGGCTCATGGCGAAGGCCGTGAATTTGGCAAAAGGCACTCCGAAGGAACAGCAGATTGCACGGGATGCTCTGCGTAAATATCGTGAGAACGGAGGCAGTGAGGCGGTGTGGAATCAACTGCTCGCAGCGGCTGCGGCTTCCACTCCCAATGCAGCACAGGCGAATGGCGCGCAGGCGGCGGGCAACGGACAGTCAGCGGAAAGCACGCCGACTTCCTCGGCACCCAGCCAGGCTTCCACAAGCAATAATTCAAAAAACAATGCTGCGACCAGCAATACCTCGACTGGCAACCCAGAGCCTCCAAATCGCGCCTCCGGCGTAGTCTCGCCCGCTGCGTCACCTGCAAACAATGCCCCAAGTTTGACTTTAACAATCACAAGCCCGGCTGGAAGCTCAGCAAATGGCAATTCAGCAAATGGCGGCGCGACCGCCAACCAAACGACAACTTCTGGGACCCAACCTTCTGCTACTCAACCTTCTGTGAACCAGCCAGTCAATAACGCTCCGGTTGCAAGTTCACCCACGGCGGATCAAAACTCGATAGCTCCAGCAACACAAGGGTCAACAAACGTGACGCCTTCCCGGAATGCAGCGAACACGCAAGTTTCAAATCCTATGAGTCCCACTGCATCTACGGGAACGAGCGGAGCCACTGCGCCATCTTTAAATGCAGCATCCGCAAATCAAGCATATGCCAATCCAGCACCAGCGAATTCTTCCCCGACCAGTCGTTCTTCAAGCACTCCTTCTTCAAGCAGTCTTTCTTCAAGCAATACTTCTTCAAACAGTCCTTCAAGCAATACTTCAAGCGCTCCTTCTTCCAATAACCTGACTTCAAGCACTCCTGCAAGCAATCCTTCGCCCAGCAACCCTGGGTCGAGCAACCCTGGGTTGAGCAATTCGCCAGGAACCAATTTGCCGGTCACCGATCAGCCTGCTGCGAACAGCCCTCCGATTGCGGCTAACCGATCCAGCAATGGTTCGCGACCGCAGAACGCGCCGCAAACTACACTGCCGCATAACACAGCCACCATTGCCAACGCCTCTCCGCCTGCACTTCCAGGCAATGCGACCAACCTACCTGAATCCGATCAGCCCATTCTGGTGACGCGTCCACCTCTGACTTCAAGCACGCCGGTAGGACCAACCACCGCTCCACTGCCCGACCGCAAACCTGCCGTACAGCCACCACCGGTGGTTACCAGTCCCATTATGACGGCTCCTACCGGGCCAGTGTCTTTGGGCATTCTGATTCAGACGGAGCTGCTGGACGGGAACAATCGGGAACCAATTCTCGACGCCATGCGTGAGATGGCGCGCAATCTGCGCCCCGGTGATGAAGCCTTCGTCATGGCCTTTAGCGATCAGCTTGATTTCGAGCAAGACCTCACCGCGAACGATGAACTGCTGGAAGAGGGTTTACAGAATCTGCGTGCCAAGCCTGGCGCAGCGCTCTTTGAAGGGATGACCTTCGCCATTCAGCACTTGAAGCGTATCGGCAAAAACGGCAACCGTGTACTGCTGATCATCTCCGACGGGCGCAACGTCCCCAGCGCGACTGGCCAGCAACATCTGGATGCAGACGTGAGCCGCGTACGCATTGATTGCATCGGGTTGGATGTGGAACATGCGCTTGACCGGCAGAATCTACAGAAGCTGGCGTACTGGTCAGGTGGAATGACTTCATTCGTGAATGATCCGGAACAAATCAGGACCGCCGCATCGGCCATGGCGCGGACGATTATCGGCGAAGGCTTCGCAAACCGCTGATCGCCATCAAGGCGGATCTAGGTTTTCTTCGCCACCCCTTGATTGCCCATCAGCTTTTCCATGCGAATCGGCAGGTCGCGCACGCGGATTCCCGTAGCGTGATAGACAGCGGAGGCCAGTGCCGACGCACAGCCGGTCAGACCGATCTCCCCAATTCCGCGACCGCCATACTCGTTGATGATGGGATCGGGCGCGTCGATAAACATTACGTCGATATCAGGAACATCGGCGTTGACCGAAACTATGTAGTCGGCAAAGTTGTTGTTGATCGGGTGAGCGGTCCGCTGATCAAAAATCGTCTCTTCGAAAAGCCCCATGCCGATGCCCATAACCACCGCTCCCTGAATCTGGTTCCGAGCCGTTTTTAAGTTGATCATACGGCCGCTATCAATGGACGTGACCCAGCGGGTAACGCGCAGCCGAAAGATTTCCGGGTCCCAGGCGACTTCACAGAAGTGTGCGCCAAAGGAATGCAGTGAATATTTTTTCTGCTCTGGTGGAGCATCTGTCTTCGCCTGACCATCCAGCCCAACCAGCTTCTGCGCCTGGAGCACATCAGTAAAAGAGACGCCGTTATCCGGCTGTTTGTCCGAGGCATGAATACGCCCCTGCGTCATCTTGAGAGTTTTAGGATCGGCATTTGCCAAAGGCGAGTTGGGCATTTTCACCGCAGCCTTGGCGACGGCTTGAATGGCGTTCTCTGCGGCCTTGGCGATTGCCGGCAGGACGCTGATAGTGGCCGCCGATCCCCCCGAAATTGGACCAGGCGTGAGTGAGCTGTCCCCAAGGACCACCTGAATCCTGTCGAGCGGAATGCCTGTTTTATCGGCCACCACTTCGGCAAAGATTGTGTATGTTCCCGTACCGATATCCTGGCACGCACAGGAAGCGCGAGCCGTGCCATCAGCCATGAGACGTACGCGGACTTCAGCTCCGCGTTGGTGGGCGGGCCACGTACACGTGCCCATGCCCCAGCCCAGGATTTCGTTCCCATTGCGCATGGAGCCGACCTTGGGGTTGCGTTTGCTCCAACCAAACTTGTCAGCTCCCTGTTTGTACGCTTCGCGTAGATGCTTGCTTGACCACGGCAGACTCTTGCTTTCGTCCTGTTCCGCATAATTACGAAGGCGCAATTCCAGCGGATCCATCTTGAGTTTCTCGGCAAGCTCGTCCATCGCCGATTCAAGAGCAAAGAGCGCCGGCGTGCGTCCTGGACCGCGCATGGGCGTTGGCGTTCCCATGTTGAGCTGAATTTCGTGCTGCGCCGCGGCTACATTCGCACAGCTATACAACATAGAGGAGGGCTCAACGCAGTCTTCCAGATACTCGTCAACGAATGACGTGTTCTGCATCACGTCATTCATCAGAGAGACGAGCTTGCCATCCTGCGTGGCTCCCATGCGAATCCGTTGCTGTGTTGTAGGCCTATAACCGACGGTCGTAAACATAAGGATGCGCGGGACTGAAACTTTCACCGGGCGCTTTACATGGCGCGCAGCCATTGCAGCCAGCCATGAATGCGGCCAGGGAAATAATTTGCAGCCGAAGCCTGAGCCCACGAAGCGCGAGATCACATGTATGTTCTCCGGCGGCATGCCAAGCATCTGTGACGCTACATTGTGGTGATTGACCACGCCCTGGGTGGTTTCATACAGCGTCAGCTTCTCGCCCTCCCACACCGCAATAGTGGCGTGCATTTCCATGGGATTGTGCGTCTCCACAGGCGTGGAGTAAGTGACGTCGAGTTTGACAGGCGCTTGCGCAAAAGCCTGCTCGGCATTTCCCCGGGCATACTTCGCGTTGGGTGGCTTGGTTGGAGCCGGAGCCTGATCCATCCGGACCAGCGGCTTCTTCGCTTCATATTTGACGCGAACGTGCGCAGCGGCATCTTGTGCCTGCTCAAACGTGTTCGCCACCACCAGAGCGACGAACTGGCCGTAGTAATAGACGTTCTCATCTTCAAATGGCGGACGACTCTCACCGGGACGGCTCTGCTCTTCAAAGGAGCCTGCCGGACGATACATACGATCAACGTTGCCATGATGCAAGACGGCCAGCACGCCAGGCATCTTCTCTGTTTCGCTGGCATCGATGCTCGTAATCCGACCGCTGCCAATGGTGCTGGCAACGCCCACGCCATAAGCAAGATTCGGGATCGAGTATTCGACACCGTAAGGAGCGGCGCCGGTGACTTTGCGGCGACCATCAATGCGAGTGACTGGTTGTCCTATGACTGATTGTCCTGACGAAGATGCGCTCATGTCACTCTCCTTGATCATGATGTAGAGCACGCGTTGGTTAGGCCCGCGTGACTTCCTTCAAAGCACGAACAATAGTTCTCTTCGCCAACTCCACTTTGAATGCGTTGTCATGCAACGGCCGGGCGCCCTTCAGCGCTGCCTCAGCCGCAGCACGGAAGGTCTGCTCGTTGGCGCTCTTGCCTTGCAGCTCGTGCTCGGCCTCCAAAGATCGCCAGGGCTTGGTTCCAACACCGCCAAGAGCTACGCGTGCGCCGTCGATACGGCTTCCCTGCATCTGCACAACAACCGCCGCCGAAGCCAACGCGAACTCATACGACGCCCGGTCGCGACGCTTGAGATAGTGCGACTTTGTGCCGCTGGCCAGCGCAGGCAGTGTGACATGTGTGATCAGGTCTCCAGGCACGAGCACGTTTTCACGATTGGGCGTGGAACCGGGAACGAAATAAAATTCATTCAGCGGGACGGAGCGCTCGCCTTTGGTTCCTCGAATTTGGACGGTGGCTTCCAGCGCCATCATGGCCACGGCCATATCTGATGGATGAGTTGCGATGCAGTGCTCACTGGTACCCAGGATAGCGTGCATGCGATTATGACCATCGATGGCGGAGCACCCCGATCCGGGATTGCGCTTGTTACAGGCATACGCAGTATCCCGAAAGTAATAACAGCGAGTACGCTGAAGGAGATTGCCGCCTGTGGTGGCCATATTGCGGAGCTGCGGCGACGCGCCAGAAAGCAGCGCTTGCGAGAGCACCGGATAGATCTGCTGAATGATCGAGTCGTGGGCAAGATCACTATTGCGAACCATGGCCCCGATTCGCACGCCTCCGTCCGGCAGCTTCTCAACTTTATCGAGCGGAAGCGCGTTGATGTCCAGCAGAGTTGTGGGCTGCTCAACGTTGAGCTTCATCAAATCAATCAGCGTGGTTCCGCCGGCTACAAATTTGGCGCCCTGCACCGCACCGGCAGCACTGGCCCGGTCGGCGTCATTCAATTTGTTGTATTCGAAAGCTTGCATGGCTCCGGCTTTCTGCTTTCTTCCGGACTGCTCTCCGGAAAAATGCGGGAAGGTAAGTTAACCGCGCTTGCGCGCCGCCTGCACTGCGGCCACGATGTTCGGATATGCGCCGCAGCGACAGATATTGCCGCTCATGCATTCGCGCACCGAATCATCATCTGCGCCGCATGGCTCTTTTAATAAAGCCGCGGCTGACATCATCTGGCCGGGCGTGCAGTATCCGCACTGGTAGGCATCGTGTTCCAGAAACTCTGCCTGCACCGGATGCAGTTCTCCGTTACGAGCCAGGCCCTCAATGGTTATTACTTCATCAGCCTGATGCATGATGGCGAAGGTGAGGCAGGAATTTATGCGTCGCCCGTTGACATGAACGGTGCATGCGCCGCACTGGCCATGGTCGCAACCCTTCTTGGTTCCAAACAGGCCAAGATTTTCCCGCAGCGCATCCAGCAACGTGACCCGCGGTTCCAGTTTCAGATTATGAGTGCTGCCATTCACCTTCAGAGTGACGGGAACCGCTCCGGGAACTGTATTGGGCTTCGTGGGCAAAGGAGAAGTCTCAACCTGCTCGGCCGGTGAAATGTGGATCAGTGGTCCGGCGGCGGTGGCAATGCCAACTACACCCATGCGTCCCAGAAATGAACGCCGGCTCAGCCCTTTTTGTTCTGGTTTGGTTTGCTTTGGATCGTCTGCCGCATCGGGATTATCCGGTACTACTTCATCATGCCTTTTGGACATACGCTGAATCTCTCAATCATTGCTAAGACGTGGATGAATACTGACGCTCTCGAGAGAAAAAACGGCAGCAGAGTGGTCCGGCGCGATAAGTGCTTTGATTTTGCGTTGTTCGGCCGGCAAATGGTGGGAAGCAACTTTCCTAAAAAACGATGCCTTACCAATTCAGCAGCTCAACCGCTCGCGCCGTTTTGATCTGCAACTGTTGATCACAGGCCATCGCGTTTCCTTTGCAGGGCATCGCACGGTTATCTAAAATCGACAACCGGGAGAAATCCGATGGCTAAAATTGGTAAAGGTACTCAAGACGGCCGCAAGATCCGCTACGCCGTGGTAGGACTAGGACATATTTCTCAGGTTGCGATACTGCCGGCCTTTGACCATGCGGAGAACTCTGAGCTGGTGGCGCTTGTCTCTGATGATGAGAACAAGCGGAATGAACTCAGCACGAAGCATGGCGTGGAAAAGACGTTTACCTATGCAGAGTTCGATCAATGCCTTTCCAGCGGCGTGGACGCAGTCTACATTGCAGTACCGAATCACCTGCACAAGGAATATGCGGTGCGGGCTGCGCGTGCCGTAGTCCACGTGTTATGCGAAAAGCCGATGGCGGTGAATGAAGCGGAGTGCCGCGAAATGATTGAAGCGGCGGAGCAGACCAGGGTCAAGCTGATGATCGCCTATCGGTTGCACTTTGAGAAAGGCAATCTGGAGGCGATCAAGATCGCCCAATCGGGCAAGCTGGGTGAAGTGCGTTATTTCACTTCCGAATTCAGCCAGCAGGTAGCAGAAGGCAACATTCGCGTGACTTATACGCCTGAACAAGGCGGCGGACCCGTTTTCGATATGGGTGTCTATTGCATCAACGCCGCGCGATATTTGTTTGGGGACGAGCCAGTGGAGGTGTTGGCCGCATCGGAATCACGTCCGCAGGAGCGCTTCAGCAAGGTTGAAGAGATGACCAGCATCATCTTGCGCTTCCCCAACCACCGGCTGGCAACCATTACCTGCGGCTTTGGCGCTGCGGACATTTCTCGTTATACGCTGGCTGGAGATGAAGGCACTTTGACGCTCGACCCTGCTTATGAATATGCAGGAGCCATCAAACATCAACTGGTCATTGGCGACAAAAAGCGGCAGCGCACGTTCGCGAAGCGCGATCAGTTTGCGGCGGAGCTGGTGTACTTCTCAGATTGCATACTCAGGGACAAGGAGCCCGAACCCTCAGGGCTGGAAGGGCTGGCCGACGTGCGAATCGTAAACGCCATCTACGAATCCGTCAGAACGGGCAAGCCGGTTCGAATTGAACCGATCGAAGCCAAGCCCAGGCCAAGCCTGGCACAGGAAATTCACCGTCCTCCCATTAACACTCCACCAAAGCCGATCGATGCGGCTTCTCCTGAAGGCGAGGCGGCTTAAAGCAGCAAATTTTTAAGGTTGCTGAAAACCAGATCAATCCGTATAAAATCGTTTCATGCCTCTCAAGCCGAGAGAAGCCGCGGTCCGACTGGGTATCAGCTATCCCACGCTGAAGAAGTGGATTTATACGAAGAAGATACGCACGGTGACCACGCCGGGAGGCCACCATCGCATACCGGATTCCGAGCTGGAGCGGTTCATCCCAAAAGAGGAGATAAAATCAGGCCCGCAAACGCGGCGCGATTTCCGCAAGATTAGTGGACGCAATCAACTGGTGGGGCGCGTTCTGGAAATCAAGGTTGACGGTCTCATGGCCCAGGTGCGGCTTTCCATATCAGGTCAGGTAATTACCAGCATTATCACCGCGGACGCGGTGGCTGAAATGGGTCTTAAGAAAGGTGATACCGCGGCGGCCCTGATCAAATCGACGGAAGTGATGATCATTCGGCCGTGAAATCTCCCCTCAGCCCTCGACCTACCCCCTCCACGTTCATCCCAAGATCTAAAGGACTTAGCTCGAAACATTCCAACCTGTCGCAACCCTGGTCTCAGTTACCCCCGATTTACCCAGTTTCCCCGGTGACTCAATATCGATGAACTGATGTGATGATGTATGAGCCGATCCGGAGGACCCCCCGTTCACTCAACTAGGATTTCAAAGCAGTTAAGCGAAGTCATCCCAGGTTATTCCAATGAATCGCTTCTCGAGGCGATAGGCGCGCTCAGCCGCCTACCGCCCGGCATTCACAGAATGTGAACAACGGTCGGCGAAATCAAATCAATTTTCAAAGAACGTCCCGGTTTCCCCTGGGGGGCTTGCCTCACTATGCCCTACCACGTGAGCCAACGCAACAAATCTAAAGTTTCTTGATTTTGAAATGTGGAACGCAGCCGCCTTCGGCTGCGTCGGAGATACTAAATACCAGAAACTCACGAAGACTCGCCCATAATAAGCTAACTGGAGCACGGGCAATCCGGCCCCTGCCGCGCAGCCGCCTGCAGAATGTAGCGAGCAGCGCCTTACGAAGCGAGCGACTTGCCTGCCATATCAAAGCCAACGAACACTGGCTCGGGATGAAGCCTTACGCCCCAGACATCAAACACTTTCTTCTGCACTTCATCCTTCAACGAAATTACATCTTTGGCCGTTGCCCCGCCGCGGTTCACGATCGCCAGCGTGTGCTTTCGTGATATCCCGACTGGCCCCAGCGCGTGTCCCCTGGCGAAACCAGCCCGCTCCACCAGCCACGCGGCGGAAAGCTTCACCTGGCCATCTTCTCCGGGATAGCGGGGCATTGCCTTGTCGGGCGAAAGCCGCTGGGCCAACGCCTGAATACGATCAGCTTCTGCGGCGCTTACAAGAGGATTCTTGAAAAATGATCCCGCGCTGCGGCAATCTTCGTCGCCAGGAACAATCAGCATGGCCTTGCTCTGGCGGATTTTGCGAACAGCGTCGCGAACGTCCTGCAAGCCCGGCTTGCCTTTCATGTTTTCAAAGAACTTTTTCAGATCAGCGTATTCCAAAACCGGCTCGCCCTTTTGCTTCAGGCGGTAGCCAACCTCCAGCACAATGTACTTCCCTCTTTGCGTGGAGTTGAACATGCTGGTGCGATAAGCAAAAGCACATTCTTCGTTGGTGAATTCACCGGAGGTGCCGCTCACAATATCCAGCGCCCGGACTTTTGCGATGGTTTGCGAGACTTCCTGACCGTAGGCGCCGACATTTTGTACCGGGGTGCCGCCAACCGTCCCGGGGATGCCACTCATGCACTCTATACCGCCGCAATTCTTGCTGACGGTCATGGCGACCAGATCATCCCAGCCCTCGCCGGCGCCGGCATAGAACAGCGTGTTGTCTTTTTCGAACTCGAACTCAACGCCGAGAAGAGATATTTTCAGGACCAGGCCGGGCCAGCCTTCATCCGCCACCAGCAGATTACTGCCGCCGCCCAGCACAAAAAGCGGCAGGCGCCGTTGGGCGGCATAATCAAGTGCATCCCTCACTTCGGTTTCAGTCTGGGCGTCAACAAAGTAGCGTGCTGGTCCACCTACATGCAGCGTGGTCATTGGAGCCAACGGAATGTTTTGTTGAATATTCACCTGTCAGCTAGAGTAACGCATGCAGTCAAGTTCGGAGAACGACTTTTTCCTTGCTAGAATAGAGGTACGAACCCATTGGGAGGGAAATGAATGTATCCAGAAATGATGATCGCGCCCATGCGCCAGGAATTGACCTCGGCGGGCATTGAAGAGACGCGCACAGCCGCGGAAGTGGACCAGGCAGTCCAGCAAAAGGGGACTGTCATGGTGGTGGTGAACTCGGTATGCGGATGTGCAGCCGGAAGAATGCGCCCGGGCGTACGGGCCGCCGTAAGAAACTCGACTAAGCCTGACAAGATCATCACCGTGTTTGCCGGGCAGGACCGTGAAGCCACGGACAAAGCCCGCAGCTACTTTACTGGCTATCAGCCAACGTCTCCATCGATTGGAATCCTGCGCGATGGACAACTGGTGTACATGATGCAGCGCAGTGACATTGAAAGCAGCACGCCAGAGTTGATTGCCGGGGCGCTCAAGAATGCGTTCGAAAAGCATTGCTCCAAGGCGGAAGCGAAGTAACTCGCTTCTGAAGAAGGATTGATCTCTAAAGGCCGCTCAGATTTGGGCGGCCTTTGGTGTTACTGAAGGCGGAGGAACGCCGCCTCTGCGCCGGATCTGGACCATCACTGTGGCCACAAGTACCGCAGCGATGCCAACTCCCTGGAGAAAGCCAATGTCTTCTCCGACAAACGCCGCCGCAAACAGAATCGCAAACACCGGCTCCAGACAACTGGCTACGATGGCCCTGGTGGGATCGAGATATTTAAGACCGCTGAAATAGAAGAAATAAGGAACCAGAGTCGCACAGCAGGAAAAGATGAAGAGAAATCCCCATTGCTTCAGGCTGAAATGTTGTGCAGCCAGCTTCCACGGAGGATCCAGTACCATCCATAAGGAAGCCGCGCCGAGCAACGCATATGTCATCACCAGCAGTTGGTGATATCGGCCCACCAACGCCTGCGCAAGGATGTTGTAAAAAGCGAATGAAAAGGAAGCCACCATGGCCGCGGCCGCGCCCCATCGGTTAATGGTCACACCGCCGCGGAATAATCCAATCGCCAGCGCAATGCCAACCATTGCCAGAAGCACTGAGCTGATGCGCAAGATGGTGAAACGTTCGCGTCCGCGCAAGACCATCGTGATCAGCACCCAGAGCGGCGCTGTGTATTGCAGTGTGATGGCAAGGGCTACCGTGCTCTTCTGGATAGCCAGATAGTAAAAGTAATTCGATCCGGCCAGCCCAAGTGTTCCAACCAATAGGCAAAGCACGAGGTCCCGGCGAGCCATGCGAAAGAAAGCGCGACCGTATCGGGCCAACAGGAATCCACCCAAAAGCAAGACAGCGAACGTGGTCCTGGCCTGGGATAGTACTAGCGGTGAAATACGGGTGTGCTCGCCATAGGTTTGCTCGCCAAAGAGGCGTCCGCTGAAAAGCGCTTTGCCAAATGTGGCAGAAGCGCCCCAGCAAAACGATGCGGCTGCAATCAGGATGTAACCCCGCCAGGGGTGAGTTTGGGTGGCGGGGCTTGGGGTTGTTAAGGACTCTGCTGGTTTAGCCTGCAAGCATCTGGTCCAGTTGATCGGGATCAAAGCCAATCATGACTTTATCTCCCACGACGATTGTTGGAGTGGAACGGCTCTTGTAAGTCCGCACCAACTCGAATACGGCCTGCTGGTCCAGGCTCACATCTTTCACTTCAAACGGAATACCTTTCTCCGAAAGGTAGGCTTTTGCCCAGGTGCAGGGCGGTCAACCAGGTGAGCTATAAACAACAACCTTTTTTTGAGTCATCAATCCCCTCAATTTCGCTTGTGTATAAGATTCGTGCGCCAGGGCGCAAGCTTCATTATCTCCGATGCTATCCGCTATTTCGCAGCGTGGACAGGTGTCTCCGACACGCTGGCGATATGTACTTCCGTACTCATCTTTGCCGTTTTCCGCAGCATCGCAGCAACCCCACAGTACTTCTCTTCTGACAGACGTACCGCATCCTCCACGGCCTTGCGTGAGACAGCCCCGGTAACCGAATAAATAAGCTTAATCGAGGTGTAGACGGTGGGCGGTTCTGTTGCCCGCTCACCTTCGGCTCGAACTTCTACCTTGTCGACGGGCTCCCGCTTCTTTCGCAGAATGGTGACTACGTCGGTTGCCGTGCAGGCGCATAAGCCTACCAGAACCAGTTCCATGGGGCCGGGCCCAGTGTTGCGCGCGCGATCAGAATCAACTACGAATGCGTGCCCGCTGCTTGCCTGAGCAACAAAGCGCTCACCATCAATCCAATCCACTCTTGCTTCGACCATATCAATTCCCTCTTTAACTTAGATGACTAGCGGCGATTGTCCGTTAGCGGCTCAGGATGAATCAAGACTTTGAATAATTCCGGTGCAGCTTGTTTGAAGCGAATTTCGAGCTCCGTGGACACTTCATGCACGCGAGAGAGTGGAAGATCATCCGGCATGGTGCAGTGACAAGACATATAAACCTTCCCGCGAACGCGCTTGATTTCAACTTCGTGCATGTCCAGGATTTCCGGAAACTCTTTCACAATCGGCTTGAGCTTCTGCTCAAGCACCGCATCACGCAGCACTTTATTGCCCGGCTCAATGGTATTCGGTTCGCTTTCAATGTGCGTGAGAATGGTGGAGATTTCTGGCACTTCGCGGCCCATCTCCGCTTCCAGGCGGGTGACCACTTCGTGCGCGGTCTTCAGTGACAATGTCTCGTCCAGTTCCAGGTGCTGTTCAACGTGAAGCTGGCCACTCAGGTCCTGCACGCTCACATCATGCACGCTGAAGTTGTTACGAGAAGCGACGGCACGTATGCGATCAAAAATGTTTTCGTGGCCGGTCTCGCGGGGAACGGAGTAAATCACAACGTCACAGTCCGGCAATATCCGGTGGACGGCATCCGTGATCTCCGCCACTACCTGGCCTGAACGCTGGAATGTCACATTTCGTGCCAGACCAACTGTGAGATCGGCAAAATAGCGGTTTCCGGCCCGGCGAAGACGCGCCCTTTCCACTTCAATCACACCATTGACCTGCAGCACGGCGTCAATGACGCGACCGCGAACGCCCGGAGGCGCCGCGTCGAGAAGCGCATCAATGGTTTTACGGGCGAGACGCCAGCTCACATAAACAATGACCCCGGATACCACGAGCGCTGCGACAGGATCGGCCTTCGCAAGCCATCCAACCTTGAAGTGCTCGCCAGCCCAGACCAGAGCCAGGCCGAGAGCCACGACGCCGCTGGAGAAAATATCAGTGCTGAAATGAAGCGCGTCCGCCTCCAGGGCTTGGCTGTCATACTTTATGGCGACCTTTTGAAGTTTGCGCGAACGCCACCAGTCAACTGCCATGGACGCGAACAGTACCAGAAAGGCCGCAGGGCTCGGTTGAATATGCACTGCATGATGACCGTTCAAGCGACGGACAGATTCCCAAACGATCCAAAAACAAGTCAGCAGCAGCAGCCCTGTCTCAATGAACGCAGAAAAGTTCTCCACCTTCCCGTGACCGTACTGATGTTCTGCGTCTGCTGGTTTGTCTGAAACGCGAACGGAAAGAAGGGTGACGAAGGCGGCTATTAAATCGAGCCCGGAGTGCGCGGCCTCAGAGAGGATGCCCAGGCTCATGGTGGAAATACCCACGACCAGCTTAAACGCCGTTATGGCTCCGGCCGCCAAAAGCGAGTTGAGCGCTACGGCACGCTTTTCCTGCTGCATGCTTTCATGAACTGGGTTTGACTCCACAGTGGGCACGAGCTATTTTCTCAGGTTTATACGCGGCGTTTCCAACTAAAACCGTTATGTTACGATGACTAAACTTCATCCCAACAAATAAGCTGGAGAGGCTCGACATGGTTCGGAACCTTGTGATTTGCGTGATACTTGCTACTTCTTTGTTCGCTGAAACCATATTTGCTCAAAGCGTGTTTGCTCAAACGACGCCTGCTCAAACGAAAGCTCCTGCAAGTAAGCCTCCGGCGGCTGGAACGACAAAAAGTCCGACCCCGGCCCCGAGCGCACAGACCGATAAAAAGCCGTCTGCCACAAGCCCTGGTGCGGCGTCTGACCAGACGGTTATCACCATCCATGGCCTTTGTGACAAAAATGACAAAGCCGCAGCTGCCAGCAACGACAAGTGCTTTACCACGGTGGGGCGCGAAGAGTTTGACAAGGTTACACAGGCCGTGAGCAAACCCGATCAACAGTTGCCGCCCGCCGGAAAGCGTACGCTGGCAGAAAAGTATGTTGAACTACTGGTGTTTGCCAACGCCGCCAAAGAAGCCGGTGTTGACCGGTCAGCCGAATTCGCCGCATCCCTCTATCTGCTACAACTGCGGACGCTGGCGGAGTTCTATCAGCGGCAACTTGAACAGGAATATCACAATCCACCGCAGGCGGAGATTGACGCCTACTACAAAGAACACGCCGCCGATTTTGTTTCCGTGAATGTGAGCCGTGTTTACGTGCCCAGGAATGATCCGTCAGGCAAAGCCGTTACTCCCGAACAAAAGGCGGCTTTTTCCACCAAGGCACAACAGGTCTCTGATGAAATGCGCGATCGCGCTGCCAAAGGCGAGAATCTGGAAAAGCTGCAGAAAGAATCCTATGAGAAGCTGGGCATCAGTAGCGCACCTCCGAACACCACAATTGGGGCGGTGCGCAAAGGCTCCCTTCCTGCGGCAGACGATAAGCAGATGTTCGCCCTTGCGCCAGGTGGGGTGTTCAAGTCAGATGCAGCAGGCGCTTACACCGTCTACAAGGTGGACAGCAAACAAACTCTCACGCAGGAAAGCGTTAAAGATGAGATTGCAAGAGTCATCTATCGCCAGAAAATGGAAAAACGCATCAAGGAGCTGAATGCGTCCGTAAAGACCGATTTCGACGATAAGTATTTCGGCCCGGCGCCTTCACAGCCGACCAACCCGAAGTAACATTGGGCGAGGGATCTGCCGCGCACCAAGCCGGACATCTACGTTAAATTCCTGATTGCTGGACAGATGCAGGCCTTAGCCGGTGAGAACTGGTCCTGTGTTACGATGACTTACCTCTTCGAACAGATCATCATTAAGAAAAAGATCATCGCAGAATAAGAGATCTTCACCGCGCACGATGGCAGCAAAACCAACAGTTCTGATTACCGGCGTCTCAGGAAATCTGGGAACGCGGCTGCTGGAGCAGCTTGCGGGTTTTCAGGTCATCGGTGTCGACGTAAAGGAACCTGCAAACCCCTCTTCCCTGTTCAGGTTCGAAAAGATCGATCTTGGTGAAGAGCGGTCCTGTGATCAACTGCTCGAACTCCTGAAAGCCTACCGTCCTGAAGCCGTGCTGCACCTGGCTTTCATCCTGGATCCATTGCGCACCGGCGTTATCAACCGCAAACATATGTGGCTGGTGAACGTGGCTGGAACCAGCCGGGTGACTGAAGCCATTGCTGAACACAATCGCATGATCGGTGGGATTGAAAAATTCATCTTCCCCAGCAGCACGGCCGTTTATGGTCCGGACCTGGAAAAGCCGGCGACAGAAGATGCGCCGTTAAATGCCCAAAGCCTGCCCTATGCTCTCCACCAGCAGGAGGCGGACTTGACTGTCCAGGCCAGGGCCAAGGGTCTGCGCAAATGCAAGACGTACGTCCTGCGCTCTCATATTTATGCTGGAGCAACAGTTCAGAATTACCAGCTTGGGGTTCTGCGCGGCATCCCCGGGGGTAAAGGCCGTCTGGCTGAGAGGCTTCGCCGCAAGAACACACGGCTACCGTTGTGGCTTCCTTCGCGCGGGCCCTATCTGGAAAACAAACTCCAGTTTATCCACATCGATGACGTGGCACGTCTGATCACACACATTCTGGAACGTAAGTTGAACGATCCCAGACTATCGATCATCAACGTGGCCGGACGTGGCGATCCGCTCACACTGAGACGGTGCGTGGAAATCGCCAAGATTGAAGTGAAGCGCGTTCCTACTCGCGCCATTTGCCGTCAGACGCTGCGCCTGCTCTGGGACCTGGGCGTCTCTGACATTCCGCCGGAGGCTTTACCCTATCTGATGGGGTCTTGCTCAATCGATACGGCCAAGCTGCGTGTCTTTCTGGGCGAACACTACCGGTCTGTCGTCCAACATACTTGCGAGGAAGCCCTGGAAGACAGCTTCAAGTTGCCCGAACAGGTCCGGACTGCGTCCACCACGCTATAAAGCCCTGAAGCGACGTTAATTTTACGAAGCTTTCGCCCGCAATTGTGGCGGGAGGGCCGGTTCCGGTTTTCTCGCAGACTGCGGAGCCAGGGCCTGAATGGCGGCCCTGATGTATTCAATCGCCTGTTCGTCACGCGAGCTGTCAGGGTGAAAGCGCATTTCCAAACGTCTGAGTTCGTTGATGAGGAATAATCGGCCCAAGCTCATGGTATGTTCCCGAATCTTTTAGACGAGTATTCAGGAACAAAGGTTTTCCACTCACTGGTTCCAAAATGAAAACTTCGCCTTGGATTTTCCAATGCAGGAAACCTTCGGGATCATTGATCAATCTTAGTTATTCAGAATCTTGTCTCATCAATGTCGGGGGATTTACGAGGAACTGTTGGGGAAACAATCGGGGCTTGATGGTCGCCATTCGCCACAAGAGAGAGATTTCCTCTCGTTTGATCCATTTCCTGATCGTCACCTGTCTAATTTTTGCTTTTGGCTGCGCCCAGCAAGCCTTTGCACAAGAGGCGCTTGAACCGGATCAGTTACCGACTGCAAGCGTACCGGCTGCCCGCGGCGGGTATATGCATGTCCCGCCTCATATTCAGCCAGACGCCGCTAAGGACAATCAACTTTTCCTGGCTCCCGTCACCAGACTGGCGTCAGTTCCGACATTCAGCGGGGAGTATTTTGCTCACGGCTTCAATGCCGCAAACGTGCCGCAAAGTCAGTGGTTCTACCAGATGGTTGGCACCGCGCCCGAGACCGCTGTAACCACAAAAATCTCTTCGCCCATTATTCCTGTATCTCTTGATTTGCGTAACGCTGACGGTTCTCCCAGGTTTGTGAATGGACATCGCCTTTTTTCTGACGCCACACAATATGTAAGGCGGGTCCTGGAGTCGCCGCTTTTTGTGAACGCGCCTTACAGCAGCAGCCGGCGGTCTACACAATTCGTGGATGCGGTACAGCGAGCGGAATTCTACAACCGTGCCGCAAACAGGCCGTGGCACACAATCCTCAGACCCTCAGTGAAAACCGCACGCACTATGGTGTTGCGAGCAGGCACGTATCAATTCTCATTGCGCAAAGATGGAACGTGTTGCGCCTTCGTTCTGGTGGACTTTGACACTTTCTTCAGCAAACTGCTTCCCTCTTCATCATCCGACAGAAATTCACCGGTGGGAGCGGCCGAACTGGCGGGCGATATCAAGACCGCGGACATCTCCACGTTTCTGTTTTCGAATACGTTTCTCTACACAGATCCCAATCAGAACTTCTTCTTCGTCGGCTTTCATACTTTCGACGAAAGACCGGCGACGATCAGCAATGGATTTCATAAAGAGCGATACGTATTCAACTTCTCCTCATGGGTTACGCCGTTTATTTTCTTTGGTGATAACTTCGAGGACATAACGGCGATCAGCCACGAAATCGCGGAAATCGTCAATGATCCTTTTGTGGCCGCCGATGGCGTGCACGGAGTAACGCCCTGGTGGAGTTCCCCGAATGGCAATTGCCAGGATTTGCTCGAAACGGGCGATGTGGTGGAAGATCTTCCCAATGCCACATTTCCGATGAGGATGAACGGTACAACTTATCATCCTCAGAATGAAGCTCTTCTGCCGTGGTTCAAACGGCAGAAACCATCTCAAGCAATTGGTGGCGCGTACAGCTATCCTGACGAAAAGCTGCTGTTAACGTTATCGCCTCCGGAACACGCCAGTTGCCAGTAGATCCCTAATGGCCGGAACCGGCTCAGGCCACGGCTTACTTTGTAAGGCACGTTCAAGATCGAGTTTCAATCTTCTGCCCTCTTTTGACGTCACGGCAAAACCGCTTGCCTAAAAGGCTTCCCGCAGCTACACTTTGCGCCGCTAACGTCCAGCATTTTCAACGGTCTGATCAGAGGGCACCATGAGAAAGAAGACCCAAAACGCGTGCGCCGCGGAAGTAAAGCCAAACATCTTCTCTGCCCAGGCTGTCTTCAGTCTATTTCTGCTGATGATTTCGCTGGCTGTGTGTTTAACACCACGAATTCACGGACAAAGCGGCGCTAGTGATGATGCGAAAGAGAGTGCCAATTCGCTGAAACTCTGGGGAACTCCAGGCGAAGTGCGGTTGGTGCCCGCGGACCCGAGCGTAAAAGTCAGAGTATCGATCAATGTAGTCGCGGAAAACACGGGCAAAGAAAACCTTCTATTACTTCGACGTACGCCGTCGTCGAACTCCGAAGAGATTGTCAGCTTGGCGAATCCGGCGGCGTCTATCTGGCGTCAGGAGGAACCGATGATTGCTAAAGCCAATTACGATGCGGCGACGGTTAAGCTGCGGAAGACTCTGGATCAGCAAGAGCCACCGGAAGATGAAATCATCACTCTCGGCCCGGGTGATTCGATTGGATGGAACGTTGTGGTCCAGTTGGATATTCCTAAAACCGGCAATCCAGCCAATTGGGACACCATTCGCAAGGCCTGCCCCTGCGCAGTAAAGCTCGATTTGGATCTGTGGCCACTGGTTCTGGAGTCGTCCGGCGACCGAACTGATCCTGGTTTTGGCAGGAAGCTGACCAAACGCTGGCATAAAAAGGGCGTGCTGGTTTTCGCGACAAAACAGACTGAACCAATCGAAATAAAGTTGCCGGAGAAATAGAGTTCTTTCAATGAAACAGGCCGGCGTGAAAGCTGGCTTTTTTTGGCGAAACAATGGCAAATTAAGGGCCACCTGATCAGCTCAGCGTCTCTCCCGGCTTCATGGTGTTTATTTCAATACCCAGGTCTTGCACGCGACGTTCCAGTTCCTGTGGCGTTCCTGTGAGCAAAGGAAATGTGTTGAAGTGCATGGGAATCACGGTTTGAGGTTTGAGGAGCTTGCACGCATAAGCGGCTTCTCGGGGACCCATGGTGAAAATATCGCCGATGGGCAGCATGACAAGATCCGGATGATAGAGCTCATGAATGATGTGCATATCACCGAAAACATTGGTGTCACCTGCGTGGTAAATCTTCAGACCGTTCTGGAATTGAATTACATAGCCGCACGGCTCGCCGCCGTAGATGATCTGCCCATCGTCTTCGATGCCGCAGGAATGGTCGGCATGGACCATGGTGACGTAAACATCTCCAACTTCCTGTGATCCGCCTTTATTCATGGGCATAATCTGCTTGGCGCCCTTTTTGTTCATCCACAAGCAGAGTTCATACACACCCACAACTTTGGGATTATGCTGTTTGGCCAGGGTGACCGCGTCGCCAATATGGTCGCCGTGGCCGTGGGTGCAAAGCATAAAGTCAATGTGCTCGATCTTCTTATGGGATTGCGGCGTTGCCGGATTGTTCTGGACCCACGGATCAATGATGATCTTCTTGCCCGCGGGAGTCTCGATCAGAAAGGTGGCATGGCCAAGCCAGGTAAGTTTGATCCCGTTCAGTTTCATTCAACGTCGTCCTCAGTGAATTTGATGTCTAAAGTAGATTGATGAAAATAGAGTACTGTTGCCCGCGCTTACGTTGGCAGTGCGGTCGCCTACTTCGAAGAATCTTCAGTCCATTTCCTGTAACCGCCCTGGAGCGACAAGACATCCTTGAAGCCCATGCGTTTCAGAGTTTGGGCAGCCAGCGCTGAACGTCCGCCGCCACCGCAATAGCAGACAATGCGGGCAGACTTGTCTGTAGTAATGGTGTCAATCTTGTGTTCAAGTTGCCCGCGAGGCAGCGCAACCGAACCGGCAATTGCACCCTGAGCGACTTCATCAGGCTCACGAACATCGATCAGCGTGAATTTCTCGCCGGATTGTTGCATGCTCCGCAACTTGGCGGAGTCGATCTCTTTTACTTCCTTTTTCGCGTCATTGACCAATTGGTGATATTCAGGCAGCGGCATGGAACTACCTCAACAGAACCCAAGATTCTAAATGAGGCGGCAGCGGGGAAACCAGAGCGTGGACATTTGATCCAAGATTCTTACCGCGGATTAGCGCGGATGGTCGCGGATCAAAGGGAGAGCAGCTTTATAACTTGTCTGCTTTGCCTCACTCGTGCAGTGTTCAGGATAACGATCGTTCTATCAAGAAGTTTTTTGGGACTCCAGTTGCGCATCAGGCTTGTTGCAGCACAGACTAGAGTGTGAGGCTTCAGGCCAGGCATGAGATGGCGTCTGATCAATCCGAGGTGAGATTATGTTGCGAAAGAAGAAATATGCGCTTTCGGCAGCGGCCGTGGGAGCTGTTGCCTTTGGATCATTTGCCGTAGGCACGCTGGCCATCGGTGCGGTCGCCATTGGTGCACTGGCTATCGGTAAGTTAGGCATTCGCCGCATGAATGTTCAAGCCGGCAAGCTGGACTCACTTGAAATCAGAGAGTTGACCATTCAGCGGTTGAAAGTAAAAGAACTCGAGGTGGAGGAAAACCTTCGATTGCCGGCAAATCAGCTCCCACGAATGTCCGGGTGACAGGCTCAGCACGCTTCAATTATGGCTGGACAGTTCCGTATGGCTTTGTGAGAAAATCCAGCTGCACTAAAAATGTATGAATGTTTTGCTCTCACGCCAGAAAATTGCTGAAGCCGTTGCCCGCATCGGTTACGAAATCACAAAGGACTTCGCCGGGCAATCAGTGATGTTAGTCGGCGTGC
>WNFA01000162.1_pt1 | contig 54642 bp, 35 predicted proteins | sample 5400481 | NCBI WGS metagenome assembly WNFA01 (sample SAMN13153340, study PRJNA577476) | soil metagenome | isolation source: 120 cm saprolite under Douglas fir tree site 2 hole 1 replicate 2 | place: USA:California | collected 2015-04-18 | reverse complement strand
GGACATCTTGGGAATCAACGAGTCCGAATACCGAACGAACATGATCGTTTCCGGCAAGATACGATGGCTGGCTGTCGTCACCGGATGTTTCACGGCGGTCGCTGGCTCCTTCGGGTTTGGCTTGTATTTCTCGATCGTGCCGACCTTCTTGATTGTGGGCGCAATAGCGCAGCCACGTTCCCCACGTTCTGGAAGGTGGCTCATGTGGGTGGGCGCTCTTTTCCTGAGTCTTTGGGTACTTCCAGTTGGTATCAGTGCATTGCTTTCGTACCGATTGGTCGGTCGGTTAGACGTGATAGCGCTCTCGTTGGTTTCAGTCTTGCTGGTCAGCTCTTGCGACTTCGCGCTATTGATCGACGCCGTGAGAATGAGGCGAGCGGGTGGGACACTTTAATGGCGAAGTAGAACGTGGGTTTGTTTTTTTTGATATCGACCGAAACAACTGGGGGTGGCGGGTGGGCCACTTTAACGGCGAAGTATCACGCGGGTTTGTTTTTTGACATCGACCGAAACAACTGGGGGTGTGCCATTGCTCGCGCTTTTCGAGAAAGCCTGCCCTGAGCGATAGCCGAAGGGTGGCCTCCCGAACCGCCGAGGGGACAGACGGCACGTTTTTTAAGTTCTGCCCCCCAACTTCCCATCTCATTCCCCCGAGATCTTCCTCTCTTCCGTCATCAACTTCCGCAGCGCCCGATTAATTCTCGTCTGATAGCCTCGTCCCTGCCGTTTAAACCATGCCAGAACGTCGGTATCCAGACGCAATGTCACTGCCTTGATCGGCCGGTAGTATCCCAGCCACTCCGGCGTAGGTCCCGGCGGAAGCTTTCGCCCGCCCGCGGAGGCCTGCAGCCGGGCAACCTTCCCGCGCCTCTTAACCCTTTTCCGTTGTTTCCTATGCGCTGATCATATGTATATAACAGTACGTACAATTTAGCAAGTACAGTGTTCCACGTGGAACATATCTCCATTTTGCAAAACAGCAGGCTTTCTCAAAAAGCGCGAGAAGTTGCGCACCTCCAGTTATTCTCGTGCCAACACTTAAAGGCAACTCGCGTTATACTTCCTCGCTAGAGTGGCCGACCCGCCCAATCCGCCGCGGAAAGTCCCAAGCTTCAAGCGACCGTGGAATCCCACCCTAACGTCGAAAAGCACGACGTTAGGATGGGCCACCCCTCCAGGGGATATTCCCCTCGGCGGACGGTGGTCATCGGCTTACTCCTATGCCTTGCTCGGAGTACTGACTGTGGCCTGCCTGCTGCCTTTTTCAGGCCGTGGCTTTCACATCGATGACCCGCTATTTGTTTTCGCTGCGCGTCAAATTACCCAGCACCCCCTTGACCCGTACGGCTTCAATGTCATCTGGTACGAAAGCCTGGATCGGATGGCGGACGTTACTATGAACCCGCCGCTGGCTTGTTACTACGGAGCGGCTGTCGGCCGAATTGCCGGATGGTCGGAGCGCGCATTTCACCTCGCATTCCTGGCGCCCGCGCTCGCCCTGATTCTCGGAACCTATCGCCTGGCAAAGCATTTCACGCGTCTTCCAATCCTGGCTGGGTTGGCCACGCTTCTTACCCCCGGGATACTGGTGTCGGCATGCAGCGTCATGTGCGACACGTTGATGGTGGCGCAATGGGTGTGGGCGGTGATTCTGTGGATCGAAGGCCTCGAGCCGCGAAAGGGCTGGTATCTGGCGGGGTCCGGAGTCTTGATGGCGGCGGGCGCTTTGACGAAGTATTTTGGGGCGGCACTGATTCTCCTGCTGGCGGCTTACTCCCTGGCACGCCTGCGCCGTTTCGGAAGCTGGATGTGGTATCTGCTGATTCCCGCCGGGGCGCTCGCGGGCTATGAACTCTGGACCCACGCGCTCTATGGACAGAGTCTGCTGGCGAGCGCCGCTCATTTTGCGCACGCCAACCGAGGACACGCTTCCCGGTTAACCAGGACGTTGGTCGGCCTTAGTTTCACCGGAGGCTGCACCCTTTCCGTGCTTACCTTGTGTCCTCTTATGTGGTCGCGAAGAGCGCTAGGCATCGTTGCCGCCGGCAGCGCCCTGGCTGCCTCCGCACTTATTCTTGGATGGGTAAATTTAGCGGAACAGTTCGCCAATAAGCTGACGCCCCATCCGCTCCATCCGCTTCTTGCCCATTGGGAGCTGATCGGCAGCCAGTTAGTGCTTTTTATTGCAGGCGGCGTTTTCACTCTGGCCCTGGCGATTGCCGACTATCAGGATAGACGAGATCAAGATTCGCTGCTGCTGGGGCTGTGGCTCGTGGGTACATTCATTTTCGTCAGCCTCCTGAACTGGACGGTCAACGCCCGGTCAGTGCTTCCGCTGATCCCCGCCGCTGCGATACTGATCGTGCGCCGGCTCGAAACAATGCACCACGCGTGGACTCGCAGTCTGAAACTGCAAGTTGCCGGCGGACTGATCGTATCTGGCATTCTGTCGATCTGGGTGGCCGGTGCCGATACTCGTCTCGCCAACCTAGCGCGCGAGGCCGCCCGAGGCGTCCGCGGGCGTACCAGCAACGAAGTTGGAACGCTCTGGTATGAAGGGCATTGGGGCTTTCAGTACTACATGGAGCAGATGGGGGCCCTGCCGGTGGATGGCCAGGATTTCCGAATTCGCCCCGGCGACTTCGTGGCGGTGCCGGAAAACAACGCGAGATTCGCAGGTTTTCCGCCGGATGTGGCTTTCGAGAAGGTAGCGGTCCTGGAGCTTCCCAATCCCTCAGGGGCGGCACTGCTGAACTGGCAGCTGGGCGCCGGGTTCTACTCATCTTACTGGGGCCCGTTGCCATTCGCGTTTGGCCTGGCGCCGCCGGAGCGTTACGTCCTGTTTCGGGCGGGTGCGGCTCGCTAACCGGGCAACTCGCGGCTTTTCCCTTGCAACTAAAGAATTAGTTACCTTTCGCGGTGTGACGCGTCCAAGGTATTTGGAGGGGCCTCCGGTGCCGCCTAGACAATCGGGAACCTTGACCGAAGCTGAGCTGCGGATCATGGACGTGCTGTGGCTCAAAGGGTCGGGTACGGTCCAGCAAGTACTTGATTCTATTACACAAAAGCCTGCTTTGGCCTATAACTCCATTCTGACGACCATCCGTGTTCTGGAAAGAAAGGGCTATTTGAAACATTTAAAGGATGGGCGGGCGCACGTGTATACGCCTTTGGTTGGGCAGAAGGAGGCGACGCGCTCGGAGATACGTCACCTGGTGAGCCGTTTTTTTAAGGACTCTCATGAGCAACTCGTCTTGAACCTTCTTGAGGATCAGGGTATTGGGGCGGAGGAAATCGGCCGCTTGCGGCGGATGCTGGATGAGAAGGACGCCGATTTAACGGAAACCGATTTAACCGAAAAAGATCGGAGCGGCGCGAAATGAATTGGCTTTCGGTTCAGACCGTGGCGCAGATCTCGGTCGAGCGCATTCTCCACGCGCTTCCCGAAGGATTCCTGATCGCATTGTTTGCCTGGGCGTTGCTGCGTGTTTTGCGAAGGCAAAATTCGGGGACCCGGTTTGCCGTCTGGTTCCTGGCATTGCTGACTGTGGCTGCACTCCCTGTGCTGGGCGGTGTTGGCGACGGGCGAGGGTTGGCGGCGGGGATGTCGTTGGGAATGAAATCGGGGATGGCATCGGTAAATTCGTGGGGAAGCCTGCGGCCGGCGATCACCATACCTGGACGCTGGGCGCTTTTCGTCTTTAGTGCCTGGGCTCTCGGTGCGTGCGTCGCGATGATGCGTTTGGCGGCTGGGCTTTGGCGACTGCGGCGGCTGCGGAGGAGCTGTACTCCTATCGTTGCAGCAGATCTTGACCCGGCGGTGCGAAAAACGGTGGAGGCGATCGGCGCGTCGGGGTCAGTTATCTCAAATTCAATCTCAAATTTAATAACGATCGCCACGTCAGAGTGCGTGCGCGTGCCTGCCGCCATCGGTTTCTGGAAGCGGACCATTGTCCTGCCGGCCTGGACGTTGCGAGAACTGCCGGCCCAAGATCTGAACGTCATTCTGTTGCACGAATTCGCACACCTGCGGCGCTGGGATGACTGGACAAATCTTATTCAGAAAATCGTGCGCGCTTTATTTTTCTTTCATCCAGCGGTGTGGTGGATTGAGAAGCGTATCTCGGTGGAACGCGAGATGGCGTGTGACGATGCCGTGCTGGCGGAAACTGCCAATCCGCACGGATACGCTACCTGTCTGGTTTCGCTGCTGGAGAAGAGTCTGGCGCATCGTCTAGCGCAGCGCTTAACGGACAAACGATGGTCGATGGCCCAGGCAGCCGTACACCGGGCCCGTGAGGCTTCGCTGCGGCTGGCGCAGATTCTCGACAAGAACCGGCCTGCGGCCATCCGCGTCTGGAAACCCGCGCTGGGCATGGTCGGCGCTTTCTCAGTGGCGTGCCTTATGGCGCTGCCGCTCGCACCGCAGTTTGTCGCGTTTGATCGCGGCTCGCTGACCAGCCACGGGGATCCGGTGGACTCGGCTGCGGTCAGCCCGTCTTCGTTCCCATCGTTGCCGTCCTCCAGTGGAGAGCCGGGCGTCCCCGCCCGGCTGGACCCTTCGACTTCGCTCAGGGCAGGCTCGCGAGACGCCCGTCGCTCCACTAAACGTCCCCATGCTGTTGGCGGACAGCATTTTGTTCCCGAATCGGTAGTTTCTGCACGTTCGAACGCGGCACCGCCGCGCGAGCGAGTGGTCGAGGCTGGCACAAGCGCCGATCAGGAAACCGTGCCGGAATTTCGAACCCTGATCTTTATCGAAGCCACGCAGTATGGGAACTCCGACTCGGCGGTGTGGAGAGTCCAGGTCTGGCGAGTGATGTTGGTGAAGACAGGCCGCGATACATTGGCGGGAGTGGCTGTGGCCCATTCGACTTAGCCGCAAATTTTTTTGCACCGAGCAACTAGATAATTAGTTTTACGGAGTTAGTTTCACACAGTTAGTTTCACAAGGAGAAAAGAAAATGAAGAAGTGGATAGAACGTAGCAAAGCAGTCGTAACGAGGCATCTGGCAGTGGCCCTGATTGCCGTGGTGGCAGTCGGGGCGGTAGCGACGTTTAACTTTGCGAAGTCTGCAACCGCAGCGGTTGCGGCTCCGGCCGCGGCGGCGCTTGATGATAATAGTGTCGGAGCATTGCTGACCCTCGACCGCGCAATGGAAACCCTGGCGGCGCGAGTTACACCGGCGGTAGTGAATGTAACGGTAGCGTCGAAGGTCAACGCGCAGCAGGGCGACGCGGGTGCGGAAGGTATGCCTGACATGCAGCAATTTTTCGGCCCAGGCAATCCTTTTGGTCGTCAGTTTGGTGGTCGGCAGTTCAGTTTTCCGTCGCAGCCTCAGAATAGGATGGAACACGGCTTGGGCAGCGGTGTGATTATCTCCCCTGACGGATATATCGTAACCAACAATCACGTAATCGACGGAGCTGTCGACATTCGGGTCACCATGAGTAACCGGGAAGTGTTGTCAGCGAAGTTGGTGGGCGCTGATCCGTTGACGGACCTCGCAGTGATCAAGGTCAATGGAACCAACTTACCGAGCGTGCCCTGGGGTAACTCGGCGAGCTTGCATCCGGGACAAACGGTGCTCGCATTCGGGAATCCGTATGGGTTCCGCTTCACGGTGACGCGCGGCATCATCAGCGCGTTGAACCGGCCCAATCCTGACGCAAGCGATCGACGCAAGCCGGGCGAATTCATCCAGACCGACGCTGCCATCAATCCCGGAAATTCGGGCGGAGCGCTGGTTGACGCGCGTGGCGAACTCATCGGAATCAATACCTTTTTGATTTCATCCTCGGGATCATTCTCAGGAATGGGCTTTGCGATTCCCGCTCAGATTGTCCAGCCTACGGTGGAGACATTGATTCGGGACGGCAAAGTAACTCACGCGTATATCGGAATTCAGATCGCGGACGTTACTCCCGACAACGCAAAGTTCTTCCAGATGAATAAAGCTGAGGGAGCGCTGATTAGTCAGGTTGAGCCGGACGCGCCCGGAGCGAAGGCAGGACTGCGCACCGGAGACGTGATCACGGAACTCGATGGAAAGCCCGTGACCGATGCTGGACAGTTGCAGATGACGGTCGGACAAAAGCGGCCGGGTGAAACGATCCATCTGCTGGTGATGCGTGACAGCAGGCCAACCAGTGTTGCTGTGAAACTCGAAGCGCTGGGTGGCGGCAGAGGCTCCGAGACCGCCGGCGGGGAACACGGGAAGGGGCGTTGGGGGCTGAGTCTCGGCGACTTGACCCCGGACGTCCGGAATGAACTGGAAGGGCAGGGGCAAGCACGGGGACAGGGACAAGGCCCGGTTCATGGCGCCGTTGTGGAGGACGTCCAGCCCGGCAGCCCGGCCGACAATGCGGGCTTGCAGCGTGGGGACGTCATCATGCAAGTGAACCGGCACTCGGTGAAAGCCGCGTCCGAGGTGGCACAAGCATTATCTGGGGTGCCAAGCGGGCAGGATGCGCTAGTGCTGGTGTGGTCGAACGGGGGCAGCACATTCCGCGTGTTGCATCCTTCGCAGGACTAGCGCGATAGGGCTGGTACTATTATTGATGATCAGTTGCGCGCTGTGTTCCGCCCGGCATCAAGTTCGGTGGGACGCAGCGCGCATTTTCTTTCTGAGGCGGCGCAGTGGTTGTGACAATCGCAAGGTTTATTTTTTGGGGACTACATCTCAGCGGTTTGACTGGCAAACAAACAACAAGACACAGAAGAACAGTCTCCATACGACAAGAGCGAAATCCGCCGCTGACTAGGGTCCGAATCCGACGACCTCATGTATTAAATCGTTACAACAGCCAATAATCCGCTTTTTCATATTCTCGTTCGACGCGGCTTGCGCTTTCCCATACCCCGCCTGTCTTCGCAAAATATCTTGACAAAGGCCGGAGCCTAAACTATAAGCCGTTGAAAGGCGATAACCGGTTAGATTGTTAATTCTGATCTGCGCGATTGGATTTTCAGTCGTCGGATGAATCGTCGCCAGATCAATCAGGCGCCAAGCCAACCGGGAACCCGCGGCCTGTGTGTGCGATTGCGATCGCGCTCGTCTCACTATGGAGGAAGTATGCAACTGGCAGGATGGATTAGGCGTCAAGGCTTTCTGGTTGCTGCGCTGGTTCTGCTCGTTTGCAGCCAGCTCTTCGCTGGCGTTACCGCCAGCATTTCGGGGACGGTCAAGGATCCGAGCGGCGCTTCCATTGCGGGCGCGACGGTGACGGCGACCAATACCGAAACCGGCATTTCGCAAACCCAAACCTCGAATGGCCAGGGCTTCTACTCGTTCCAGTCGCTTCCGTTGGGAAAATACACGATTGACGTGCAGGAGAAAGGCTTCAAGGCCTACCGGCAGAGGGACCTCACACTCGATGTGAACTCGGCGCTAATGGTCGACGCCACGCTGCAAGTTGGGCAAACGACAGAAAAGGTAGAAGTCGCTGCCGATGCCTTGCACGTCGAGACGATTACGTCACAAATGGGCGAAGTGATCGAAGGAAAGCGGATGACCGATGTGCCACTGATCTCGAGGAGTTTCACCGACCTTTTGTCTTTGCAGCCAGGCGTAGCATCCGCGCAGTCTCCTATGACCGGCGCCTATGCCGGCCCATTCATTTCGGCTGGCTTTGCTCCTCCTCTGGTCTCTGGAGATTTGAACGCGGGCGCGTACTCGGTTAACGGTATGCGGGAAGCCGCGAATGGCTTCATCCTGAACGGGATGCTGGTTCAAGAACTCGGATATTCAGGCGCGGGAGCAGTTCCTAATCTCGATTCCATTGAAGAATTTCGGATTCTGACAAATAACACGGATGCCGAGTTTGGAAATTATGCCGGCGCGCAAATCAATGTCGTAACCAAATCGGGCACAAACCGCTGGCACGGAAATGCCTTCGAATTTGTGCGCAATACCAGTTTGAACGCGCGCAACTATTTCGATCCGGTAGGCGCCAAGGGCGCTTATCACGAAAACCAGTTCGGTGGAACATTCGGCGGGCCGATCGTTCACGACAGGATTTTCTTCTTCGCGGATTACCAAGGCAACCGTTTCATTCAGGCCAAACCGCAAATCATCCCCAATGCCCCAAGTTCCCAGATGGAGTCGGGGGATTTTACAGGTATCGCATCGAGCTTCGATCCGCTCGTCAACAATTTACCCACTGCGACTGTCGTTAATGGCGCAGCATGGGCCAGCCAGCTTACAACGCAATTGGCGCAAACAGTGACGGCTGGGGAACCCTACTACTTCACCGCGACGGACATCAATCCGGCAACTAATCTTCCGTTTGGCGTTAACTGTACTACCGCGTCGCAGTGCGTTTTCCCAAATGCGCAGATGTCCTCAACGGGTTTCAATTCCATCTCTCAGAACCTGTTGCCCTTCATTCTCCCAGCAGATCCGTCGACTGTTGTCGGAGGGGGCCCAGGCACTTTTTCGACCAGTTCTGGCAAGATTAACCTGCACGACAACAAGTTCAGCGGCCGCGTTGATGGCAACTCACGCTTCGGTTTGCTGACCGCGTACTACTACTTTGACCGCTTCGATCGCATTGATCCTTATTGGCCCAGCAATTTCCCGCTTTATCCAGGATTTGCAAGCGACAGCAAGGGCCAAACCCACACGATCCAGCTCAGCGACGTGAAGACTCTCAGTTCCGCCGCGGTAAACGAATTTCGTCTCGGCTATTTCCGGCTGAACACCAGGTTTAACCGGCCACTCGGCGGAACTTCAACGTCACTCTCTGATCTGGGATTTGCTTCAGGAGACAACCGGCAGCCCGGCATCTTTCCTGGCACACCCAGTGTCGAGGGGATTCCTGAAATTGATTTCAACAACTTCGTCATCGGCGTGCCCAGCCGTCCAAACCAACTGATTACCAACATCTATCAGCTCTCTGACAATTTCAGTAAGGTGATTGGTACCCACACCGTAAAATTCGGCGGTCAATATCACTTCAACCAACTCGAAGAGAACCTGTCAAACGTCGCCAATGGCAACTTCGGCTTCGGCTCCAGCTTCAACGGTCAGGCTAGCGAAACGGGGAGCGACTTCGTGGATTTCCTTCTTGGTGCGCCCAGTGGCTTTATACAGGGTCAAGCCTTCCCCTCGTATGGCCGCAGCTATTATTTCGGTTTGTATGGTCAAGATAGCTGGCGCGCCCGTCCGAACCTTACCGTGAACTTTGGATTGCGCTACGACGTCAGCTCTCCGTTTTATGAGAAGTTCAACGAGATTCAATCAATTATTCCGGGCGAGCAGTCGAAAGTCTTTCCCGGGTCACCGGCCGGTTGGGTATTTCCGGGTGACAAGGGCGTTCCCCGCAGCCTGGCCCCCACTCGCTGGAACAATTTTGCTCCGCGTTTCGGCCTAGCATATTCGTTCGGCGGTCACGAGGGAGCGATGGGTAAGATGCTCGGTAAGTCTGGCTCGTCGAGCATTCGCGCGGGCTACACGCTCTCCTACGCTTCATTTGAGGGCGCAACCGACTTCAATGAAATCGGCGACGCTCCTTTCGGAGACTTCACGGGTCAGAATGAGACGACATTCGCGGCTCCATTCACTAATCGCGCGACGGGAAATTCGATTCCGAACTTCTACCCGGTGGCTCCCCCGCCGAAGCACGTCTCACCGAGCCATCCGGCTAGCGGTTCACCATACGACACGCTGGCGGAGTTCTTGAACGCTTTCGGCACCATCGGCAGTTCTCCGGCGTTCTTTTACGGGAACCGTCTGCCTTATGCAGAGAACTATGAGCTTTCGTTCCAACGGCAGCTCACAGGGTCGGATTTGCTGACCTTGAGCTATGTTGGAACGCAGGGACACAGATTGCTTTCCTCCAGGTCCGCCAACCCGGGTGATCCAGCGTTGTGCCTGAACTTGAGCCAGCCAGGCGAAGTAGCTCCCGGCACGCCAACCTGCGGTCCAACTTTAGAAAGCAACATATACATCAAACCGGACAATACCGCAGTCCTCGGAACCCGCCCTCGGCTTCCGGGTCTCGAACTAACTCCGGCCCAAGCCTCGGCCGGCCTGCCAGGTCCGATTGGAACCCCGCTTCCTGACGGAAACTTTGGAGTTATTCCCTTCGCCAACGACTCCTATTTCATCACCGCTGGAAAATCGTCGTATAACTCATTGCAGCTGAATTTCCGACATACGTCCGGCCGTCTTCAAATGCTTCTCGGTTACACCTACAGCAAGTCGCTCGACTTGGCCTCTGGCTATGGCGAGCAAATAAATCCGGTGAACCCGAATTTAAGCCGTGGCCTCTCGGCATGGGATCAAACGCATAATTTCGTTACGAGCTACACGTATGTCCTCCCCATCGATCGGCTACGGGGGCCAAAGCGCTTGACGAACGGATGGTCGATCAGCGGCATCACAACCTTTTCTACTGGCCTGCCGGTGACGATGGTGGAAACAGACGACCATTCTTTACTTGGCACAGCCTTTGGCGGTCCGATTACACTCCCGGTCGATACTCCGGACCAGATAGCACCGTTGCACAAATTTGACCCGAGGACAGTGCAAACACTCGGCGGGGTTTCAGCGCACTACTATTTCGATCCGACAGCCTTCGTGTCCTCGGCAATCGGCTCGGAAGGGAATACGACTCGGCGGTTCTTCCACGGCCCGGGAATCAATAACTGGAGTATGGCTTTTCACAAGGATACGCACCTGACCGAACAGGTGAACCTCCAGTTCCGCGCCGACTTCTTCAACATCTTCAACCACGCTCAATTTGCGACGCCGCTTGGTATCCTTTCGGGTGCCGTGGGGCAGGTGACTTCAACTTCATTGGGGCCCCGTACCGCTCAGCTTTCCCTGAAGTTGAACTTCTAGGGGGTTGTCGAAAAACGAAACACAACTCGAGGGACTGCGGTCCCCCGAACTTGTCTGAAGCATTGCTGTTCTGGTTTTGGTTGGTGGATCAGGATTCTGAAAATGTCGGCCGAGAGCGTACTCGCGGCAACCCTGGTTGAACCCGGACACTACGAGATACGCGAGTATCCGCTACCCGATCCGGCGCCCGGTTGTGTTCTAGTGAAGATGGAAGTCTCCGGGATCTGCGGGACCGACAAACACACTTACCAGGGGTACACGGGCCAGTATGGGGGCGGGGGCACGCCTCGGACGGTGCCGTTCCCGATCATCCAGGGACATGAAAATGTGGGTACGATCGCGGCGATTGGCGGCGACGGGCGATATACGGACTTTGAAGGTGTCCCGCTGAAGAGTGGGGACCGCGTGATTGTTGGTCCTAACGTAAGTTGCGGGACTTGCTATTACTGCCGGCACGACTTTCCTTACTACTGTTGTGAGAACACAGTTGACTATGGAAATAACATCAGCGCCAGGAATCCTCCACATCTGTTTGGGGGATGGTCACAATATCTGTATGTCGTGCCGGGCAGTTTCATGGTGCGCGTGCCCGACGACCTGCCCTCGGAGATCGCAGTGCTGACCGAAATTATGGCAGTGACGGTTGGGCTCGACCGGGGAAAACAGATCTCGACGTTCCCGAACGAGTCGCTCCGCTTTGATGACACGGTGGTGGTGCTGGGAACGGGGCCGCTGGGGATGTGTTTCGTCATGAAGGCGCGAATGCTGGGGGCGGGAACGATCATTGCCGTCGATCTTTCCGATTATCGGCTGAACTTCGCGCGAAGGCTGGGCGCTGACCACGCCATCGATGCGAGGGGGACATCGGAAAGTGAACGCCTGACACAGGTTCGCGAACTCACGCACGGGCGCGGCGCCGATGTGGTGGTGGAGTGCGCTGGAGTGCCAGGGGCGGTGCGTGAAGGGCTGGAGATGCTGCGTGTCGGCGGCCTTTTGGTTGAGGCGGGGAATTTTTCGGATATGGGAGAGATTTCCATCAGTCCTCATCGGCATCTTTGCGCGAAGAACGTCCGCATACTCGGCGTGGGCGGCGAAGAGCCGGCAGCGTACGGACCGAGCATGCGGCAGATGGCGCGCTACATGCGCCAATATCCGCTGATTGAATTCGTAACTCATCGCTTCGGGTTGCGTGACGTCGAGACGGCGATGAAGAAATCGATGGCGGCGGATTCGATGAAGGTTGTGATCGATCCGTGGTCATAAGTGCAGTCGTGAAGTTTGGCAGCGAGGTGTTGGAGAAGTAATAGCGGAGTAAATACGTTGTCGAGGTAATCACTATGCCCGATATTTCATCGCGTTTTCATTTCGCATCGGCGCCCGACAGTTGGGGCGTGCTTGACTATCCCGGGCCTTCCTGGAATCAGTCTTACGAGAAGATGCTCGATGAGATGGTTGCTGCTGGCTATACCGGCTCGGAACTGGGGCCTTACGGTTTCTTTCCGACCGACCCAGCCATCCTTAAACCGCAGCTTGATAAACGAAAACTCAAACTGCTCGGCTCTTTCGTTCCGGTAATGCTGAGTGATCCGGCATCGGGAGGAATTGCGGTCGAGCATATCCGGAAGGTCGGGGGCCTGCTGGCTGCATTGAAGGCGCCTTTTTTGGTTCTCGCGGATGCGCAGTCGAATGAGCGGGACCGGATCTCCGGGCGCGTGCCCGCCGATGGAAGCGCAGGGCTCACGGCCGCCCAATGGAAAAACGTCGCCAAGGTTGTGGAGGAGGCGGCCAAGGTTTCATTGGAGTTCGGGCTCGACCTTGTGTTTCATCCGCACGTTGCCACTTACGTCGAAACGCCGGAAGAATGCGAGCGCTTCTTTGATGTAACCTCGCACACTGGCGTCGGCTTGTGCCTGGATACTGGCCATTGCGTTTACGGTGGCGGCGATACCATCGCCGAAGGGGACAAATTCAAGAGCGTCCTGCGCTTCGTGCACATTAAAGATATAGACGCGAAAGTGATTGACGGGGCTCGTCGCGACAAACTGACGTTTGACCAAGCCATTGAAAGGCACGCGTTCACTATCATCGGGCAGGGCTCGATCGATTTTCCGGCCTTCTTCCGTATGTTGGCCAAGAACAATTATTCCGGCTGGATGGTGGTGGAGCAGGATGTGAAGTTTGGCGCCACGGCAATTCCGCCCGCGGAGAGTATCGCGGCAAGTTTGAGGTATCTGCGAGGCGTCGTAAATGATCTAGCGCTGACCACCGCGACGCGCTAACTGTTCGCGGTAGAGTTACTCGCAATAAGAAGAAGTCTTTATTTGCTTATAACCTGCAGTAAGATATCAAGGGAGATGCTCAGATGCACAAGCTCGGAATCGGCGTGCTCGGCGTGGGAGAGATGGGTAAGCGGCACGCCGAGAATATCCGCCGCCTGGTGCCCGAGGCCCGCCTGGCCGCCGTGGCCGACGTTGCGGCCGAGCGTGCCAGCGAGGTAGCCGCCGAGCTTGAAATTGAGCACTCGTTCCGCAGCTTCGATGCCATGCTTGAGTGCAAAGACGTCGACGCCGTGCTCATCGCCACGCCTGACAAGTTTCACGCACGCGCGATTCGTGAAGCTGCCGCTGCCGGCAAAGACATCCTCTGCGAGAAGCCTTTGGCGACCAACATCCCGGATGCGCACGAGGCTCTGAACGCAGTTGCCAAGGCGGGAGTCCGTCTGCAGATCGGTTTCATGCGACGCTATGATCCCGCGTACGGGGCGGCGATGAGAAGGGTCGAGGGGGGCGAGATTGGAGAGCCCGTCGTCTTTAAGTCAATCGGTCGCGATAAAGATGTTCCTCCTCTTGCCAGTTACCAGTCGAACGTAAACGGCATGGTTTTCTATAACAACACCATCCACGATTTCGATTTGGCGCGATGGCTCATGCGGGACGAGATTACCGACGTGCACGCCTATACTACTGTCGCGATTCGTCCGGAGATCGCGCAGTACGGCGACGTTGTTGCGAGCGTCGTCAACCTGAAGTATCGGCACGGCGCTATCGGCAACGTTGAGTCGTATGTGCAGGCCATCTATGGGTACGATGTCCGCACGGAAATCGTCGGATCAAAAGGCTCGATATTCGTCGGCAGCCTCGAGAAGATGCCTGCAACTTTCTTGACTGCCGGCGGCGGAGTGCACGTGCTTGCTGACCACTTCCTCACTAGATTCGCGGATGCCTATCTGGCCGAGGTTCGGGATTTTGCGCATAACATGTTGAACGATCGCCCGCCCCGAGTTTCGGGCGAAGACGGGCTTAGAGCGCTGGCCATCGCCGTAGCGGCTGAGAATTCACACCTACAAGGGAAGTCTTGCATGGTCGCTGCTGAACAGTTCGGCCAGCGTCGTGACTCACAAACGGCTTCGTCATGATCGGCTGTGAAATCAGCTCTCGGGGAGGAATCTTATGACTCATTCGCCCGCCACGTCTTTCAAAAGCCGATTGCATGAAATGACGCAGTCTACGCCGACCTGCCTGTGGAATGACTCTGCTTCCTTCCAGGAACTGACTTACTCGATGGAACACGGCGCAGTAGGTGCAACATGTAATCCGGTAATCGTTCTCGGAGTTCTCAAGAAAGAGATGCCACTCTGGAAAGACCGTATTCTCGGCATCATCAAAGAGCGCCCGACGGCTGACGAAGAGGAGATTGCATGGCAACTGGTCCGCGAAGTTTCTATCAAGGGCGCTGACCTGCTGAAGCCGGTCTTTGATGCCGGATCTGACGCGCACCCGGGCAGGAACGGAAGACTGTCTATCCAAACCGATCCGCGCTTGTACCGTGATCCGCAGGCTATCGTGGAGCAGGCGGAAGATTTCAATCGGTTGGCGCCTAACATGATCGTGAAGATTCCGGTTACCCGCGCGGGAATCCCAGCGATCGAGGAGGCAACTTACCGTGGCATCAGCATCAACGCAACAGTTTGCTTTACCTTGCCGCAATGCGTTGCGGTGGCGGAGGCGGTGGAGCGCGGCTTCAAGCGGCGCGAACGCGAGGGCAAACCGGTCAAAACCATGGGGCCGGTGTGTACCATCATGGTGGGACGCCTCGATGACTGGCTGAAGATTCTGGTGGAGAAAGAAAATATCGCCATCGATCCTGGGTATCTGGAGTGGGCGGGCGTCGCCGTATTCAAGAAGACTTATCAGTTGTTCCGGCAGCGTGGTTACAGAATTCGCCTGCTCTCGGCCGCGTTTCGCAACCACATGCACTGGAGCGAGTTCATTGGCGGCGATGTTGTTATTTCACCTCCTTACTCGTGGCAGGTGCGCTTCAACGCCAGCGATATCGAGGTGCGCTCCCGCATTGACCGGGCGGTCGAACCGAAAATTGTCGAGGAACTGTCCAGGAAGTTTGGCGACTTCCGGCGTGCATATACTGAAGGCGGCCTCTTGATCGAAGAATTCGATTCGTTCGGTCCGACCCGCCGGACTCTCCGCCAGTTCATCGCGGCTTGTCACGACCTCGACGGTCTGGTGCGCGATTTCATGCTTCCTAACCCCGATGCCTGAAGGCGCGTCTGGTAGTGTTCCTGCCGGTTGCAACGAAATCTTGCAGCTCAGTAAATGCTTCACGAATCCGCTTGGAGGCTTGTGCACGTGGGAAAGCTAGCGATCACTGGTGGTGCACCTTTACGAACAACTCCTTTTACGACCTGGCCGATCGCCACCAACGAAGAAACGCTCGCGCTGGAGGATGTACTTACCAGTTCGAGATGGGGCGGCCAGCCTTTCCCCGGTAAGCACGCGCTCGCTTTTGCCACGAAGTTTGCGGAAGTTCACACCGCGAAATATGCCCAGTGCGTGAATACCGGGACGGTCGCTATTCAGGCGGCGTTGAAAGCAATCGGAATCCGGCCCGGCGACGAAGTAATCGTGCCGGCCTACACCTGGGAGGGAACCGTTGGTCCGGTGCTTCTGATCAACGCAGTTCCGGTGTTCGTGGATATTGATCCGGACACTTACTGTCTGGACGCTAAGTTGATCGAGAAAGCGATCACGCCGAAGACCAAAGCGATTCTTCCCGTCCACTTAGGAATGCGTTTCGCGGACATGGATGAGATCCTGCGCATCGCGGCGAAACACAATCTGAAAGTTGTCGAAGATTGCGCGCACGCCCATGGTGGTATGTGGAAGGGCAAAGGCGCGGGTTCGATGGGAGATATAGGTGCGTTCAGTTTTCAGTCGAGCAAGCTCATTACGTCGGGTGAAGGCGGAGCAGTGATCACCAATAATCTGGAGTACATGGAGAAGGTCCAAAGCTACATCAACGCCGGGCGCGCCAGCATCACTGACCTCTTTCACCACCGCATTATAGGATTCAATTACCGCCTGGGCGAATTCCAGGCGGCGGTTCTCGGTCCCCAACTTGATCGGCTTCCGGAGCAGGCGAAGGTCCGGGAACAAAACATGAAACACTTCGAAACTCGGCTGCAGAAAACGCCAGGCATTGGCCTGCTGAAGCCCGATCCGCGGATTACTCGCCTCGCTCCCTATGGGTACGTTCTCAAATATTTCTCGAAGCAGGTGAAAGACGTGCCGCGCGCGGAGTTTGTGGCGGCGTTGCAAATTGAAGGGATTCCGTGTGACGGACTCTTTTACGAGCCCGTGTTCAAGAGTTCCCTGTTCCCGCTGGATCCGGTTGACTTCCCGGCGCTGAGCTGGGGGCGCGAGAAGCCGCTCGATCTTCGAAGCATGTATTCTTGTCCTGAGGCCGACCGCGCCGCTTACCACGAAGCCGTGTGGTTCCCCCACCAGCTATTTCTCGGTAACATGGGGGACGTGGATGCCATCGCCGATGCGATCCACAAGGTGCTCACGAATATTGAGGAAGTCCGCGGGCTGGACCACAAGGCGATCCGGAACCAACGACTGAGCCGCGCGGATCGTGAAAGCTAACGGTATGGCTGCTTCAAAAAAAGACGGTCGACTAAAGTCTGCCAAGGCGGCGAGCATCTATGACGTCGCTCGCGAGTCCGGAGTGTCCGTCTTTACCGTTTCCGCAGTGGTTAATAAGAAGAGTCACGTCGGCAGGAAACTTCTGGAGCGGGTCGAATCGGCAATCCAGAAACTCAACTATCGTCCCAATCTCATCGCCCGAAGTCTGGCGAAACAGCGGACCCACACAATTGGCATGATCGTGCCCGACATTGCGAATCCGTTTTTTCCGATGGTGGTACGCGGCGCCGAGGATGCCGCGCAGAAGCATGGCTATAACCTGCTGCTCTGTAATAGCGATGACAACCTCGACAAAGAAGAGAGCGCAGTCGAGTTACTCCTTTCTAAGCGAGTAGACGGGATCTTGCTCACGAAAGCTGCCGAAGACTTCCGTCCCGCTATGCGCCAGATGATCAAGGAAATGAACGTCCCATTCGTTTTGGTGATGCGCACCTATCCGAAGCTGACTAAAGACGCTGTGATCACCGATGACTATCAAGGAGCCTATGAAGCGGTATGCCATCTGGCACGAGCGGGCAGGCGCCGCATCGGACTGATCAGCGGGCCCCTGAAAATCAGCAATGCCAAAGCCCGCTGGCAGGGCTTTCACGATGCTCTGAAGGCGAAGGATCTTCCCTACGACCCCGAATTGGTCGTCGAAGGAGACTACCGGATTGAATCCGGATTTCGCGCCGGGCACGTTCTACTTTCCCACCGCCCCGACGGAATTTACGTCGCGAACCACCTCATGACGATCGGATTGCTCAAGGCGGCCGAGGAAATTGGTTTGAAGTGTCCCGAAGATTTCGGGCTGGTGAGCTTCGATGATTATCCCTGGCTGGGTATCTTCCGGCCCAGGTTGACGACGGTGGAGTTGCCCAAGCACCAACTGGGCAGTGAAGCTGCCGAGTTACTCATCCAGCGCATTGCGGGCGATCGCAGTAAGGCTGTCGTCAAAAAGCTGCAACCGGAACTGCGCGTTCGCGAGTCTTGCGGATTCGCGCTCCATGTGTCACGAACACAAGCGCACGAATCCAGCTTTTCCGAACCACTGGTGCGGGTCGGCCGGTAGCAGTTGGAGTCTTAGGATTCGCTGAAATCAATTTCAAGGGGCTTGGCGCGGAGGCCCTTTGTCTTCAGAATCACGTACAAGCCCCCAACCCCCAGCCAGATAGCACCGGCGACTAGCGTTGACTGTTGCAGGCCCCGGAAAATCACCAGGCAGAACAGAAATCCCAGGATCGGAGCAATGATGTCGAGCCATATGTTTCGCCTTCCGGTACGACCGCGACCGAAACCAAAGTGGCGAAGGGCTGCCAGGTTTACTGCCATAAAAGCCAACAGGGCCCCGAAATTCAGAATCTCGACTGCTCGCTCCCACGCCATGGTCAAGGTTCCGACATAGGCGAGCGCGCCTACGATAGCCACATTGTAGGACGGGTTTCCACGTTTGGCATTCAAATGGCCGAAAATCTTTCGGGGAAGAAGATTGTCGCGCCCCATACCGTACAGCAAGCGGACAGCGCCGAGCTGTCCGGCGAGTCCGCACGCCAGACTCGATACCAGCAGAACTAGACCGAACGCGGCAAAAAGATGATAGCCGCCTACTACCTGCGCGACATCCATGAACGCTGTTTCGGGGTTGGTGAGGGTGCGATAGTCCGGCCAGACGCGCTGTGCCAGATACACCTGCAGTCCGGCGAAAAGCCCGGTGAAAATGCAAACCAAAACCGTCGCGAGTAAGACGTTTCGCCGCGGGTTATGAACCTCTTCGGCGAGAATGCTGACGCCGTCGAATCCGATGTAAGTGGTTGCGGCCAGAGCAGTGCCGGCGGTAATCGCGCGAACACTGAACGTCCGGGGATCATAGAACGGGTGCACGGAAACCAGTCCCTGCCAATGCTGATGCACCAGCACATACCAGACAGCTTCGAACAGAAAAGCCACCATGATTACCGACATGAATGCCAGCAATATCTGGTTGGTGCGCGCCGTAGTGCGGATTCCCAACCAGCATAGACAGGTCATGAACCCGACTGCGAGGGCAGACAGCAGCGCTAACGGGACATGCGGAACCAGCCTCTGAATCGTCAGAGCCGCGTAGAGGCTGTTTTGCAGAGGCTGGATAAGGTACTCCAGGAACATCGCCCACCCAATAACAAATCCAATGTAAGGATTGAACCCGCGGCTCACATAAGTGTAGACCGATCCAGCCGACGGATAGACAGCCGCCATGCGGCCGAAGCTCACGGCGGTGGCGGTCATGGCGACCATCGCCGCTAACAGCGTTGTGACCGCGTGTCCTTGGGAAAGGATCTGCGCCTCGCCAAACATGGGAACGACCGCGATCGGAGAAATCAGGATAATTCCGTAGTAAATCAGGTCCCAGAGACCGAGGACTCTTTTTAACCGCGGCGCGGTCGCCGTCCCATCGTTGGGGTGCCGATTGCTGGGCTGCCGATCACTCGGTTGCGCGTTGTTGAATTGCACATCGTTCGATGGCACCCGGTACTCCTCTTTCTGATACGAACGTGCCCATCAACGATGGGATGCTCAGGCGTGGCGGTGGCGGTCTTTCTTCTAAGCGATTAGCCCCATTTCGGAAAAGCTCGCCGCACATTCGACCGCCTCGAGACGGTCACTCTCTCACCAGTGGAAGCCGAGGGTCCATACCGTTCCATGTGGAGCGAATCCACACATGCTGTGCATCTTCCGTTACCGCCAAAGCCCGGGACGAGCCGGCAAGAAAATTCAGATAATACACGTCATATCCCGGCCCGGCGACCACCGGGTGATATCCGCTGCGTACGAGAACCGCGTCGCCATCCCGCGCCTTCAGGGTTCGCTCATTAAAGTTAGAGTTAGAGTTCGCGCCGGAATAAAGATGCTGGAACGCAAATCCGTCCGACTGCCGGATTCGATAGTAGTAAATTTCGTCGAGGTCGACCTCGGCCGGCGGATTGTGGACGTCGTGCTTGTGCGGAGGATAGCTCGACCAATTTCCGCCGGGTGTGTAGACCTCGATGACCATCAACTTGTCTGCCGGAAAAGCGGGAGTCATGACATCCACGATCTGGCGTGACGCATTTCCGCCGCCGCGCAGACTGCTTACGACGTCACCCGGTGTGACCAATCGAGGCTCTAACCGCGCTTCCGAAGGCACCCGGCACTCCGCGATCTCGCAAACGGTTTCGGCCGTGAACGTGACTGCGTTCGCGGCAGGCAGGTAAAGCGCGTAGGGGAAGCCGTCAAAAACATCTTTTCGCTTTCCAATCCGCTGTGCCCCTCGGCCCCAGTCGGCCCGGCAAGTTCCGCCCAGCAGCACGAAGGCCGCTTCCTCGTGTTCGGTGCGAGCGCTCCAGACATCGGCGGGCTGCAGGCGCCGGACGAAGAAGCCCATCCATTCCCATCGGGCTTGCTGGCGAGGCAGATGAAGAAGTTCGCCCGCCAGCTCCGGAGGAAAATTCCGGGAATGCACAAGAAAATCGCTTTCACTCATATCGCTATCCGCGCCATTCTCAGTCGACTTGGCGGGCCCTTATAAGGCGTTCTCCTGCGCCATCTTCTAACCGCTTTGAAACTATGGCAAATGCATGTTCCGTTGTCAATCGGGATGGTCGCGGCCCCGTTCTGGCGTCATTAGAAACCCAGTAGTTGGTGTAAACGCTGCATCTTGGGATGGAGTCTTATCACTGTTGGCTGGATGAAAAGCGCAAGAAGCGAATTGCAAGACGAAGCAATTCCGGTGACTCGCCTTGACCAGCCAAGACTTTAGGATCGTGCCGTCGATTTCAAGCACGCAGTCACATTAAGGTGGCAGCTGGCGTCAGTTGTGGAGACGTTCGAAAAACTAAAAAGACCTTGGGATCGGGAGGAACGCGTGAGGGTCGCGGAGTTACGTTCATGGTCACCGCACTCCGCGCACTAATTTGGGGTCGCGTTTCATGAATTCGCCGTCCAGGTATTTATCCACGATCCTATCGCTGTAGACGTCATAGATGAGATGAAGATGTTCGGGGCGCCAGTCTACGCCGCGCCAAATTCGGCCTGAAGTTTTCTGGGCTACCGGCGGGTTGAAGGTGCCGTTAACTCCGGCCACGACCAGTTCTGGCAAGTCCTCACCCACGGCAATGACGGCGCGACAAGCTAGATCGTGAATGCCATCCCCGCGAACCAGTTCCGCGACTGCCGTATGGACGATGTCACCACCGTCGATCGCCTGAGTCAGGGTATGGACCGTCATGCCCGACATCTGCGGCTCGAGAAAATAGCTCGGCCAGAACAAGGTCACGCCGCCGCGATACCACGGGGAAAGGCCTCCGTGGATGTTCCAACGCCGCCCGTGAGCGCGGTTGAGCGTTTCCTCGCTAAGTTTGTGGACGCCGTAGGACATGAGCAGATCGGGTTGAAGCCGATCGATGAAGTCCCACACACGCGGCATATTCAGCTCGCCGGGTTCGATGATTAGAGTTTCGACGCCGACCGGCAGTTCTGGATTGGAGAAAAATCGCGATTCGGCAGCGGCGCGTCCGGCGAAATGACGGACGAATAGATCGCTGATGTGTTGATTCAATCCGTGAGGTGGGTCGGGAATGAATGCTTCCCGGCGCTCGATGATCAAGCCGCTCAGCAGATTGCTCTTGGCTATTTGGCGCGCTATGTAGGCATGCCTCGGGTGACTTCCACACATGAACAGAATTCCCATTTGCTCTTCCTATCTTCCTTTGTGGGCCAGCAACCCGGATTGCTCAAGCTTTTCGACGACGTCGGAGAGTCCGCTCAGTTTACAGCCGCACCGTGTCGCGATGTCCATCATGTCATGGTCGCCATCTGCGTAGTTGAGGACCGTCAGCATACGGTTCAGAAACTGTCTAGCATCGACCAGGTCGTCAGTGGATTTTGTCCACGTGGTCACACTGTTCTCGTTGGGGTACAGCCCCCGCGGTCCAAGCTGTGGCTCGCCATACGGCTTCAAGTTAACGTAGCAACTGCCCATCTCCTGGGTCTGAAGGATCTGCTCGATTTCTTGAATACTCCGGACGAGAGTTGGTATCCCCATGAATTCTTTCGTGTCCAGCGAGTTGTGGTATCCAGCGTAGAAGCCGTAGAGGGTGCGAGCCAACTGACCGACCGGCAGATTGAATCCCGGGGAGCAATATTGTCGCTCATCGGAGCCTTCGACGGGATCGAATGGCCGGATATCGACCGCATATTTTTCACGGGCACGGAGGTAGCGAACGGTACGATCCGACAAACCGTCGCCCTTACGACTCAACTTGTAGGTAACGCGCTCCGCGGGACCGCCAAGGCAGGTCAGAACTATGCCGGAGACCATTTTTTCCCGAAGATGGTCAGCGTAGCGATGCAGGTAGCACAGGGAGCCGATGGTTTCGGGATTCAACAGGAACCGGTAGGTGAAGCGGCGACGAGGCCACTTGCTGATGCAGTCAAACAATCCGAGCAGGACCAGTGGCCCGCTGAGTTCGTTATTGGCCAGGGAAGGATGACAGAGGTAGGAGGTGAGGAGAATCTCATTGGTAGAGTCGCCGGGCAGCACGCATTGGGCAAACTGAACGCCACCGTTATTCGAAAAGTCGCTGTCAATGTAAGCTTGGTACTCGCCGTCTTTGAGCGTATGAAGTTGACGACCGGGCAGGCAAAAGCCCCAGGTACGCTTGTAATAACTGGTGACGTACGGAATGGCATCGGGATAAGCGGGGACGCAATGGAGGTGCGGCTTGAGCTCTGCCAGACTTAGCCGCCGATTGATGGGCTCAGAGTAATTGAGGACCGACAAGGTACTTTGCTCCAGATCCGCGACCACCCGGCCATCCGGAGCGGTTAGCTTCGCGCTGCGGATATTCCACTCTGGCGGCACGGTCCAATCGAAAACGGTGGTCCCCGACGGCACGGTTTCGATTTCCAGCGGCATATGCCGTTGAAAAATAGCGAGACTGCGGCGAATCCCCTCGCCGGTGATGCTACGGCAAATCGGGAACAGCTCGTCGAACAATTGTTCGAGAATATCCTCGGTCATCTTATTTCGCGCTCCGGGGTCACAAGGCTCTTTGGTACAAAAGCCAAAACGGTCCCCCGACCATAGCACAACCGATCTTTAGAAGGTTCCCTGGTGACAGACATCCCACCTTCGTCTTCGTGCTACCAGCGATCTTGTACGAGCGGACGAATCTTCTTGTCATAGATGCGCCGCACCCCGGTCATTACTTCGTCGGTGAGGGGCGGCAGGTCCGAAGCCCGGCAGTTGTTCGCAACCTGATCCGCCCGCTTGCCACCGGGAATAGCGCAGGTCACGGCGTCGAACATGAGGATCCAGCGCAGAGCGAACTGACTCATCGAGACGCCGGCGGGTACGAGCGCTCGCATCTCTTCGACCGCCTCCAGGCCAACGTTGTAATCGACGCCGGAAAATGTCTCTCCCATATCGAAGGCTTCTCCGTGGCGATTGAAATTCCGGTGGTCGTCGGCCGCGAAGGTGGAATCGCGATGGAATTTACCCGTCAGCAGACCGCTGGCGAGGGGCACGCGGGCGAGGATGCCTACTCGCTTGTCTTTATCCTTATCTTTATCTTTAACTCGCGCGAAGAATTCGTCCGCGGGACGCTGGCGGAAACAGTTGAAAATGAGTTGCACCGTCTGCACGTTGGGGCACTCGATCGCCTTGAGCGCTTCTTCGATCTTCTCGACGCTCACTCCGTAATAGCGAATCTTGCCCGCCGCCACCAGGTCATCCAGAATTCCGAAGACCTCAGGGCGGTCATACAGCGAACTCGGTGGGCAATGAAGTTGCAGCAGATCGAGGCTGTCGGTCGCAAGATTCCGCAAACTGTCTTCGACCCACATGGTCAGATTCTGGCGGCTGTATCCTTCGACTGTCTGGCGCGGCAGACGGCGGCCGGCTTTCGTGGCCACTACGATCTCGCGCTTTTCGCTCTTCTTGAGTTGAGCAATCAGACGCTCGCTGCGGCCATCGCCGTAGACGTCGGCGGTATCGATAAAATTCACTCCGCAGTCGATGGCTTTGTGCAGCGCAGCGAGGGATTCGTCGTCCGAAACGCTGCCCCATGCGCCGCCGATGGCCCAGGCGCCAAAACTGATGTCCGAGACTTTCCAACCGGTGCGTCCGAGTTGACGGTAGTGCATGGTTCCTCTTTCTTGTATAGAACGGCCTTGTATAAAAGAGCTGGGACTCCGCTCTTGCGTCGGAACTTCGGCACTGGAGTCGGACTTCTAAAGTGTAACTTGAGAGTCGAAGGTGCTGCTGCGAACCCCACGGGATACCGTCGCTACGCTAATGCGAACCATAAACAATTCGAATTGGACTCAGTACAAACCAGATACTAGAGTCTTTAGTGCGGCTAAATATCGGAATAGCGCAAGCGCAAAACAGCAATTTGGCCATCTGATATGCACACCGTGGTAATCAACAATCCTGCAGCTAATGTAGAGCAGTTCCGTCTTTACCCGATAGAATGGTCTGTAGGATATTTTTTCCCGACCCTCTGCGCGTCCGCTCGTTATTGGGTGATCGCCATTGGGTGATCGGTCGGAAGACCCCAGGGATTTGAGGAAAATGGAGACGAGGTTGGACCAACCGAACAATCCAGTTCAGGATCAAGACCACGCTGCCTGCTCTCTCGATGCCAGCTATGTGCTGACGTGGGACGAAATTGCGAACTTGGCGGCGGAGCCCGGCAAGCCCGCCGAGACCCTGATGAACGTAGTCGCCCTAATCGCCAGGCGGTTTGGCACAGATGTTTGCTCCGCCTACCTGCTGGAGCCAGACCGCGCCAATCTCGTTCTGGCAGCGACGCTCGGGCTTCGCCATGAATGCGTTGGCAAGCTTCGCATGGCGGTCAATGAAGGACTCGCCGGCTTGGTCGCGGAACAGGTCCGCCCGGTGGCCGTTGAACACGTCAGGAATCATCCTCGGTTTAAGTATTTTAGTGAAGCCGGTGAAGACGATTATCAATCGTTCCTGGGAGTTCCTCTCATCGATCGCGGTGTGCTGCAGGGCGTTCTGGTGGTTCAAACCTTGGAGCCGCGTATCTTTCCGGAGACAGAGATTCGCCAGCTTACGGAGGCCGCGACCCGGGTTGCGCCTATCGTGAGCGAAGCCCGCATGCTCGACCGTTTCATCGCGCCCGCTCAAGAGCGGCTCTGGGCGCTGGCTCGCAACCTGTGGTGGAGCTGGGATTATGATTCCGCCAGCTTGTTCCGCGATCTCGATCCGCTGCGTTGGAGTCAGCTCAATCACAGTCCGGTCTCGCTGCTGAACGAGTATCCGCTACCGAAACTCGAAGCACGCGCTGCGGAACTTGTCCTGCACAGCCGGATCAACTACGCCTATCGCCGCCTGCGTGAGTACGAAGATGCGGAGCGGACTTGGGGCGCGCGCCATGCGGGTGTGCTGCGACCTCGTCCCGTGGCTTATTTCTCCGCCGAATTTGGCGTGCACGAGTCTCTTCCGGTGTATTCCGGGGGACTTGGAGTTCTGGCCGGCGATCACATCAAGAGCGCCTCCGATCTCGGGATCCCTCTGGTTGGTGTTGGCCTGTTTTATGGCCAGGGATATTTTCGCCAGCGCCTCGATCGCGACGGCTGGCAGCACGAAGAGTACCTCGAGACCGACGTAAGCCAGCTTGCTATGGAAGCGGCCATCGGGAAAAATGGCCGGCCGGTTGTGGTGCAGGTCGATACCCGCCATGGCGCCATCTACGCAAAAGTATGGCGCGTGAAAGTGGGTCGCTGCGATTTGTTTCTCCTCGACTCCGACGTGGAAGGCAATACTCCCGAGGACCGCGAGATGACTTCGCGTCTGTACGGGGGCGACGGCCGCGTGCGCGTGCATCAGGAACTGCTTCTGGGCGTGGGCGGCCTGCGCGCTCTGAAAGCCCTTGGGATCACACCCGGCGTTCTTCACCTGAACGAAGGACACAGCGGATTTGCAGTCCTTGAAGCGATTCGGCAACGCATGGAAGAAGAGGGCATCAGTTTCGACATGGCGGTGCCGCGCGTTGCCCGTGAAGTGGTGTTCACGACCCACACTCCCGTGCCTGCCGGCCATGATCGCTTCGATGCCGATCTAATCGAAGAACATCTCGGACCTCTGCGCGAGTCTCTCGGGCTTTCCAAGGCAAGTTTCATGGCGCTGGGACGCGAGAATCCCGACAGCGACGAACGTTTCTGCATGACCGTGCTCGGTCTGAAGCTCTCGCGGCGCGCCAATGCGGTTTCTTCTCTGCACGGTGAAGTGTCGCGCGCAATGTGGACCGGGCTCTTTCCCGGAAAACCGGAAGACGCGGTTCCCATCGGACACGTTACCAACGGCGTCCATGTTCCTACCTGGTTGGCTCCGCAGATGTTTCGACTCTACGATCGTCATCTGGGCACGGGATGGCAACTGCGCAGCAGCGAGGCCAAAATCTGGGAAGGCATTGACAACGTTGACGACGGGGAACTCTGGGAGACGCATTTCAATCTGAAATCACGAATGATCGAATTTGTGCGCCGCCGCGCCGTGAAGCAAGCCGCGCGCCGCGACGAGCCTCGCGGGGTGTTACAGCAACTGGAACGCGTGCTCAGTCCGGATGCGCTCACCATTGGTTTTGCGCGCCGCTTTGCTACGTACAAACGCGCCAATCTTTTTTTGGCCGATATCGAAAAAATAGCGAGCATGGTCAATGATCCGAAACGTCCGGTGCAGTTTGTGTTTGCCGGAAAGGCGCATCCTCTCGACGAACCGGGCAAGCGCGTCCTGCAGCAGATTGCGCAGTTGATGCGGGATCCGCAGTTTGCCGACAAATTCGTCTTCGTCGAAGACTACGACATCAACGTCGGGCGGCATTTGACGCAGGGTGTCGATGTCTGGCTGAACAATCCGCGGCGTCCGCTGGAAGCCTCGGGAACGAGCGGCCAGAAAGTCGTTTTGAACGGCGGCTTGAACCTCTCGGTGCTGGATGGCTGGTGGGCGGAAGCGTACGACGGCCTGAACGGCTTCGCGATAGGAAACGGCAGAACTCATTCCGAGATGGATGTTCACGACACGCGCGACGGCGAAGACCTGATGCGAGTCCTTCGTGAAGAGGTGATCCCTCTGTACTATCAGCGCGATCGCGACGGCCTCCCGCGCGGCTGGATCCAACGCATGAAGCGCACCATCCGCACCCTTGGCTGGCGCTTCAACGCGGATCGCATGGTGATGGATTACACGCTCCAGTGCTACGTTCCGGCGGCGGGCGGCACATCGAGCGACTCGCGGCTACGACTGTAAGAAATCCCCCTCGCTCCTCGACCGCCGACTCCTGGACCTCCAAGCGACGAGGGGCTCGTGTCGTGACGGGGTCTGCTCCGTCCCGCGGGGCGGAGCCCCGCCACCACACGGGCCTGTTCGACTCACGGACCGGCAGAATCCCGAACCGCGGTTTCAACTTGACAGGTCCGCCAGACCATTTAATATAGATGAATATTTATGCATTATGATGGATAAATATGCCTCAACGAGGAAAATTAGAATAGGGAGATCCAGAGTTCGAGGCGATTGAAGAGAATCTGATGGCGGCCAAACTTAAAACCGCGGTACTCGGCGCGACCGGCTATTCCGGCCTCGAACTCGCTCGCCTTCTCGGCCGCCATCCGCGGACCGACGTGCCCTTGCTTTTGCGGCGCAGCGCGGAGATAGAGACCGACGAGTCTGGCGGGCCCGCCGCTGGATCGCCGCACATTTCTGGAAATGGCTCAGGCAATGGCAATTCGCCGGTCCGGCCGTTTTCGTGGTCCGCGTTGGAGCAGCGTGGCGTGCAGTTGTTGTTCCTGGCTACACCGCACGCCGTTTCTCGCGAACTTGTTACCGAGGCGATGACGCGCGGGATGATGACGCGCGGGTTGCGGGTCGTCGATCTTAGCGGCGCGTGGCGGTTGAAACAGGAACAGCATCGGGCCGTCTATGGTTTCAAAGATGCGAACGCTCAGACCGCGGCGGAACTCACGGAGCGCGCCGTGTACGGTCTGCCTGAATTGAATGCGGACCAGATACCCTCGGCCGCGCTGGTTGCGAATCCAGGGTGCTATGCGACTTCGATCATTCTTGCACTGGCGCCCTTGCTGTCGGCCGGCATTGTCGACTGCGAGCGCGGCATCATCTCCGATTCGAAGTCAGGCGTATCGGGCGCCGGCAAGGAGCCCACGGCGCGCACGCACTTCGTGTCGGTGGCCGACAACTTCTCCGCCTACTCGGTCTTCGGACACCGTCACACCGGCGAGATACTGGAGCAATTGGCGCTCAGCTCCAGCCAGTTAATCTTCACTCCTCATCTTTTGCCAATCCCGCGCGGGATTCTGTCCACGATCTATGTGCACCTGAAGCGCGAAATGACGGCGGACGAGATTCAGGCTTGCTTCGGCGATTTCTATAAAGGCAAGCGCTGGGTGCGCATTTTTCCCGCGTCGAGTTTGCCGGAAATCCAATTTTCTGTGCACACAAATTATTGTGATCTGGGTTTCTGCCTGGCGCGCGATGGCCGGCGGCTTGTCGTGGTTTCCTGTCTCGATAACCTGCTTAAAGGGGCGGCCGGTCAAGCCGTGCAGAACATGAATCTTATGTACGGCTGGGACGAGGCGGAGGGCCTGCAATGAAAATTGTCGTCAAGATCGGCGGCGCCGCGCTGGAAGATAAAGTGACCCTCAAGAAATGTGCGCAAGCGGTGGTGCAGCTCGCCCAGGACGGACACCAGGTCACCGTCGTGCACGGCGGCGGCAGCGCGCTGACACGAACTCTGAAGCTTCTCGGGAAGACGAGCGACTTCGTCCACGGACTGCGCGTGACTGACGCCGAGACGCGCGATGTTGCCTTGATGGTGCTGGCCGGCATCGTGAATAAGAGTCTGGTGGCGGCGATTGCTGCTGCCGGGTGTCCAGCTATCGGCCTTTGTGGCGGAGATGGCGGCGTCTTTCGCGCCCGCAAAAAACAAGACGCGGAATACGACTTGGGATATGTCGGTGAAATCTGCTTTTCCGAGCCACGCTGGCTCCGAGCCATTTGGGCGGAAGGTGGAATTCCTGTGCTCTCCTCGGTTGCGCTCGGAGGCGACGGGCAGTATTACAACGTGAATGCGGACCAGATGGCCGCGGCGTGCGCCATAGCCTGCGAGGCCGACGCGCTGATTTTTCTCACCGACGTGGCCGGAGTGAAGCAGGCCGACGGCTCGGTGATGCCTCGGCTGGACACCAAGCAAGTTGCCGGGCTTATTGACGAATCCGTCATCAGCGGCGGCATGATGCCTAAGCTAGAGGCCTGTACTCAGGCTCTCAAGAGCGGCGTGGGGCGCGTGCGCATCCTGCCCGCAGCGCAGGTCGAAATGCTGCCGCTGTTTTATTTCACCAAGCTGGAATGCGGTACAGAGGTGCTGAGAGCATGAGCCTCGCTTCTGTCTCCCGCATGGAAGCGAAGCTTTTGCTTCCCACCTACGAGCGCCAGCCCATCCTGTTTGTTCGCGGGCGCGGCGTGTATCTATGGGATTCTCAGGGCAAGCGGTACTTGGATTTCCTGAGTGGAATCGGAGTCAATGCGCTCGGCCACAACCACCCTGCTGTCCAGGCGGCGATTAAGCGTCAGGCGGGCCGGTTGATTCATGTCTCGAATCTTTTCTTCCACGAGTATCAAGCGGAACTTGCGCGGCTGCTGACAGAAATCTCCGGGCTTGACCGCGCCTTCTTTTGCAACAGCGGCACCGAGGCTTGGGAAGGAGCGCTCAAACTCGCCCGCGCCTTTGCGCGAATGAATAATCGCAACGGCAGCAAGGCAAATCCGAAGACGCGCATTCTTGCCATGGAGAACTCGTTTCATGGACGTACTTTCGGCGCGCTCGCCACCACGGGTCAACCGAAATATCGGGCTCCGTTTGTTCCGCTCATGCCGGGTGTAAGTTTCGTCAAGTTCAATGACCTCGACGACCTGCGACGAAAATTCGATTCCAGTGTCTGTGCCGTGTGTATCGAGACCATTCAAGGTGAAGGTGGGATTCGTCCGGTCAATGCGGAGTTTCTCGAACTCGCCTCGCGCTTGACCAAGCAGAGCGGCGCGTTGCTCGTGCTCGACGAGATTCAGTGCGGTCTCGGCCGCACGGGACACCACTTTGCTTATCAGCATCATGGAGTTCTGCCCGACGTGGTCACCGTCGCTAAGCCGCTGGCTTGCGGCTTGCCGCTAGGCGCCATCCTCACCACCGAACGGGTTGCGAGTTGCATGCATCCCGGTCTGCATGGGACCACGTTCGGCGGAGGACCGCTGGCTTGCGCCGTTGCCATCGAGTTCCTGCACGAGGAGAACAAGTTGCTGAAGCATGTGCGCACGCTGGGCGAATATTTTCACGCGGCGCTCGAAGCGCTCGATAAGAAACACAAATCGATTCAGGACGTTCGGGGAGCAGGCCTGATGCTGGCCGTGGAGCTGGACTCGCCCGAACTGGCGAAGGCGGTAACGAAGCAACTGCTGAAAGAAGGGATTATCATCAATCGCACGCACGAAACCGTGCTGCGCTTTCTGCCGCCTTACGTGATTCAGAAAAAGCACGTGGATCAACTGGTTAAGGCGCTAGACGCGGCGCTGCGCAAGAATGCAGAATCCGCTTACGAAAAAACGCCCAAAAAAGAAAAAACCGTCACGCCGCGGAACAAGGGAATCCATGCGCACGCGTGACGCGGTCCTGCCCGACGCTGAGCAGATTCACGCTCTCATCGCGGCCTACTCCGGCGACGGCACTCTCCTGCCTCGCACGCTGGCGGAGATCTGTGAGAACGTCCGCGACTTTATTGTGCTTGAGGATGACGGACGCATTATCGGATGTGGTGCGCTTCACCTCTATGGGGTGCACCTGGCCGAGATTCGTTCGATTACCGTCGATCCCTCGAGCCAAAGCAACGGTGGCGGCAGACGGCTGGTCAAGGCGCTTCTGGCGCAAGCGGAAAAACACAGAGTCACCTGCGTCTGCCTGTTCACTCGCATTCCAGAATTTTTCTCGCGCCTGGGATTCGCTATCGCCGCTCATCAGGATCTACCTGACAAGATTCATAAGGACTGTTATCAGTGCCCCAGACTGTATCGCTGCGACGAAGTAGCGATGGTCCGCGGAGAGGTGCCCACGTTTGCAATCTTGCCGCCGCCAAAGAACTGGTTGAAGATTCAGGCATGACCTCGCTGCGCCGTTCTCCTGAGACAATTCGTTTGCCGGTGGGGTTCTCTTTCTCTGCTGTCGCTGCCGGGATTAAAGTCAGTGGCCGACCGGACCTCGCCCTGGTGGAAGCTGCCGGTGGGGCGACTGCTGCCGCGTTGTTCACGAAGAACCGGGTTGTCGCCGCTCCGGTGGAAGTTGGGCGCGCCGCGTTGCTTGCGACCGGCGGCCGCGTTCGAGCCGTCGTCGTGAACTCCGGCAATGCCAACTGCGCTACCGGACGCGCCGGCGTTCAAGCCTGCGAACGGGTTTGTCGCGAAGCCGGAAAGCTGTTTGGCGTGCCCGGCGCCGAAATCTTTCCTTCCTCGACTGGCATCATCGGAGTTCGATTGCCGGCGGAAAAAATCTACGCAAAGTTGCCGGAGCTTATCAACCTTTCAGGGCGACCGCCGAGCCAGCGTGGCGCGCTCGCCTTCGCCCATGCCATCATGACCACCGACACGCGGGCTAAGATCGCGTCCGCGCGCTTCCGCGTGAGCTCAAAAGACGTCACCGTGTTGGGTATTGCGAAGGGTGCGGGCATGATCCATCCGCAGCTGGCGACCATGCTGGTGTACTTGTTCACCGATGTGGGTGCGAGTCCGCGTGAGCTGCGGCCTCTTCTGCGCGAGGCGTGCGACGAGTCGCTAAATTGCATGTCCATCGATGGTGACACCTCTACCAACGACACCGTGCTGCTGCTCGCCAGCGGGGCGAGTGGCACTCGGGTGAAGGACGTTCGCGTCCGAAAAAAAATGTCCGCAGCTCTGATCGCGGTGTGCCAATCCCTCGCCGAGCAGATCGTCAGTGACGGTGAGGGGGTGCAGCATGTGATCCGTTTGTTCGTCGAACAAGCGCGGAGCAGGGAAGAGGCATTACTGGTGGCGCGGACGATTGCCCATTCTATGCTGGTCAAAACCGCGTGGGCTGGGGCCGATCCGAATTGGGGACGCATCCTCGCGGCGGTGGGACGGTGCGGCGCGCCCATCGATCCATCTCGCGTCCAGATTTTTATTGGCAGCCAGAAGGTATGCCGCAATGGAGTCGCCTGGGCGTTCAACGAGCGGCAGGCTCACCGCAGTCTCGCACAGCCTGTCTGCGATATTCGTGTGCAGCTGGGGCGCGGACAGGAATCGGTGCGATTTCTCACGACCGATCTGACCGCGGAGTATGTGCGGATCAACGCCGATTATTCCACGTAGAACAGGTCTCAGGTATCAGGTCGCGGGTCGCAGGAAAACCGAAGGCAAGTTCAGGTTTGTTCCTGAGACCTGACACCTGCCTCTAGAAGCTGAACATCGCTTGCAATTCAATCTTTCGGTTCGCCGCGGCGCTTGAGAACGGGCCACCGGCCAGGGCAATCGACTGTCCGAACGAGGGCGAGGTCAGCGTGTTGACCGGAGTTGCGGCATTTACTTTATTCAGAATGTTCCGCGCGTTGACGCTGAACGTCAGACTGTAGCGCCTAGTGGTTGCTGGTCCCCCGCCGCCGAACCCGCCGCCGGGGCCTCGTCCGAAGCCGCCGCCTCCGCCCCCGCCACCTCCGCGTGGACCGCCGCCTCCTCCACCCGGACCGGCGCCCGGCTGCGCTCCGCTCTTTCCACCAACTTCGGGACCGAAGCCGAATGATTTCGCCAGCCGCAGATTAAGCGTGAAGTGATTGGGGCCGGTTAGATAGTTGATGGGAATCGGAGTGTAGGCACTGGGTGGAATCACGTAGTGGAGACAAGCGGCTGCGGTCGGGAACGGACACGAACCCGGAGGATTGGCGCCGAATGCGGGTCGGTCATTGAATAGGGAATCGTTGCTCAAGTCCTGGCCCACGGTAACGTTGTAGGGCGAGCCGGAATTGAAAATCATAAACGGACTCAGGCGAAACCCGCGCGGCAGTCCGATCGTACCTCCCATAAATACCCGATGCCGCATATCAAAGGAAGCTCGGCCGTAGTCCGCCGCCAAATCGTACTGATTCGATGGGAAACTCGAAGCGCCGGAAGCATCGCTGTTCGCGTAATTCAGAGAGTAGTAGCCGAACAGAGACAGCTTCGCTCCGGCGCGAATGTTGAAGTTCGCGATCAACTGATTCTGCCGGAATTTTCCATCCGAGACGTATTGGTAGATGGGGCCCGCAGCCGGGTCGGGAAGCGGCCCCGACGAGTAGGGTGTTCCCGGCGGAGGGGCGTTGACGTTCAGCGACAGGAACTGATGCACTCCGCGCGCGTTTAGATAGGAAACCGTCACGTTCGCGATCTTCGTGACCTGACGCTCCAGGCTGAAGGCAGTCTGCATGATGTATGGAGCGTGCAGCTGAGAATTGATCTGGTAGATTGCCTGTGTCGTTGCCGGCAACGTATCCACCGGCGGCGGAGTCGGATAAGGCGGAGTGGGCACGACGTACTGTTGCTCTGTGACGCCGTTCAAACGGTTTGCATTCAGAATCAGATCCTCGGCGAAGCGGTCGTAAAACAGGCCAAAGCCGCCGCGCAGCACGGTTTTTGGCGCGCTCTTGCCGCCTCCGCCTATGCCCCACGCAAAGCCGAGGCGTGGCGCCCAGTCGGTATGATCGTGAATTGCGTTCTGGGTTTCAAAACGCAACCCGCCGCTGAGAGTGAAATTGGGACGCACCTTCCAGTCATCCTGTAGGTAGAGTCCCGCATCCACCATCGTGACGAGGAGGTTCGGAGGCGCGCCGCTCGGGGTGGCATTAACCGAATACTGACTCGGCATCCCATTGTTGAAATCCGGGAGACTCGGAAACGTATAGGTACCATTGAAGCCAGCGCTGGACACATTAAGTTCGTGAATTGCGCGCAGGCGTCCTCCGAATTTCACGAAGTGCTTGCCCTGCGATATCGAAGTGTAATTCTGCAGTTCGTAATGATCCTGGTGGTCGGTCTGGGTTCCGGAACTGCTACCGCCGCGCGTGAAATCCCCAAGCACGTTGATACCTGTTGCCGTGCTTAACGGAGTCTGTCCGCTATTGTCGCGCAGGTACTGAAAGCGGGTTTCATTTATGGTCTTCGCTCCCAAAATCTGCGTGTCGGTGATCTGGACGGTATGTTCGGTGGAGGTGGTGTCGTAGCCGGCCTCGGGCAGCACTGTTCCGCCAACACCAGCGTTCTGCTGCGTGTCACGGTAAAACTGATAGCGGGCAGTGAGCGTGTTGTTGGGACTGACCTGGTAGTCGATGCGCGGTCCGATGTTGGTACGGGTCCGCGGGTTGGGAACGCTCTCGCTCAGGTCCAGCACCGGCGCGTTTACGACTGCGATTTCGTCGATGTTTCGCCGCTGCACGTTGAGGAAAAATGACGCCTTTTTGTTGATCGGCCCGCCGATATTTCCCTGATAGATGACCGAGTCGTAGGGCTGCTGTGTGGCGGCGCCGAGGAAAGGATTGCGGCTGTTCATCGCCGAACTGTTCCCCTCAACGGAAAACTGTCCGTGGTATTTGTCGGTGCCGGGCTTGGTGAAGACTTCGATTCGTCCATAGCCGAGCTTGTCGTATTCGGCCGAAAATGGATTCTGATTGATGCGAATTTCGCGAATCGATGATTTCGGCGGAAGTTGTCCTCCGGTAAACCCATCGATGTAGAGTTGGCCGCCACTGGGACCGGCCGAAGGTCCGGCGAGCGCTTCAAGGTCCGATTGCAATTCATCGGGATCGTCGGGAAGAGCTTCCAGGTCTTTGCCGTTAAGCACGATCGCACTCGCGTTATTGGACGGGTTGACGTCGAGCTGCGGACCTTCGTCCTGCACGTTGACTTTTTCCTGCTCCACGTTGATGTCGAGCATAACGTCGAATTGCTCGACTTGGCCCGCCGCTACGTCCACATCGTTCTGGACAAAAACGGCGAATCCCGGGGCATTCGCCGTGACTGTGTATTTGCCCGGCGCCAGATTTCCGATTTCGTAATTGCCGCTGCGGTTGGTGCTGGCCGAATGGGATTGGCCGCCGGATACCAGCACCGCCACCGCGGCGTTCGGAACCACCGCTCCTGAGGGATCCGTTACTTGGCCGCGCAAAGTTCCCGACGTTGTTGATGACGGCGCTGATGATTGCGCCGCCGACTGCGCCCACGCCGGCGCTGAAGGCCCGATCAGAGTGCCCGGAATCAGAATCGCTAAGATCAGATTTGCCGAAATTCGATTTGCCGAAATCAAGACTGATAAATACTTCAACACGCACCTTATTCTTTCCAGGCAGATCACATTCATTGCGAACATTGAATGAGATTTGTTCACTGCTGCGCGGCTTCTTCTCCACCGGACGCGTTCAGCGACCACGGCGAAAGCAGCGTGGATGCGCTTTGATTTGGTGACGCCGTCAGGATGGCGTCCACTCCCGCCAGCAGCGTGATCGCTGTTACTGCGCCCGCGCCCGAGTCGGTACCCTGTGTCGAGACGATCATCACCGCATCGCCCTTCTGCAGGTCCGCCAGCGTGCTATTCGGCAACCGGCTCAGCATGCGTTGCAAATCCAGCGGACCGTTCCCGCCCTGCCCGCCGCCCGGCACGCTCGCCGCTTGCGATTCTGACGACTTCGACGTCCGCGCCCTACCCGCTCCCGGCGCGCCACCCGGATCCTTCATACTTTGGCCGGAACTTCGGCCGTTACTTTGGCCGTTAGCACCCGGCTGATCTCCGTTCCCGCCGCCCGCCGCCCCTTTCAATCGCATCGCGATGCGTTGCGCCATCTCCGGCGGCAGCTTCTTCATCTGGGAGTCGGATGACACCTTCACCGTTACCGCGCTCTTGCTGATCGCATCCTGCACGGTCATCGTATTGCTCGCCGAGTCGATTGCCTTAATAGTTCCCGCAATATTCCGAAATGCGCCGGAGACAATTTCCTCCGCACTCACTTCGCTGCCATCCGGGTTGCGAGTCCCGCGCGCGCGCAATTGATCTCCGGCCTTGATGCGATCGACGGGCGCCGGTTTCGCATCGTCGAACTTCACCGAGCCGGAAGCGTAGCGGCGCAGGATCGTATCCTTCGTAATGTGGACGGCAACACTCCGGTTCGCGCCTGTTGCGCTGGATGAAATTGTGATGGTGCCCGTCGCCGTGTCAACGTTAGTGACGAGCCCGCCCACGCCTCGTTTCTGCCAATCGTCGCGGTCGTGCTGTTGCTTGGCCGCCACATCGGCCTGCTTCATCACAATCACCGCGAGCGCGGTGATTATGTGACCATCCCCGTCCGTTGCCGCCTGCCCGCGAACCAACACGCGATCCCCGATCTGCAAGTCTTGGGCTTGCAGAGTAGTCGCGTTTTTCAGATCCTTTTCTCCCGGAGGCGCGCGCAGAATCTTCGTCGAGCCCGTCAGCTTCGCAATGATGTCGCCCTCGCCACCGGATTCCGCCGCGACCGTGATCGAATCCGCCTGAATGCTTTTGATCGTTCCCACGGCCTTGGCGATTTGTGCGCCTCCCGAACTGCTGGCGGGCTTGCCCTGCGCACAAACATAGCCCGGCCCCGCCAGCATCAGAGTGACCGTTAGCAGGCACGTCGTGAAAAGAAACACCCGCGGCGGCCTCTGCCAGAAACATCGCATGATCTAACTCTAGCATTGCCAAACACAGCAGATTTAGCCTTTACGAAGTCTTACCTGCGTTGACGTTGCTTTTACAGGGACGCTGGCAACTGCAACTCCGTCGCCGCGCATCCAGTCATTAGTAACTAACGATGGCAAAGAGTTCATCTTCATCAAAGCGCGCATCCTTGTGGACGCCGGTTACCTATGCGGTGATCGCCGCGTTGGTCGCCCTTCCTCAAGTCGGCCCGTCGATGCGGGCTCAGGATGCCGCTGCCACTATCGCCGTCGACGTCAAAGTAGTCACGCTGCCCGTCACCGTTCGCGACAAACATGGCAAGATCGTCCGCGACCTCACCAAAGACGATTTCACGCTTCAGGAAGACGGCCGCCCGCAGGCCATCCGCTATTTTTCTCAGGAAGCGAATCTCCCGCTCACGCTGGGTTTGCTCGTCGACACCAGCCGAAGTCAAACCAACGTCCTGGACGCGGAGCGGAACGCGAGCCGCAGTTTCCTCGATCAGATGCTCGTCCAGGAGAAGGACAAAGCCTTCCTCATTCACTTTGATCGTGAAGTGGAACTGTTGCAGGACTTGACTTCATCCCGGGAAAAGCTGCAAGCGGCACTCGAATTGCTCAAGACGCCATCGGAACGCGAGCGGTCGAACGACCCCAATGATTCTCCTGATTCTCGCTCCGGCGATTCCCGCTCCAGTTCGGGATCGCACCATGGCGGCGGTACCCAGCTTTACGACGCCGTTTATCTGGCGTCGAACGAATTAATGAAAAAGCAGCAGGGCCGGAAGGCTCTCATCATTCTGTCGGACGGTGTCGACCGCGGCAGCAAGACCTACTTGGAAAGCGCGATCGAGTCTGCCCAACGTGCCGACACCGTCGTCTACTCCATCTATTTCGCGGATTCTCACCACGAAGACCGTAACGAGGGACAGAGGCGAGGCGGCGGAATGGGCCGGGGGGGCGGCGGTTGGCCCGGAGGAGGTGGGGGCTGGCCTGGTGGCGGAGGCGGATATCCGGGCGGCGGGGGCGGCCGCGGTGGTCCCGGCGGAGGACAACGTCATCCCGAAGAACCGCGCACCGATGGCAAGAAAATTCTTGAGCGGATTTCCAGAGAAACTGGCGGGCGTTTCTTTGAAGTCTCTAAGAAAGAATCCGTTGGCGAGATCTATACCAGCATCGTCGAGGAGCTACGAACCCAGTACAGCATGGGCTATACACCCGACAAAGACAGCGCAGCCTCCGGGTATCATCACGTCCAGTTGCAGGTGAAGGGCAAAGATTTGAGCGTGCAAACCAGAGAGGGATATTACGCGGATCGGTAGACTGCATTTTTCCCCGGAGCGGTCAACCTACCAGAATCGCCGCTCCCTCCGTTGCGCTTCTTCATAACGGCGGAAAGCCTGCTGCACTTTCTCCGATTCCGATACCTCCGCAATCGGAACGTCCCACCACGACCCATAACCAGCAACCCGATCGTGATAATCCGTTTCCACCACGATGACGGAGACCCGATCCTGCTGCCGGCACTTCTCGATCGCCCCCTCTAGTTCCGAATGAGTCGTTGCGCGCACCGCGTACGCTCCCAGGCTGGCGGCGTTCGCGGCAAAGTCCACCGCAATCGGATTTCCCGCCAGCCCGCCGTTTCGATAACGGTATTCGGTGCCGAAGCCGTCGCTGCCGCACGCGCGGCTCAGGCCGCCGATGCTGGAAAAACCATGGTTATCGAGCAGCACAATGTTGATCTTGATGTGCTCCTGCAACGCCGTCACGATTTCCTGCGCCATCATCAGGTACGACCCGTCCCCGATCAACACATAAACTTCACGGCTCGGGTCGGCCATTTTTACGCCTAGCCCGCCGGCAATCTCGTAGCCCATGCACGAGTATCCGTACTCCATGTGATAGGCCTTGGGATCGCGGGTGCGCCACAGTTTATGCAAATCTCCTGGCAGGCTGCCGGCCGCGCACACAATCACGTCCTTCTCACCCAGTGTCGAATTGAGCAGGCCGATCACCTGGCCCTGGCTCAACGGCGGACCCACGCGCCGGTTGTAAATTCTCTCCACTTCCGCATCCCACTCCGAACGCAAGCGAGTAATTTCCTGCGCGTAGTTTGAACTCACCGAATGCGAAGCCAGCGCCGAATCCAGTTCTTCCAGTGTCGCCCTCGCATCCCCCGTCAGCGCCAATGCCGCGTGTTTTGTGGCATCGAATTCCGCCACGTTGATGTTGATGAATCGCACTTCAGGATTTTGGAACGCTGTTACTGACGCGGTCGTGAAATCGCTGTACCGCGTCCCAATGCCGATGATCAAGTCACTCTCACCTGCCAACTTGTTGGCTGCCGAGGTGCCCGTCACCCCCATTGCTCCTACCGACTGCCGATGGTCGAACGCCAGCGAGCCTTTGCCTGCCTGGGTTTCCGCGACGGGAATTCCTGTTTTCGTGGCAAAGCGCGCGAGTGTCCCCGTCGCCTCGGAATAAATCACGCCGCCGCCCGCGATAATCAACGGGCGCTGGGCTGAGCGTATCCACGCCGACGCTTTCACCAGCAACGCCAGGTCCGGACGCGTGCGCGGTACGGTCCAGGTCCGGTGATCAAAAAAATCCTCCGGAAAATCGAAAGCCTGCGCCTGCACATCCTGGGGCAGGGCGAGTGTCACAGCGCCCGTCTCCGCAGGGGAAGTCAGCACTCGCATCGCCTCCGGCAAAGCGGTCAGAATTTGTTCTGGGCGCTGGATCCGGTCCCAGTAGCGCGAAATTGGCCGGAAACAATCGTTCACTGACACATCCTGTGTACCCGGAGATTCGAGTTGTTGCAGCACCGGCGCAACGTTGCGTCGCGAAAAAATATCACCGGGCAGCAGCAGCACCGGCAGACGATTGATGGTCGCTCCCGCCGCTCCCGTCAGCATATTCGTTGCGCCCGGCCCGATCGATGTTGTGCACACCAGCGTCCGCAGCCGGTTGCTCATCTTCGCGAACGCCGCCGCCGTGTGCACCATCGCCTGTTCGTTGCGGCACAGGTAATAAGGGAAGTCGGGGTTCTGCTGCAGCGCCTGGCCCACGCCGGCAACGTTGCCGTGTCCGAAGATACCGAAGCAGCCGGCAAAAAAATCCTGTTCCCGTCCATCGCGCGCCACGCGCTGAGCTTTCAGGAATCGGACGATGGCTTGTGCGGTCGTCAGTCTTAGTGTCACTCTCACTCTCCCCGTGCGAGAACTCTCTGGCCAGAGCCCTGCTCAAGAAATTCTCAGTAACTGCCTTCGGGCTCCATTACGGCGCCGGCGTCCCCCGGCGGAACATCCGCTTCCGGCGATGCGAAAGGCCACTCGCGTTTACGCCACGCCACCACCAGATACGCGCCGAATCCGATTCCGATCGTTCCGAAAGCATAAGCCATATATTGCCATCCACCCTTCTGCAGCGCTGGAGTCACGAACACGCCCAGCCATCCCACCAACGCAAATACCGCAGGCAATGGGTACAACCACATTCGAAACGGCCGCGGAGCTTCGGGCTGAAATCTGCGATACACCAGCAATCCGATAATCTGCGCCACGAACATCGACAGGATGCGCGCCAACATCAGCGCCGTAATAATCTGCACCAAGTCGAAGAAGCACGCGATCATACACAAGAACCCAACCAGCAGCAGTGAGCGGTGCGGGAAGTGTTTGGTTGGATGCAGTTTGCCGAACCAGCGGAAGAATGCTCCATCCAGTGCCGCCGCGTAGGGAATCCGCGAATAGCCCAGAATCATCCCGTATGCCGCCGCGAAGGCCGTGACCTCGACCATCACCACCATCAAACTCGAGGCCCAGTGTCCGCCCACTTTTTGCATGTACACGGCGCCAATCGCCGTGAAGGCCTGCGATCCGGGCTGGATCATCTCCCGCCACGGCACCACTCCCGTGAAGCTCACCGAGATCAGGAAGTCGATCACCATCACGATCAACACGGAAAAGATCACGCCAAAAGGAATGACCCGCTCCGGCCTTTTGACTTCACCTCCCAGATAGCATATCTGGTAGTAACCCAGGAAGTTGAACATTACCAGCATGGTGCCGTTGCCCAATCCGAGCAGGAACGGCAAGCCGATGTTCCAGGCGCCGGGCGGAAAATCGAACAGCAGTCTGGGATTGAGATGCGTCATCCCGGTGAAAATCACCCATGCCGCCGTGATCAGCATGCCGATCCACAGCACCAGCATCAGGCGCGCGATGTCCTGGATTCTGCGATACAGCGCCAGTATCGCGATTGCGGTGAGCGCGGCCGCCAGCAATTTTACCCCCCAGCGGTAGGCGACGAGCTTCGGCCATAGAAAACCCGCATACTCGGCCATCCCGATGGTGCTGGTCGCAATCTCCAGCGTGCCGCTGAACAAAAACTGCCACACAAAAACCCATGCCATCATGTGGCCCCAGCGCTTCGGTCCCAGGCACTCGCGCAGAAAATTATAGGAGCCTCCCGAAGCCGGAAACGAAGCGCCCAGTTCCGCGAACACCAGGCCGTCGGCAATGGCCAGCAGTGCGCCTACACCCCACGCGATCAGAGATTGCGGTCCCCCCATCGTCGCCAGAATGGCCGGGACGGTAATGAATGGGCCCGTTCCGACCATGGTCGACATATTGATGGAGACAGCGTTGAGCAGGCCCAATCTTCGCGGCAGGTGCGCCGGCGCGGGAGAGGAATGTGCCGCATTTGTGCTCGTGGCAACGCTCAAGCGGAACCGCCTTAGGAAACGAGACGGCAGCAGAATACTCGATTCCTATGCCCGTTGCCAGAGGTTAATGGCAATTGTCAAAGCGCTTAGATTACGCTGTCCGCCCGAATCATTCTTATCGCGGATGGGCTTGTTTGCGGAAGCATTGGTCATCGTCAATAAGCGCTTTGATGAGAGAAGAACGAATTATTTCGCCGCGAGTTCGTCGCGCAGCGCCCGTCCCAGCGCGGCCTGCCGATCCGCACTCAACTTGGCTCCGCCTGAGGTCAGATACAGGACATCAATCGCCATCTGCCCCTCGGTCTCAATCAGCGCAATTTCGATATTGCACTCGTGCTTCGAGACCAGCGAGCACATCCGATAAAGCAGTCCCGGACGATCCTGGGTCAGAATCTGCACCAGCGTGCTGTGCGCCGAGCAGTGGTCGTCGAATTCAATCTGCGTGGAGATCTTGACTTTCGTGGCGTCCGCCTTCTCCGATTTCAGGCGGTCGCGCAGCATGCTCGCCACATCGGCTTCTCCTTTGACCACGGCCGCGATGCTTTTTTTCAAACGCTCCCATTCCTGCAGATTCATCTCCAGGGTTCGGAAGCGATCGGTGAAATAAAAAGTGTCCACCACCAGGCCGGCGGCATTCGAAAATGCATTTGCTTTCACGATGTTCATTCCCCACGCGGCCAGCGCGCCCGAAACCGAGGCGAACAGGAAGGGCCGGTCGGTGGTAATCAACGTCAGCTCATACCAGTGACGGACTTGCTTCAAATTTAATTGGACGTCTGACTGGACGCGGTCCTGCCCCAGCCGGGCGGCCATTTCAGCATGCGCCAGAACGTCGGTTGCGCCATGGATCCGCAGATATCGCTGCGGCAATCCTTCCAGAAAAACGTTGATCTTTTTTCCCGCCACCGGCGCCAGCGACCGCAGGTGTGCCAGATCTCCTCCCTCATTGCCGATGTGCACGCGCTCATCGGCGCTGCGGCTCAAATAATTCGCGCACCCAATATACAGTTGCCATAAGTTGTCCGCTTTCCATGGCGTCATGGCCTCCGGATTCACGGCTTTGATGTCGGCATAAGTCAGCAGGCACAGCATCTTCAGCCGCTCGGGAGCGCCAACTTTTTCCGCGAACGACTTCACATTCGCTGGATCGAAGACGTCCCGCCGCATCGCCGCCGACATTTCCAGATGGTTCGCCACCAGAAATCGCACCGTCTCGCGATCCAGTGAATCAAGATCCAGCCGGTCGGTGCAACTGTCGGTGAGTTGCAGGCTGCCCTCAACATGATTCTCGGCTGGCCCGGCCTTGCCGGAATCATGCAGCAGCAAGGCCAGATAAAGCAGTTCCGGCTGTTCGACTTCGCTCTGCAGCTCCGCAAAGCGCTGGTCCCATTCCGATTTCGATTCTTTCAGGCGATGCAGGTTTTCGATCGCCAGAAACGAGTGCTCATCCACCGTGTAACGGTGGTAAAAATCGCGTACCACCAGCGCCTCAATTCCCTTCAATTCCGGCAGCAGGAGCGCCAGCAGGCGCAGCGCATTCATTGCGCGCAGAGCGTCGGCCGCATGCGGTTGCACGAGCGTTTCCTGCAGATAGAGCCACAACTCGGCGCCGCGCGGAGGCGTTGCCGCGAGCGCCGGCAGCGCCTGCTCGACTTTATATTCCGTGGTTGTGCTGAGTTTCAGGCCATGTTCCGCCATGAAATGAAAAAGCCGCAACAGCATTTCCGGATCCCGCAGCCCGGCCGGTTGCTGCAAAAATATCAGTCCATCCACAACTGAAAAATCGTCGCTCGCGACCCGCGACCGCCAGCCCTGAAATTGCCGGTACAACGAGGACCATGCTGCCGGAATCTCCTCCAGCAATTGAGCGCAGACCCGGTGGACTCCGCGCACGTGGCCGAAGTAGACGCGCATCCAGTCCGCTGCGTTCGTGATTTCCGCATCGTTCATATCAAAGCTGGCGCCGATCTTTCTTGCCGCCGCTTCGTCCTGCGCCTCCCAGGTGAGAGCGTTATCGTGACGCCCGTGCCGGAAGTGCAGAAAGCAACGCACCGACATTTGGAAATCCAACGCCGCGTCCAGCGCCCTGCGAGAAGAAACCGGCAGCAGCGAGTTCGTGTCCGGCCACACCTTCAATTTTTCCATCGCGGAAATCAGCGCCAGCCAGTTGGCGACGTTGTAGTCGCGCAAACCGCCGGGCCCATCCTTCACGTTCGGTTCCAGATGAAAGACGGTGTTGCCAAATTTATGATGGCGCGCGCGTGTAATCTCGCCCAGGTTCTGGATCAGGTTCTGACACTCGCGCCCGACCAGACGAGGTACAACTTTATCGTGCAGCCGTGAGAAAAGCTCGCGATCGCCCGCCAGGTACCGGCAGTCGAGCAGAGAGATGGCAAACTCAACATTGTTCGGATCCAATCGTTCACACTCGGCCAAACTTCGCGTCGCTGGACTGAGCTTCAGCCGCAGGTCCCATAACTCCTGCGAAAAACGCCGGATGGGATCTTTGAATTCACTCTCCGAGCTACTCCCGGCGTCCAGAAACAGCAGATCAATATCGGAGTGGGGGAAAAGCCAGCCGCGCCCGAATCCGCCGGTGGCCACCAGCGCGAAATTCTTAGGGCCGTCAGGATCCGAAGGGCTGCCGCCTGGGTGAGAAGTTACGATGATTTCGTTCCAGAGCCGCTGAACAATCGAATCGACCAGGGCCGTGCGCCTGGCAACCGCCGTGCGCCCTTCACCGGTGACGGAAAATTCCTGCTCGATGGCAGCGGATTCCCGCGCGTACAGGTCCGATAACTCACTGCGGACGGTGGCCACGGTGGTCATTTCGTTAACACCCTCCCTCAACTGCTAAGCTTCTGCTCCAGCCTTTATTCCGCTCATAAACCAGCAAGCAAGGGGGATGTCGGTCTCCGCCGTCTCGAAACTCGATCAATCGCTTGGCCCGATCAAACAACCTCATCATAACGATAGTCCGGAGCCGCGCATTGCGGAAATCAAATCTATTTATGTTCGTCATTGGAAATCCTTATGTGCATTCGGGTGTCTCGCCCGTCCGCCGGGCGGGGCGCCCGGCGCTCCACAACTCCGCGAGGGGAAGCCGCCGTCCAATTGACGCGGGAGGGCTTTCTGGGGTTGGATGGAAGCTGCGTGGTACCTGCGGCTCCCATTCTCGACGCCGAGTCCCGGCGGTTTAACCGTCAAGACGCGGCATGGCTCGCGATCTGGCTCGTGTTCCTTGCCGGACTGGCCGCGCTCCCTCCACGACTGGAATGGCACAAGCAAGTCATTCTCCTCGCCATCGGAATTGTGCAGGTGCTGGAGACAAAGATTATCTCCGCCTTTCCGAAACGCGGAGTCTTCTACGTCATCCTCCTGAAGATTTTGTTGGCCACCGTTCTTATCGATCACACTGGCGAAGTCGGAATCAACAGCAGTTACTATCCTATTTATTATCTTCCGGTCGTCACTGCCGCACTCTACTGCGGCCCGTGGCTCACGCTGGTCTGGACCCTGCTTGCGTCCGCCGCCTACTGTTCATATCTCTATCCGGCGATGGAAGAATACGAATTGACTCCCGAGGCTTTACCCTACCTCGCGCTGCGCATCATGTTTTTCTTTCTCGCCGCCATGGTGGTCAACCGCTTTGCGCAGCAGAGCCAGCAACAAACGCGGTTGTATCGTGAACTTGCCGAACGCTTGGCCGAAACCAATCGCCGCCTTGAGCAGGCTCAGGCCGAAGCGCGGCGCTCCGAACGCCTGGCTGCTCTCGGCCAGCTCTCCGCAGGATTGGCTCACGAAATTCGCAATCCCCTCGGAGTCATCAAGGGCTCGGCCGAAATGTTGACTCAGAAATTGCAGGCCTCCGACGCGCTTGCCCGCGAGTTAGCCGGATACATTTCGACCGAGGTCAACCGGCTTAGCGATCTCGTCACCGAGTTTCTGGACTTCGCTCGTCCGCTTCATGCGGAACCGCATCCTGCGGATTTGATCGCGCTTCTTGATCGCGTCCTGCAAATTGTCGCGGACCGCTTTGCTGGCAAACAGTCTTCTGGCACACAAGAGACGCGCAAACCGGTGCGCGTCGAACGCCACTACGCGAGCGGGCTGCCACTGGTTCCGCTCGACGAAAGCTTGTGCGAGCAAGCCTTCCTCAATCTTGTGCAGAACGCCTACGAGGCCATGCAGGACGGAGACCGCGCGGGAACGTTGCGCGTTGACGTACAACCCGCAGTTCAGAACGATCGGGAAGGCGTGGAGCTTCGCCTGGCTGATACAGGCCCCGGCGTTCCCGAAGAACTGCGCGAAGAGATTTTCAACCCGTTTGTGACTACGAAGAAAACCGGAGTGGGGCTGGGGCTTTCCATTGTTTCGAAGATTGTGGACGGGCATCATGGGTCGATTCGTGTGGAAAATGCTGTGGGGGGCGGCGCTAGATTCACGATCTTCTTTCCTCTCGGAGAGGCCGTCGAGGCGCAGGCAACTGCCGAGCTGCGCTCGGCTTGGACGGGCGAGGGCGCCCGTCCCCACACGAGCTAACTAAATGCCAACTATCCTCATCATCGAAGACGAAGCCAAGATGCGCCGGCTGCTCGAACTGAACCTTGGCGACGATGGCTTCAAGACGCTCTCTGCAGGCGACGCCGAGACTGGGTTGAAGCTGCTCGCCTCCGAACCGGTTCACCTCGTCCTCACCGACCTCAAACTCCCGGGAATCAGCGGGCTCGAATTTCTGCACGCCGCCAAGCAGCAAAATTCCGCGTTGCCCATCGTTGTGATGACCGCGTTCGGGTCTGTGGAAACAGCGGTTGAGGCGATGAAAGCCGGCGCCAGCGACTACGTGCTCAAGCCGTTCTCGCTCGCCGAAATGCGGATGGTGGTACACAAGGAGCTCGATAACTCCCGCCTGCGCGAGGAGAATCGCTCGCTTCGCGAAGCCCTCGGACAAAAGTACAGCCATCCCAACATCATTGCAGTCAGTCCGAAAATGCAGGAGGTGCTCGCGACCGTCGAGCGGGTTGCGCCCACGAACTCGACCGTTCTGCTCGGCGGCGAAAGCGGTGTCGGCAAAGACCTCATCGCTCGCGCCATCCACGAGAAATCGCGCCGTGCTTCTGGACCGTTCGTCAAGATCAACAGCACCGCAATCCCCGAAAATCTTTTGGAGAGCGAACTTTTCGGCTACGAAAAGGGCGCCTTCACCGGGGCCACCGCCAGCAAGCCGGGAAAATTCGAACTCGCCGACAAAGGCACGCTGTTCCTCGATGAAATCGGAGACGTGCCGCCTGCCATCCAGGTCAAACTTCTCCGGGTGCTGCAGGAGCGCGAGTTCGAGCGCCTGGGAGGCACGCGCACCATCAAAGTCGATGTGCGGCTGATCGCCGCCACCAACCGCGATCTGCGCGCCGCGCTCGAAGACGGAACGTTTCGCGAAGATCTCTACTACCGGCTTAACGTGGTCCCGATCGATATCCCGCCGCTGCGCGAACATAAAGAAGATGTGGCTGGATTAGCGAACCTGTTTCTCGCGCGCTTCGCGAAAGATTCCGGAAGATCGGAAACCAGCACCGGCATTGCGCCCGCCGCCATGCAGCTTCTCGCCGGTCATTATTGGCCGGGCAATGTGCGTGAATTACAGAACGTCATCGAACGCGCATGCGCCCTCGCCTCAGGCAGTCAGTTGGAAGTCGGCGATATGCAACTCGACTCGCCACGCAATCGGAGCAACGCTGGGTCCGATCGGTTTCTCCCCGATGGCATGACGCTTGACCAGTGGGAAGATGAAATGATCCGCGAGGCTCTGAAGCGCGCGGGCGGCAACAAGTCACAAGCGGCGCGTCTGCTTGGGCTCTCACGGAATGCGCTGCGGTATCGGTTGTCGAAGATTGGGATCGACGACAACGAAGGGGAGTGAAGGAAGATCATCGGGTGATCGGGTCATCGGGTGATTAAGAACTCTCTTCATTATTTATTTCTTCGGGGACTTTCCGTTTTTTTTGCCAATTTTATGGTCTTAATTCGAGCGTCGACAGCCAGCCCCTAAAGGGGCGATTGATTCTGGGAAACTTGCGGTATCGCTGAAGCGATACCCTGATACGAAGCCTGGGTTTTTCGGTAGTCTGTGAAGCAGTGCGCTACCGGAAACGACAGTGCTAGTTTATTAGATAGTTCCAGGAGCCATAATCGGCAGTTCCAGGAGCCATAATCGGCCCTGGCCGAAAACCACCACACTGGTGGAACCGGGCCACCGGATCGCCCGGAATCGCCGACTGTCCTCGCTGCTACGTCTCTCCTAACTACCTATAAATAAAGCAGTTAGATGGCTCGTGGCCAGCGCCTCACATTGGCACTCGGCCTGCATTCTTTTAGGCAGAGTTTGTGTCCCTAGCAAAGGTGAGGTATCTATGAAATCGAAATACAAGTTAATAGCGGCAATCTTAGGATTGGGGTTGACGATGGCGATTCCGGGCGCCGTCATTGCGCAGAACCCGGACGACCAGACGCCGGATCAGTATTCGAAACCGTCGGCGGGCATCCAGGCCGAAGCGACCATCCAGGGTCCCAATGATCAGGGCTCCATGGACCAGGATGCGATTGACCAGGGTTCGGTGGATCAAGGTTCGATGGATCAAGGTCCGAACGACCAAGGTTCCATGGATCAAGGTCCGATGAATCAAGGCTCGACGCAGCCGGGCTATAACGATCAGGGCTCGGTCCAGAGTTCCAGCGCACCGGTTGAAACTAACTCCGGCGTTGCGCGCGTCAGTCTGATTCATGGCGATGTTTCCACGCAGCGCGGCAATACTGGCGACTGGTCCGCGGCTGCGCTTAATGCTCCGGTCCTTGCGGGAGATCGCGTTTCTACCGGTGACAAAGCGCGCACTGAACTTCAGCTCGATTATGCCAATATGCTTCGGCTGGCTGAGCATACGCAGGCCAACATCAATACGCTCACTCGCTCGCAAATCCAGATTCAACTTGGAAGCGGGATGGCGAACTACACCGTCCTGAAGAACAGCGATGCGGACGCGGAAATCGATACGCCCAACGTTGCCATTCGCACTAATCGCCGCGAATCCAGCTTTCGAATTCTGGTTACTGCCGACGATCACACTGAAGTGCTCGTCCGCAAAGGCGAAGTAGAAGTTACGACTCCGCAAGGCGGGACGCGCGTCGGGGAGGGCCAGTTCATTACCGTGCAGGGCGCGGGTGATCAGGCGCAATACAAGATCGGCGAAGCGCCTGCGCGGGATGACTGGGATCAGTGGAACACCGATCGCGACAACGTCATCCGCAATGCGGCATCGCGGCGACGCACCAATGACTACTACGTGGGAGCCGAAGATCTCGACAATCACGGCACATGGTCGGAAGTTCCGGATTACGGCGAAGTATGGCGTCCAAACGTAGCGGACGACTGGGCTCCGTATCGCGACGGTCGCTGGGTGGATGAGCCTTATTGGGGATGGACCTGGGTTTCGTATGATCCCTGGGGCTGGGCGCCGTATCACTACGGTCGCTGGATGATGTACGACGGAGCGTGGGCCTGGTGGCCTGGTCCGATTTACGCGGAGCCGTTTTATCGCCCGATCTGGGCGCCGGCTTATGTTTCGTTTTTCGGATATGGCGGTGGATTTGGATTCGGCTTTGGTGGCGGGTGGGGTTCAGTCGGCTGGCTGCCTCTGGGACCGTGCGACCGTTTCCATCCGTGGTATGGGCGGTATGGCGGGCGCTTCGGCGAAACCAACATCAACGCGTACAACCGCGGTGGTTTTGCCCCGCTGCACGGCGGCACGCGATTTTCAAATGTGCGCCTGGCGGTGCAAGACCCGCATTTCCGCGGTGGAACGACGGTCTCAGGCAGGGAGTTCGGCACGGGCCGCATGCGTCCTCAGCCGATGAATCACGCGCAGTTCCAGAATGCGCATTTCTCGACCGGCAGACTGCCGGTGAGTCCGAGCCGCGAAAGCTTCTCGGCCAGCGGACGCCCGGCTGCTCCGTCAACGACCAGGAACTTGTCGCAGAATCAGCACTTTTTCTCGGCCCGAGGCACTACTGCGGCGCCGCGCTCGGTTGCGCTAGGACGGCCAGGAAACTCCGTTTCGAACACTAGGCCGAATAACGGGTTCCAGCGGTTTGGTCAATCTGGGCAGAACTCGGGGCAGAGCACCGTTTCGCAGCCGCGCTCGATTGGATCGCGCCCCATGGGTCCACAGAACAATTCTGTCTCACGTCCGGAAACGCGAGGCAATTCAAACGGGGGCTCGACGCCCGCTCGCGGAAGCGTCAACAACGGTGGTGGCTGGCAGAGATTTTCGCCGATGCCCGCGCGTCCATCGTCTCCAACAACCCGTGAGCCGATGAGGCCAGAGGTCACCGGGCCCGAGTCGAGCAGGCCAAGTCAGCCGGCCGGACGCCCATCCCCATCCATGGGCCGCACGATGGACCGCCCGTCAATGGACCGCCCGTCGATGGATCGCCCGTCGATGAGTCGCCCACCGACAGATCGCTCCGGAGATCGCAGTCCATACGGCTATTCCCGCAGCCCGGCTCCAGAGAGCCGTGGCTATAGTTCAGGCTATGGTTCAGGGAGCCGCGGCTACAGCTCACCGAGTCAGGGATACAGCGGATCCTCTCATGGTGGCAATCGCGGCGGGTATAGCGGTGGTGGCGGACGCCCGGCCCCGAGTTACGGCGGTGGTGGACGTTCCGCTCCCAGCTACGGCGGCGGCGGTGGACATTCGGCGCCGAGCGGCGGATCCTCGCACGGTAGTGGGACGTCGCACGGCGGTGGATCATCGTCGGGCGGTGGCGGCAGACATGGGCGGTGACAATGCGCTGGATTCTTTCCCGGCGCAGCAAGGTAGCATAGCAACACTCTTCCCAGCAGTGAGACGCGCAGACCGCGCGTCCCACTGCTTTTTTTTAAGCTTGAGGAGACGAGCGGCTAAAATCAGTTGACCTCTCGGATTACGAACAGCGAAGCAGGCGTACAATCACTGCCGTTTCCAAAGCCACAAACGAAATCTCATCCAATGTAGCCGTGCGCCTCACATAGTTATGACGGCGGCTCCGTCGATGGAGTCCTCTTTTGCCGCAATCAAAGCTTCGTTGGCTTGGTCGAGTGGGAATGCAGTTACTTTTGGCTTCAGACCAATCTCTCGCGCGACCTGGAGGAAATCTCGAGCGTCAGCACGAGTCATGTTCGCGACACTCCGAAGTTGGCGCTCGCCCCAGAGCAGGCGGTCATAGTCAAACTGGGGAATCCGGTCCAGGTGAATTGCGTTGATGGCAACCACTCCTCCCTTCCTCAGGCTGGCCAGGGCCGCGATCACGACGTCGCCACTAGGGGCGAAAGTCACCGCGCAGTCGAGCTCCGCGGGCGGTTTGTCAGTCTCACTCCCCACCCAAGTGGCCCCAAGAGAAGCCGCTAATTGGCGATGAGTCGCTCCTCGGGTGGAGACATACACCTCGCAATTCCAGGAGCGCAAGACCGCGATTGCCAGATGGGCCGAAGCACCGAACCCGAACAGCCCGACACGATCGCCATGCTTGACACCGGCGACACGAAGGCTGCGAAAGCCAATAATGCCTGCGCACAACAGCGGGGCAGCGTGTAAATCGTCCAGTTGATCGGGAAGAGGGAAAGTGAAATCGGAGCGAACGACTGCGTATTCAGCATACCCGCCGTCTACCGTATAACCGGTAAATGTGGGTGAATCACAGAGATTCTCCAGGCCGAGGTGACAAAACCGGCAGGTGCCATCTGTTCCACCAATCCAGGAAACGCCCACGCGTGTGCCGACAGGAAGTTCATCCGTGGCGCCGGTCGCAGGTCCGCCCGCTTTTCCGGCTACGACTTCGCCGACAATCTGATGTCCGGGGATTACTCCGGGGCGCGAGGGCGGCAAGTCGCCTTCGACGATATGCAGATCGGTGCGGCATACTCCACACGCCCGCACCCGCACCAGGACTTGACCTGGCTTCGGTTCCGGCCTGGCAACTTCGCGAACCCGAAGCGGCCGCTTCGAAACTGATTGGGGTGAGGTTAGAGTGGCGGCTTTCATCGGCTGTTGCCTAATAGCTTGTTTGTTTTGGCGGAAAGCTGTGTGAGTCGAATCCGCCAAAAAAAGTTAAACAAAGGACATAGCAGAGCACAGTTGGCATTCTTAGTCCTTCTAAGTCATTGCATGATAAACAACTGATTTCCGAAATCATTTTGCGCCGGCTGCATAATCTTTGCACACACGATGGAACTCGCGGCGTTTGCGCTCACAACCGGGTCAATGAGTCCAACGGCGATTTTGCACCATTTTCTCTAAACCGGTTCGAACGTCATAGATAATCCCCTCTCCCTCCCGCCAGCAGGAAGCCTCGACGTCGTGCCCACCATTGCAGCAGCAGGTGGGTGGGAAAGTACACGACCAGGGGGACCACGACTAGATACCCCAGCAGGTAAAGCAGACCGGGCATCGCGTGTTGCTCGCGGAAGAAGGGGCCCCGGGCCCAGTTCACGTCGAACTGCGGACGCCAGAAATAATTGACGGGAACCACCACCCAAGCGGTCAGCGTCTGGTAGAGCCATCCTCGGGGGTCGTAACCCAGGCGCCAGATGGCCCACAGCAGCAGCGGAGGAGTGGCCACGTGAAACAAGCTGAGCAGGCGAATGAATAAAGGTATGTTGGGATCGAACATGTATTCCGTGCCGCCGACGATGTGCGAGCCTGTGCTCAGAGTCCCGGCCAAGTCGATCGTGAAGACGGTCTGGAACAGCAACAGTCCGGTCGCCTGCCAGGAGAAAATCAGAGGGCTCTCCAACCACAGGGCGAGCATGAGGAAGAGGTTTCCCAGATCGCAGAAAAACAGGAAGTTTTGCAGGCCGTATTGGGTCCAGTAGAACGGGACCCAGGCGATCACCCAGACGGTCCAGCCGATCTTGAGCCAAAGGGGCACCCTCATGGCCGCCACAGTGTGATTACGAAGGCGTTGACGTACGCGAAGTCACACCCTACCATCCGAGCGATGGGGGAGTCTACCAAGCCCGTCCTGACGCTGGGGCACTACCGTCTCGGGTCTCGCCTAGGCGAGGGCGGGATGGGTGTGGTGTACCTCGCCGAGGATACCCAACTAGAGCGCACCGTAACAGGGGAAACTGGAAGACGCCAAAAGGGAAATGGAGCAGGTGACCTCAATTGCAAGGAAGAGCACTAATAAGTCACTGCTCCTCTTTGCAGCGATTACGTCGGCTCGCCTCGGCGCTGCATCCGGTAATCCTCGGCAGGCGTTGAACAATCTTCAGGACACTCTAGCGACCGCCAAAGCGGCCGGATTCCTCAATGGCGAGTTCGAAGTCCGCTTAGCTCTGGGCGAGATTGAAATGAAGTCGGGCCGGTTGGCATCCGGGCGGTCTCGTCTTCAGCGCTTGAAGCAAGATGCCGAGGCTAGGGGATTCTTGCTGATCTCCCGCAAGGCCGCTGCGGCGTATTGATGTTTCAGAGATGCTATCTTGCCGCCCTCGGATGGTCGGCTGCCTGCTCACGCTTCCGCCGAGGGAACCGCTTCCGATAAGCCCAAGCGCTGCATCTTCGTCCGCAGTCCTTCTCGGCTAATTCCCAGGACCTCCGCAGCGAGGGTCCGGTTGCCGTCGGTGTGTTCCAGGACCGAAAGGATGAGCTTCTTCTCCATCTCTGCCAGGGACATCGGCGTCAATTGGGCGGCTTTTGTCTTGGCGCTTGCCCGTCGCCCTGAGATGCGCTCGTTGAGAGCATCCACTTGAAGGAGGCTGCCCGGCGCGGATACCGCTACCAAGCGGGCGATTTCGCCCTCTAGCTCGCGCACATTGCCTGGAAAATCCCAAGCGGCAACAGAGGCCATGCACTCATTGTTGAGTTGCGGTGCCTCGCGGCCGTAGCGGCCCGCATAGATCCGTAGAAAGTGCGCAGTGAGTAAATGGATGTCCTGCCTGCGTTCGCGTAGTGGAGGTATCCGCACGGTGATCGGGGAAAGGCGAAAATAAAGATCGCTGCGAAATCTACCCTCTTCCACCTCCCGTTCCAAATCGCGGTTGCTAGCCGCAAGAACGCGCACGTCAACCGTCTCCAGCCGGACCGACCCAAGCCGGGTGAACTCGCCTGACTGCAGAACTCGCAAGAGCCGGGCTTGCGATTCCAGTGGCATTTCTCCAATTTCGTCGAGGAAAAGTGTCCCGCGATGCGCTGCTCCGATTAAGCCAATGCGATCCTGGTGCGCGCCCGTGAAGGCACCGCGTACATAGCCGAAAAGCTCTGACTCGATCAGGGCAGCCGGAAGTGCCGCGCAGTTGATAACAACGAAGGGGCCGTTGGCGCGTTTGCTTCGCCGGTAAAGCGCTTTCGCAAACAGTTCTTTTCCGGTTCCTGTCTCTCCCTGAATCAGTACCGGTAGATCCGTTGGTGCGATCTGAGCCAAGGTCTGCAGGGCAGCCAGCATACCGGAGTCTGCGGTGATGATGCCGTCGGTTTCGCCGCGGATGTGTTCCATTTCGCGGGCATGTTTCCTGGCTTGATCAATCGCAACCGCGGAACGCAATCGCGACGCCGCCAGCGAACAGATCTCGACCAGCAGAGTGCGATGTTGCTCAGTAAAACAATTCGAAAGTTCGCGGTTTTCCAAGTACACCAACGCGAATGCCTCATTACTGGCGATTAACGGGGCGCATAGCACGGAGCGCAGCCCGAGTCTGCGTACGCTTGCACGGTCCCGCAACCTCTCAGATTGCTGGGCGTCCCCTACCATAAAGACTCTGCCCTCTTCGACAACTATTTTGGCGATCGTACTGCTGATTTCCTGCTCAGTTTCGACCAGTGCCTCACTGCGGAAGTTGCGCGCAACGCTCGCCCGAAACTGCGTCCCTTCCCGCACCACAACGCATCCGCGATCTGCACCCAGCGCCTGAATCGTGTCATCGAGCAGTTCGGCCAACAGTTCGCCATAATCTCGATCATTAAGCAAGTTTCGGGCGACACGGTACAGCAAGTTCCGTTCCTCGGCAGTGAATTGCCGCGCCTCAGAGACCACGCCGTTCCTCTCCATCGAGGACTATAGCACCAGCAAAGAATCTACCAAGCGGCTCCCAAAGGCAAAAAACAGTTATGCATAACGGCTGGATTTGGCAGAAGAACTGCGCTTGCGTTTCCGGGGACGTTGCCCGGAACTCCGTTGAAAGTTAGCGACCCTCGACCGTCATAGGTTACGCAACCTTTCCTTGCTCGACAACCGTCTTCTTAGAAACCGCGTTGGCCAGCGCAGTCAACAGCGCGGGAATCTCCCGATAGC
>WNFA01000300.1_pt1 | contig 54705 bp, 58 predicted proteins | sample 5400481 | NCBI WGS metagenome assembly WNFA01 (sample SAMN13153340, study PRJNA577476) | soil metagenome | isolation source: 120 cm saprolite under Douglas fir tree site 2 hole 1 replicate 2 | place: USA:California | collected 2015-04-18 | reverse complement strand
ATCTTCGCCTTGTTCTTGTCCTCGTACCGCTCGTAGCGGCCGAACAGCCTCGTCACGAACTCGGGCGGGATGCCGAGACCGTGGTCCCGCACGTTGACCTGTACGGCGCCGTCCTGCACCTGGCTCGTGACGAGGATCTCGCCACCTCCGGGCGAATACTTGACCGCGTTGCTGAGCAGGTTCGAAACGACCTGGAACAGGCGGTCCGAGTCGCCGCGCACCGCGGGCAGAGCGGGATCCAGCCGGGTGACGATCGAGTGCTTCGCGCTGGTCGCGCGCGCGCGCTGTGCCGCCTCGGCGAGGATCACGTTGAGGTCGAGGGGCGCGATGTTGAGGGTCATGCGTCCGGCTTCGATGCGGTCGAGGTCAAGCATCTCGGTGATCATCCGGTTCAGCCGCTGGGCATCGCTGTTGATGTCACCCGCGAAGGCCTTGGCCTCATCGGGCGCCAGGTCCTGGTCGCGGATCATCTCGCTGAAGCCCTGGATGCCGACCAATGCGGTTCGGAATTCGTGACTGACCAATGAGACGAACTCGCTCTTCAGCTTGCTGAGCCGCTCGAGCCCGGCCAGGTTGGCCATCGCCGCCTCCTGGGCGGTGTGTTCCGCGGTCGCATCTTCGAACATCGCGAGGAAGAAGTCGGTGTGGCCCGCACGTTGCTTGATGGACGTGGCGCTCCAGTGCAGCCAGACGGTCGTGCCGTCGGCGCGGAGCGCGTGGCTGTCCGACTCGATGGTGTCGACAGCACCACTCCACAGCGGCTGGAAAGTCTGCACGACCCGCTCCAGCTCGTCCGGCGGCAGGAAGTGGGCGACCGAGTCGCCGATCATCTCGGTGGGTTTCGTGTGCAGCAGGATTCCCAGGCGAGGGTTGGCGTCGATGATCTTCATGTCGACGCCGACGCGAGCGATGCCGAGCGGCGCCTGGACGATGACCTGGTTGAGCAGCGTGGTGCGGGCCTGGAGCTGCGCCTCCGCCCGGTGGCTTTGCATGAGCAGATCAAGCGAGTCTCGATGGGTCAGGACCTGGTTGGTTACGAAGAGCACGCCGATGCCGCCGGCGAGGACGGTCTCGAACTGATCCATCACTCGATTCGTGGCCGCAATGCCAATCGCCGAAAGTGAGGCCGCCAGCACTGCCATCCAGGGCAGAGCCATCTGCCAGAGCGAGATTGGTCCTTCCGCGGTGTCGCTTTCCTGCGCCGGCACCGGCCACAGGGGCGCGAGCGCGATCAGAAAATAGCCGATCACCCAGCCGATGTCGAGAACGCTGCCGATCGCGTGGTATGAGCCGTTCGCCGTGAGGTATGTGAACGCGCTATCGGCCACCGCATTCGAGGCCAGGCCGCCGATCAGGAGGAGCATTCGACCAAGCTGCGCCCTGGTCGTCCGGCGCAGCGCGATTATCAGCACCGTGATGATCACGATGTCGCCAACCGGGTAAGCCAGACCGATCAGGGTCGCGGGCAGCGGCTGCTGCGACTGGTCGTAGACGGAGCGAAGCCCGAGGGCCCACCCAACGAAAAGAAGCGAAAGGGCGACGATCGTCCCCGCCAGCACCGCCTCTCCTCGTGTCGCCAGGCGATGGGGGGCGGTCGAGAAAGCGAGGACGCCCCCCATCGCGAGCGGGATCCCCAGCAGGAAGCCCGCGTCCGCGGCGGACGGAAACGGCACTGCCATCCCCTGGAAGACCTCGTACCAGGACCAGATCGCCTCGCCGACGGTCCAGCTCGCCGCCGACGCCGCCAGCAGCGCCCAGGCTCCTCGGAGCCGGCCCGAAGAACGCCGAGCCGCCAGCGCGAGGCTGATCGCCGCGATCCCGGAAGCGACCGCCTCGCCGATGTCGTCGAGCGCGATCGTGGGCTTGTCGCCCCCGATCCGCAGGGCCGTCCACACCAGGAACGCCGCCGCCGCGATGGCGGCCAGTGTCGCCGCCACGGTGAACCGCCTCCAATCCGGAGACAGCGCGCCGCGCCACAGCGAGGCGCCTGGTTGACGCGGAGACGTTTCAATGCCGGCCGTAATCGGGTTGAGGGCCGGGCCGAGGTCGGCGGGGGAAGTTTGCCAGGCCACTTATCGGGACCCGTATGTTAATTCAAGGGGGGCCTTGGTTAACATGCGCACCACAGACATTGGGGCGCGCACGTCCTGCTGTGGGGAAGGAGCTGCCATCGCCATTCTGGTCGGCACGACAGTACCACTCGAGTTCGACGGTCAAGCCGGCTTAGCCAAGGCCGTCGTGGCGCATCGGCTACCCCATCGACCTTTCGTTTTCCGATTTGGATAGGGCGCGGTCTGCGCCACAAAGGAGGTGAGATTTGATGAGGAAGCTGATCCTTGCCGCCATCCTGGCGGCCACGATGGCGCTCTCGCTGGCGACCACGGCCGGCGCGGGTATGGTGCCGCCCTGCTGCTGATCGACTGTATTCGCGATAAGCGGCGTTAATCCATCGTTGTCAAGTTGCTTTGAGGCCTGTAAGCTGGCGCGCAATGCCAGGGATTGAAACGCGCCCGAGTCCACCTCCGAGCCACTCCGGCCGGCGTGGTCGCCGTCACGGAATCGAGATCAAGCCGGGGACGGTGAAGCAGGCCCGAAAAGAAGCCGGCCTGAGCCTGGCCCAGGTGGCCAACGGCTCGGTCAGCCGGACCGCGATCTACTTCGTCGAGACGGGAAAGGCCAAGCCCTCGATGGAGACGTTGAAACTCATCGCCGAGCGGACCGGTCGGCCGCTGGACTACTTCCTCGCCCGGCCGTCAACCATGGAGCCGCGTTCCACGGAGCGGACGTTGGAGGTCGAACTGCTGCTGGCGACCAACGATCCAAAGGCGGCGCTTGCTTCGGGTCGAGCACTGCTGGCGCAGGGGCCGGATCGCGACACCGCGGCGCGAGCCAAGTACCTGATGGCCTACGCGTTGCTGCGCCTCGCCCAACCACTGGAAGCCCGGCGCCTGGCCCTGGATGCGCGAGACCACTTCGAGAGAACCGACGACCGCCTCATGACGGCCGAGTGTCTGGGCCACGAGGCTTCGGCGGCCTACCTCCTCCAGGATCCGACCGCATTGGGTCTGGCCGAGCGCGCCCTCGAGCTCTGCCGTTCGCTGCAGCCGATACCCAGGACGACCGAGGCTCGCTTGCTGTTCGTGCTGGGCACTGTGCATGCCACCAACCAGGACTGGCAGGCCGCGATTGACTGCTACGAGAAGGCGATCGCGTCGGGTGAGGTCGTCCAGGACCTCAGGCGTCTGTCGCTCATGTACAGCGGTCTGTGTTTTGCGTACGGTGAGCTTGGTCAGCTGAACCAGTCGGCTTTCTACGCCCAGCGCGCCATCGCCATCCACGAGACGCTCAACGACCGGCTGTCCCTGGCGCGCTCCGAGAACAACCTCGGCGTTGTCCTGATCAAGCGGGGCGACCTCGCTGCTGCGGAAGAGCACCTCAGCCGCGCGTGCGCCCTTTGGGATGAAGCTGGTGTCGAAGTCGGCCGGGCCGAGGTGGCGCTGAGCCTGTGCGAGCTGGCCATCGCCCAGTCGCGGCTGGACGAGGCAGAGATGTTCGCAGTCGAGGCCCGGGAACGGGCCGAACGGCTGTCCGAGAAGACCACGCTCGCAGACAGCCACATCTGGCTGGGCCGTATCGCTGCCGAGCGCGGCGAACATGCCCGCGTGGACCTCGAGTTCCGCGAGGCCTGGGGAATCCTGGATGCGTTGGGGGCGCCAGAGCGCCTCAGCCGCTGCCACGTCGAGTACGCCGAGTTGTTGGAGAAGCGAGGAGACCTCGCGGCGGCCAACCAGCAGCTGCGGCTCGCTTTGCGCCAGATCCAACCCGGACGCCCCGCTCGCATCGCCAAGCAGGACCACTCCGCCACCGCCTGAGCTGATCAGCGGCCGCGATCGTTAACGACAGTTCCGAGATAGGGCTAAGAACGCGTTAACTCACAGGTTTGCCACTACAATTTCTGCTCCGTGCATCACTTAACAGCGGGTGACGTGAGGCGGCCTGGGGATGGCGGTCGTACTCGTAGTTGACGACGGACCTGCCAATCGTCAGCTCGTCCAAGCCTATCTGGCGGGCCTTGATTGTGACGTCCGCCTTGCTGAGGACGGCGCATCTGCTCTCGAGCAGATAAAGAAGGAGCCGCCTGATCTCGTTCTTCTCGATGTGCAGATGCCGGGCATGGATGGCTATGAGGTCTGCCGCCGCATAAAGGCGGGTCCGCGGGGCCGGCTGCTGCCGGTCGTCATGATCACTGCCCTCAACCAGACCGATGATCGCGTGCGGGCGCTGGAATCGGGCGCGGACGACTTCATGGCGAAGCCCGTCGAGCGCGTGGAGCTGGTCGCCCGCGTCAGGTCGGCGCTGCGGCTGAAGGCCCTGTACAACACCCTCGACAGCGCGGAGCAGGTGATCTTTTCGCTCGCCGCGGCGGTGGAGGCTAAGGACGCCCTGACCGAGAAGCACACGCAGCGCGTGGCCGAGTCGGCACGCCACCTGGGCGCTCGGCTGGGCCTTCCGGAGGTGGCGCTGGACGCCCTGTACCGCGGCGGCATGATCCATGACATCGGCAAGATCGGCATCCCAGACGCGATCCTTCTCAAGCCGGGGCCGCTCAATGCTGACGAGACCGCGGTCATTCGGTCCCACGTTTTGATTGGAGAGAACATCGTGCGGCCCCTCCGATCAGCGTCGACGTTGTTGCCGATCATCCGGCACCACCACGAGCGCTTTGACGGCCGCGGTTACCCCGACGGCCTTCACGCACGCGAGATCCCGCGGCTCGCCAGGATCGTCTCGGTCTGCGATGCCTTCGACGCGCTGAGCAACGATCGGCCGTACCGGCCAAGGCTCCCCGTCGATCAGGCCGTTGCACTGCTGGTCGACGGCGCGGGGCACCAGTGGGACCCGGAGGTCGTCGATCTGTTCGTGAGTGAGATGCCCGTCATCCACCGGCTGGGCGCCGCCTGAACACACCGTGACCCAGATCCTCGCGGTTCTGCAGAACGTAACCACGGTCGCGTTCGTCCTCCTGGGCCTGGCGGTCGGGATGAGCTGGACTCGTCACCGCGACCGCTCCTTGGGCTTCCTCGCGCTGGCCATCGTTCTCCTCTCGATCGTTTCGTTGGTGGGTCGCGTCCCTGCGCTCCTGCACTTCACGCCGCCTCTGCTGATGGAGACCACCTTGATCCTCTTCGTCGGCTCGGCGTACGCGCTGCTCCGCTTCCGGGGCTCGCTGATTCCCCTGCCTCGCGCGTGGCACGTGGCCGCGCTCGCAGCCATGGTCGGAGGCATCGCGCTGTACCTGACGGCAAGGTTCGTGGGCGGCGCCGCCGCCGCCTCGACGCAGCTGCAGACGGTGGCGGGGCTGGTGCTTGTGATCGTTTGGGCGGCAGTCGTCCTGGAGCCGATCGTGAGGTTCTGGCTGGTGGCGCGCGGATTGCCGGCCGTCCAGGCATGGCGCCTTCGCTCGCTCAGCCTGGGTTTCGCCGGTCTGGTCGGCATCCTGCTGTTCGCGATCGGAGCCGGCGCGGCCACGGCCAACCAGGGCGTACAGCTGGTCATCCAGCTGGTCGTCCTGGCCATCGTTCCTCTCCTCTATGTCAGCTTTTCGCCGCCGGCCTGGCTGCGCCGCGAATGGCGCGCCTCTGAGGAAGAGGGACTGCGGGCGTTCATGGAGGACCTCCTGCTGCTCAATGAGGATCAAGCGGCGCTCGCGGGTCGCGCGCTCGTCTGGGCGATGCGATTGGTCGGCGGTGCATCCGCGGCCGCATTCGACGGCAAGGGCGTGCCTACGGCGTCGCGCGGCGTCGACCCCATCGCGCTCCGAGAGATCAAGGACGGCCTGCCGAAGCTGCCTGAAGGAGTAAGCCGGGCCACGATCGCGGGCGCCGCGCGCACGGTCCTTGTGCTGCCGATCGCCAGCCTGGGTGACCCCGGTCGGCTGGTGGTGGTGTCGGGGCCATTCACGCCCGGATTCGGCACCGACGAGATGAGGCGAGTGCAGCAGTTCATGTCGGCGGTCGTGGCCGCCCTGGATCGGGCCCGGCTGCTCGAGCGCATCAAGCAGGCGAACGTGCGCCTGGTCGAAGCGAACCGCCACAAGAGTGTGTTCCTCGCCAGCATGAGCCACGAGCTACGGACGCCTCTCAACGCGATCCTGGGGTTCTCGGAGCTTTTGATCGATGCCGGCAACGGGCAGTTCCCACCGGCGACGCGCAAGCGATTTCTCGAGCAGATCCACTCGAGCGGCAAGCACCTGCTCGGCCTGATCAACGACATCCTCGACCTCTCCAAGATCGAGGCGGGCCAGATGGAACTACGCCTTCAGATGGTGGCCATCGCCGAGATCGCGACCCAGGTAGGCGCTATCGTCGAGCCGCTGGCGGCGCAGAAGAAGATCGAGCTCCGAATCGCCGACGGTTCCGCCGGTGACATCACCGCCGACGCGGGCAAGGTGAAGCAGATGCTGCTCAACCTCGTCGCCAACGCAGTCAAGTTCACGCCCGAAGGCGGCGTCGTCACGATCGAGACGCGCCGGCTCGACCACACGGTCGAGCTGTCGGTTGCCGACACCGGCATCGGTATCGCCAAGGAGGACCAGGACCGCGTGTTTCATGAATTCCAGCAGGTGGACTCCGGAGCTGGCCGCTCGCAGCCCGGTACCGGTCTGGGGCTCACACTCACGCGCCGCTTCGCCAGGCTGCATGGCGGCGACGTCCGCGTCGAAAGCGAGCCTGGAAAGGGCAGCGTATTCACGATCAGCCTGCCGATCGCGGCGCATGGCGAGGACACGCAGGTTGAGGCTCCGGCTCCATTCACAGGCACTGGCGATTCGTCTCGCCCCCTCGTCCTCGTCGTGGAGGACGATCCATCGGCCGCCGAACTCTTGACGAGGCAGCTGCAACGCGCAGGCTTCGGCACCGAGGTCGCTCGCACTGGAACCGAGGCGCTGGCGAAAGCGATCGAGCGCAAGCCCGCCGCGATCACCCTCGACATCCTGCTGCCCGACCTCGACGGCTGGGAGGTGCTGACCCGCCTCAAGCGCGAAGCGCCTACGAGCGACATCCCGGTCGTGGTCGTCAGCGTGGTCGACAACCCCGAGCTGGGCATCGCGCTGGGAGCGCTCGACTACTTCGTCAAGCCCGTGCCGGCGAAAGAGCTGATCAGCCGCCTGAGCCGGTTCAAGTTTGGGCGCAAAGCCGGCGAAAAGCCGAAGATCTTGGTTGTCGACGACGAGGTCGCCAATCGCGAGTGGTTGAAGCGGATCCTCGAGCCCGCCGGTTTCGCGGTGATCCAGGCGCGCGGCGGACGCGAAGCGATCGACCTGGCGAAATCGCGCAAGCCGGACCTCGTGATGCTCGACCTGATGATGCCGGAGGTGACTGGCTTCGACGTGGTCGAGGCACTTCGTTCCGATGACGCCACGAAGTCGACTCCGATCATGGTGCTCACCGCCAAACACCTCAACGAATCAGACATCCGCCAGCTCAACGGCCACGTCTCGACGATCCTCAAGCGGGGGTCCACGGGCGCCTCCGACCTCTTGGGGCTGCTGCGTCAGATCGTCGACGCGACCGCGGTGAAGGGATGAGGAATGGATCGGCTTTGATCCTCATCGTCGCTGGAGAAGCTGAGCACCAGCGCCCCGGACCTGATCCTGATGGACGTGCAGATGCCGGGCATGGACGGGCTGTCGCTGACGCGCCAACTGAAGGCGGACCGAAAGACGGCCGCGATTCCAGTCGTGGCGCTCACGGCCCTGGCGATGCGGGGTGACAAAGAGCGAACTCTCGACGCCGGCTGCGCCGGCTACATCCAGAAACCGATCAACACGCGGACCTTCGCCGCCGAGGTGCGGAAGTACTTGGCAGCCGTATAGAGTGGGCCGCGCCCACGAGCGCGCATCGATGACGAAGAAACCACTCATCCTTATCGTCGAAGACGACCCGAGCAGCTTGCTTCTCGCAACCGCAGCGCTACAAACAAGCGGCTTCGAAGTTGAGGGCAGCGGGTCAGCCGAGGAAGCGCGCGACGCGATCGCGAAGCGAAAGCCTGCCCTGATCCTGATGGACATCGGGTTGCCCGGGATGGATGGGCTGGATTTCACCAAGGAGCTCAGGTCAAGGTCTCAGACGGCTGCCATTCCCATCATCGCGCTGACCGCGAACAACATGCCGCTTTACGAGCGCGCCGCCAAAGCGGCCGGCTGCCAGGGGTTCATCGTCAAGCCTGTCAGCCCGGCTGCGCTTGCAGCCGAGGTGCGCACGTACCTCAGCCGTGGCAAGCAGTGATCGTCGCGGTCTACGCGGTCAAGGGCGGCGCCGGCAGGACGACGATCGCCGTCAACCTCGCAGCGGCGATCGGCCAGAAGCACCGCGGCGAATGCGTGCTCGTCGACCTCAGCCTGCCCTACAACCATGCTGCGCTCGTCGCGAACCTCGCGCCGACGGGCTGCATGGCCACGAGCGACCGGGCGGACCAGGTCGATTTCGAGCGCGCGCTGCTGGCTGCTACCCTCCACCATCCGACCGGCATGGTTGTCCTTCCAAGCGCGCTGAAGGTCGAACAGTCCGAGCTGGTGACTCCCCAGCTGGTGCAGCGCGCGCTGTTTGTCCTCGAGCAGGCTTTCGACTACCTGGTGGTGGACCTGGGTGTCGCGATGAGCGAGGTTACGCTTGGCGTCCTCGAGCGGGCCAATCGGATCCTGGTCATGGTTACAGCGGAGCTGCCGACGCTCAAGGACACCGCGGACCTGCTGCAGATATTCGAGAACGTTCTCGACATTCCACCGGGCCGCGTGAGCCTCATCCTCAATCATCCAAGGCCGCAGACGATGGTCACCCGCGCGGACGCCGAGCGCGTCGTGAAGCGGAGGATGGACATGGAGATCGCCTATGACGGCGCGCGGTTCGATCGCGCCGCAATCACCGGAGAGATCCTCGTCGTCGCCGAACCATCGAGCGCCGCGGCCAAAAGTGTGGCCCGGCTCGCAAGCACGATCACCGACGAGCACAAATCTCGTCTTGCCAAGCGCGGCTAGGCGCGCACCGTGCGGCGTGGGCGGCGCCGCAACGCGGCGTCGGCGTCGGCGATTGAGACTCGAGGCCGCCTGAAGTTCCTCAGGGCGAACCGATCGCATGCGGTCTCGGCCGCGGATCGCTTGCCCAGCTCCTCGTGCAAATACCAGTGCATCCACTCGTGGCAGTACAGAAATCGCAACACTTCGCGACGGAGGCGGAACGAGACGCTCTCGGACGCCCACGCGAAACGGATCCCCGGTCCGCGCTTGCGGCGCGCCGCGTAAACGACCGGCTCCTTGAATGGACGAAAGGGCACCGGAACCTGGAGCACGATGCGGCGCTCCTCGAACTCGCAGCGGGCGGCGAGGTGCGGCGACGAACGGTATCGAAGTGGTTTGATCACGACCTCATAGTCGCCGGCGCGAGGCAGGCCCTCGAGTGCCCGGCGTGCCTGCGTGTCCGTGAAGCCGGCGAGGTCGCTGCGGATGACCATCAAGCGAGCATACGGTCGTCGTGGCTATCACCGACCCCCGTCATGAACGACGGGTATGTTCGGGACAAAGGACGTTTATCGAGATGGGGGAGCCTGGCCTGCAAGGGCCGGGCTCTTCCACAATAAGGGGGTAAGCAGGATGCCTCGCGTGCGCCGTGCGGGCAGCGCAACATCGACCCAGCGCAAGGCGACGCGCCTCCTGATCATCAGCACCGGCGCCGGCAGCATCACACCCGAGATCGAAGCCAAGCTGCGGGCGAAGTTCGCCCGCTACCTGATCATCCCGCTCGATCCGAAGCAGGATTTCGACAAGCTGATCACTCCGACGGCTCGTGTCGTGATCGCGGGGGGCGACGGGAGCGTCGAGTACGTCGTGCGCAAGCTCGCGGACTCGAAGCACCCCGTGGGCATCCTCTCGTTGGGCACGTTCAACAACTTTGCCCTCGCGCTGGGCCTGCCGTCCGATCTCGACCAGCAGATCGAGGTCATCAAGAAAGGACGGCCACGACCGATCACCCTCGGCCGCGTAAACGGGACAGTCTTCCTTGAAGCCTGCGCGATCGGACTCTTCGGGCAGACGATCGCGTTGGGTGAGGCCGCGAAAGAATGGAAGTACGGAACTTTTGCCGCAGAGCTGGCGAAAGTGCTCACCGCGAAGCCCTTCTCCTACGAGCTCGAAGGCGACCTCAGCGGCAGCGGCACAGCCATGTCGCTCGTGTTCACCAACACGTCGTCGATCGGCGCGAGGCTGCCGGTCAGTGACGCGACGCCCATCCAGCCGTACCTGGAGTTCTCGGTCCATGCGGGCCGTACGAGGACGGATATCGCCGTGCGCGCCCTGGCCTCCGCTTTGCTCACCAAACACAAGGAGGAGGGTGCCGGGCAGGTGTTTCGCTTCCAGAAGGTGTCCGTGAGCACCAAGCCGGGAGTTCGCGTCTACGCCGAGAATCTCCTCGTCGGCCGGACGCCGGCCACGATCACCGCCGAGCGCAGCGCCCTGAAAGTGATCCTTCCTGCCTGACTAGAGGGATCGCGGCAGCTTGAGCAGCCACGCCGTCAGCGTGCCAGTCCCGATGCCGATGAGCGCTCCCGCCATGACATCGCTCGGAAAGTGGTGCCCGAGATGCACGCGCGATGCCCCCACCAGCGTGGCCAGGGTGAATACGAGCGGCGCGGCGTTCGGATAGAAGGTCGCAAGAGAGGTCGCGGCTGCAAACGAAGCGGCCGTGTGACCCGAAGGAAACGAATGGTCGCCGGTGCGGATCCCGACCACGAGCACCTCGCGGCTCACGAACGGGCGCCGGCGCCTGAAGATCGGCTTGACCATCCTCTGGACGGCATACGTAGTTCCGAGCGACGCAAGCGCGGTCGCGATTCCGGCGCGCCTGCCCCTTGGCCCGCCCAGCCACGCCACGCCCACACCCGCCGCCACCCAGCCCAGCCCCTCACCGAAGTCGGAAATCAGGGCTATGTAGCGATCGCTGACCGGAGAGTGGGGAAGGCCGTGGATCGCATCGAACAGGCGCCTGTCGAGCGTTGGCGGAAGGAGCTGTGGCGGGGTGATCCCCGGGTCCATACATACACGGTAACGCTGGTCTGACGTCGCCGGCATCACCAGGAGCGGTGCTCGCTGACGATGGCGCATCCTTTGTTCAGGCACATCACGGAGGTCTGATATGGCAACCATCAAGCGGAGGAGCAAGCTGCCCGCGGACCGGTTCGCCTTCACGAAGAAGCGCAAGGAACCGATCACGGATGCGCGTCACGTGCGCAATGCGATCGCGCGATTCGACCAGGTGCAGGGTGTCACCGACGCCGAGCGCGACGCTGCATGGAAGCGGATCCGGGCAGCCGCGCGCAAGTTCGGGGTCGACATCCAGGTCAATGGATGGCGCTCCCTGATGAAAGGTAGACGGAACGGCAGGCGCCGCTAGAGGCGCACCAGCAGCGGGGGCCATTTCGATTAGGCTCCCGCTGCACAGATGGGCCCTTCCACCGAACGCACCGCATCGACACTAGCGTTCCTCGAGGGCTCCCGCTCCGGAACCCGCTACAACGCGGATGAGCTGCAAGGCACAGATCCAGCCGATGGCCGGACCCTTCTAGCTCGCTACGACCTCGATGCCGCTCGCGGCCGGCTTACGAAAGAGGTCCTCGCGCGCCGGCACGGAGGGCTGTGGCGGTGGGAGGAGCTGCTGCCGGTTCGACATCGATCGTTCATCACGACCCTCGGCGAAGGGGCGACGCCGCTCCTGCCGCCGGCCCGCCTGGCCCGAACGCTGGGACTGCCCGGACTGCACACCAAAGCGGAAAGCGTGAACCCGACCGGAACGTTCAAGGCACGCGGCATGGCGGTTGCAGTAAGCCGCGCGGCCGAGCTGGGTGCCGAGCATCTGGTCGCGCCCTCCGCCGGCAACGCCGCCGGCGCCCTCGCCGCATACGCGGCCGCCGCCGGCTTGCATGCCACCGTCGTCATGCCGGCGGATGCCCCCGCGGCCAACCAGCAGGAGGCGCTCATCTGCGGGGCCCGCCTCATCCTGCTCGACGGCCTCATATCCGACTGCGGCAAGCTCGCTCGCCTCATCTGCGAGCAGACCGGCGCATTCGATCTGGCCACGCTGCGCGAGCCCTACCGCGTGGAAGGCAAGAAGACGCTCGGATTCGAGCTCGCGGAGGATTTTGGATGGAGCCTGCCCGACGCGGTCGTTTATCCAACCGGTGGCGGTACCGGGCTGATCGGGATGTGGAAGGCTTTCGACGAGCTGGAAGCGCTCGGCCTCATCGGCTCGGTGCGGCCCCGCATGTATGCGGTGCAATCGGACGGCTGCGCGCCGATCGTGCGCGCCTTCGAGCAAGGGGCGGAGTTCGCGGAGCCATGGTCAGGCGCGGCGACGCGCGCCGCCGGCATTCGCGTGCCGTCCGCTCTCGGCGATCACCTGATCCTCGAATGTCTGCACCGCTCAGGCGGAGGCGCAATCGCGGTCCCGGAACCGGAGATCGGGAGTATGCAGGCCTACGCCGCTCGTGGGGGCGCGGGCTACCTCAGCCTCGAGTCGGCTGCCGCGCTTGCGGCACTGCCGGTGATGCTTGAGGGAAGACTGATTGGCGCGGGTGAGCGCATCGCGCTGTTTGACACCGGCGCCGGGTTCAAATCCGAAGCGCCTGCGCAGGACCGCCCGGCTGTCGTGCCCAATGACCCGAACGCCTGGCCTGAGGTGATCGCCCGCCAATATCATTGATCGCGATGAGGGCGCTCTTGTTGTGGTGCGCCCAGAACCCGTGGCTCTCCGAGCACGTTCCCCAGTGGGGCTTCGTGAAGCGTGCCGTAACGAGGTTCATGCCGGGCGAGGACTTCGACTCCGCACTGAAGGCAGCGGTCGCGTTCAAGACTCTGGGCATCGGCGCCGTCTTCACCAAGCTGGGCGAAAACATCAAAGCAATGTCTGAGGCCACGGCCGCGATCGAGCACTACGAGATGGTTTTAAAGACGGCGGCTGAAGCCGGCGTCGAGCCGGAGATCTCGGTCAAGCCCACGCAGGTCGGCCTCGACATCGACCCCGAAGCGACCTTCGCCAACTTGAACCGGCTCGCGGATGCGGCCGGGCGGGTGAAGGGCTTTCTGTGGATCGACATGGAGGGCAGTGCGTACACGGATCGCACCCTGGAGCTCTACAACCGTCTGCACGCTCGGCACGCCGGGGTCGGCATTTGTCTTCAGGCATACCTGTACCGGACGGCCGCGGACATCTACAGGCTGTTGCCGTTCAAGCCCGCCATCAGGCTCGTCAAGGGCGCTTACGCCGAGCCCGCCGATCGTGCCTTTCCCGCCAAGCGCGACGTCGACGCCAACTACCTGGCGCTGTGCGCGCTCATGCTGCCGGACGCCAATCGAGGTCGTCTGCGGATGGTGCTGGCAACGCACGATATCCAGCTGGTCAACCGGATCGCGCGATTCGCCGACGCGATCGGCATGGATCGCCACAAGCTCGAGGTGCACATGCTGTATGGCATCCAGTCGGCTCAGCAAGTGAGGCTCGCGGCAGAGGGCTACGGTGTCAAGGCCCTCATCGCATATGGCGACGCTTGGTATGCGTGGTACCTGAGGAGGCTGGCCGAGCGACCTGCGAACGTGCTGTTCGTGGCGCGGCAGATGTTCGGCTAGAGGCGCGGTCGAGGGCTTTCCAGCCGCGCCTCCTACGCGGACTTCGTCAGGAAGATGTGGAAGCCGATCGTCACCTGTGAGTCGGAGGTCGTGAATCCCACCGATGGCGGCGAGATCCCGTAGTCGGTCATGTTGATGGTGACGCTGCCGGCGATCTCGATATTGCCGCTGGTCATCTGCGCTTTCGCGGTCGCGGTCACATCCTTGGTCACGCCATGAATCGTCAGCTTGCCGGGTACCGAAACGCTGACCGGTTGGCGGGTGTCGGGAGCGATGACCGTTGCAGACGTCGCAGTGAATGTCGCATTCGGAAATTGCTGGAGGTTCATCTGGCGCGACACGAAGCCGTCGCGCTGGGTGACGTTGTGACCGACGACCGAATCGACGCTGTGCAGATCGGTCAACACCGCCGTAAAGGTGATCCCGCCGACCTGGTAGCCACTGGAATCGCCGCTCACGTTCAGGCTTCCGCTGACGGTCGATGTGCGGGCGACTGCCAAATGCTTGGAGGTCTCGCCGACGAACTGCTCCTGGACGCGGTATTCGGCTTGCGAGCCGGAGGTGACCGTCCATTTGCCGGCGACGTCGCTGGAGCTGCTCGAGGCTATGGGACTGGGCGTAGCTGAAAGTCCGAGGGCGGCCGGCGACGAGCGGAGACCGGAGAAGAAATAGATATAAGCGCCGCCTCCAGCGAGTGCCAGGGCGGCGATGCATGCTACTCCCGCGATGATCAGGCGGCCTTTCATAGTCTCCCTACGCCGGATGGTGGCAGGGCCGGCATATCGCCGGCCCTGCGCATTGGTGACCGCACTTTAGGGTACGGTCGGGACCTGCCCAGCGTTCTCCTGGGCCTCGCGGGCCGCGCTCTCACCCGCTTCGTGCGTGGCGTCCTCGTTGGGCACGAACGTGCCACTGGGTGAGCTGGCCGCCGGGGTCGGGCTGGCCGCGGTGGTTGCCGCGGCGGCGCTGAGAGCCGACACGCCGTAAAGCGCGGCTCCCGCCACCCCTCCGATGAGCATCGACCCGGCGATGGCCGCTGCTGTGACTGCTGTACGAACTCTGTTCATGGTTGCTGACTCCTCCTGGTGTTTTCGCTCGAGCGTTGACACCGAGGTTGGCGTCCCACGCTGGGGGCGATGTGTGAGGAGTCTGTGAATTTGCCCTAAAAACCTGCGACTCGGGCGAAAATGATCCGGCGCGGGCCTGAGTTCGTATCGACCAGCAGACCGGCCGGACAGGGATGGAGGAAGGATGAGTTTTAGCATCGAGCGCTACAAAGAGGAGTCGAGGAAGCTCGACACCGCAGGGATCGATTGGGAGGCGGTGACCGCTCGCCCATTGTCGAAGGGAGACCTGTTCTGTCTCCACTACATGATGGACATCGAGAACCACGTCCCGCTCTACCTCTCGCACCTTCTGGTCACGCGGGCGTGTATGGATCCCATCCTCACGGCATTTCTCGCGTGCTGGAACTACGAGGAGCTTTGGCACGGCGAGAACCTGGGCAAGTTCCTCAACCTGTATGGAATCGAGTTCGACACTCAGGACCGCATCGCAAACGTACGCGCGAACCTCGGGTTCCAGAACAGCGTGAGCATCCTTTCGACGATGGTGGGGTCGTGGCTGCTCAAGGACTTTTCGGCCGTATATCTCACCATCGGCGCCATCAACGAGCTTTCGACGCTGACGGCGTATGAAGCCCTCATCCGCAAGTCGGGGCATCCGGTGCTCAAGGATCTGCTGGGGCGGATCATCAAGGACGAGCGTCGCCACTTTGCCTTCTACTTCAATTCCGCCAAGGAATGGCTCATCGAGAACGAGAAGGCGCAGCGTGTCGATCGCTGGATGCTCGACCACCTATGGGTGCCGGTGGGCCAGGGTGTGAAGACGCAGGAGCAGGTCGACGCGATCGCCTTGTACCTGTTCGACGATGAGCAGGGCGAGGAGGCGGTGCTCGAGATCGACGAGAAGATCGGCAAGCTTCCCGGCCTTTCCGGCGTCAAGCTCATGTCGAAGGCGCTGTACGCAGCGCGCGAGCGCCGCCGCCAGGACCCGGACTGGGCATGGCGGCTCATCGATAACGAGGAGTGGGCGGTCGCCCCGCCCAAGAAGTCGCCGATCGGAGAGCTGACGACTCGCCGGACGCACGCGAGCGCGACGGCCATCAGCGCGCTGGAAGGAAATTGACCCGATAACAACAGAGGGATCCGCCGACCCTGACCTGGCGGTCGCGCTGGCGGCTGGTAACCAGGATGCGCTGCTGGAGTTGTACGACCGTTATGCGGGGCTTGCGTATGCCGTCGCGATGCGAGTCCTCGGGGACCCGGGTCGCGCCGAGGACGTGGTCCAGGAGGCTTTTTTGAAGATCTGGACCAATGCCGCGAGCTTCGATCCGAAAAGAGGCTCCCTGCGAACATGGCTGATCACGGCCGTGCGCAATCGCTCGATCGACCACTTGCGCGGGCGCAGCGCCCACGAACGGGATGAGCTGGAGCTGCAGCCGGAGCTTGCCGAACCCGCGCCTCGCTCGGACCCGTGGCGCGAGGTCTCGCTTTCGCTGGAACGGATGGCCGTGCGCGAGGCGGTCAGCAGCCTGCCCTCAGAGCAGCGCCAGGCGGTCCAGCTTGCTTATTTCGGTGGCTACTCGCAGCGCGAGATCGCCGACATGACACACGTGCCGGTGAGCACCGTCAAGGGCAGGATGCGACTTGCCCTCGAGAAGCTGAGTTCGTATCTCCAGGGTAGAGGGCTGGTTGATGTCTGATCACGAAGAACTAGAGGGCTCGGTGGCGGCCTTGGTGCTGGGGGCACTCGAAGCCGAAGAGGCTGAGAGCGTCCGCCTCCACATCGAAGGCTGTGCAAGCTGCCAGCAGGCGGTCACGAGGATGCGCCGCGCTGCCGCCGCGCTGCCGCTCGAGGTCGAGGAGATCTCGCCGCCGCCGAGGCTGCGCGAGCGCGTCTTCGTGGCGGCCGCTGGGGCGCGGGCGTCGACCATGCCCACCGCGCCGGCGAGAAAGAAAGTGACCCCCGCGCCTGGGCGATGGAAGCCTGCCAGAACCATCCGGCTTGGCTTCCTACCCGCGTTCGCGGTCGCCGCCACCGTGCTGCTGGCCCTCTTGATTGGCCTGTACGCCGGAAACCTGCTCGGCCGCAACTCCGTGCCACCCGTGTCGTCGCAGGTGGCCCGCTTCTCGCTGGTGGGGCACGGCCCCCTTTCTGGGGCTCGCGGCATGGTGATCGACTTGAAGACCGACGGGGTGGCTCTGGTCGACTTCCACGGGTTGCCCGCGCTGGACAAGGGCAAGGTTTATGAGCTCTGGCTCATCACCCCGGGCGGCCACCCGGACTCGGCCGCAGTGTTCGTGCCCGACAGCAACGGCGGCAAGGTGGTGCTGGTGAACTTGCCGTTGAAGGGTTACGCGCAGATGGCCGTCACCGCTGAGGACGGCCCCGATGGGGCCATCGCGCCAACCCAGGCGCCCCAGCTGTACGGAACCCTGGCTTAAGCGCCCAAAAACAAATCAGCGGCGGGACGCTCCCGCCGCTGACCCCGGTTCCTTCGTCCGAATCTACATCCGGCCGGGTACGATCGGCGCCGGATTAGGGACTTCTTCTTCCTTTGGAGTCTCAGCCTCCTCCTCCGGCTGTTCCGTCTCCGCTATCGCGTGCATCTTTTCCATGTGCTTGGCGAGGTCTTCAGAGTTGTCGACCTCTTCGCCACAGATGTCGCACTTCACGGACATCCTCCTGACGCGTGATCTGAGTCTGAAGCGGGGGGGCGTGCTCGCAGCAAACCCCAATTGAGCAACGCGCAGGCGCGCTCTTGTACTCAATCGAATTCGCCGCGCAATGAGTCGATTGTCGATTCGATGCGTTCTACCTATATGGCGAAACTCATTCCGGAACGAATGGATCGAACCTTTCACCTCGTCGAGAAGCAGGTGGGGCCCGTCCTGAGCACGAGGCGGGCGCAGGTCGCCGCGGGTGTGATCATCGGCGCGGTCGTTGTCCTTGGAATCGGCATGATCGTTTACCGCCGCCTAGCGCGTCCAACCCTCGCGTCGCGCATCAAGCGCTTGCTGCCGGAGGACCTCCGCCCGAGCTCGATCAAGCACGCCCTCGGCTAGTCGACCCTAGGCAACTCGCGCGGGCTCGGCCATAAGGGCGAGTTCGAGCACGCGCCTCTGGCTAGCGCCGTCCCGTTCGCGCGGCCGAGAGAGATAACGCCGGGTCACGCGGTAGGCGCGACTGATCAGCTCGGGCGTTCGGCTGAAGTCGGCCGGTGACACCGCGGGACCATCGATCGTCGGCAATAGGCAGATGTCCGCCGAATATTTGTGTACGGCGATCTCCACATGGAGCCGCTGCTCTACCACGCGGGCCAGCGCTTGCAACGCCATTCCGATCGCGTTGGTCTGTTCCTGCCGGAACCATGGATAGCCGATCGGCAGCACGTAGACCTGCGTTGCTCCCTGCTCGATCGCTGCCGCGATTGGCGTCATGTCTGCTACGCCACCGTCGACGAGCTCGCGCCGTCCGATGGTCACCGGTGGAAAGATGCCCGGTATCGCAGTACTCGCCAGCAAGGCGGGGACAGCCGGCCCCGAAGACAGGACCACGCCGTGCCCGGTCCTGAGGTCGGTGGCGACGACGTGAACGGGTAGCGCGGCGTCCTGCAGGCGCCCGTAGGGAATGTGGCGCTCGATGAGCGCGCGCAGGCCGGCGTTGGAGATGACGTGATTGGTTCGCCCAACAGGCCGCGCGCGCCGGCCCAAGGGCTAATCGGAAAGATGTCTTGGCGGCGCAAGCCCCGCCAGATGCCAGCCAGCTCCCGGACGCCATCGCCGTGGGGATAGCCCGCCACCCAGGCGGCGTTCACAGCCCCGGCAGAGGTCCCGACCAACAGGTCAGGCCGGATGCCTTCTTCGAATAGAGCCTGCAGCATGCCGACCTGCATGGCGCCCAGGCTTCCGCCGCCGGAGAGGACGAAGGCGACGCGACGCTGTCGCGAAGGTGCCGACGCTGGGTCAGGCCGCATTTTCGGAAGCCGAGTCCGGCGAGGTGGGGCTAGTCTGGCCGCCACCGCGCTTGGCCCGAAACGCTTCCAGGAGCACCAGGGCGTCGACCCGATCCCAGAGGCGCCATTCCGCTTCGGATCGCCACACCTGGTCGAGCAGCGACTCGAGCTGAGTCTGCAGATCGGTGTCCGCGCTTCGTTTGCTCTTCACACCGTCTCCTACCCACAAAAACGCATTTCATGCGGCGGTTCGACTACCACCGTTGAACGGTTTTTTACAGGGTTTGGTAGGTATGGTGTCCCACCCAAACCTGGACGCGCCGGGACAAAACACCTGGGGTCCCGACTCTCAGCCGGTGAGGATGCGGTGCCTGTCCTTGCTGTCGAGCTTGAAGGTACCGGCCGAGCTGTTGATCGTGAAGGTGACGGCGTAGTCGCCGGAAGCCACCGGCTCGTTTGCGGACCGGCCTGTGCACGCGCTGGGGATGGTGACTGAGAGCTTTGCATCCGAGCCTGCGCCCACGCTGTCCGGTGTGAATGTGACGCTGCCGGCGTCGTACTTGTCGCCCACCTTCTGGAGCCAGCCTCCTTTCACGGCGGCCAACGTCATGGTCGCGTCGACGGTGGAGATCGTCACGGCTTTCGACGTTCCGTTGTGGGCGTCGATAGTGCCGTGCACATCGTAGTGAACGTTGCTGGCGCCCAACGGGCACGTGTAGCTCGCATCGACTGCTGCATTGCCCACGGTGAAGGTCGAGGGCGACCCAAAGCTGCACGCGGCGACGACAACAACGCCGATTGCGATTGCGACTTGGCGTACGCCGATGCTGATCACGGCCAGGAGCGCTTCGCTCCGGTGGCGGAGCCGTCAATGGTCTGGCGGACCGCCAGCACCCTCGCCACATCCACCGGTGACACGATGCCCACAAGGCGCCCCTTGTCAAAGACGAGGACGCGCTGATCGAGGGCGGGCCCGACCCGCTGGATGAGAGCGGCAAGGTCCTCGTCCGGCCGCGTGGTCGGCACCTCGGCTATAGGACGCGCGCGATCCTTCAATCTCTCCTCGGCGCGCGCCTGAGGAGGCATCCTCACCAGGTCGCCAAGTCGAACGATTCCGGTCAGCTGTCCCGATGGATCGTGGACCGGATAAGTCGTGAACGTGTGTTGCGGCGCAGTCGACTCGAGGAACTGTTCGACCGTCAGCCAGTCGGGGATGGTGACCACGGGCGATGTCATCGCGGCCGACACGGGTACCTTCCTCAACAGCCCTCTAACCGTGGTTCCAAGCTCCTCCGAGCTCCCGGCCGAAAGCAAGAACCAGCCGACGAATGCGATCCAGATGCCGTTGAGGACAGAGCCGGTGATGAGCTCGAACGCGCCGAACGCGATCATCAGGTATGCGAAGACGCGGCCGATGCGCACCGCGCTGTGCACTCCCCTCTGCCTGCTCCCCAAGCGCCACCAGAAAAAGGAGCTGAGCAGGCGGCCGCCGTCCAGCGGGAATGCGGGCACGAGATTGAACAACGCAAGGGCGACGTTGACGAATACGAGCCAGGCGAACAGACCGGCGACGAGCGTGGGGAGGGGGAGCAGCGACAGCACGAGGACGACCAGCGCGACCGCCAGGCTGGTCAACGGGCCAACGCCCGCGATCAACGCTTCCGCGCCGGCGCTCGGGGGTTCACCATCGAGCTTGGAAACGCCGCCGAAAAGCCACAGCGTGATGCCCGCGACCTTGACGCCGTACCGTCTCGCGACCAGCGCATGGGCGAGCTCATGGGCAAGCAGGCATCCGTAGAACACGACCGCGCCCGCCGCGCCGGCGATCCAGTACACCAGCGGGGGCTGGCCTGGCACATCGAATGGGAGGATGTCGGCGGCCAGCGTCCAGGCGATGAGCACGAAGACGAAGACCAGGCTCCAGTTGACGCCGATCTCTATCCCGAACAGACGCCCGAGCCGTATCGATGACGTCAACGTCAGCTCAGGTCTTCTTCGGCACGAGCAGAACCGGCCCCTTGGAGTGCAGGACTATTTCGTGGCTGACGCTGCCCAGCAGCAGCTCTGCCACCTCGCCGTGTCCGCGCCTGCCGACCACCACCAGCTCTGCCTTCTCCCGATCGGCGACGTCGAGGATCACCGACGCGGGACGCCCGTCCTGCATGATCGCGCGGTACCGGACGCCGGCCGCCTTCAGCGGCCGGCACCACTTGTTCTGGAAGTCCGCCGCGATGCGGGCGCGCCATTTGTCATCGAGAAGGAAGGGGATGGCATATGGGTCGGGCACAGCGACTGGCACGTCGATCGCGTAGACCGCGATGACCTCAGAATGCAGGGTCTTCGCCAGCCGTGCAGTCCATTCGAGCGCATGCTTCCCTGCATCGGATCCGTCCACGCCGACGACGATCCGCTTCACGCCCGCACTCCTGGTTGCCATGGTCTCCCTCCGATGGAATGTCTAACGGCGCCGGGAACGTTCGGTGGCGGTGGCCACCGCGAGCAGGCCGCTGAGCACCGCCCCCTCGAACAGCCCGTAGAAGACGGATCGCAGCAGCGGTTGGCTGAACGGCCCGACGTTGATCACAAACATCAGCACCGAGAAGATTGGAAACGATATCGCGAGCTGGTGCCACGTCTCCAGGGCTTCCCACCACAGGATCAGTTTCGATCGACGGGGTCCCCGCGCCTCTGGCGCGGGGCGGTGAGGTGGGTCGCCCATCTGAGTGGGATCATATTCGCAACTTGATATGGGCCTTCGAACCGCCATGGCTATGTGCCTCGGAATGTCGATGCTTTGCGCGACCGGGTGCGATCCTCTGACCGGAACCGGGCCGGGCACCGCGCCTGATCCGAAGCGCTACATCCACACCGATCCGGCGATGCACGCGGTCGTGATCACGTTGATCGCGGGCTACCCTACCGGCGACTACCAGTTCAACTACAACGGGTACAGGAACGGCGCGCTCGTGATCACCATCCCCGTCGGCTGGCAGGTGACCGTGCAGTGTGAGAATCACGGCACCGTGCCCAACTCGTGCGCGGTGGTCCGTGGCAATCACGACCTGGTGCCGATCGAGCCTGGCTGGTCGACGCCGAATCCGACGCGCGGCCTCGATCCCGGGCAGTCGGCAACATTCGTTTTCAGCCCTTCGACAACCGGCAGCTACCGGATCGCCTCGCTGGTCGGCGGCAACGAGGCCAGCGGCATGTGGGCCGACCTCGAGGTGACGGCGAGCGGCGTACCGGCCATCAAGGGCGAGGCCTGATCGATGCGCGCGCCCGCCTCCGTGCTGGCGTCTGGGGAGCCCACTCACCCGGTCGCCGCAGGCAGGCTCACCAACCTCTCGCTCTTCTTCCTGCTCACGGTCGCGTTCGCCAGCGGCTGGCTGGCGTTCGAGCTGTCCGGCCAGCCGGCCCGCGCTGTCCTGTTGCTGCACGCAGCTGCGGGGGTGGCGATCGTGCTCCTGGTGCCGTGGAAATCACTCGTGGCCAAGCGTGGCTTGCGCCGGCGGCGCACCCTTCGCTGGGCGTCGGCCGTCCTCGCCCTCGGCATTGCGGTGTCGATCGTCTTCGGTGCGCTCCACAGCGCTGGACACACCGACATCGGCTACCTGACCGCGATGGAATTTCACGTCGGCGCTGCGGTGTGCGTGATCCCATTCCTCCTCTGGCACGTGGTCGCCCGGCCGCTCAAGCTGAGAGCCACCGACCTCAGCCGCCGCAACTTCCTCAAGGGCGGGCTGCTGGCAGGCGCCGCCGGCCTCGGGGTAGCTCTTCTGCCGTCGGCGCGCCGCGGATCAACTGGCTCATTCGAGGCTGCGTACCCGGTGGCGACGCAGTGGATGTTCGACAGCGTCCCCGAGGTTGACGTGGGTTCGTGGCGCCTCGCCGTCGCAAGCCGGACGCTGACGTACCCCGAGCTCGCAAGTTACTCGGACCGGATCTCGGCGGTCCTCGATTGCACGGGTGGCTGGTACTCCGAGCAGGTGTGGGAGGGGGTGCTTGTCGAGCGCCTGCTGCCGAAGGGCGCGGGCGGCGGTTCGAGCATCAACGTGAGATCGATGACCGGCTACAGCCGTCGTTTTGCGATCGACGACGCTGGTCGCATGCTCCTGGCGACGCGCGTGGCCGGCAGCTCGCTGGATGCCGGGCACGGCTATCCTCTCCGCCTCGTGGTGCCGGGTCAGCGCGGCTTTGCTTGGGTGAAATGGGTGGCCGCGATCGAGGTCGATGACACACCGTGGTGGTGGCAGCCGCCCTTCCCGCTACAGTAGCTGGCGGATTGCGCCACCTCGAATCGCAGCGGTCGCTGCTCGCATTGGGCAAAGACTCGCCGGAACTTTCCGCGCTGGCGAAGAAGATGCGCCTGGCCCCGGACAATCACGTCGCGGTAATCAATGCACCCTCTGGCTACCTCGCCCAGCTCGCGCCTGCACCGGCGGACCTGTACACCGCGCTCAAGCCGTCAACCCTCTATGACGTCGTGCAGCTGTTCGTGAACAATGTCGATGAGCTGCGCCGGTTCGGGTCCTTCGCGATCAAGGCCGTGAAACCGGACGGGTTGCTCTGGATCGCCTACCCGAAGGGCGGGGTCACACGTGGGGCGACAGACTTGCCGGCCACGCCCTGGTGGACCAAACGGGACGTGCTGGGCGAGTTCACCGGCGAGACGGGATACAGGCCGATCGCCTTCGTCAAGATCGATGACAGCTGGACCGCCCTGCGCTTCAAGAAGACGTAGCGAGCCAGTTTTCAGGCGGCGCTGGCTAGTATCACGGCTGTTCAGATGGACGTGCCGGCCCGAGGTGGACTGTGGCGCAAGGTCGCCGTCGTCACGGGCGGCGGCAGCGGGGTCGGCCGCGCGGCCGCTAAGGCGATGGCGAAACAGGGCGCCAGCATCGTCGTCGCCGACTTCGACACCCCGCGCATGGATCGCACGGTCGACGAGATCCTGAAGCTGGGCACGAGCGAGTCCGCAATCGCGCTGTCGACGGACGTGCGCAATGACTCGTCGGTGCGATCGCTCGTCCGCGACTCGATCAAGGCGATGGGACGGATCGACATCGTGCTCAACGCGGCGGGCGTCTTGCTGCAGGGCAAGCTCGACCGCATCTCCAGCAAGGACTGGAGCTGGATGCTCGAGACCAACCTCCTCGGCGCAGTGAGAACGAGCACGGCATTCCTTGCGCACATGACCGAGCGTGGCTCGGGGCACATCATCAACGCTGTCTCGTATGGCGGCCTTCTCCCTAGCGATCCGATGACGATCCCTTACGACACCGGTCATGCGGCGCTCGCCACGTTCACCCGTGCCCTCGCGCTGCAGACGCAGGGCAGCGGGGTCTTCGTGTCGCTGTTCTGTCCCGGGTCCCGCAGCCCTCGCATCGGTCAGAACACGCGGTCGCGCGGGGTGGGCCGGTTCTTGAGCGGCGGCCTGGGCGCCGAGGACGGTGCGAGAGTTTTCGATCAGCTGGCGACCAGCCTCATCGACGGGCTGCATCACCCGAGGTTCCTCATAGTGGGCGACCCTGCGGAAGCAGATGCGCTGCGGGCCCGTTGGGAGATTTCCTCAAAGGCACCGATGCGATGACAGCGCCTACCAACGACCTGCTGTACAGCATCGGCATCTGCGTCACGGCAGCGGCGCTGCTCGCCCTGGTCGGCTGGCGGCTCCGGCAGCCCCTGATCCTGGCCTATCTGCTGGCGGGTTTCGTCATCGGTCCGTATGGCCTGAAACTGGTCACCAACCAGGCCAGCATCGCGACCGTAGCGGAGATCGGGCTCATCCTCCTCCTCTTCATCATCGGGCTGGAGATCGACCTCAACAAGCTGGCGTCGGCCGGCGCGCCAGTCCTGATCACTGGACTGCTGCAGGTCCCGATTTGCATCGCCCTGGGTCTCGGTTTCTTTTATGCCATCGGCGTGCGCAACACCGGCGGCCACTACGCGCTCCTGTATCTGGCCGCCTGCATGAGCCTCTCCAGCACGCTCGTGGTCGTCAAGCTGCTGAACGACAAGTTCGAGCTGGACACCCTGCCTGGACGCATGACCCTGGGCGTGCTCGTCATCCAGGACATCTGGGCGGTGGGCATGCTCGCCGTGCAGCCGAACCTCGTCAACCCGGACCTGCTCCCGCTTGCGATCTCGCTGTGGAAGGGCGCACTGCTGGTGGTGGGCGGATTCGCCATCTCGAAGTACGTGCTGCCGTATCTTTTCCGGGCGGTTGCCAAGGCTCCCGAGCTGGTGCTCGTGAGTGCCCTGGCCTGGTGCTTCTTCCTCGCCGGAGTGGCGAGCCTCATCGGGCTTTCGCGCGAGATGGGCGCCCTCATCGCCGGTGTGAGCCTATCGACCTTTCCGTACAACCTGGACGTGATGGCCAAGGCGGTGAGCATCCGCGACTTTTTCGTCACCCTGTTCTTCGTCGCTCTGGGCATGCAGATCCCGATCCCAAGCCTTCAGGTGGTCGGTATCGCGCTTGCGGCATCTGCCTTCGTGATGGTCAGCCGCCTGTCAGTCGTTCCGATCCTCTACGCGCTCGGCATGGGCCATCGGGCGAGCCTGCTGCCGGCCATCAACCTGGCGCAGGTCAGCGAGTTCTCGATCGTGATCGCTTCTCTAGGTCTGACCCTGCATCCGGCCCAGATCGATCCCGACGTGCTGACGATCGTGATCATGACGTTCGGGATCACATCGGTCGCCTCTACCTACTTGATCACCTCGAGTCACAGGGTGCAGCGCACCCTCAGCCGCCTGTTGAAGCTGGTCCGGGTCAGGGACCTCGACGTGGGCGATGCCGCGCCTGAGCGCAAAGAGGCCCGCTCGGAAACCGTTGTCTTCCTCGGCTTCTTTCGCGACGCCAGCTCGATCCTCCTCGAGCTCGAGAGCGGCGGGACCGCGGTCGAGGCGCAGGTTCTGCTAGACAAGATCCTGGTCATCGACTTCAACCCCACCGTGATGCGTGAGCTGCGCAAACGCGGGGTCAGCTGCGTCTACGGCGACATTGCTCATGTGGACACCCTGCGCCACGCGGGCATCGAGAACGCCGAGCTCGTCGTGTGCAGCATCACCGATGACGTCCTCCGCGGCACCAGCAACCTCAGGCTGCTTCGCAACGCTCGTTCGAGCTGTCCCAAGGCAAAGGTGTTGCTCAGCACCGACCATATCCCCCAGGCGCTGCATTTCTATGAGGCCGGCGCCGACTTCGTCTACGTCCCGCGGCTCCATTCGGCGTCGCAGATCGCGAACATCCTGAAGAAGGGCCTCGCCGCCGGCTTCGACTCCTTTCGGGAGGCCGAGATCCAGAACCTGTCGCACCGCCGGGAGGTACTGGCCTAACCTCCACACTGCGGTGACCCGCATTCTCGCGGTCGCGGACGAGGTCGACGAGGGCATGTATGGAGACAAGCTGGCCCGGCTGCAGCCCGACCTCGTGCTGTCATGCGGGGACCTGCCGTTCGACTACCTCGAGTACATCGTCAGCCGTGTCAATGTGCCCCTGCTGTATGTGCCCGGCAACCATGACCCCGACGTGCGGCCTACCGACGAGACGTGGACGCCGCTGCGGGTAGAGCCTCCCGCGCCCGGGCCGGAGGGCTGCATCAATGTCGACGGCCGGATAGTGGAGGCGGCGGGGCTGCGCATTGCGGGTCTGGGTGGCTCGATTCGATACCGGCCCGGTCCCAACCAGTACACGCAGGCGCAGATGAGGTGGCGCGCGCTGCGCATCGAGATGCTCGCGCGCCTGCGGCGCAGCCGCGGCCACAGCCGGCTCGACGTCCTGCTGACGCATGCACCGCCCGAGGGCTTCAGCGGCAAGGAGGACGACCTCGCACATCGCGGCTTCGCGGTGTTCAATCGCTTGATCAAGAACCTCACGCCGAGACTGCACGTCCATGGCCACATCCATCCATACGGCGTTGCTCAGCCGGTCCACCATCTGGGAGGAACGCAAATCGTGAACGCCGTGTCGTGCCGGCTGATCGAAATCTGAGGCGGGTACTAGAGGGGTAGGCTGACGCCGGCTCCCTGGGCTCGGGCGCGGTCGTACACAAGCCTCGCAGTGGCGGCGTCTTCGACCGCGTGACCCGTTGACTTGTAAACGGTGATCTCATCTTCAGATGCGCGCCCGGGGCGCGTGCCGGCCAGCACCTCGCCGACCTCGGTCAGCTTGTTCGCGTCCATGCCCTGGAGCTCGTGAGCTCCGGCCGGCGGCGGATTGGTGGCTGCTCCGCGCCACTCCACGAACACATGCGCCGAGGACATGATCTCTGGATCGATCTCGGGCCCGAAGGTGCCGCCGACCGAGCTGACATGCGCACCGGTCTTCAGCCACTCGAGGCGGATCACCGGCTCGCGCGTGTCGGTACAGCACGCGACCACGTCGGCGCCGCGGACCGCCTCTTCGAAGGAGGCTGCGGAGTGCGCGCGTGGGTGGTGCGATGCCAGGTCGGCTGCCTTTTCGGGATCTCTCGACGCGATTCGTATCTCCTTGAAGTCGCGGACGCGAGGAAAGGTCTCGAGGTGCGAGGCACCCTGCACGCCCGCGCCGAGGATGGCCAGTACCCTGGCGTCCTTGCGCGCCAGGGCGCGCGCCGCAACCGCCGCAGTGCCTCCGGTGCGAATGGCGGTGATGTATGTGCCGTCCATGACCGCGAGCGGCGTGCCATTGCTCTCGTCGAAAATCGCGATCAGTCCCTGGTGCGACGGCAGCGCATGGTGATGATTGCCCGGAAAAACCGAAACGAGCTTGACCTCCAGCGCGACCCCTGGGACGTATCCGGGCATCGTGCCCATCATTCCGACCTCGGGCAGCCGTATCGCGACGCGCGGCGGGACGATCGTGATGCCCGCCGAGAAAGCGACGAGGGCCTTGCCCAGGGCGTCCAGCATCGCGTCGACGTCGAGCAGGCGTTCCACGTCTTCGCGGCTGAGGTAGAGGAGCTCGCGCACGCCCGGCCATGATAGAAGAGGAGTGCCCAGAACCGGAAGGTCCTCGCATCTTCGACGGCCCGGGCGCCCGGGCGCCATCTCACCCCAGGGAATCTGGCGATTCCGTGGGGGCCCCGAGAGAGTCGCTGAAGCCGGCGTCAGGGGGGGCCCGGCCCTTCCTCGTCACGCATCTACAGATGCGCTCCTCGTCGCGCCACCCCTTCCTTGGCTCCGGCCGCCAGTGCCGCGAATATGCATCGGCCCTCCGGTCCCGGACACTTGGACTCTTCATGAGGGAGTTTCTGCGCAACGGCAAGCTCGTCACGCTGATGCTCGGTCATCTGACCGTGGACAGCTACGTCGGCGTGATCCCGGTCCTCTACCCGCTGCTGATCGGCCGGTTTCACCTGACCCTGGCTACCGTCGGTCTCGTGAGCCTCGCGTATAGCGGCATGGCCGCGATCTCGCAGCCGCTGTTCGGCGTGATCGCGGATCGGTACGGAACGCAGCTGACGGGAGTCGCCCTGGCCTGGACCGCGCTCACGTTCGCCCTGGTCGGTTTCGTCACCAGCTTCCCCCTGCTCCTGGTGCTCGCCTGCGCGTCGGGTCTTGGCTCTGGCGCGTTTCACCCGTTCGGCGCGCTGGACGTTCGAGCGCTGCTCCCTACATGGCGGCGCAGCTTCGGCATGTCCATCTACGTGACCGCGGGCACGGTCGGCGTGGCTCTCGGTCCGCTGATCGGTATCGGCGTGCTCGCCTTGTTCGGGATTCACGGGACAGGGTTGCTTGTCGTCCCCGGTGTCGTGACCGGCGCCTATCTGCTGTGGCGCATGCGCGCAGGGGGACGGCTGGCGGCCACCGCCGCGAAGGCTGCCACCTTATCAACGCGTGCGGTTCCCATCTTCGCGCTCGCGATGGTGATCGGCGTGATGATGTCGCGCAGCTGGACGGTCAGCGTCTTCCAGGCGTTCACTCCCACCTGGTACCGGCAGCTCGGTTACGGACCTGAGTTCTACGGCCCGCTCGCGACTACCCTGGTGCTGGCCAGCGCGGTCGGCACCGTCGGCTGCGGCTCGCTCGCCCATCGATACGGGCGGCGTACTGTGATCATCGCGACGCTCGTGCTGAGCGTCCCCGCCATCCTGCTTTACACGATGTTCCCCGGCCCCTGGGCTTTCGGCAGCGCGATCCTCATCGGAGTGTTGGCCGCATCGACGGCCCCGCTGATGCTGCTGATGGCGCAGCAGCTCATGGCATCTCGGGCGGGCCTGGCCTCGGGCCTGGTGATGGGCCTCGGGTTTGTGACGGGCGCGGTGGGCATCCCGATCAACGGCGCCATCGCCGACTCCATCGGGCTCCAGAAATCGCTGATGACCCAGGTGATCCTGGTGCTGGGAACCATCGTCCTGGCGTGGTTCCTGCCCCGCGAGAACGACATGGAGCGTTACTCGGAGGTCGTTCCCGCGATCACGCCGGCAATCGCCAACTAGGTGCTGAGGCCCGCCGCGGAAGGCGGGCGAGCAACATCCGCACGACCGCGATCGCGATGATGGCGTACACGACCCCGCCGATGACATCGGCGACGTAATGCTCGCCCAGGTAGACGACCGCGACCCAGACGATGACTGCCCACACCCACAGCACCGTTCCTACGTTGCGGCTCTGCCGCCACGCCGCGGCCGCAGCAACCACGGGGAAGCCGGCGTGCAGCGAGGGGAAGGCCGCGTAGAGGTTGTAGTCGTGATGCGAGTAGAGCCATACCAAGGTCGACGGCACGCCGCTGCGCTGGACGGTCTCGTCAATCAGGTGCCTGACCGCAGAGGGCTGTGCGAGCCACGGTGGCGTCGTCGGCGCGACCACATAGGTGACGAAGGCCAGCGCACAGAGGGCGATCAACGTCAGTCCGAAGCGCTGGAAGGCATCGCGGTTCGTCATCCACAGCCACGCGCCCACCGCGATGGGCAGAAGAAAATGCATTGCGTAGACGAGGCTCCCCACGTCTTCGAACAGATCCGCGTCTGCGAGCTTGCCGACCATGGCCTGCAGGACGAGTGTCGGTTGGTAGCCGTCGAAGAGGGTGCGATCCAGGCGGGCCAGGTCATGGGCGGGCATCCCGATCGCAGATGCCAGGCCGCGCATTAGCTCGTACGTGACCAGCAGCAGCACGAACGGAGCCCATCCGCGCACCAGGACCATCACTCGCCGGTCGGCCAGCACAGCGATCCGGGATGAGTCCAGGCTCACAATTGCCAACTAGATACACATGCGATCCGTAAAAGGCTTCAGCTTTTCGTAAACATGGCGCTGAGCACCGACGATCAGATCGAGTTCGTCGTTCACGACGACGCTTCCGCCCTGCAGCGTCTGTTCACGCTTCCGGTGCCGGCCCGCCTTGACGCGCTGGCCACGATGCGAGGCATCTCGTCGTTCGACACAGTGGCAATGGAGACACTCCGCCAGATCCACGAGCGTGGCGACGGTTTTCGGGTCGAGGTCGACGATCCGCGCTATCCAATTGCCGTCGAGCGCCTGGTCAAGGCTGACGCATGGGGTCAGATAAAGCGCGACCTGGCCCGAGCGTGGGAATACCAGAACGTGACGCTGCCCGGCATCCACCACCCAGACCGCATCGAGGTCTCGCTGACCCTCGGATACCCCGACGATCCGGTGTTTCTCGAACGCACGCATGGCTATTACGGCATGGGCTCGGTTCCCGGCACGATCTGGATGGTCGCCTGGCCCACGGACTACAACGAGACGAGGATCGGCGCGTGCGCCGTGCACGAGCTCGCGCACAACATCCGGACGCCCAACATCGACGGCCCTTTCAATCTGGCCGAATGGGTCGTCCACGAGGGACTCGCGGAGGTTTTCACCATCGAGGTGTGCGGGCCGGAATCGACAGGCGCCTGGTACCAGGACGTGACAGGGAAGGTGCTCGACGAGACCTGGGACAAGGTGGTCGGCGCGTTCGGAACCGGCACCACGTTCCGGGAATGGAGCCCCTACGTGCTCGGCGACGAGGTTGCTCGCCGCCTCGGGATGGAGCCCGTCGGCGTCCCCCACATGGGCGGGTATGCGGTCGGCAGGCGGATCGTCGAGCGCTACCTTGCCGCGACGGGGTTGAAGGCCGCGAACGTAATCGCGCGGCCGGTCCACGAGCTGCTCGATGGTGCCGACATCACGCCCCCTGCCTTCGAAGCTTAGGCGGGCGCGTTGGTTGAGGTCGCCGTGTTGGTGGCTATGTAGAGCCCCACCGCATACGAGACGACAGCAATCGCGAATCCAGTCGCCATGAGCATGGAGCTGAAGTCTTCGTGATAGTCCAAGAAGCTGCCACCATTGAAGCCTGCGCCGAGCACTCCGATGAACCCGACGACAGCGCAGACCACGACCTTCACGAACAGGTTGACCGCCATGCCGATCAGAAACTGGGCGACCAGCATCACGAGGAAGCTCGTTCGGATGGGCCGGTTTCTGTCCACGAGCCCGACAAGTCTATGGTCACTCATATGACCGTATACGAGGCGGCAGGCGGTGCCGAAACGTTCAAGACTCTTGTCGAGCGCTTTTACGCGAGCGTCCCGTCAGATCCTCTTCTTCGGCCCCTCTATCCGGAAGAAGACCTGGCCAGCGCGACCGAGCGCTTGACGCTTTTCCTCATCCAGTACTGGGGCGGACCCGACACGTACAGCGCGCGGCGCGGGCACCCTCGGCTGCGCTTGCGTCACCAGCCGTTCGCCATCGGGCAGGCCGAACGTGATGCCTGGCTGCGGCACATGACCGCGGCCGTGGAATCTCTCGACTTGCGCTCAGACGTGCGGAAACAGCTACTCGACTATTTCGACACGACGTCGACGGCGATGATCAATCAGCCCGCCGGTTGAGACCGGGCAGCCTCGGCGTCTTTCGGCGCGCCATTGGATTGAGGTGATGCGGCGGGGTCCGGCTGCACCAGGTCGACGGGTCCGGTCGGCGGATCATCGAGCTCGAGCACCGGCCCGCGACCAGAAGCCTTGGCTCGGCGCAGCGCCATTCGGAGGCGAGGGATCTCCGCGCGCAGCGGCTCCTCGACCCAGTCAAACGCGACCACCCGCTCGTTGACCTCCCAGAACAACCCGTTCTGCATCACCTCCATGCGGTCGAGGGCTGCATCGACAAAGTCGGGTGGCGCGGCGGCAATGCCATCGACCAGGATGTGAGCGACGTCTTTCGAGTCCGATGCCATCGCCCAGAAGGCGAGCTTGGCGACCGCTTTGAAGAGGCCGTTCAGCCCGATCGGTCTGGCATTTGGAATCAGCTCGAGCAGGTTGCGGACCAGGAGCATGGCCAGTCGTCGCGTGACCTCGGGGTCGCGCGAGCGGGCTTCGATCGCAAGGTCGGCCACGTCCTCAGCGGCGGCGCCGAAGATCGCCGGCATACCTGCCTCGTCGAAGTGCCTGCCGTAGCGGAGCACGTGCGCTGCTGCTTCGACGGAGATGTCGGGACGCCACTCGAGCGCTCCGATCGCCAGGCGGCGGTATTCGTTCATGGTCGTGGACGCGAACGTGGGCGCGGACTGGTTGAGCGCTGCGCGCAAATAAGTGTTGAAGAATCGAACGGTGAGCTCGGCGACCTCCGGGTCGCCACGCTCGATTGCCGCGAGGCCGATGTCCCGCGTGGCCACTGCGATTGCGTGCACCGCCTCCTTTCTATGTGCTGGTGTGAGGCCGACGAGGTGTACGAAGCTGGACAGCACCGTGTATTCGACCCAGGTGTGGGCCCGGTTCACCTCGGCGACGATCTGGTCCGAATCGCCGGGCAGCTCTGCGTGGCCGATCTGGAACCACTCCGGCCCGAATCCTTTCTTCACCTTCGAATAGTCCTGAGCGAGGAACTCGCCCAGCACGCCGATCGTCAGCAGGCAGACAGGCATGTCGCCGAGCTGCACCGATCCGAGGGCGATGTCGGTCGTCTGATTGATGGACGTGAGCAGATCGAACCGCCGTTGTCCGATGTTCTTCCCGGCAACCGCCTTGGCCAGGTGGTGTCGGGCGCGTCTCCTGATGCTGTTGACCAGCGTCTCCGCGCGCATGACGGCGAAGATGTAGCCGATATATGGAAAGACGATGGCGAAATTGAGGATCGCCAGCACCTCGGCGGCGGCAACGCTCCACATGGGCACGTAGTTGGTCTTGACCTCGGCCCGGACCAAGAACGTATAGAGGATCGAGGCCAGCGCGAATCCGAGGACCAGCGCGTTCAGGGGGTTGGTCGTGAAGAGGCCGATGATGCGCGGCGAGTATCGCGAGGACGTCATCTGGATGCCGAACACGACCACGAGGATGACGATGCTCAGGGTGACGCCTTCGGCGCCGCCGACGAGGCCCAGGGTGCCCGCGGCAGCCGCCGGATCGGGCGTGACGAAGCCCTGGATGGAGCGGTAGTTGGTGGCGTCAAGGAAGCCGAAAAGGACAACCAGCATGGCCGCGACCGCGATCAGGGCGAATCCCGTGAGCGCAGCACCGATCCAGCCTGGCGAGGCTTGAAGGTCTCCTTTGGGCGTGAATTGCGGTGCTCGGCGGGCCATTGAGAATTTGACTGCCAGCCGATCCTAAGCCTTTGGACACGGCCTTAAGCCGGTTAGAGTGCGGTGCGCTTGATTCGCGCTTTGATCTTCGATTTCGACGGCTTAATCCTCGACACGGAGGGCCCCATTTATCGCTCGTGGCAGGAGGTTTACGAGGCGCATGGGGTTGCACTTCCATTCGAGATGTGGGTGAAGACGGTCGGTTCATCGAACCAGGCCTTCCATCCCCAGGCGTACCTCGAGGACCAGCTCGGCCGCAAGCTTCCGCAGGACGTGATCGACCGCCGCGTCGAGCGCCGGGTCGAGCTGGTGCTGGCGCAGCCGCTCCTGCCTGGGGTCGCACACCTCGTCGATGCTGCGCGGGCCATGGGCATGAAGGTCGGGGTCGCCTCGAGCTCGTCCCGGGATTGGGTGCACTCCCACCTCGAGCGCCTCGGCATCCGCGATCGCTTCGAATGCTTGCGTAGTCGCGATGACGTCGAGCACGTCAAGCCCGAGCCTGACCTTTATCTGGCCGTGCTCGATTGCCTCGGCGTTCCTGCCGTCGAAGCGGTCGCGATCGAGGATTCGCCCAACGGGATCATCGCGGCCAAGCGCGCCGGCCTGCGATGCGTCGCCGTGCCTAACCCAATCACTGCCGGGCTCGACCTCAGCCAGGCCGACATCCTGGTGACATCGCTGGCCGAGGTGACGCTGCCTCAGCTGCTGCAGCGTTTGGGCCCGCCGTTGTAGCAATCCCCCTCTCCCCTCGGGGAGAGGGGCGCGAGTAGCCGTTAACCTATTTGCGTGCGTATCGGGATCCTCACCGGAGGTGGCGACGCGCCCGGGCTGAACGCCGCCATCCGTGCGGTGGCGCGACGAGCGTTCCAGCTGGGTCATTCCGTCAGCGGGGTGCAGAATGGCTGGGCCGGCGGCCTCGACGGCGGCGCCATCGACGAGCTCGGGCCCGACGACGTACGCGGCATCCTCCCACTGGGCGGCACCATCCTCGGCACGTCGCGCACGAACCCGCTCAAGGTGAAGGACGGTGTGGCATCGGTGATTCGCGTGCTGCGCCGGCACGGCATCGACGCCATCGTTCCGATCGGCGGGGACGACACGCTGAGCGTCGCCGCCGCATTGCATGAGGCAGGTTTTCAGACGGTGGGCGTGCCCAAGACGATCGACAACGACCTGAGCGTGACCGAGTTCTGCATCGGCTTCGACACCGCCGTCGGAGTGGTGACGGAAGCTCTCGACCGCCTGCATACGACCGCGTCGGCGCACCACCGCGTGATGGTGGTCGAGGTGATGGGCCGTGACACGGGCTGGGTCGCGCTTGCCGGCGGCATTGCCGGTGGTGCTGACCTGATCATCATCCCCGAGTTCCCGCTTACACTGGGCGACGTCGTCAGCCACCTCTACCGGCGCCGCGGCGCTGGGAAGCTCTTCAGCATCATCGTGGTCGCCGAGGGCGCCCATATCCCCGAGCTCGAGGACGAGGCCGGCGCCGGGGCGGAGACCGACGCGTTCGGCCACGTGCAGCTCGCCAAACGCGGCATCGGCGACGCGCTGGCGAGGAAGGTCGAGCGCGAGACGGGCTTCGAGACGCGGGTGACCGTGCTCGGTCACCTGCAACGTGGCGGCTCGCCAACTCCGACCGACCGCATCTGGGCCACGCGCCTGGGGGTGCGAGCGGCAGAGCTGATCGCGGCCGGTAAGAGCGGCGTGATCCCGATCCGCCGCAACGGTGAGGTCGAGGTCGTCGCTCTCGCCGACGTCATCCGTGAAACGCGCCGGGTGCCCGAGGAGCTTTACGCCCTGAGCCGCGTCTTCGAGTAAAGACGCTTAAGCTTCAGTTTAGGTCTCCGATGCCCTACTTCGTGTTGGTCCCGGCTCTCCTCCTCGTCCTCTATATCGGCGCGTCTTACTTCCTATATCGCCGCGCGTTCGTGCCCCCGAAGCCACGTCCGCTCGACGACTTCACCTTCACGCCCTTCGAGTTCCAGGCTGACTACGAGGAGGTGGAGCTGGTCACCGCCGACGGCATCAACTTCGGAGCGTGGCTCTTCCGGCAACCAGGCTCGCCGCAGACGGTGATCGTGTCCGGCGGGCACAAAGGGCAGCGCCAGGGTTCGCTTGGGATCTCGGCCGCGCTGTGGCGCAAGGGATTCAACGTCATTCTCTACTCGTATCGCGGCTGGCCCGGCAGCGACCGGGCGCCCATCACCTTCGGGATCAAGGAGGTGCTCGAGCTTGAGGCCGTCATCGCCTTCGCCCGCAAGCGCATCCCCAACGCGCGGATCGGACTGCTCGGCAATTCGATGGGCGCCGTCGTGACCCTTCTCGGCGCCGCGGGCGAGCCCGGCGTGCAGGCGCTCGTCCTCGACAGCCCTTTCAGTGACCTACGCACGGTCCTGGTCGAGAACGTGCGTCGCGCGATCAAGCTGCCGGGCACCCCATTCGTCTGGCTTGCGGGCTTGATGTTCCGCATGCGCACGGGTTCCCGGCTGTCGGAGTGCAGCCCCCAGGCCATCCTCAGCTCGCTGGAGCCGCGGCCGCTCTTCTTCATCCACGGCGGAGCGGACGACATCGTGTCGGTGAAGCACGGCCGGCGTCTGTATGACGGATACCGCGGACCGCGCGAGATCTGGATCGTGCAGGCCGCCCCGCATACAGGCGCATATGAGGCCGATCGTCCTCTCTATGTCGAGCGGGTGGCCGGATTCTTCGCGCGGCATCTCGGGCTCGACGTCAGCAGCCATCTGCGTCTGGTCGAAGAAGAAGAAGTCTCCTAGCCGCATCTGCAATAAACGGCCCCGCCGGCGACAGGAATAGGTGAGACCGATGCAACGGGTGGCCGTTCGAGCTTGTGCTCGACTCCCGCCATGCGCCTCAGCGGCTAGTGCGAGAGCGTGCTCGACAGCGCTATGCCGTTCGCCCAGTAGGTGCCGGTCGGGCCAGCGGGCAGGAGGTCGTATGTCCGCCCGTCGCGATACGGGACCAGCTCCCACATCATGATGAGCGAACCGTCGAGCGCTTCCCCGACCGCCAGGCTGCCCAGGGGGCGCCCGTCGGTGGTGGGGTGCCCGGGGGACGCGAGAAGCTCGCGTCCGTCGGCGAGCGCGAGGTGAACCATCACGTGGCTCGAAGGCACCGGGGTGCTGCCCACCTGCACGACCGGCGCGACGATTCGGGTGCCATCGCCGGCGGCGGTCCAGACCAACATTCCCGGCTTGAGGTCGGTGACCCGCACATCGCCCTGCGGCGTCGCGATCAGAGTGCCGGCCGCAAGGCAGATCGGGCAAGGAGGCATGCCGCTGGGCATGCGCTTGGTTATCGTGACCACACCATCGACGCGCACCGAGCCGTCGACGAGCTCGATGTTGCCTGTGCCCTGCACCTGGACGCGGATCTCGAAGGTGTACGAATCGCCGTTTTTCGTCAGCTCGAGCGCTCGCAGTCGCTTGTAGGCGCGATAAAGGACCAGCTTCTGGCCCTCGTCGAGGTCTCCTGACGGCAGGTGCTCATGGGCGACGATCGCGGGGTACAGCTCGGCGTCGGCTCGGATCTTGGGGTAGTAGATGTCCGCGTTGGACTGCTCACCCTCCAGGCGCGCAACCGGATAAAAATCCGGGTCGCAGAAGATCGGGACCCCGACCGAGTCGACGACCTTGAACTTGAGCTGCGGGACGGACAGCGGGCTGCCCACAGTGCCGCCGCCGGCACCGCCAACCGAGCCGCAGGCGAAGGCAACCAGCGCGATCAGTACGGCGAGCTTGATCCTCATCCTCTATCTAGGAAACACGTTCGCACGGGCTCCAAAGTAACGGTCGGCGGAACCAATCGGCCCGGCCACGCGTATTCACCTTGAATGGTGGGCGGAGTGTCAAATCTATAATCCTGGCCATGGGGGCAGGGCAGGAATGGTGACCGAGGTCGTCACACGCGTCGCCGACGCCTTCCTTGCCAATGTCGGTCGGGCGATCGTCAACAAGGAAGAGGAAGTCCGGCTTTGCCTCGTGACCCTCCTGTGCGAGGGCCACCTCCTCATCGAAGATGTCCCCGGCGTCGGCAAGACGATGCTCGCGAAGTCACTGGCCCGCTCGCTCGATTGCACATTCCGCCGCATTCAGTTCACACCCGACCTGCTCCCCTCCGATGTCACCGGCGTGCGTGCCTTCAACCAGAAGGAGAACGACTTTGAGTTCAGGCCGGGCCCGGTGTTCGCGCAGATCCTCCTCGCTGACGAGATCAACCGCGCCAGCCCCAAGACCCAGGCCGCTCTTCTGGAGGCCATGGAGGAGCGCCAGGTGACCATCGACGGCGAGACGCATGACCTGCCCAAGCCGTTCATGGTCATGGCAACCCAGAACCCGGTCGAATACTCAGGCACGTTTCCGCTTCCCGAGGCCCAGCTCGACCGATTCTTGATGAAGGTCAAGCTTGGCTACCTCAGCGAGAAGGAGGAATCGATCCTTCTCAGCCACCACAAGGTCGAGTCGCCGATGCTCGAGCTGCAGCCGGTGGTCTCGCCAAACGAGCTGAACGCGGCCCAAAGCGCGGTTCGCGATGTGTTCGTCAAGCCCGAGCTGCGCGACTACATCGCCCGCCTCGTCGGACGCACGCGCGGCAACCCGGAGGTCGCGCTCGGCGCGAGCACCCGCGGCACGCTCAACCTCTTCCACGCGAGCCAGGCCCTGGCTGCTGTGCTCGGCCGCACGTACGTGATCCCGGACGACATCAAGACCCTCGCCGAGCCCGTGCTGGCGCACCGAATCATCCTCAGGCCGAACGCTGAGATGCAGGGCCAAAGCGCAGGCAAGTTGGTGGCAGGGCTGCTCGAGCGCGAGCACGTGCCCCAGATGGCGTACGACGGATAGAAAGATCGGGGGACTCCGGTAGCAGCAAGGGATGAACAAGATCGCTCTTGCCGTAGCGCTCGGCCTACTTCTCTTCTTCACGTATCTGACCGCGGTCCGTCCGGCGTACGCCTTCGCGTACGCGCTCTGCCTGCTGTTCCTGGTCGCGTGGGTGTGGCCCAGGCTCGCCATCCGAGGCATCAGCCTTTCCCGCCGGCTCGACCCCGGTACCCCGGTCGTGGGCGAGCCGTACGAGGAAGTCATTGAGGTGCGGCGGTCCGGCTGGGTGCCGGCGCCCTGGGTCGAGGTCCGCGACCTTGGCCAGATACCCGACTATCAGCCGGGCCGGGTGATATCAGTCGGCAACGAGCTCGTGAGCTGGAAGACGCGCGGCGTCTACAGGCGACGTGGCTGGATGTCATTTGGTCCCACGTCGATCAGCGTGCGGGAGCCCTTCGGTCTCTTCAACCAGCAGCTGAAGATGGGTGGGCGCACAACTGTGCTGGTCTATCCACGTGTGCGGCCGATCCCGGACTTGATGACGCCAAGCACTCATCAGGTCGGCAGCTCGCAGAGCCTCGGCGCGTGGGCCGACTATCCACCCGAGACCGGTGGTGTCCGCGATTACGTCCCGGGTGACAGCTTCGGACGCATCCATTGGCCGCTCTCGATGCGTCACGAACGATTGATGTCGAAGACATTCGAGCAGCCCTTGACCACCGACCTCTGGATCCTGCTCGACCTGGATCACAACGTCCATTACGGCGAGGGCGAGGAGTCCACCGTCGAGTACGCAGTCAGCCTTGCCGCGTCGATGGCAGCGCAGGTCCACAGTCGAGGCCGCCAGGTCGGGTTGATCGCGAACGACTCCAAGGGCACGATCCTCGAGCCCCATCGAGCGGCCCGCCAGGACCGCATCATCCTCGACTACCTCGCCGTGGCGACGGCCGACGGCCGCACACCCCTGACGTCCACGCTGGCCTGGGACCGCATCCGGCGCTTGCCGCGCCGTGCGATCGCCGTCATCACGCCGAGCGCGGATCCGGAATGGGTCCGATTGCTGCAGGCGGTGCGAGGCCGCCGGACCACGATGATCGTCTTCTATCTCGACGTGGCGAGCTTCGACGGTCCGGACCAGAACCCGAGCTTCGATCTCGGGCAGGACGTGGATCTCTACGTCGTGCGCAGAGGCGATGACTTCGCACGGCTCATGAGGACGCGAGATGCAATCCGTATCGCGTAGCTTCTACCTGCGGGTCGCGGAGCGGACGCGCGATGGCCTGCCGGGCGGCGTGGTGTGGACCTCGGCTATCGTCTTCCTCCTCACGCTCGCGGTGGCGAAGTCCACCGTGACCGCCCAATGGGTCAGCGGCATCGAGATCATTCCCGAGGTCGCCCTCGTAGGCGCCGTCGTCCTGGGCCTTCTCGCTCTCGCGCCCATTCCGTGGTCGGTGGGTCTCGGGCTCGGAATGGCGATGGGCCCGATCGTCGCCGGCATCGCCGCTTGGCCGGCGCTGCATGCCGCCCACCCGACCGACCCGGTCGGCCTCGGCCTGCTGCACACCTGGTGGGTGCGCCTGCTTGACGGGTCGGCGATTGCCGATTCCACGTTCGATCTCTATCTCATCGGCTGGCTGATGTGGGTGACAGGCGGCTGGCTGAGCTGGTGCGTCCTGCGCTGGAGGCGGCCAATGCTCGGCCTGGTCCCTGGCGCCGCAGCGTTTGCAACCAACATCCTCAACTTCCCACGCGACCAGAACGGCTACGTGCTCACGGTGCTGGTTCTGACGCTCGCCTTGCTGCTTTGGACGAACTACACCGGCGCGATCGACAACGCGATGCAATCACGCGTCAAGCTGACTGGCGACGCACGCTGGGACTTCTGGGAAAGCGGTCTGGTGGCGATGGCAGCGCTCATCGTGCTGGCGATCATGCTGCCGCCGCTATCGACCGTAGACCGCAGCCTGGACGTCGAGTCCAGCACCTTCACCAACTGGGCTCAGCTGATGCAGACGCTGAGCCACCCCGGTCAGGTTGGGCTGGCGGGTTCGGGGCGGGGAACCACAGGCTTCTCGCCGGATGTCCTGCTCAACTCTTCGCTCAGAAGGACACGCGACGTCGTGTTCACGTACACGGTGACAGGTGAGTTCATCGGCCCGCATTACTTCGCCGGAGTGGATGAGACGGTGTTGTCCGCCGGCGCGTGGCGCTACTCCGAGCTCGGCAGCCTCAAGGAATCAGTTCCGAAGGATTCGATTCCGAAATGGGGAGAGGACTACACGAAGCTCGCAGTGGCGGGATTCAAGGTGAAGATGCTCGCCCCACCTGTCGGGAACAACGACATCCTGTTCCATCCGGGCCGGCTGTATCGCATCAACCGCGATACGGTGGCGACGGAGAGCCTGGTACCGCGACCGGCGGCGCTAGGAGCGCTGATCAATGTCGACCGCCTGTCCAGCGTCGTGCCACGGACATCGAATGGCAGCTACGACGTCACTGTCGAGTACTCGACCGCGACGGACGCTGACTTGCAGGCTGCCCGGACCAACTACCCGGACTGGGTGTCGGCGTACCGCAGTTTGCCGGCCGTCGGCTACCGCAGCCCTGGCGTCCTCGACCAGATCCACAACCTGGCCCTCCAGATCACGGCCGGCACGCAGAACCCCTACGACGCCGCGGCAGCCATCGAAACGTACCTCCGCAGTGACAGATTCACCTACACGCTCGACCCGCCGCGGGCTCCTGGCGGAGAGGATCCGCTGGCGTACTTCCTTTTCAACTCACACCAGGGGTACTGCGAGTTCTTCGCGACGGCGATGGGGGACATGCTCCGGTCTCTTGGGATCCCGACGCGCCTGGTCAGCGGCTTCGGGCCTGGCACATACGACACCACCATCAACAGCTTCGTCGTCCGCAGCGAGGACGCGCACACATGGGTCGAGGTCTACTTCCCGACTTTCGGCTGGATCGAGTTCGAGCCCACGCACGACAACACGTACTTCTCGATACCGCGTGGCACCGGCGGGGGCAGCCTCTGCTTGCGCGACCTTCAATGTGACAATCCCGGCGGGTCGACCGGCGGCACGGTTGGCGTCCCCGGCCAACGCCCTGAGAGCGGCGGCCCCAACGTCGCGGAACGCGCCCCTGCGGGCGGAGCCGCAGGCTTCCTCCGCATGCTCGATGCGAGCAAGCTGACGAAGATCTTCGGCGTCGTGCTCGCGCTTCTTCTGCTGCTCTTTGCCGCGGGGGCTCACTATTTGCGGCCACGGACAGTCATGGGGGTTTGGCGGCGCACCCTCGTGCTGGCGCGGCTCGCAGGCGCTGATGAGCGCCCGGGTGAGACGCCTTTTGAGACTGGGCGCAGGCTGTCCTCGAGCTTCCCCGAGGCATCGGATGCAATGCGCTCGCTCACCAACGGGTTCGTCGTCGCCGCCTACGCGCCTCAAGATGTGGCTCGCTCGGCTCGGGCCTCCGTCATGGAGGCGTGGTCGGCGCTGCGCCCGCTGCTGCTGCGGCGCGCTTTCGGTCGCATCCGTCCCACCCGGGTGTAGCCGCTGATTTGGGAGTCGAAGGCAAGACCTACCCTGCCGTGACCACGGCTATCGCGCCGGAACGCGTGGCGGCGTTCGCCCGCGCCATCGGCGCCGACCCCGCCGATGGGGTACCTCCGACATTCGCCGCCGTCTACTCCCTGGGCGCCACCGCGCCCCAGCTGTTCGGCGATCCGGAGGCGGCCGTCGACTTCGCCAAGCTGCTGCACGCCGACCAGGAGTTCGAATGGGAGCGCCACCCAAAGCCAGGCGAGACCGTGATCTCGCAAGGGCGTGTCGTGTCCGACATCAGCCGCAGGGGCATGCGGTTTTTGACCTTCGAGACCGACACCGCCGCCGAGGATGGTTCGCCTGTCTGCCGGTCGCGGGCGCTGTTCGTGATCCGCCCGTGAGAGGCCCAAAGTGAAACGTGCAGAGCGCGCCGTCACCTTCACGGTCGATCAGATCACGGCCTACGCAGAGGCCTCCGGCGATCACAACCCGATCCACCTCGACGGCGATTTCGCGCTCTCCGTCGGCCTGCCCGGGGTCATCGCACACGGCATGCTGCAGATGGGAATCCTGGGCTGCGTCGCCTCGGAGGCAGCGGGCGGCGCCGAGCGTTTGCGGCGCCTGTACTGCAGGTTTGCGGGGATGGTCGAACCAGGCGACACACTGACGTTTGCGGCAGAGGACGCCGGGCCTGGCAAGCTCGCCCTGAGCGCTGTCAACCAGCGCGGCGAGCCGGTGGTGACCAAAGCTTCGGCCGAGTACCTTTAGTCGCGCGTTGCCGCTCGATTTCTCTCTCACCTCAGAACAGGTTGCCATCCGCGAGCTCGCTCACGATTTCGCGGTCAACGAAATCCGGCCGGTGGCCGCGCACCACGACGAGACGGAGGAATTTCCGTACGAGGTGGTGAACAAGGCGCACAGGCTCGGCCTGACACCCGCGGCGTTCCTGCCCGAGGAATACGGCGGCCAGAACCTCGACTTCGTGACCGAGCTGATGCTCAACGAGGAACTGCATTGGGGCTGCGCCGGGATCGCGGTTTGCATTCAGTCGATGGCCCTCGCGATCGCCGGCATTCGGGCGAGCGGGACCGAGGAACAGAAGAAGCGCTGGCTGCCAGAGTTCACCAACCCTGACCGGCTCGTGCTCGGCGGCCTCGGCCTAACCGAGCCGGACTCCGGGTCGGACGCGCTGTCGATGAAGACGCGTGCGACGCGCGTCAGCGACGGCTACGTGCTCAACGGCACCAAGCAGTTCTGCACGAATGGTGGCATCGCCGACTATCACGTGATCTACGCCAACACGGATCCGTCGAAAGGACCGGCGGGCATCGCATCGTTTCTCGTTCCGAAGGGGACGCCCGGCCTGAAGATGGGCCGAAAGGAACAGAAGCTGGGGGTGCGCGCCAGCCACACGGCGCAAGTGATCCTCGAGGACTGCCATGTGCCGCTGGACCATCGACTTGGCGGCGAGCCCGATGCGGAGAACGCTGGGCCGGGAGCCCTCGGCGCGCTGATGACGCTCGAGGCGACTCGCCCCGGCGTCGCGGCGGGTGCGCTTGGAATCGCAAGGGCGGCGTTCGAGTTCGCGCTCGACTACGCGCAGCAGCGCAAGCAGTTCGGCAAGCCGATCTGGCAGCACGAGGCGATCGGTTTCAAGCTCGCTGACATGGCGATGAAGATCGACGCCGCGCGCCTGCTCATCTGGCGCGCGGGATGGATGGCGACGCACGGTCATGCGTTCGAGCCCGCCGAAGGATCGATGGCGAAGTGTTTTGCGGGAGACGTGGCGATGGAGGTGACCACCGACGCGATCCAGGTCCTCGGCGGCTATGGCTACATGAAGGAGTACCCCGTCGAGAAATGGTTCCGGGACGCGAAGATTTATCAGATCTGGGAAGGGACGGCGGAGATACAGAGGCTCGTCATATCGCGTGCACTTGCGGGCCAGCGAACCACAATCAGAATTACGGGGTCCCCGCGAAATTGAAAATTTCGTGGGGTTCTTGAGGGGGTAGGAGATGTTCGATCTATCGGGCAGGGTTGCAGTCGTCACCGGCGCGTCGCGCGGTCTTGGCCGGCAGGATGCGCTCACGCTGGCGAAGGCGGGCGCGGACGTCGTGATCACCGACATCCTGGTCGAGGACGATCCGGAGCTACAGAAGACGGCCGATGCGGCCGGCAGCGTGCTGGCGCAGGTCGCGGTGTCGCAGGGCTGGGTCCATTCGAACGCGACCGCCGAGGAGATACGGAAAATGGGCCGTCGCTCTCGCGCCATCAAGATGGACGTGACCAACCGCGACCAGGTCCGCGACGTGTTCAAGAAAGTCAGGGATGAGTTCGGAAAGATCGACATCCTCATCAACAACGCGGCCACACTCGACCACACGGCGCAGATACCCAACCAGTCGTACGAGCTGTGGGATCGGGATGTGAAGGTCAACCTCACCGGAGCGTTCAACTGCACCAGGGAAGCCTGGCCTTACCTGGTAGAGAACAAGTGGGGCCGCCTCATCTTCATGTCGTCGGTCGCGGGGACTCTGGGCGGTTTCGGCCAGGCGAGCTACTCGGCGACCAAGGCCGGGCTGATCGGGCTGGCGAAGACGGCGGCGCTGGAAGGCGGGCGGCACAACATCACCTCCAACGCGATCGCGCCGGGCATCATCGAGAGCGAGGCGGGCAAGGCAGCCGCGGACACCAACCCGATGTATGAGCGGTTCCGGGCTCGCACTGTCTTCAAGCGATTCGGGCAGCCCGAGGACATCGCGAACACGATCGCGTTCCTGTGCTCGAACGAGGCGGGCTACATCACCGGCGCGGTCATAGAGGTTGCGGGCGGCATCCCATTGTTCACAGCATGAGCGAGCTGGTCGTCATCCAACGGGACGGGCCGGTCGCGCGCGTGGTCATGCATCGCAAAGGCAACAACGCCATCGCCGAGGACCTGATGGAGGACCTCGCTGCCGCATTCACCATCCTTGGCGAGGATCCGGAGGCGCGGGTCATCGTGCTCGCATCCGACTATGAGAAGTACTTCAGCGTTGGCGCCGACCTCACCATGCTCGCCACCATCGACCGTCAGGCGCCCGATGCGACTGACCAGATCGCAGCCTTCATGAAGCGAATGAACGCTCACTTTTCAACCATCGAGCGCTGCCCTAAGCCGGTGATCGCCGCCATCAACGGGCACGCACTCGGAGGCGGCAGCGAGCTCACCCTGTGCTGCGACTTTCGCATCATGGTCGAGGATGGTCGTTCGAGGATCGGACAGACCGAATCGTCCCTCGGCATCATCCCTGGCGCCGGCGGCACGCAGCGGCTGCCTCGCTTGATCGGCAAGGCGCGCGCGTATCGATACATGATCGAATCGACCCGGTTGTCGGCGAAGGAGGCCGAGGCTGTGGGCTGGGTGGACCGGGCGGTGGCGCCCGAGGACTTCGGAGCCGCGGTCGAGGAGCTGGCGGCCAGGCTCGCGAAGGCCGCGACTTTCGCGATCGCGATGATCAAGGATGCGGTGCGGCGCGGCTACGACCTGCCGCTGGACGATGCGCTGGAAATCGAGGCCCGCAACTTCGCCCGCGCCGCTCTTAGCACTGATGCAGCGATCGGGATCATGAGCTTCCTGTCGAAACAGGAGCCTGAATTCACGGGTTCGTGATGTCGATTTGGCCGGTGGCCGTTCGTCGTGTGAATGAAGCGGCGCCACGGACCGCCCTGAATGGAGAAGCGGAATGAAGTACGTCCTCCTGTTTGTGGGTAGCAGCGAAGACCAGGATGCATGGGAGAAGCTGCCCAAAGAGCAGCTTGCGGCCGCCTACGAGCGAGCCGGCAAGTGGTTCGAAGAGCACAGCAAGGCCGGCAAGATCGTCGGTTCCGCCGAGCTCCAGGGTCCGAGCACCGCCACGACCGTTCGCATCAAGAACGGCAAGCCCATGGTCACCGACGGGCCGTACATCGAGGCCAAAGAGATCGTCGGTGGCTTCGCCATAGTCGAGGTCAAAGATCTGGACGAGGCGCTCGCCATGGCCAAGACCTGGCCGGCGGGGGCGGTCGAGGTGCGGCCCGTGGTCGACCACTCGAACGACTGAAGACGACGCACACCGCCACCGATGCCGCGGTTACTGCCGTCTTTCGAGAGGAAGCCGGCCGATTGACCGCGGCTCTCGTGCGGGCGCTGGGCGATTTCGACCTCGCCGAAGAAGTCGTGCAGGACAGCCTGGTGGCGGCGCTGGAAAACTGGCCCGAGGAAGGAATCCCGGACAAGCCTGGAGCGTGGTTGATGACAACGGCCCGCCGGCGCGCGATCGACATCCTGCGGCGGGACAGGCGATACCGCGAGAAGCTCGCCCTGCTCGAGCGCTCGGATATGAGGTCTGACCCCACCGAGGCTGATGACCGGTTGCGCCTGATCTTCACGTGCTGCCACCCGGCGCTTTCGCCAGAGGCGCAGGTCGCGCTGACCCTGCGTGCTGTCGCCGGCTTCACCACCGCCGAAATCGCGAGCGCGTTCCTGGTTGCCGAAGCCACGGTGGCGCAACGAATCGTGCGCGCCAAACGAAAGATCGTCGACGCGCACATCCCATACCGCGTACCCGAAGGCAGCGATCTGTCGGGACGGCTGGATGGCGTGCTGTCGGTTCTCTATTTGATGTTCAACGAGGGCTACTTGAGCCGCGGCGCGCAGGTCGCCAGATGCCCGACCAACCCGAGGTGATCGGTTTGCAGGCGCTGATGAAGTTGAACCTCGCGCGCTCGGCGGCGCGCTTCGATTCGGCGGGGGAGATGGTGCTGCTGCCCGACCAGGATCGCAGCCTTTGGGACCACTCCGCGATCGCGGATGGGGTTGCGTTGCTCGAATGGGCGGGGGCGATGCGGGCAAGCGGGCCGTACCAGATCCAGGCCGCGATCGCGGCTTTGCATTCGGAGGCTCCATCGTGGGCGGATACGGATTGGCACCAGATCGTCGTGCTGTATGACGCTCTGGTGAGGATGGCGGACAGCCCAGTTGTTCGCCTCAACCGCGCCGTCGCGCTCAGCCATTTCGCAGGTCCGGAGATTGCCCTCGGTGAGGTCAACGACCTCGCCATCGCGCTGAGCGGCTATCACCTCTTCCACGCCACTCGCGCAGACTTGCTGGACCAGCTTGGCGAGCCGGTGCTCGCTCGCGAAGCACGCCGCCGGGCTCTGGACCTGTGCCAGAACCCGGCCGAGCGTTCACTGCTAGAGCGAAAGCTGAGGGACTAGTCGGGCTTCGGCCCGGAGCCACAACTCTATGAGCGAGGTTGCATGGGCCCGCGTATAGATCTGCTCGGGCGGCACGAAGTGGTGGATGCCCGGATAGCGCTGTAAGCGGATGTCTCCGAACACCCGCGCCAGGACTCCGGCTTTAACGGCCTCTATCTCGTTTGTGAGATCGCCGTAGCCCAGGTAGACCGGGAAGCCGACGGCACGAAGCGATGCGCGATCGAACTCGAACGCAAGGAAGGCTCGCATCATGGCGGAGATGCCGGCCGGTCGGTTCTGCATCTCGGGGGGAAATGGCCCGGACATGGGGGGCAACCGAACGCCAGGCTTGACCTGCTCGCGCACGAAGGCCGACATGAACTCAGGCCCCGTCAGGCCATCGAGCTTCGCCTTCAACGTGGCCATGATTGACTGTTCCTCTGCGGTCAATTGCCCTGGCACCATCGCGGGTTCGAAAAGACCCAGGCTCAAGAGCCGGGCAGGCCGTGTGCCGGCGTAGGCGAGCGAAATGAAACCGCCGCCCGAGTAGCCGACCAGGTGGAATCGATCCAGGCCAAGCGAGTCCGCGAATCGATCAACCGCATCCAGCTCGAGAACAACTGAGTAATCCGCGGGTGGCGTGTCATCGCGGTATACCTCGAGATCTTTAAGGTGCAGCTGAGCCTCTCCGCCCACCGTGGCGATGAGTGGTGCGTAGCGCTGGACAGCCGGAGCAACGCCGCCGGGCAAACAGACGACTTGCGATTTCATGCGACCAAAACCTCTTTCTCGAGCGCGACCTTGATCGCCGCGAGCGTGGCCTGGTTCTCGCGCGGCGCCTGTCGCTTGCGGACCAGGTGAAGCATCAACGAGCCAGGTAGGCTAGCGCCGTTCCAGCACGTGCGCTGAAGCACGTGCGTTCCCGTGCGGGTGGGAGTCAGTACGTACTCCCACTCGGTGCGCATCAGCTTTGGCATCCATGCCTTCCACGCGATGCGCCGCGGCTCGTCAAGCGCGGTGATTTGCGAGAAGCTGGTGAACTTCGCGGGCACCGTTTCGAGCGCCTTGAATTGAGTGCCCACCACGACCGGTCCACTCGTGATCTTCTTCACCGCCGCCAAGCCGCGCGAAAAATCGCTGTGCCGCTCGAAGTCAGCCAACCGACGGTAAACGACGTCTAACGAGGCATTGATTTCAACCGCGAGCTCATTCCGCCACATGATTCCGACCTCCTGGGTTGATGAGGTGAGTGTTTGGCGCCGGGCGAGTGGCGCGCATCGCGCGTTCGCGCTATTGCAGGAGATCGTTTTCGATGGCGAACAGCGTGGCGCCCGCACGGGTGGCCACGCCGACCTTGTCGTAGATGTGGCGAACGTGGTGGTCGACGGTGCTCGGCGAGATGTTCAGCAGCTCAGCGGCCTGCTTCTTCGTTCCGCCTCGGCAAATCAGGCGTAGGACCTGAACTTCGCGATCGCTGAGACCCGCGGGCCAGGAATGAGGCACCGGCCGCACCAGGTGTCCGGCCGCCGTCAGGACGGCGTCGACCGCATTGACATCGAGCCGTCCCGCGTGCACCTCGGCAACGAGGGCACCCGCTGCCTCGTCACGGCTGTGCGCCGGGCGATGCGGACGTGGCTGCGTCATCGCTTGATACGCATCGGCTGCTGCAAGCGCCCGGGCGGCCGCCGGGATCTCGGCGCGGCTCGACCCTCGGTGGTAGCCACGGCCGTCGACCCGCTCGTGATGCATACCGGCAAGGGTGGCCAGCGGCTCGAGCCTCGCAACTCGGGCGACGATACGTTCGGAGTAATAAGGATGGAGCCGCACGCGTTCCCACTCGCCATCGGTCAGCCGGGATGGCTTGTCCCAGATGCCGTTGGGCACTGACATGCGCCCCAGGTCGTGGACCAGGCCCGCGCGACGCAGCGCAGATTCATCGGCCGGCCATGCGGCCGCGGCCAGGGCCGCGACGCCTCGCGAGTGTCCGGCAGTGGTCGGCGACTTCAGGTCGACGAAGTCGGCGAATGCCTCCAGCGTTGTATCGAGGCGCGCTTCGGGCACCCACGGGTGAGGCTCAGGCTCGCGGTCGAGCACCGCATCCCAGGGCGACGTTGTTTCAGCCGCGTCGAGCACCGAATCGAAGTAACTCAACAACGCACTGGCGATAGTGGGGTCGTACGTGACGCCGCTTCGAAGGTTAAGCGCGCTGCGCACACGTTCCTTACCTCCCAATCGCTGCAGAACCTCGGCGTCTCGCGCAATGAAGACGACTCGTGACGAAAGCGCGATGCCATCCCCGGCGGCACCGTTCGGGAAGCCACCACCGTTCCAGGTTTCGAAGGCCGAAGCGAGGCCGCTCTGCACCCCGGCCGGGAGGCCGACGCGCGCGGCCAGGTTCTCTGCGAGCTCGCACCCAGCACGCACTCCTTCGCGGCCCTGCTGGATGCCGCCAGACAGCATGCCCGCGAGCAGCCGGGCGCGGCGCAGCGGTCCGTGCCCGGCGCCAACCTTCGGCATGACCTGCGACGCGAACTCGTTCTGCGTCCCGCCCAGGACAGGAGCGATCGCGGCTCGGATCGAGATGTCATCGCCGCCCACCATGGCGGCGAACTCGTGGGCATCGGCGGTGCAGCCGAGAAACCGCAGAAGCGCCACGTAGTAGATCTCCGAGAGCTCTTCGCCGCTCAACCCCAGCCGTTCACCGAGCGCGGTCGCGATGAGGCACGTGCGGAGGGCCTGCTCGAGAGGCTGGCCCATCCCGAGGTCCGTGGCCAGCGAAAGCGCCGCCATCAGCTCGGCGAGGCGCAGCCTCTCTGTCACATCAGCGCCTCTCGCCGGTCATGCCCAGCTGCGCGCTGCGGCGCCGAATGACCTCCAGCACCTCTTCGACGCGTTCGCGGTCGGCGCCCAGGCAGCGGATCACAAGCTCCTTGGTCTCGAAGTTCGGATATGAGCCGACGGAGACGTCAGGAAATTTCTCCTCCAACTCTCTCATCAGCGGGTAGAAGCGCGCCTCGACCGCAAACGTGAAACGGAGCTCGCGGACCGTCGCTGCCGAGCCGGTGGAGAGGAACTCAGGCTCCAGCTCTTCCGTGAAAATGCTCTTCAGCTCCAGAGGGACCCCGGGCAGGACGAAGATCCGCTTGCCCTCGGCCTCGTACATCACGCCGGGCGCCATGCCGCGCTTGTTTTTGAACACGTGCGCGGGCCTGGCCGGGATGCGCGCCATTCGCAGGTTGCCCTCCGTGACATCGGGTGACTCGAGCAGCCCCGCCTCGTGCATGCGGCGCACGCGACGCTCGATGCGAGCGCGAGTCTCCTCCCAGATCACCGGCTCGCGGCCAAGCGCTTCGGCCACCGAGGCAAAGGTGCGATCGTCGGGCGTCGGACCAAGACCGCCGCTGACGAACACGTCGGTGACCTCAGCATCTGCGAGCTCCCGCCGCAGCTGCTCGACGATCTCATGAGGGCGGTCACGGATCGCGGTGATGCGCTTGGCTGGATATCCCAGAAGTCGCAGCCGCTCTGCCAGCCAGTGCGAGTTGGTGTCGAGCGTGAATCCGCCGACCAGCTCGTCACCGATGGCAACTATGGACGACAGAGCCATTCGGGGGACGATATACCAGTCGTGGAGCTCGAGCGCCTTCGTGCGGTCGTCCGTGGGGATGTCCAGGGAGTGGGTTTCCGCTATTTCCTCATGCGCGAGGCACATGCGCTTGGGCTGCGCGGCTGGGTCCGAAACCGCGATAACGGCACGGTTGAGTTCGTCGCCGAAGGTCCGCGGCCCGACCTGGAACGGCTGCTCGAGGCCGCACGTCGCGGCCCGAGCCACGCGCGCGTCAGCGAGGTCCGAGCCGACTGGTCTGGCGCGAGCGGCGGTCTCGATTCATTCGACCTGACCTTCTGATCGCGGGTATCTGTTAGACGTGAGCAAATCCTCGCGACGGCGAGCCCGCAACAAGGCGCGCAAAAACAAGGGGTCCCCGCGAACTCGCGCCGAAGGCTCTGAGTTCGTGGGGTCAAAGCAGATCGCCCAGCGCCGTGTGCGCTCCGAAGCGGTTCGCGCCAAGCCCGCCCCTGCCCCGGCCAGGACCGTCGCAGCTGCTCAGGTATTGCCAAGGCGCAACTGGGCCGCCGCCGTCGCCGCAATCGCCCGGCGAGAGCTGGGCACCCTGCTGCGAACTCCGGTCGGCTGGGCGGTCGCCGCGGTCTTCCTTTTCTTTGCCTCGGGCTTCGGCTTCATCGGCGGGGTCATCGCCGGCCAGCAGGCGAGCATGGACGGGATTTACCAGGTGATCACAGGCGTGCTGACCCTCGTGCTGGTTCCAGTCCTCACGCTGCGCCTCGCCGCGGAGTCCCAGCCGACGATTCCGGCGCGTGACTACGAGGTGATCGCAGGCAGGTGGCTTGGGGCCTTTGCCTTCTACGTCCTTCTCATCGCCGCCACGCTGGTCTACATCGTCCTGCTTGCGATCTACGTTCGCGGTCAGCAGCTCGACTACGGGCTATTCGCGGCCACGTACATCGGAATGGTCGCGACCGGTGCCGCCGCGGTGGCAATCGGTGTCTTCGGTTCGAGCGTGACGAGGAACCGGATCGTCGCGTACCTGCTCGGCGTCGGCCTGCTGGTCATAACGTGGTATGCGACGTTCGTCATCGGGTCATTCAGCGGGACGGCGCGGAACGACTTGCTGGATTACGTCAGTGCCTTCGATCGTTACCAGTCGTTCAGCCTCGGCCAGGTGACGCTGCGTGACACCGTGTACTTCGTGAGCCTGGCGCTGGGAGCATTGCTGCTAGCGACGCCGCTCCTGAAGTCCAGATGATGGGCAGACTTGGCGCGGCGATCACCGGTCTCATACTCGCGCTGCTCATCGCCGCCAACGTGGCTGCCTCGCGGACCTCGCAGGCGCTGGATCTGACACGCGACGGGCTCAACACGCTCACGGCCGAGTCCGTGAAGGCGGCGACCAGTCTTCAATCCGACGTTCAGGTGATCGGCTTGTTCCGGCCCGGCGCCGGCAACGGCCAGGCCGAGGCCGAGGCTCTGATCGCGCTGTATCGGGCTCAAAGCCCCCATGTCAAATACCGGCACGAGAACCCCGACACCGACACCTCTGACATCACGCGATACGCGATTAAGGAACCGAACACGGTAGTGCTGGACTACAAGGGCAGGACCCAGCTGCTCACATCGGGTTCTCAGGGCGAAGCCAGTTTCACTGCTGCCCTCCTGAACCTGGAGTCCAGTCGCATGCCACTTGTTTGCTGGGCCATCGGCGACGGCGAGCGCGGGCTCAAGGACGTCAACCAGGCCACCGGTTATTCGAGCGTCGCCGACACTCTCGCCAAGAACAGTTTTTCGACCCGAGACCTGATCCTTTCGCAGGCGACCTCGATCCCTGGCGATTGCGACGTGCTGGCGATCGTCGATCCCACCTCCGCGCTGCCTGAGCAGACCGTGAAAGCAGTTCGCGACTACCTGGCGACTGGCGGCAAGGTCCTGATCGCGGCGGAGCCCTGGGCTAAGGACCCCCAGAGCACGCAATCGCTGAACGCGGCGCTCTCGTCATACGGGCTTGGCTTCTCCGGTGCCCTGGTCATCGAGACCGATCCCTCGCGTCGCGCCAGCCAGGACGCGACCAGCCTTGCCGTCAGCACTTACGGGCGCTCGCCGATCACGAGCGACCTCCTGGGCCGGGTGTCGTTCTTTCCACTCGCGACCGGGATTTCGGGCACGCCCGATCCCGCGGCGACTGCGACTCCCATCGCGACGACGTCCGGCACCTCGTACGCCATCGGCCAGCCGCGCTCTGTGCAGGACCTCGCCCGGAGGGCGGGGGACACCTCCGGACCCTTCAGTGTCATGGAGGCGCTGGAGAAACCCGCCGGCGCCAAGAAGACCCGCATCGTGATCGTGGGCACAGCCGGCTTTGCCGAAAACCGAACCCTGCCTCCCAACAACACCGACGCCAACCTCGAGCTCGTCCTGGCCTCGTTCCAGTGGCTGGCTGAGCAAGACTCGCTGGTCTCCATGGCGCCCAAGGCCCCGCGTGCGCTCCCGCTTGCCCTAACGCAGCAGGACCAGAGCACCCTCATCTTCATAACGGGCGTCCTCATGCCGGGTCTGATGGTGTTCGGCGGGGTGATGGTCTGGTGGCGCCGGCGCGTGTTTAGTTGATGGTTCGTATAACCTTTCGCTCCGCGCCGCATTTTTGAGCGTCGGGTTCGAAGAGAGGGAAGGTGGACCAAAACTTAGTCCTGTTCGGGGTGGCCAGCGGCCTGGCCGCGGTATTGTTCGCGGTCGTCCTGATCGTCTTGGTGCTCAGGCTGCCCGCGGGCAACGCGCGAATGCAGGAGATCGCGGCCGCCATCCAGGAGGGCGCTTCCGCCTACCTGAATCGGCAGTACATGGTGATCGCCATCATCGGCGTGGTCATCGCCATTGTCATCGGCGTCGCGATCGACCGGACCACCGCGTTGCTCTACGTCGTCGGCGCGGTGCTTTCGGCGGCAGCGGGATACGTGGGCATGAACATCGCCGTGCGCGCGAACGTGCGCACCGCTGAGGCCGCGCGCGGAGGTCTCAACAAAGCGCTTCAGGTCGCCTTCCGCGGCGGCGCTGTGACCGGCTTCATGGTCGTGGGCCTCGGGCTCCTCGGAGTGTCCGGCGCCTACTACATCTTCAAGAACCCCGACGCCCTGGTCGGGCTTGCGTTCGGCGCGAGCCTCGTGTCGGTTTTCGCCCGGCTGGGCGGTGGCATCTACACGAAGGCGGCGGACGTCGGCGCGGACCTCGTCGGCAAGCTGGAAGCCGGCATCCCTGAGGACGACCCGCGCAACCCCGCCGTCATCGCGGACAACGTCGGCGACAACGTCGGCGACTGCGCCGGTATGGCCGCCGACCTCTTCGAAACCTACGCCGTGACGATGATCGCGGCCATGCTGCTGGGCTCCCTTCTTTTCAAGGGCCAGGTCGCCTGGGTCATCTACCCGTTGCTGCTCGGCGCGGTGAGCATTGTGGGCTCTATCGGCGGGTCATTCTTCGTGCGCATTTTCAACCCACGCTGGATCATGGGCGCCCTGTACGCGGGGTTGCTGGTCGCGGTGGCGATCGCCCTGGTCGGCTTCTACTTCGTCACCCAGTACATGATCGACAACAGCTTCCTGAAGGCCGGGGGCGGAGTCACTGACCCGCACAACCTTTTCTATGCCGGCCTCGTCGGGGTGGTGATCACGATTCTCATCGTCGCCATCACTGAGTACTTCACCGAGACTGCTTACTGGCCTGTTCACCTCATCGCGAAGGCATCCGTCACCGGCCACGCGACCAACATCATCGCCGGTCAGTCGATCGGGATGATGGCGACGGCGTTGCCCGTGACCGTGATCGGGATCGGCATCCTGATCAGCTACAACCTGGCGGGCCTGTACGGCATCGCAACCGCCGCCGTGGCCATGCTGTCGATGACGGGAATCATCGTTGCGATCGATTCTTACGGTCCGATCACCGACAACGCGGGCGGCATCGCGCAGATGGCGAATCTGCCTGAATCGGTGCGTGGGGTGACAGACCCACTCGACGCCGTCGGCAACACAACCAAGGCCGTGACCAAGGGCTACGCGATCGGCTCCGCAGGGCTGGCGGCGCTGGTCCTGTTCTCCTCGTACACCCAGGAGCTGACGCGTGCGGGCCATCAGATCGCCTTCGACCTCAGGGATCCGCACATCATCGTCGGCCTGTTCTTCGGGGGCATCCTGCCGTTCCTGTTCGGCTCGCTGGCGATGCTGGCCGTGGGGCGCGCCGGGGGACTGGTCGTCGAAGAGGTCCGCCGCCAGTTCCGCGAGATCAAGGGGATTTTGGAGGGTACCGCGAAGCCTGAGTATGGGACCGCGGTGCGGATCGTCACCGCGGCCGC
>WNFA01000155.1_pt1 | contig 54847 bp, 46 predicted proteins | sample 5400481 | NCBI WGS metagenome assembly WNFA01 (sample SAMN13153340, study PRJNA577476) | soil metagenome | isolation source: 120 cm saprolite under Douglas fir tree site 2 hole 1 replicate 2 | place: USA:California | collected 2015-04-18 | reverse complement strand
CGAGGTGAAGGTGACGGAGGCGCTCATGAAAGGGAAACCGGTAATCGCCTATAGAGCCGGCGGCATTCCTCTCCAGATTCAGGAGGGTATGAACGGATACCTGGTAGAGGTAGGCGATACGGAGCAAGTCGCCCGGCATTTGTATGATCTGCTGACGAACGACGACCTCTATCATAACATGAGTATGGCCGCCCCATACCTTGTCTCCAAGGATTACCTCACCGTCCCGAACGCCCTCTGCTGGCTGTTCCTGGCTGTCTACCTCCTTGAACATGAGAAGATTGAAGGACATTATCAATCGGTGAAAGAACTGGCTCATGGCTATTTTACACAAAATGGTGATAGTGACCATGCGTAGGTGAGCAATTTTTTACTATTTCTCTTTCTCAGCCAACACTTTTACTTTCGGCAAGACTCGATCCCAGACTTCTGCGCTCAGGCGGTGATATTTCTCCCCTTCAGCCATAACCGAAAAATCACCTTGTAAGAGCCGGAACGTTGTCTTACCAGCATGTTCTGTAAGCTCGTAGGTTATGCCGTCCTCTTCCGTGACGGGTGGCTTTTCCCCACGAACGTCAAAGACGGTAAAACGCAGGAATGTATGCGGCTCAACTGCGGTCACATTCCCTTCGACGATCACGTTGCCGTCCTGACCCTTCCAGAGTACTGGACTGCCAAGTTTCCAATCGGACTCGATATGGAACTCGGCGCCACCTGCAAACTCAGGCGCCCACTCACTGGTCTGCTCAGGATTGGTCAGCACATCCCAGACTGTTGAAGCCGGAGCATTGATTTCAATTGTTTTTTCCACAAAAAGCTTTGGCATATATCTATTATAGCAAACGATGTGGTTGCATCAGGAGTGGCCCGCACGACCGCTCCCCTTCATGGGGAGAGCCATCTCGTCTTCGCATTCGTGAGCATTGCCGCCCCAAGCTATTTGGCCACACGCGTGGGAATAGAACGCCCTGTAAACAGGTTCTATCTTGTGAAACCTTGCAAGTTCATAGAACGTCAAAAAAGGTAACGACCTATTGAAAAAATGAACAGGTTTATGCGACGCGGCACAGCAGTCGTCTATTTCTTACCCTGGAGAAAAACATGGAACTTGGAGTCGCGCTTCCTACCTCGGCCCGGTACGCCTCAGTTGAGAGTATCCTTCGTATCGCTGAGGAGGCCGAAGGCCTGGGCTATAACTCGCTCTGGACCTATGAACGCTTATTGTATCCTATCGCAGGCATCACACAGCCTGATGGGTCAACATGGCAGCTTCCTGAGTCTTACAAGTCAACCTATGAGCCAATTGAAACGCTCAGTTATGTCGCGGCGCGCACACAACGCGTCAAGCTGGGCACAAGCATCGTCAATGCCCCATTCCAGTCGCCGGTACTGCTTGCCCGACGCTTCGCCACCCTCGACCGTTTGAGCAATGGGCGGGTAATCGCCGGTCTGGGCCAGGGATGGATGCCACAAGAGTTCGCCACCTCCAATGTCTCGATGAAAGACCGAGGGAAGCGCGTTGAAGAGTATATTGCAGCCCTGCGTGCCATCTGGGGACCAGATCCCGTTAGCTTCGAGGGAAACTTCTATCACATCCCCGCTTCACTGATCAATCCCAAGCCTGTGCAGAAGGGCGGCATCCCGATCCTCATGGGCTTCAATACCCTTGCAGCCGTCAAGCGCGCCGCTCGTCTGGCCGACATCTTGAATCCCATCGCCTTCACATTTGAAGCCCTGGAAAGTGCCGTCACAACCTTCCATTCGGCTGCGCAGGAAGCCGGTCGTGACCCCTCCACCCTCAAAGTCTTCGTCCGCGCCAACGTGCCGATTACTGCCACTCCACTTCCGGAAGGCAAACGCCCTTTCCTCGGTGGCTCACCCGAACAGATCGCGCAGGACCTTACCCGCATCCAGAATCTCAAGGTGGACGAAGTCTTCTTTTCCGATCAGGCCTCACCCACCGTGGACGAAGCTGTCCAGCGCCTGGAAGAAATACAAACCGCCGTGCGCCGATAACGGGTACGACCCCACTAACCGGTGAAATTGGGGGGGAGGCTTGAAAAAAGCGACGGTCCACGGCATGCTGTGCTTATGCAAAACAGTACAACAGAGCCGATGGACGCGTCGCAACAATTTTGCCCGAACGCGGCGTGTTCTGCAAGAGGCAAACTCGGAGCGGGCAACATGCGGATGCATAGTCGCACCCCAGATCGCTATCGCTGTCGGGTGTGCAAGAGCACATTTAATGCACGACGGGGAACCATGCTGGAAGGACTGCGCACGCCAACGGAGCTGGTCGTGATTGTGGTGAGCTTGCTGTCCTACGGATGTCCCATCCAAGCCATTGTGCACGCGTATGGGTTGGATGAACGCACGGTAGCTTCCTGGCAAAGGCGGGCAGGGAAGCAGTGCCAACGCGTGCATCAGGCCATCGTTGAACAAGGGCAGGTGAATACTCACCAGGTGCAGGCCGACGAGATTCGGGCAAAAGGGCGCAAGATGATCGCCTGGATGGGCATGGCCATTGATGCTTCAACGCGTTTGTGGATGGCAGGAGTGGTGAGCACGCGCCGCGATCGAGCGTTGGCAGATGGCTTGCTCCAACAGGTCCGCGCCTGTTGCCAATCCGTGCATGCCCTGTTGGTGTGCACGGATGGATGGAACGCCTACCCGAAGAGCATCATGCGGGCGTTTCGCGAAAAAGTGAAAAAGACAGCAGGGAGGGGAAGAGCCTGTTGAGAGGTATGGCCGGACCTGTGTATCGCCACCGTGATCAAACGCACCAAGAAGAAACGGGTGGTGGAGGTGACACGCAAGGTGACGTTGGGAACGCTTGAGCAAGCACAGCACCTGCTCAACATGACAGGAGGATGCCATGAGTTCAATACCTCCTTGATTGAGCGGTTCAATGCGACGATGCGTGAACGTCTCGCCTCGCTCACCCGCACATGTCGGCATGCAGCTCAGCGCCTTGATGTGTTGGAAACAGGGATGTATTTGATTGGATGCACGTACAACTTTTGCTTCCCGCATCACGAATTGAGCAATGCAAAGCATTTTGGCTACGCGTGTACACCCGCAATGGCTGATCATATCTGGACGGTCCAGGAGGTAGTAACCTACAAAATCGCTCCTGCACCTTGGGTTGAGCCTCAGCCTGCGAGACGGCCTCGGAAGAAAGCCGTCTCAGATCCGACGGTACCGAAACGACCGCGCGGGCGCCCTCGCACACATCCGTTGCCTGATCCGACGGTGCCCAAACGACCACGCGGGCGCCCTCGTAAGGTCGCTTGAGCATGTTCACCGGTTAGTGGGGTCGTACCCGATAACGTCTACTCATCGGAAGATATAATTACCACTTACTCATAGATATTTTTATTGAAGAGCTTATTTAGGCTGCATTCTTATCCCACCATCCAACCGTAGCTAACTACCTCACGGTTGAACTAGTAGTATTGAAAGAGATGGCCCAGGAACTAGCCGAGCTTTTTGGCTTGACGCTTCCTTTCTCGTTGAAGAAGTAGACCCGTTATTTTGGGAAAACATGTCCTTGACGCATACAAGTAACTACAGCAAGTAATATAGTTTACACCGTTTGTGCTGTTCTCCTGGTTGGTACAGGAGGGCAGCACTTCTTATTCCAGAACACTGTTGTTGTATAGTATTGAGTTTAGAACACAGGGTAGTGTCACGATGCTGTGACAATTAGAACTACTGTTTTTGTTTGTGTGGTGGAGATACAATTTGTTTCTTGCAGGGAGATGGGAGACCTTCTATACTCAGGCAACTATGACAGAGGCAACACTTTTAGAACAAATGAGAAAAGTAGCACGTGAAGAGGTGGAAGCAGTAGAGAAGCGGCTAAATACGAAGCTAGATAAAGTACAAGAATCGGTTGATATTGTACAAAATGTTATGGTTGAGCATTAGAAGAAACTTGAAGACCGTGTAACCCAACTTGAAACAGAGAGCGAGTTTCCCAAAAGTCACTAACCCCCAGGAGCAGGACGTACCAGGAGAAAGGCCCCCAGTAAATATATGGTATACTGCCTGAAAACGTGAGAGTGAGGAGGCAGCCCCGATGAAGGTTATTTATAAAATCACTTACCCCAACGGCAAAATCTACATAGGGTTAGACCTTACCAACACCCTTACCTACTTTGGAAGTGCTAACAGTAAGCTTATTGAACAAGACTTTACCAGAGAGCATCGCCGAGACTTTACCATACGGAAGGAAATACTTGAAGAGTTTCCCGACACCACAGACAATAGTGAACTGTACCGCCGTGAAATTGCCCTAATTATTGAACACGAAGCAAACGACCCGTCAAAGGGATACAACCGTAACCCCAAATTTAGAAAGTAACAGTTTTCGCCTCAGAAAACTGTATTATGTCGCCTACGGTAAATTGTGCGAAATAAGATGGTTGAGAGGACATATATGGCTTTTTGTACCTGCTTTGACAAGACTCATGACTAAATGAGATGGATTTCTTTAATATGCAAGAAGTTTGCATGTACAGGTCACTTGTTCTATGATATACTGCAAATTAGAATGGCTCTAGCTGGTAAAGGGAGAATATAAAGACAATTCAAAAAAGGAAATCTATTTTCAACCCCCGCCCCTTTTCTGATTTAGAGCTATCAAAGGTGCATCCGAGACTTTCAATCAAGAAAATCATTTCATTGTGAGGTAGGCAATTATGTCCGAGGTTTACACCGGTAACACGTTACTCACGATGGTTAAAAGTGGATTACGTGATATAGGTTATCAGGACAGCTTGCTTAAGCAAGAATATAGTTTTGTTGATGTGTTCACGGATGATTATAAAATACGCACAGTTAAACTTGCCGCTTTTGCTCAAGAACCCCCATCGTATCGTAATGCCTGTTTTGGTGTTGTTATTTCGCCCCATGATGAACCAGAAGCAGTAATGGAATATATGGCCCTTGGCGCGCCTCAAATTTTTACTCTTCACCCTGAAACTCAAAAAGTTTGTCGTTGGTCATTTCGCTCCAAAGAGAAACCTATCTTGATGGAATGTATTGAACCTAATCAGCTTGAGGCTACTATAGTAGCTCATAAAGAGGTGTGGAATCCTGAAAAAGTGCTAAGAGCTAAATCTATAGGCTTCGGGAAAGAGGCAATCCAACTTGACTTTTTTGATGTAGGCTTAATACCTACTCTTGAGAGTTTTGTCTATGCGAAGCTCGATAAACTTCTGAGAGATACTATTGCATCAAGCGAATTAGCTTACAAGGAGTATGTCGACGAAAAGCTCGACGACAAAGCATATAAAGCATTATTTCGACTCATTTTTAGATTGATTGCAGCTAAACTTTTAGGTGATAGAGGACACTCAGGAAATTGGCTTAGTAGTAATACGCAAGAAGTCATAAAGGAAGTTGAAGATTTTTATTCCATTTCCTCTGGAGAGGTATTGAGCAATGTAAATGTGCAAGACGTAGCGTGGAGAAAAATTAGACCTGCTTTCTCTTTTCAAAATCTTTCAGTTGAAGCACTAGCGTATGTCTACGAAAATACTTTTGTTAGCAGAGAGACCCGCAAGAGTTACGGCACACATGCTACTGATCATACCATTGCCGAGTATATAGTTCAAAACCTGCCTATAAAAGTGAATGACCGTGTTTTTGAACCATTTGCAGGGCATGCACCTTTTCTCATTGCTGCTCTTCAAAGACTACGGTCTTTGCTTGATTTGGATATTTCTATAGAGCAGAGGCATAATTATTTCGTACAAATGCTAGCAGGTATGGAAGTTGATGCTTTTGCTTGTGAAGTTGCGCGTTACTCATTAATTCTAGCCGATTATCCCAATCCCAATGGGTGGCATATTGAAAATGAAAATTTTTTTGCATCTTCTAAGCTCCAGAGTTATTTAGAACGTTCGCAAGTTGTTCTTTGTAATCCTCCTTACGAAGATTTTGCATTCGATGACATAGAAAAGGGATACGCTACTTTTTCGCCAAATAGGGCTGTAGAAGCTTTAGACCGCATACTAAGCTCTAAGCCAAAAATGCTTGGTTTTGTACTTCCTCGTTCATTTATAGATGGTAAAATGTATCTTCGTGCGAGAAAACAGATTGCAGAGTTATATGATAATGTTTCCTTGATTGCGTTACCTGATAATGCTTTTCATTATTCGGAAGCGGAAACAGTGCTGCTCATTGCACATGGACAGCGTACTGCTCGCCCCATATGGAGTTCGGCATTAGTTAAAAAGACGGATTTTGAAGGATTTATCTATACAGGTGTACCAACATGGCAAGTGAAAGCACCAGACAGTTTTATTGAGCATGAACTACGCTCGCCTAAACCTAATTTCTGGTATACTCCTATGCAGCTTATTTGGGGGGCCCTAGCACATTTCCCTCGATTTGGAGAAATTGCAGACATTCATATAGGAATTCAACATAATGTTCCTTTCAAAGAAAATAAAAATGATCTTGTCTCAGAAGAGCCGCAACATGGATTTGCTCTAGGTTTAGCTCGTGTAACCGATGATTTTGAGCCATATACTACCAAATCTTTCAGTTATATTAACGTTGACCCAGAAAAAATACATAGGCCCAATGTTCTTTTGCTACCCTGGGAGCAACCAAAGGTTATAACAAATGCAGTCCGTTTAAGCAGAGGCCCGTGGACAATTGCAGCTACCATTGATGACAAAGGATTAATATGTATGCAAAATTTTCATGGTATTTGGTCTCTTGGCAAATATCCATTGGAAGTTATCGCTGCTTTATTGAATGGACCAATTGCCAATGCCTTTCTCAGTACCCATAATACGACGAAGCATAATAAGTTAGGAACAACTAAGCAAATACCTATTCCTAACCTCAGACCCTCACAAGTTCGTTTAATTGTCTCTTTAGTTCAACAATATATGTCTTACCGAGATCAGTGGCGAGCAGCCCCAAATCATTCTCAGCGTTTTGAGAGACTTTGTAAAGGGATTATGGGGCAGATCGATGCAGAAATACTTGCTGCTTATGACCTTGCACCGCATCTCGAGCAGCAGCTTCTTGAGTATTTTGGCGATGCCCCAAAGCCAGGGCCGGTTGCAGTATCGCAGGTAAAACCATCTCCTGTAAAAAGACTTTATACGTCACTTATCAAAATTGAAAACGTTGGAGAGGACAATAATGCTAAGTTTATAGAGGCAGTGATAATAAATTGGGACCCTCATCAGATTGTCCGTCTGCCAGTTTCTCTTGTCCCTGACCATATAAAGGGAAAACTAGACCGAGATGTCTGGTTATTAGCTCAAGTAAATGTTGGGGCAGGGAGAGCAGAAGATCTTTTCTTTGAAAATATTGAATTAGCCCCAGAACCGAGGGTTAATGATAGACTTGCCTGAACTTCTCATTTTAGATATTGGACATGGAAATTGTGCAATTCTTCAAGATGCTGACACTGTTACTGTCATTGACTGCCCTCCATCTGCAACAGTAGTTGAGGTACTTGAGAGGCAGGGTATTGAAGCTGTAGACAATATTCTTATTTCCCATTCTGATGTAGATCATGCAGGTGGATTGCCCAGTTTATTAAAAAAAGTCTTTGTACGAAATGTGTATGTGAATCCCGATGCAGATAAAAAGGGAGCAAAGGGTAATCTTTGGAAAGGGGTACGTATTGCTTTAGGTTTAGCGGAAGAAAGAGGCACTATTGTTCATCCTTCATTAACAACTGCCGATTCCAAAAAAATTAACTCCGGCCAGGTAATAATAGAGATTTTATCGCCATCTTCCATAATAGCATTAGGTGGAGTTACAGGTGACGATTTAGATGGACGAACACAAAGTTCTAATTCTATGTCTGTCGTAATAGGGTTGGTTCATGATTCCTATAGAGTGGCACTTTTACCAGGAGATATGGATGAAAATGGCTTAGACAATCTTTTAAAGAAACAACAGAATATCGAAGCACAGATCTTAGTCTTTCCCCATCACGGGGGCACTCCTGGTAAAAATGTTGATTGCCGAGTCTTTGCTACCAAGTTATGTAGGTGCGTGCAACCCAACTTAGTAGTGTTTTCTTACGGTAGAAACCGTTATCGGAATCCGAGAAAAGACATAATGCAGGGAGTAGTATTAGCGGCACCAAATGCTCATGTAATGTGTACGCAATTATCAAAAAAATGTGGTGTTGCATCTCCCTTTTCGGATTTTAGCCACCTTACTAATTTACCAGCAGCAGGGTTTATACGTGATAATTGTTGTGGAGGTACTATTGTGGTAGAAATCAACGGAAAACAAACAAGGTATATGCCATCACTAAATGAGCACAGAGCATTTGTGACTGATAAAATGAAAGTTCCTACACCTCTGTGCTTATATAAGTTAGCCGAGCAATATAATAACAAACAAGATAGTACGACTGATGCCCAAACGCAAACTAGCCTCGAATACCCAACCCACTTGGGAAATTAAATATTGTGCGATCCATCTCCATTAATGTAGGTAAATTTACTCCAGGCAGCAGTACCAGCCATGTTAATGTGCAGATATATAAGCGTTTTAATGAACAGGGTAAATTGATGGATTGATGGAAAGGGTATTCAATGAAGCGGCACAGAATACTGTTTTGGGTGGTATTACTCTTCCTCTCATTAAGCATAGTGGCACTGATCTTTACTGGCTATTGGTTTGACTGGGATTGGACTGGCTTCAATGCGTCTTTAGGCCCTCAAGGACAACAATACCAGCCAGGAAAAACCCTTTGGGACTGGCTTAATCTTCTGGGAGTGCTTGCCATTCCCGCCGTCGTAGGATTTGGGGTTGCCTGGTTCACCCATGCACAGCAACAACGTGATCAGCAGCTTGCAGAACAGCGCACTCAGGACGAGCGAGAGGCTGCAGATAAACGTGCTCAGATCGAGCGTGAGATTGCAACTGATACCCGGCAGGAAACGACCCTACAAGAATATCTCAATCGAATGTCTGAGTTACTTCTTGAGAAAAATTTACGTGCATCAAAACCCGGCGATGAGGTACGAATTGTCGCACGGGCACACACCTTGACGGTACTGCATAGTTTAGATAGTCGTCGAAAAGGTAGCCTACTCCAATTTTTATCTGAAGCCGGTCTCATTAATGGAGATACAGATAAGGTTATTATTTACTTGGAAAAAGCAGATCTGAACAAGGCCGACTTGACCGGAATATTTTTGCACGGGGTAAACCTCTCAAGAGCCAATATTAATGACGCAAATTTGCACCGAGCGATACTCACAAACGCGCTACTAGAATTAACTGATATGAAAAGTACTGACCTGAGCAGTGCTGATTTGATTAGAGCAAATTTAAGTCATGCTGATATGAGCAGCGCAAACCTGAGTAACGCCATCTTGATAGGTGCGAACCTTACTGGTGCGATCTTGGAGGGAGCCGATTTACAAGGAGCCGATCTTCATAGCGCAAACCTCCAAGGAGCGAGCGTTACGCCAGAACAATTGAAAACAGCGAAGTCACTTGAAAATGCTACACTGCCTGATGGGTCGAAGATCGCTGATTTGACTATTGGCAAAAACTATTTTTATGGGAGATAATCTTTTTCATGGTAGACCGTCTTTTCTATGATACCGCATTTGTTCCCAGGAGCGAGTTAGGCTAGACACTGCTTAGCTATTGTGATTTAGCAGCAATAATGCAACTTGTGGAGGGCGAAGCGGAAAAGGCGCGAGTAAGTGAAGTCGTAAATGACCTTGCAAAACGAACGATGAGAGGAAGCCTTAACGCTCATTGGTGGCTTCCTCTTGATACTGTTAGCTATGTAAGCTTGAACGAAGCCCCACAAACCAATGCAGAAATGCTCAACGTCAGCGGGGCTGCATTCTTATCCCGCCGTCGAGACGAATGACCTCGCCATTCAGCATCGCGTTCTCGATGATATGTTTTGCCAGGGCTGCGTATTCCGCTGGCCGTCCCAGGCGCTGGGGGAATGGCACCTGCTGGCCGAGCGAGATGCGAGCGGGTTCTGGCAAACCTGCCAGTAGAGGTGTGTCAAAGAGACCTGGCGCGATGGTCATTACCCGAATGCCGTAGCGAGCCAGTTCTCGCGCGATGGGCAGCGTCATACCAACGATGCCGCCTTTCGAGGCGGAGTACGCTGCCTGCCCGATCTGACCGTCGAAAGCCGCGACCGATGCTGTATTGATGATCACGCCGCGCTCGCCATCTTCACCGGGTGTATTCTCAGCCATCTCGGCTGCGGCCAGGCGAATCGCGTTAAAGGTGCCAATCAAATTAACTTCAATCACTTTGCGAAAGGACCCCAGGCTGTGAGGCGCGCCCTTTCCCAGCACTCTTTCGGCTATGGCTATACCGGCGCAGTTAATCAGCACGTGCAGGCCTCCGAAATTTTCCACTGCTGTGCGCACGGCGGCTTTTAGCGATTCTTCCTCCACCACGTTGGTTTTAACAAATAATGTCGAGGCGCCTGTCTGACTGTGTTCTGTCGCCAGTGCTATTCCTGCATCACTGTTCAAGTCGGCAATGACCACCCTGGCTCCGGCATGAGTTAACAGTCGTACACATGCTTCTCCCAGGCCTGATGCTCCGCCTGTTACCAGCACGCCTTTATCATTGAGTTCCACAGTTGTTTCCTTTCTTTCTATAGCGTTTGCAGATGGTATACTTATGGACATTAACAAATTAATGCGGACATCATCACATCCACCGAGGGCCGATAAATCGGCGCTGGGCGCGATAAATCGGCCCCTACTGCTGATCGAATGAATGTGTCAATGTGCATCATCGGGACCTACCGATGGCCGGAGTATTTCGTCAATGTGCATAAGTGGGACGGCGGGCAACCATAAAGACCTTGTAAAGATACCCCGTATCTTTCTTGCCCCGCATCCACCCAACCGCCCTCGCCCCTACAGAGTAACGACGATATGTATCAGTTATTGTACAACAACAAGAGCTTTATAATGAAGACAGGCGGCAAACCCCACTGGCAAGATCGCCATCGATACGTCTGCGCTGGGCGCATGGCCTGGTATGGCGAGGCCGGCGATGAGCATTACTGGTATGAATACTGGAAAGCGCGTCTCACTCCCGGATATTATGCTGACGCTGAAGCTGCTGATCTCACCGGTGACGAGTTGGGGAAAGTACTACTGAAGGCAATGCGCCCCGGTGGACTTCACCTCGAGGCTGGCTGTGGAGCGGGATATTGGGTAGCAGCACTCAGGCGTTACGGGCTGATGATCGAGGGGATCGAATATGCGCAGAATCTTGTGAACCTGGTGGCATCGGTAAACCCTGGCCTGCCGATGCGCCAGGGGAATGCCTTACGTATTGAGAGGCCTGACAACTATTATGATTCCTACCTGTCAATCGGAGTGGTCGAACATCGTATCGAAGGTCCTGAACCTTTTCTCGCTGAAGCCTACCGCGTGCTCAAACCTGGAGGGAAGATTCTCATCGCCGTGCCATACCTGGGTCCGATGCGCGCGGTTAAGAGCCAGCTTGGCCTGTATGACCGCGAACCGCCATTCCTCCCCTTTTTTCAGTATGGTTTTAGCAGGGAAGAGTTTACAGCTCTCATGCAGAAAGCCGGATTTTCAATAGAGGAAGTCCAAGCTCTCTATGTGCATCGCCTGCTGCTGGAAGAGATGGCATTCTATCGATGGGCGTTGAATAAGTCCTGGGGCCGCTTCGCCAGAAAGTGGGCAGAGGTGATGTTAAGGCATAGGGATGGGCATATGCTGCTGGTAGCCGGAGAAAAACCTGTCACTGTTTCAGGGCCAGGCCTTTCAGACCTGGAAGAATAAGCGGATATAGCAGCAAATGCCCGTAATGCCTCAGACGTTGTCCTAGACATTTGGAGCTACTGCCTGTCACCCTGAGCCCATTCGCTTCGCTCAGGGTAAACTCCGCGAAGGGGTCTGGCTCGATAGGCAGACAGATCCTTCGCTGCGCTCAGGATGACAGAGCTGGACCTTTCTGTTGGTGAGGAACTGTCAAGTTCATTTGAACCTTGCCTAAGGTTGAATAGAGTGAGCAGCTATGATATTCTAATCAATGGGAGATGGTATACCAACAATAATTAACAAACCTTGCGGGTGTATGAAATAGTTGTAGGCGTGCGAACATAAGGAAGGGTGGTGTAGAGGGCCGATAATGCGGTTTAATAAATTAATCGGGATATCGGAATAGCCGGCAAAGGCCGATAATGCGGTTTAACAAATTAAGCGGGATACCGGAACAGCCAGCAAAGGCCGATAAATCGGCGGTGGGCACGATAAATCGGCACCTACTGGTATCCGGGGTATTTGCTTAAAACCCATAATCGGCGGTGGGCACGGAGTAGTGATACGCGCTCCGCTTCGCTTCGCTGAGGCCCCTACGTTGCCAGCTCCCGTTTGGTTGATTGCCTACACAGCAGTCATATGCCCAAACCTTGTGCTTACCGGCGTTTCCCGCCAGCCAGATGAGGAGAAATTGGTCGGATGTCAACTGCTACCTGGGGAGAGCCAGAACCACATACTATAGATGGAAAACATCCTTTACCGCTACTCAAAAGGCTCTTACCAGAGATGATAAGGCAATTTGGGGCCAGTGGCGGCTGCATCGCGCTCTATGATGAGAATACCAGCCAGATGGTCATATGCCTGCATATGCGATTACGCAGCATCACTCCCGCTCTTACCGGCAGTAAGAAAGCAGTTGAGGAGTTGAATTCCTATCGCGAGCGGATCACCATCGATTTAGCCGATCCGTCCTCTTCAGCCCTGGGGAAGATGCGGCGCCTGTCGCAGCCATTGGAAACAGACCCGGTTATCTCGCTAGAAAAGAGCGCTCTTTTTCCGATAGGCGCGGCGTTTCCTTTTGGTCAAGACTTGATTGGTTACACATGGCGCAAAAACGAGCCGCTCATCCTTCGCCACGATGATTATATCGAATCCTTCCAACCAGTTGAGCAGGCAGCTTTTCCACTGGATATGGCCCCTTCCTGGTACCTCAGCGTACCTATTCTAGGGCCTGAGTTCAGCTATGAGACATACGAGAGGAAACTACATGCCAAGGTGTTTGGCATAGTCGTACTCTACCAGCTAGGCACAGGGGTAGGGTTTCAACAGAAGCAACGTATCGAGGCGCTGCAATTTACTGAGCGCATAGCCCTTTACATAGAGAACGACAGGTTGCGACACCTGCACCTGCGCACGAGCGACTATATGAAAAGGCTACAGCATATCAGCGCCGCATTCCCCACAGCCGTAAAGCTGTCAAACCTGGTCCAGGATGTGTACCAGTTTGTGACCAATGTAGTTGATGTCTCCTCAATGCTGCTTACACTCTATGATCGTGATACAGAGAAGATCTACGACGTGTTTGCAATCGATCATGGGAAGCGCAATGATCTGTTGCTAGAACAACCTGTGGTAGCTCTGCGTGAAGATCGCCGGGTGTGGTGGCAGGTCACCCAGGAAGAAAAACGCACGCTGCTGCTAAGGCTTGGGGAGCAGGAACACGGGAATTACGGCAGGTACGAAGAGTTGTTGAAAGGCACATGGGGTGATCAAGGCAAAGCAGAGGCATTCCTGTTACTGCCAATGAAAATGTTTACACGAGTTGTAGGCTCGCTTTGCCTCACCAGTTCGCGCTCCGATGCGTATACACCCGAGGAGACGGTGGTGCTGGAGACCATGGTGCAAATTATTACGGTCAGCATCGAGAATGCCAAGCTCTACGACCGTTCGCGTCAAGGCCTGCTCAAGGCCAAGCAGCGCCAGGAATCCCTGGCTGCGATGTACAGTGCACTGCAGGCGATCAGTACCGTATTAAATGTCGGGGAATTGCTGCGTAAATTTGTCGAGACGGTAGCAAACCTGGTACAGGCTGAGATGTGTACTTTTTTCCAGTTGCAGCCGAAGGAAGCAGAACTGGTTGCACAGGCTATCTACGATACGACGGGCAAGTGGAAGGCTGCGCACATAGGCGAGAGTAAAGATAAGAAGCATGACGATCTGATAGAGATGATCCGCCTTCCATTCAAAGGCTCAATCCTGGAACGACTGGTTGAAGCAGAAACATTCTTCTATCTTGATGCGCACATGGTCGAGGAACTCGCCCATGTGAGCGGGGAAGGGGGAGCAATTTTCCTGCGCGAGACACATATTGAAAAAATGCTGATGATTCCGGTACGCTACCAGATGGAGTTGGTCGGCATCCTGGCGTTACATACGCCGCATTTGAATCGTACATTTCGCCCTGAAGAGTTAGGGGCGCTGCTGGCAATCTCCGGGCAGGCCGCCAGCGCTATCCGCAATGCTCAGCTTTTTGAGGAGATACAAGAAGCATACGCCGAGTTACAGCACATGGATAAACTCAAAGACGAGTTTATCGTGACGGCGTCACATGAGCTGCGTACGCCGCTCAGCGCCATTAGCGGCTACTCGTCGTTGTTGAAGCGACAAAGCGGGCGCATTAGCCCACAACAAATTCTCCGCTATGCGACAAAAATTAGCAGTGCAACGCAGCAATTGAGCGACCTGGTAGCGAATATGACCGAGGCGGCAAAAATGGGGGCGGTCGATAAAAAGCTGGAGCTGCAGACCGGGCCAGTGCAGTTACTTGCAGCTACGGAAGCGGCGACAAACATGCTAAGCATCAATATCGAGCAGCAGATCACTGTGCAGATAGCCGCAGATATCTGGGTAAACTGCGATGCGCTCCACCTCCGGCAGGTTATGAGCAACCTGCTAGATAACGCGGCTAAATATTCTCCGCCTCATGGCCGCATTATTGTTACGGGCAGCGCCACGACGCTATCGCAATTACCGGAGGACCGGGTCGATTACGCAAAGCTGGCGAGTGACGATGATCCCCTGGTGGCCCTGGTACGGGTATGCGATGAAGGCGAGGGTATTGCTGCTGAAGATCAACAGAAAATTTTTGAAAAGTTTGTACGCGCTCCTCATTCATTAATGACCCCCATACGCGGGTCTGGCCTGGGCCTGTATATCTGCCGCCGCTACATCGAGGCGATGGGTGGTAGACTCTGGCTTGAACAGAGCATTCCGGGCGAGGGGTCCGTCTTTAGTTTCTACCTCCCGCGCATCGACGCACCCCTAGAAATGAGCAAGGACAATGAAGCAGAATAAGACGACGCGCAAGATCTTAGTTGCTGATGATGACCCGGTCATCCGCGATATGATGGCAGATATCCTGGATTTCGAGGGATATGCTATATCCGTAGCACGTAACGGTTACGAGGCATTGCAGTTGCTGCGTGGCGAAGAAGACTTTCTCATTTTTCTGGATATCATGATGCCTGGAATGAGCGGCAAGGAGGTGTGTGCGGTACTCGCGGCGGAACCGGAGCTGCGCAAGCGCCATATTATTGTATTGATGTCCGCGATGGATAACCTGGCGGAAGCCTCGTCACTCAAAGTGGATGCGATCCTCCAGAAGCCGTTCCTGGTGGAAGATTTGCTTAGTCTATTGGAACCGTATATGCGTTAAAGGAAGATGCCATATGAGGCCGCAACCAGATTCATCCAGGACTTTCAAACGTCGCATCATTCTCGCTGTCCTCGCGGTCGCTGTCGTACTACTTGCCCTGGTGGGGGTAGTAGAGGTCAACCGTAGCGCGACGAGCAAGCAGGCAAAGATCTCTTCTCCCTCAGCGACCGCACCCTCTCAAAACAAGCCGGCGAGCAGGACTCCGACCGCGCAGGTTTCACCGCTGCTCTTTGGCACTAACCTGGGTTTGTTTACCGGGAACGACCAGGTGATTACTTCCACCACCACACGCGACTTAATGCAACAAATCCATATCCGTATCGTGCGGATACCTCTGCGCCCAGACCTCCCCAACGCGATCGAAGTACAGGCAGAGCAGGCCGTCAAAAGTACCGGTGCCATCCCACTCGTCACGTTGAACGGCCTGCGCAATGCCCATGTTCTCGCTGATGATACGCGCATGATTCGCGACAGCAATGCCGTCTTCGGGAACAACCTGGTCTACTATGAATTCGGCAACGAAGACGACTGGAATGGTGTGACCATCACGCGATACACCCAGGGCTGGAATACGCTTATTCCACAATTCAAGCGCCTGGCGCTCAATGGGAAGTTTATTGGCCCGGTCAGCTACCAGTACAACCGTGACAACCTGACCACCTTCCTGCAAGGAGCTAATCCCCGCCCTGATGCGATTAGCTGGCACGAGTACACTTGCAGCTACAAAGATCCGGCGGCTCTCTGCCTCTCGCAGATTGACGGGTGGACGACGGATATCACCGGTGCGCGCGCTGTGATGCAATCCACGCTTGGGACAACACTGCCTATTATGATCACGGAATGGAATTATGCTGCCGATCAATCTACCCAGGGGAACGGCTTGCCAATCACTGATGGGAAGTATAACAATGCGAGTTTTATACAGGCGTGGACCGCAAAAGCGCTGAGCACACTTGCAGCGAACCAGGTGTTTGCTTCTATGCAGTATTCGGTGACCAACACCGCTCTGCCTTTGATTACCTCTGACAATACGCTGACGCTACAGGGGATGATGTTCCAATCCTTATACCAAACGATGGTTCATGCCTAATCGCCCTGTTCTTCCATAAAAGAAGTGTTCTCATAAGCTTTTGCCACGGAAAAATGGATGTTCAGGCTTGTTAGTTCTACGGTATCATTTAGCCTGAGAGTGTAAAGCGTCCAGAAACCGTTTTTCTCGCGCCGAAACAGCTCAATGATGGGTACATCTGAACTGATGAGTAGATATTCTTGAATGGTTTGGCTTGAGCGATATTCTAGAGACTTTCTTCCCCGGTCTTGGGCCTCGGTTGATGGTGAAAGGACTTCTACCACTAAAGATGGGTGGCGAATAGCATCTGCTGCTCCTCTATCTCGTGAATCGCAGCTGACGGTTACATCAGGACAAAGGCGGTAGTTTTCTGAGAGTTCTACATAGAGATCGGAGTTATAGACGATGCATCGTCGGCCCTCCAGTAAGTTACCGAGTATTCTTACCATATTGCCGCCAATGATGGAGTGGTTGGGGCTTCCGCCTGTCATCATATAAATGTCACCGTCGAGGTATTCATAGCGGTGTTCAGGATCTTTTTCTAAGATGGCAAAGTACTCCTCAAGACTTACTTTTTCGTCGTGTGCGTTGTGTTGTACTGCCATAATATGCCTCTTTCCTGGCTGCGTGTTTTGTTAAGAAGTTCATTCTATTATACCATAGCTTGACTACGTTAGAAGATAAAGAGGCGGCTTCTTTTCTTTGCCAAAAACAAAAAGTGCCAAGGGACGGAATCGAACCGACGACACCAGCATTTTCAGTGCTGCGCTCTACCAACTGAGCTACCTTGGCATGAATTTGTACGCGCCACACTATAGCATTCTCCTTATGATCCGTCAATAGTTTGATTGTAGCTTTGTAGCTAGTTCCAGCAAGAATCGGGGGATTGGCGGCCAGGGCGGGGCAAGCCCCGCCCCTACGATTTCCCTCCCCCCGACTCCTGATTTGTGCTAGAACCTTGTAGCCTTTTTCTCCTATGTCTCAAGCTGATGGATGCGCTAATATCCTCACCCGTATCGATTTATCTTGTTGCGAGCAATGCGACCTGTGTTGACCTGCAAAAATACAGAGGAGAGGTTTACTTGCGCATGCAAACACACCAACGAATCTGGCGCTATTTTCGACAGCATAGGGTCCTTGTAGTAGGGCATATAAGTGTGATAGGGGTGCTGGGATTGCTTTTACTGGGGAGTGGGTGGGGTGCGAACATATTTGCGGCATTTGCGCAATCCCCGTGCTCCCGTGGTGATCAAGTCTATAGTGTCACAAGCGGTGACACGTTAGGGGGCATTGCAGCTCGTTACCATACGAGCTGGCAGAAGCTCGCCTCCTATAATCACATCCAGAACCCTAATCTGATCTACGTGGATCAGAAGGTCTGTATTCCTGGAAAACCGGTGGTAAACAGCGGCCCGCCGCCCATCAAAGGCCGGGGGAATTTTTTCCCTTACGGCCAATGCACCTGGTGGGCAAGTCAACGTTACTTCGCGCTACATGGGATTTACGTGCCATGGACTACACAGTCCAACGCGTGGGAGTGGACAGCACGTGCGCATGATTTCCACTGGCACGTTTCGAGCAAACCCTCGCCAGGAGCCATTATTAATCTACAGCCCTGGGTAGAAGGGGCTTCTGGCCTGGGACACGTGGCGGTGGTGGAGAAGGTCCTCGGCAATGGAGATGTGATCGCGAGCACCATGAACTGGGGTGCGTACTACTGGGAGGTGACAGACGTGGAGTTTTGGCCCGGCCCAGGAGTAACGTTCATCTCCTATTAGACGCGGCGAGATTTTCCAACAGGTGGGTTCACAGGTCACAAGTGCCAGGACAGGCACCTTTTCATGGGTGCCTGTTTTTCATTTTACGAGCCGGAGGGCAAAGCGCCGATTGTGTGGTTCTGCCGGTTTGTATCTGAGTCAACCAGGGGATGTGAGATAAACCAGTTCTGGCTATCAAATGGAGCTTCGCCGGGTTTGGGTCGAATGCGTTTATAGCTACCATCAGGTAACAATTCACGGGCATTCACTGTATCCGCGAGCGCAGGCGTTAGCAGTCGATCGCGGATAGCTATACGCAACATGGGATCGTCTATTGGAAAGAGCGTCTCGACACGGCCATCGAGGTTGCGCTGCATCATATCGGCGCTACCAAGCAGTATCTCTTCATCGCCACCATTCCTGAAATAGTAAACGCGGCTATGCTCAAGAAAACGTCCGACGATGCTTCTGACTTGAATGGTCTCACTCACGCCAGGCAGGCCTGGACGCAAGCAACACATGCCGCGTACGATCAAATCGATGCGTACACTAGCCTGCGAAGCGCGATAGAGCGCGTAAATTATTGCCGGGTCGACCAGCGCGTTCATCTTAAAGATCAGGTGACCATTGCCATTTTCACGATGCAGCGCAATTTCGCGATCAATACGCTCCAGCATGCCCTGCCGTAAGCCTAGAGGAGCAACCAGCAGTTTACTATAGGTGCTTTGACGTGAAAAACCTGTCAGTAAGTTAAACAGCTCTGTTGCGTCCGCTCCAATCTCAGGGCGACAGGTCAACAGGCCCAGGTCTTCATAGATACGAGCAGTAGTAGAATTATAGTTTCCGGTACCCAGGTGTACATAACGTTGTAGCCCATCCGCTTCCTTACGAACCACCAGCGCGATCTTTGCATGCGTCTTCAAGCCTACCAGGCCCTTCAACTCCACCAGGCCATACACGACATGCACGCCGGCACGCTCCAATGCCCTTGCCCACTCGATATTATTCTCCTCATCGAAACGCGCTTTCAGTTCGACCAGCACTGCTACCTGCTTGCCATTTTCTACAGCCTCCAGCAGGGTATTGACGACCGTGGAGTTCGTCCCCACGCGGTACAGCGTCTGTTTAATCGCCAGCACATCTGGATCATGGGCAGCAGCGCGAATAAACTCTACTACCGAGTCGAAGGTATCGTAAGGATGGTGCACCAATAAATCACGCTGCCGTATAGCCGCAAATAGATCATTTCCTTTGTAGAACTCGCGAGGGGTGCGCGGCGTAAACGGGGGATCTTTTAAATCGGGACGATCCACTTCGCGTAATTCCATTACATCGCCCATACCAAGAGGTCCATCGATAACCGTCAGATCATCTGGAGTGATCTCCAGTTTGTCAAACAGCAGGCTGCGAATGCGCGGCGGCATCGAGGGATTGACTGCAAGATCAACCACCGAACCAAAACGCCGTTCACGCAGGCCTTGTTCGATACTCTCAAGTAAATCGGAGGAATCGTCTTCGCGCAGTTCGATATCGGCATCACGCAGTACACGAAAGGGGTAGGATTCCCATACGTCAAAGCCTGGAAAGAGCATGCTCAGGTGAGCCGCGATGACCTGCTCGATCCACACAAAGGCTAAGGCTCCCGGCGTTTTTTCTGCAAGCGGCACAGGTACGAGACGCGGCAAGACAGGAGGAATCTTGACACGAGCAAAGCGATCATAAGCAGTATCGGTAATCACAACCGCCAGGTTCAGGCTGCGGTTAGAGATATGTGGAAAACGATGGCCTGCATCAACCGCCAGGGGGGTCAAGACGGGAAAGATCTCACGCTCAAAGTAGGAGCGCAGCGCCTTGTGTTGACGCTCATCCAATTGCTCATAATCGAGGATGTAGATATGCTGCTGTGCGAGCAGCGGTACAAGCTCATCACGCCATAGCTGGCGCAGTTGTTGCACCTGTGGGGCCAGCTCCTGGCGCACAGCCAGCAACTGCTGTTCGGGGGTGAGCCCATCGGGGCTGACGGTGGTAACATGGGCCGCTATCTGATCTTTCAGGCCAGCCAGGCGAATCATGATGAACTCGTCGAGGTTCGTGTCGAAGATGGAGACAAACTTTACACGCTCGAGCAGCGGGTGACGGCTATCTTGCGCCTCTTCGAAGACGCGCCGGTTGAACTCGATCCAGCTCAATTCGCGGTTGATATAAAGATCGGGTCGATTCAGGTCTGAAGAGATGGTTGTAGGTATCAGATTTTGTTGCATTACCCAGATGATCCTGTGGACTACGAAGTTTAATAAATCTTGCTTCATTTTATCACTCTACAGGAGCAAGGCACAAATCGGCCGCGGCTTTTATGCGCTCGTCTTCTTTGTTCTCGCTCTCGTCCCGATGTGGAAACGCGATGTGAAGGAATGAGCATGTCACAATAGCCCAAACGGAAGGTTGCCTGAGTTTGTCTTGACAGTGGCTAGTGCACTGATGTATCATCCTGAAGTGAGGATTTTTCTATTCCTAGAGAGCATTACGGGCGGTTGCTGAAATTGGTAGACAGGGCGGACTTAGGATCCGTTGGCGCAAGCCATGAGAGTTCGAGTCTCTCACCGCCCACTGTGTTACGCGCGGGTACTGCACCCTGTATGCTGTAATCACGCGGGAGTGGCTCAGTGGTAGAGCATCTCCTTGCCAAGGAGAAAGTCACGGGTTCGATCCCCGTCTCCCGCTCCAGGTTTGCCTGATCGTGGACGATCACGCATGTCGAGGAAGGTATCTTCCCTTTTTAGCCCTGCGGTGTAGAGGGCGACATGTCTTTTGCCCGGTGCTCAGGCGGTCTAATGGGAGTGCTTGCCCCCGGGCTTCGCCAGGGGTATAATCAAAATAGAGCCGGGAGCTACCTTTGCGGGTGCTCCCTGACAATAGTGATCACTATTGCGGGCACGCAACAAGTTCTATTAGGATAGATACACAGCAAAGACGCACGTGTTGGAGGAAAAGTGAAGGTCTCGGTTGAAAAGTTGCCAGGCAGTGAGGCAGTCGTTGAAGTTGATTTTTCCTGGGATGAAGTGGAAAAAGCTTCTGAGAAGGCATACCGCAAGCTGGTACAGCAAGTTGATGTACAGGGTTTTCGCCGTGGGAAGGCCCCTCGTTCATTATTAGAGCGCAAACTCGGCAAGGAGCATATTTACCAGGAAGGTCTCGACGATTTGATGACCGAGACGTATCGTAACGTACTGAAGGAACATGACATCACGCCTCTTGGACAGCCAGAAACGGATGCGCCAGTTTTCGAGATGGGCCAGCCCTACCACTTCAGCCTCAAGGTGCCTATCCTGACCCCCGTTGAGTTAGGCGATTATCGTGCTCTGCACTTTGAGCGCGAGGAGGAAAGTGTTACGTCCGAAGAGGTTGAACGGGAGCTTGAGTCGCAGCGCGAACGGCAGGCGAACTGGGAAGTGGTCGAGCGACCTGCCCAGATAGGTGACCGCGTGACGATGGATCTTAAGTTGACCGCAGATGGTGAAAGTATCTCTGATCTCAAAGAAAATCCTTTCGAACTGACAGAGGAGCGACACGGCCTTTTCACGGGTATGGATGAGCATGTTGTGGGCATGCAGGTAGGCGAAAGCAAGACATTCACGACCACCATACCCGAGGATTACAGCAACGAGAAACTCGCGGGAAAAGAAGCCCAGTATGCAGTCACTCTACACAAGGTAGAGGTTAAAGAACTGCCTGAACTTGATGATGCGTTTGCTGCCCAGGTAAGCGACGACGAAAATCAGACACTGGAAGACCTGCGCAAGGCAATCAGTGATAATCTGCTGGAAAGCAAGCAGCGGCGTATACGCGATGAACTACGAGAGAAGGTGGTCAACGCAGTCATCGACCAATCACAGATTACGGTTCATCCTTTACTGATCCAGGAAGAAAGCGAGGATATATTGCACCAGTTCTCGCACCTGCTGGAACGACAACACATGTCCCTGGATCAATACTTGCTGCTGATGAAGAAGTCACGCGCAGAATACCTGAAAGAGCTGGAACCTGATGCCGAAAAGCGCGTGAAGCGTCAACTTGTGCTGGATGAAGTGGCAAAGAAAGAAGAGATCACTGTTGCGCCTGAAGAGGTAGAGGCTCTCTTCCGCGCTTATGCTCAGATGGGGCAGAATCTCCCACGCACAGATGGGCAGATCCGGTCCCTGTCACAGGGCCTTCTTCGTGAAAAGGCCATCACACGCCTGGTGGAATTGACGGCTGGACCTGAAAGCAGCGAGGAAGAAGAGGTCAGCGTAGCTAATGCCGAGACAGCCGCGCTTGCAGGTGAAGAGGAGGCAAAGGGTACTCAGGAGGAAGCTCAGAACGAGGCAAGTGAGGTCAGGGCCACTCAGGAGCAAGAGGAGGGGGCAGAGGCAGGAAGAACTACTACGGATGAATCGAGCGTCGAAAAAGGCGTAGAGGTGCAATAAATCGGGCCGTAACAGGCGCGATCACGGCCCCTTACAGGGAAAGGTGACAGACGTGGCAAATTCGAAAAATATGCGTACTACTTACCGCTGCTCCTTTTGCGGCAAGAGTCAGGACCAGGTACAGCGGTTGATCGCTGGACCGGGAGGCGTCTACATTTGTGACGAGTGCATTGACCTCTGTCGAGAGATTATCGAAGAGGAGCAGGCAACTGTCGCGAAGCCGCGTCTGCAAACGGGCAAGATACCGGCGCCCAAGAAGATTTATGAGCAGCTCAGTCAATATGTGATTGGGCAGGAGCGAGCTAAGAAAACCCTGGCAGTGGCGGTATACAACCACTACAAGCGTATTGGTGTAGGCATGCAGATAGACGAGGTAGAACTGGGTAAGAGTAATATTCTCTTAATCGGCCCTACCGGATGCGGTAAGACGTTACTGGCCCAGACGCTTGCGAAGATACTGGATGTGCCTTTCTGCATTGCTGATGCGACCGCGCTGACGGAGGCGGGCTATGTCGGTGAGGATGTCGAAAATATCCTCCTGCGGCTGATACAGACGGCGGACTTTGATGTTGCACGTGCCGAGCGGGGCATCGTATACATCGACGAGATCGACAAAATAGCGCGCAAGTCGGATAACCCGTCGATTACCCGTGATGTCTCGGGCGAGGGAGTACAACAGGCTCTGCTGAAGATTGTCGAGGGTACAATCGCCAATGTGCCACCACAAGGCGGGCGTAAACATCCCCATCAGGACTTCATACAGATCAATACATCCAATATCCTGTTCATATGTGGAGGAGCTTTTGAAGGGCTCGAAAAGATCGTCGAGCAACGCCTGGGCAGCAACAAGACCATGGGCTTCAGGTCGAATGTTGCTCCAACAAAGCCTGAAGAGTCGGTCTTAACCAAACTTATTCCGGACGACCTGCTCAAATATGGCTTGATTCCAGAGTTCGTGGGACGTTTGCCTGTTGCTGTTGGGCTGGACAGCCTGGATAAAGATGCTCTGATCCGTATTTTGACTGAGCCAAAAAACGCAATCATCAAGCAGTATCAAAAGATTTTACAACTTGACCGGGTTGAACTGGTGTTTACCCACGACGCGCTCGATGCAGCAGCGGAGGGCGCACTGAAGCAGCGTACAGGAGCAAGGGGGTTGCGCAGCATCATCGAGGATGTACTGCTTGATGTAATGTACGAAATCCCTTCGCGTGCGGATGTGAAGAAGGTGATTATCAACGGCGATGTAATTTCGCAGCGTAATAAACCGCTGCTGATTACGCGCACCGAGCGAAATACGGCCTATTCTGAAGATGAGTCTGCTTAATGTAGACTCATCGGTTTCTTACAATATTTTTTAATCTGGGCGCGATACCTGTCCCGGTGAATGGTGCGCAGCAGGGCTCTACTGTCGCCCGTGCACTGAGACTAATCGGGTCCCTACCAAGGTGGGACATGTGAGCGAACAAGAACGCCAGGAAACAAATATGGATATCCATGAGACGTATCCTCTCGTGGCGTTAAAAAACATGGTAGTGTTTCCTCGCACTCGCATGACGCTAGCTGTTGCACGTGAAAAGTCGGTGAGTGCGGTTGAAGAGGCATTGAGGCAGCCTGAACACTTGCTCGTCGCTGCCTCCCAGCGCGACCCAGAGATTGACGATCCCCAGTCAAAGGATATCTATAGCATGGGCACGCTGGTAGAAATTACAACCATGCATCCACAACAGGATGGGAGCTTGCAGGTTCTGCTCAGCGGTATACGTCGCGTGCGGATTGAGGGGTATCTTGAGCTGGAACCCTTTCTACGGGTGAGCGTGTCCACGTCACAAGAAATCCAGGCGCGCGGCCCACAAGCTGATGCGCTGGTACGCCACGCCACAAACTTGTTCGAGCGCTACGCGCAACTGAATCGCCGATTCTCGGTCGAAGATATCAACTCGATTGTCGCGCTAAAGACCGCTGCGCGGCTTTCAGACATGCTTGCAGCGCACCTGGTCACCGACCCTCAACAGCAGCAAGAACTGCTGGAAACATTTGATGCACTGGAGCGACTTGAGAAAATCTGCGTGATTATGGGTAACGAAATCGAAATTCTGGAACTGGAATCGACGATTCGCAGCCGCGTACGCTCGCAGGTGGATCGCACGCAGAAGGAATTTTACCTCCGCGAGCAATTACGCGCCATCCAGGAAGAGCTAGGGATAGATACGTTCAACGAGGCGAGCGAACTGCGTGCCAGGGTAAACGAAAAGTCAATGCCAGCGGATATCGCAGCGAAGGTACGCAAAGAGATCGATCGCCTGGAGCGCACACCGGCTCAATCAGCGGATATCGCAGTGATACGCTCATACGTTGACTGGATACTGGCGCTGCCATGGTCAGAGCGCAGCGAAGACACCTTCAGCATTGAGTCTACACGCGGGGTACTGGACGAAGACCATTACGGGCTGGAGGGTATAAAGGAGCGTATTATTGATTTCCTGGCGGTACGACAGTTGCGCCAGAAAAGTGCTTCGCGGGATGGGTCCACACGCAGCGAAAGCCAGGGCCAGATTCTTTGTTTCATCGGCCCTCCAGGGGTAGGTAAAACATCACTGGGCCACTCGATAGCCCGTGCCCTGGGTCGCAAATTCGCGCGTATTTCACTGGGTGGCGTACATGACGAGGCAGAGATTCGCGGACATCGCCGTACCTACGTGGGAGCGCTGCCAGGGCGTATCATTCAAGGGATGAAGACTGTGGGAGTACGCAACCCAGTGTTCCTGCTCGATGAGATCGATAAGCTCTCAGCGGAATACCAGGGAGATCCTGCAGCAGCGCTCTTAGAAGTGCTCGATCCTGAGCAGAACAGCGTCTTTACGGACCATTACCTGGAAGTGCCATACGATCTTTCTGAGGTATTTTTCATCTGTACCGGAAATGTGAGATACCAGATTCCGCGCGCGTTAGCCGACCGCATGGATATTATCGACCTGCCAGGCTACATGCTCGAGGAGAAAGTGAATATTGGTTTGCGCCACCTCTTGCCTAAAGTGCTTGCAGAACATGGTATTGCCCCCGAACAGTTGAAGATTCCGCAGTCTGTAATGCAACAAATTGTTACAGGATATACGCGCGAGGCCGGTGTACGCAATCTCGAGCGCCAACTGGCAACCATCTGTCGTAAAGCCGCACGCCGTATCCTTGAGAGGCAAGATACGCGTCTACGACTTACCAGCCACAGCCTGGAGCAATATCTTGGAGTGCCTCGTTACCTTGAAAGTCCGATAGTCCAAAAAACGCAGATTGGCGTAGCTATAGGCCTGGCCGTGACGGAGTCCGGGGGCATTTTGTTGCCGGTGGAAGTGGCTACGATGCCGGGGAAGGGAGAGCTACTGATTACAGGCCAGTTGGGAGAAGTGATGCGTGAGTCTGCATATGCAGCGCTCTCCTATATCCGCTCACGCGCAGAAGAATTACAGATTGATCCTAATTTCCAGGACTCGATGGATTTGCATATCCATATGCCAGAGAATGCGCTTCCCAAGGACGGCCCATCAGCGGGCATCACGATTGCCATAGCTCTCATATCAGCTCTAACCGAGCGTCCAATACGCGCGGGCATGGCTATGACGGGCGAAATAACCCTACGAGGGCGTGTGCTGGGTGTTGGCGGGTTGAAAGAGAAGGTATTGGCAGCGCACCAGGCGAATATCTATCGCCTGCTTATTCCCCTGGAGAATAAGAAAGACCTGGCCGATATCCCGCCCAAAATCCGGCAACGCATCGACTTTAAGCTGGTAGATTCTATGGATCGGGTGATCGAGGCCGCACTGCTAGACCCCCCTTTCAACGAGGAGAGTGACGAACAGGATAAGCAGGACTCCGCGCGGATACTACCCTTGCAATTAGATGAGCGAGCACAGGCCACCCGCGAACGCAAAGTGCGCCGCCCCGTCCTGTCCGATGACCAGGAGCGCGAGGGTGGAAAAGACGAACACGAGCCTTCCGCGTTAATTATTCCTCCAGGAGACCGTTTAGCGGGTGATTCCCAGCCACATCTATAGAGCTCACCTAGCTCGACGACAAAGCCCCTATGTTATAGTTGCCTTCGAACACGAGAAGGGAGGTGTTGCACACACATGACACAAGATAACTCGCAGATGCAGAACCCATTTATCGTAGGAGAGCGTATCTACCTGCGTCCGTTAGAGCCTGCACAGGATAATCACCTGTACTCAACCTGGATGAACGATGAAGAGATTCGCCGCGATTTCTCGATTTACCCTACCAGCGACGCTCGTGGTAAAGAGCGGCTGGAGCAACTCTATAGAGATGGCAAGCATATTATCTTTGGTGTGGCCCTCAAGAGCGATAACCGGCTCATCGGGCTTGTCGGGCTTAAAGACATTAATTATATCAACCAGAGCGCTGAGTTCTATATCATCATTGGCGACCGTTCAATATGGGGCAAAGGGTACGCCACCGAAGCCACAAGGCTGATGTTCCGCTATGGCTTTATGGAACTCAACCTCAACCGGATTCAGACCCAGGACATGGAAGAGAATACCGGAGGCTGGCGCGCGGATGAGAAGGCGGGCATGAAGTTTGAGGGGAGATTACGCCAGGTGATTTTGCGCTTTGGCAAATACCACGATGTGCGCGTCTACAGTATACTGCGCAGCGAATTTTTAGAGAGTATTTGATTGCCGTATGACCATCACCATTCAAGAGATTACCGACCGCGCTCAATGGAACGGGTTTTTAACCAGCCAGCCACGAGGGCACTTGCTGCAATCATACGAGTGGGGCGAATTGAATCGGTACCTGGGCGGGCGCATGTTTCGCCTGGGTGCCCTGGAAAACGGGCGCGTGATCGGGGCGATGATGCTGACTGTTTCGCCCGTACCGGCGCCGGGGCTGCGCTTTAACTGGCTCTACTGTTCCCGTGGGCCAACTGTAGCATGTCCAGATTCTCCTGCTCTTGCGGCGCTGATCGAAAGTGTTCAGGGGATTGCACGTGCAGAACATGCCGTTGTGCTAAGATTGGAGCCAAGTATCGCCGATGATGACCCACACATGGACGAATGGATCGCCGCGTACCACGAGCTTGGATTTCAGACGAATCCTGATGCTGTGCACGGCCGGCGAAGCTGGGTGCTTGATATTCGACCGGATGCCGAACAATTGCTTGCCAATTTTAAAATGACGTGGCGGCAGAATGTGCGCATTGCCGAGCGCAAGGGTGTTGTCATTCGCGAGGCTGCAAACGAAGCCGACTTTGATGCGTATTATGAATTGCTCAAGATCACAAGCGAGCGTGATGCATTCTTCATCCATAACAGAGACTATCACCGGGAGATCTTGCGCCAATTTGCCGATCAGGGCGACGCGGTGCTCTACCTTGCCGAGCACGAGGGGGAGGCGATCGGCGCCAAGATGCTGATTCGCTTCGGTGAGTGGTGCTGGGATATGTTTGGCGCCTCTTCCAACAACAAGCGCAACCTGAAACCCAATTACCTGTTACAGTATCGCTGCATTCAATGGGCAAAGGCGCGGGGCTGTTCCTATTTCGATTTTCGCACCATTCCCGAAATTCTGGAACCGGGTGAAGAAATGTGGGGGGTCTATGAATATAAGCAAGGTTTTGGAGGCTTCTCACGCCTGAACATGCCAACCCAAGATTATGTTTACCGCCCACTTATCTACAGCGCCTGGCGTAAATTGGTGGAAATCCGCCGCGCTCGCAGGCATGAAGAGCGCAGGAAGGTGGAATTGGAACGGGCCGCCAAGGGCAAAAGTAAGAAAGAATGATAGGATGAAAGCGTATATCATCACGGACTGCCAGCAATGGGACGATTTTGTGGCGGCTTCAGTCTGCTGCAATATCACCCAATCATATGAGTGGGGCGAACTTGCGCCCCACCTGGGAGCAGAGGCGCTACGGGTAGGCGTTGTAGACGAGCAAGGACAGCTCTGCGCAGCCATGCTGCTGCTGATTACTCGTGCCCCGGTCCTGCGGCGAACTTATTTTTATGCCGCTCGCGGCCCGATCATCGATGATCCCAACTCGCCGGCGATGACTGCTTTGCTCGATTTTGTGAAGGCAGAAGCACGCAAGCGCGGCGCATTCATGCTCAAAGTTGAGCCCAGTGTGCCGGATGGGGATGAGCGATGGCTGGCGGCGTTGAAAAAGCAAGGGTTTTTCCCCAATCCATACGCGGTTCATGTCCGCAACGAGTGGGTACTCGACCTGCGCCCTGATGAAAAAGCGTTACTGGCGGGCATGAAAGAAAAATGGCGCTACAATATACGCCTGGCCGGGCGCAAGGGAGTCACCGTGAGAAGAGGCGATGGACAGGTTGACCTGGACACCTTCTACCGCCTGTACGAGGTAACGAGTGAGCGCGACCAATTTTTCATCAACAATAAAAAACATTACGAGGATGTGATGCGCCTCTATAGTGAAGGAGATCGCGCTGCGCTTTTCCTGGCGGAATACGAGGGCAAGGCCATCGCAGGTATGATTGTCCTGCGCCTCGGTCATTGGAGCTGGTATATGTTCGGCGCATCCTCGAACGAGCAGCGCAACCTGATGCCTAACCACCTGTTACAGTGGACTGCGATGCAGTGGGCCAGGTCGCATGGCTGCTGGTATTATAACTTCCGGGGCATTCCAGAGGTGTTGGAAGAGGGAGAGGAGCTGTGGGGGGTATATGTGTTCAAAAGAGGGTTTGGGGGCTACGCGCTGCGCTTCCTGGAGACACATGACCTGGTATACCAGCCGGTGGTGTATAAGTTGTATATGAGGCTGCTGGAGGTGAAGAGGAGGAGGGATGAGAAAGCGCGCAAGATGATTCAACTGCAAAGGCAGCGAGAAGAAGCAAAATAAATGCGGATTAATTTGGCAGAGCGCCTAATCAGGCGCTCTGCGCTCGCAGCTCTTGCAGCATAGCCAGGCGCTCCTTCGCGATATTCCCGTTGGGATTCGCCCTGGCAAGATTCTTATAGACACGGCTGGCCTGCTCATACTCGCCCACCGATTGATAGGTCTGACCAAGCATATCGTAGGCCTCGTAGTTGGTACGATCGAGAGCGATTAGCTGCTGGAGGGCTGCGACCGATTCTTTGATCTGGTTTGTCTCGAAGTAGTGGCGAGCGATGATCGATTGGTACTGGGTGGCCTCTCCTTCACGACCAATGCGCCAGCAATAGCTCACTACTTCACGCAAGAGGTCCATATCCCCGGGTTTAAGCTCAACAGCACGGCGCAGATTCATGAACGCATCATCCGGGTTATCTATCTCGGCATAGATATCGCCAATGCGCCGTAGTGTCTCCCCGGCCTCTTCGAGTTGATTACGCCTGAGGTGAATATCGGCGAGCAGGCGCAATTCAGCAATCCCTTCTTCCAGGAGACCACGCTTCACATAGATATCACCTAACTCTGCGTGGGCGCGAGGGTCCTGTGGAGCAAGGCGCACCATCTCTTTAAGGACACTCAGAGCATTATCTGCCTGTCGCCTATCACGGTAGAACCGTACCAGGTCGGTATATTCTTGTAAAGCACTCTCGATATCGCCCTGGCGTGCCGAAATTTCTGCCAGCACCGAGGTAACCTCGTCCCGCTGCGGCGTACTTTGTTTCACCTGGCGCAAGATCGCCTGCATCTGCTCCTGTTTGCCGACACGCCCGTAGGCTTTAGCCAACAAGAGCGAAATTTCAACTTCCGGCGCCTGGTGCTCTTCACCTTCTTCGCGGGGACGTGCAGCCCAAACGGCGGGATCGATAGCCCCTTTTGAGCCGCTGCGTGCACTTTGCAAGGCCTGTTCAAGTTGTTGAATTGCTGCTTCGGGTTTGCCCTGGGCTAACAAGCAGTAGGCAGAACTGACGCGCGCCATCACTTCATAGGAAGTGTCGCGCATGGCGAACTGGTAGGCATCGAGGGCCTGGTCAAAATTGCCGGACTGCTGGTGTATCAGACCAAGAGCGAAGCGTACATCGAAATTATTCGCATAGGTCTCCGCCGCCTGGATATACTCACGCACAACCATTTCGTAATACTTCTGCCCTTCGCCTCGCAATTGCCAGCGTATACGAGTCAGCACCTCGAGGGTTGTAGGGCGAGCAGTGCCGACCCCTGTAATCATCGCAATATGCCAGCGCACGAGCGCTGCGAGATTGCGCGGGTCCACCTGCAGCACGCGCTGGTACTCCGCTACCGCCTGCTGGGAACGTCCCAATTTCTGTAAAGCCAGCGCATAGTTCAAGCGGGTGGTCACACTTGTTGGGCTTTCCTGCAACGCCTGCTCAAGCTCTGTTAGTGCGCGGTCCATGTAGCCCAGGCGCAGATATGACTCTGCCGCCAGGCTCCGTTCGCGCAGCAAATCTTCTTTATTGCCATGTGTAGCGAGCAGATTAATCAGCCGCACTCGATAGGTGAGGTTGTTGGGTTCAAGCTGCAGGATACGCCGATAGGTTGCAATGGCGTCATCTATGCGACCGTTGGCCATATAGGTATCGATCAGGATGGCGTATTTTGTGATGGCCTGATCGATTTTACCCTGGCGGATATAGATCTCGCACAAGACCTGGTGAATATCAACGTACTGCGGGGCCAGGTCAATGACACGCAAACATTCCTCGGTAGCAGGCGTCATCAGGCCATGATCGATATAGCGCTGAATATCCTGCATGGACTGCACAACCTGCAAGCGGATATTTTCCGGTAGACTGGCGGTACTAGCCAGTACGGATTCGCCTACCTGGGTTAAGCCCGTATTACCAGCTATCTGGCTCAACAAGTCTTCGGCATTAACAGTAGTTTCCTTTGAGGCTGAGGCCTGTAATGCCTTCATACCTTGAGGTGGTGTGGTCGACGCGAGCGGATCTGCCGGTGACGCTGAAGCTGGCGGTTCCACCTTTTGAGCTGCCCGTGCAGCCGCAGCAGGAGGTTGTACTGGTACACCTGGCTGTTGATCAGGCGGCGCGGCCTGAGCTGCGTTGATGGGTTTCACGTCATCTGTTAGCCAGGATGTTGAAGTCGTCAGATGGGGTGAAACTGGCTGCTCAATCCCGCTCTGGCCGGGTGCCGCACCTCGCGCAGGCGGCGGCGCAGGTTGAGCAGCAGCTGATGCAGCTTGTTTATTGACAATCTGGGTCTTGTCTGCTTCATTGAGGATACCGGTCAACCAATCCGGTAGTTCGCCGAGAGAGCCGGATGTTGTTGACGGCACCGGCGGTTGCGCTGCTCCGGCTGCTGGGTTTCCAGCAGGTGGAGGGACCATCGCTGGCGCGCCATGCATATTCATTGCTGCTGTCGCGGAATCAGGTATATTTGGCGATGACTGCTGTTCAGGCGGCAAAGTACGGGTGGCATTCCCCGGCTGCGGCGCGGGCGGCGGTGTAGAGGCGGGACGAGGAGGCAGCGGCGTATTCTGCGCCTGTTTGAACATAAACTCAACCTGGGCAACTTTGTCGTTCCATCCTCTGCTGCGCAGGAAACCCAGCAGAGCGTTATAGACGGTGAGGGCCTGTTCCTGCTCACCCAGCAGGCGATGCGCTTCAGCCGATTCCTGGCAGAGCTGTACTAATTGATCGGATTCCTCGACAGTCAGGGCATCAAGATTCACGCGATCAACTGCTTCGTCGAAATGCACGGTTGCGGTGTGCAGGTCGCCTTTGGCGCGATAACACTGTCCCAGCGCGTAATAGCACGACAGCGCATAATCAGGGTCGTTCAACAACGCCTGGAACTGGTGAATGGCCTCGTCCCAGCGCCGCTGCTCCTGATAGAGCCAACCCAAAAAGTAACGGGCATCGGGTCGATCAAAACCGCTTTCGAGAATCTGTTCACAGAGGTCAATCGCATCGTTGAAACGCCCCTGGGTTTGAAAAGTTTGAGCCTGTCTCAACGCCCCAGTGACCTGAGTGGCCGTTATCCGTACACGAGGGGGTTGTCCCATCCCTCCGCCGGCCATGCCGTTCCCAGCAAGAGCCGGTCTTGGATTTGCCGCCCCGTTAAAATTGCTCGTGCTACCCATATTACCCATGATGCCAGAATTACCTCCGCTTGTGTTGCTTAAAGAAACCGAGTCATTCTCCCCGCCAGCTAAAGGGCCAGAAGGCAGATTATCTGTAGTTGCTGCCATATCCGTTGGCGGTGAATACGCAGCGCCTGCTCCCTGAGCGAGTGGCCCTGAGGGCCGCATTTGTCCTCTCACCTGTGAGAGAAAGCGCTGTGCCTGTGTATTGGAGGCATCGACACGCAGCACCTCCTCGCACTGCACTGATGCCGCTACACTGTCATTGTGTAGTAGATAGCCCTGGGCTGCAGCCAGGCGCTCCTGAACCATCAACGCAAAATCTTTTTTTCCCTGATAGTAAATCGCGAGATGCTCATGCGGCTCAGGATTCGTGGGAGACAACTGAATGGCCTTCTGCCATGCAGCTTCTGCTCGAGCCCCCTGGCCAGCTTGTGAATATAATTCCGCCAGGTGCATATAGGCTTTATATGCATCGTCTCGCCTCTGTAAGATGACATAGAGCTCAGCCGTTTTACTTAAGGCGATGACGTTGCTAGAATCACGCTTGAGTATATGTTCATACTCAGCCAGCGCCTGCTTCCACTGCTTCGTCTGCATGAAGCAAAAACCCAGCCCACCACGCGCAGCCGCATCATCTGGGAACTCTGCTAATGCTCGCTGGTACTCCTTTGCCGCCTCTGTCCACTGGCTATCCCAGCGAGACCTGTCGGCTGCATTCATTGCAGCGCTGAAAACTTGTCTGTTCCCAGGCATGAAAGGTTCTCTTCCTCAGTCTAGCACATTGTTGAGACTTTGCTTATAACACCTATTACAGTGCACTCTAGTTAAAACTAGGTTACTACAATTTTGCTATTCTTGAGATACGAGGCCCTCATTTTGGTACTAAAGTACCTTCTGAGTCCTACCCTCTGTAGTTGATGTACTGCAATGCCACCGGATAATCCTTTTGCTTGAGCAGCGCAATCACCGACTGCAACTCGTCGCGGCTCTTGGCCATTACACGGATAGCATCGCCCTGGACCTGCGGGCGTACCTTGGGATAGGCGTCTCGAATATGCTTACTGATCTCTTTTGCCAGCTCTTGCGAGAGGCCCTGCTGCAGCTGGATGACCTGGCGGACCCTGCTACTAGCAGCATTCTCCTCCTTGCCAGGTTTGAAGATCTTTAACGACAAACCGCGACGCACTGCCTTGGTTTCAAGGATATCGCGCACGTTCCTGAGCGTCATCGAACTATCGGTGACAATGGTTATATTGTCCTTGCTATGAATTATCTCGGTTTTTGTGTCCTTCAAGTCATAGCGGGTCGATACTTCCCGCCGTGTCTGATCGACTGCATTGACGAGTTCTTGCTCGTCAAACTGAGATACTATATCAAATGAACAGTCGCCTGCCATGAAAATCCTCTCTTTTGGATGTAGATGGTACAGAAGGGCTAGTGATGGGGATAGCTCTTCCACATACCCTCAAAAAAAACTGCACTGCCTTGACATAGATGGCATTGTAGCGCATTTCGAGTGTATTTGCCAGTCGCATCCCACAAGTGGTAGGGGGTTTGTGAATGATCCTGATGCCCGCAAGGGGTTGCAAGTTGTGAATGATCCTGATACCCGCAAGGGGTATCACTACATCTCGGACCAACCCGAGCGTGAAATGTAGTGGCATCCCTTGCGGGTGCAGGCCTATTTAAGGAAACGTGATGTGATATCATAAGAGCGAATCTAAGTGCGTTGGAGTTCCATACTTATGTCCGCCATCATATTCGACAGCAAACCACTCGTTGCACGTATGACTGCTGAACTGCAAAGCGAGGCGGCGCAGTTTCGCAAGCAGCGTCATCGTCCCGCACGCCTGGCACAAATCGTGGCGGGGCACGACGGAGCAGCAGAGGTCTACAGCAGGCAACTGGTACGCGCCTGCCGCACGATTGGCCTGGGCTGCGCGACACTGGCTTATCCCTTCGAGATCGAAGAGGAAGAATTGCGAAACGATGTTGCGGCGCTCAGCGAGGACACCAATACAGATGGTGTCTTGCTACTCTTACCACTGCCATCACACATCAGGCAGCAGGTGGTAACCGAGGTTTTGCGTCCTGAGAAGGATGTTGATGGACTTGGCCCGTACAATGCTGGAAACCTGCTGCTCGGCTTCCCCAGCTTCATTCCCTCTACCGCCGATGTCATTCTCACCGTGTTACAAGAAGCTGGTATACCGATTGCTGGTCGCAATGCGGTAGTTGTCGGGCGCAGTAATATCGGAGGTAAGCCGGTAGCGCTGGTGCTGATGCGCCAGGATGCGACGGTGACGATCTGTCACTCCTATACCCGCGACCTTGCGAGCATTACCAGGAGCGCAGATATTCTCGTGGTGAGTATCGGGCAACCGGCCAGCATTACCGCCGATATGGTAATGCCTGGCGCAGTTGTGCTGGATGCAGGAATTAATCCTATCGACGGAAAAGTGGTCGGAGACGTGGAATTCGACAGTGTAAAAGAGGTTGCCTCGTTTCTTACGCCGGTGCCGGGTGGTCTCGGTCCCCTGACCCATTTAATGCTGATTCGCCATACATTGATCGGACCGCAGTGAGGGCTCAGCGAAATCTGCCATATGCGGGCTGGCGAGTAACGATGTCACCGCTGATACGTACCACGATGCCTTCTTTATCGAGGGCACGTCGTAATTCCTGCAGACCAGCATCGCTACCGACTGCAATGACACAAGGGGCAAGCCTGCGCAAGCCGAAGGCTTTCAGCTTAGGAGAGGCACAGATTTCATTTGCCAGGGTCTCGCTTGGCACCTCGAGCAGGAGCACCTGCGAAACGTTCACTTCCTTATACAATCTCGTCCAGTCGCGCAGCGTATAGGCTACATTTTGCGGCACTTCCTTCTGGCTGCGCTGTTCGAGGACCTGGTAAATTTGCTCTATATTCTTGCCAGCTTCTAAGGCTCGCAACAGAGAATTGCGTGTTAATGTCAGGCGGCTGACTAATCCAGCTTGATCGAGCTGCGTAAAAGGCAACAGGCTATACAAGGTGGGTAGATCGGGTTGCAAAAGCAACAGCTCAAAATTAGGTTGCACTATCAGCGTGCGGTTATCTGCAGGCGTGCCTGCAGGTGGCGAAGGTTTCGCTCCGGTTGACAGCACAGCAGTTGCCAGGTCGGTAAGCATGAAAGCATCCGGATTGATGGGTTTATTCTTTTCCGGCAGACTGGACTGTTGATACCCCAGCGCCACGATTCCCAGTTCATGAAGGGTAGACGAAAGCATCCCGATAATGATTTCCCCGTCACATTTATACCAGTTCGTAAGCATTGTCCTGGCGCTGCGATACCCCGACAATCCCATATCGGCCTGTCTCGGTCGGAACATATAGGGGTCCTGAGCTTTCATCGTGTGCAACGAGGAATCTATTGTGTACCAGCGTCCAGGGGTACAATTGCTTAAGTGTGCGAGAACAGCTTTGCGTCCCGCCATGATATCCAAATAATAGCCGCTGCTCCCGTCGAAGTTCGCCCCGGCTACGTCAGCCCAGTGGAGACTCTTGAGCCAGAACTCGAGCAGGTCGTGGGTCTGGCCAACGACACCCATTTGTGACCACTGTTCAAGCAGCGGCCCCTGTTCATAGCGAGGTTTAACGCCATCAGCCGACGACCGGGAGAGCTTGACAAGCCCTAGCTCTTTTGCTATATGAAAAAGCATATCGATAGTTAAATCTTCATTATAATAAACCTGGACGCGTGGTTTCTCTTGCAGCATTGGTTGAAGCCTGTTAGCGATACGCTTGGGCACTTTCCCTGCCTGTGTTGGCTCGATGTTCTGCTGGTACATGGTTCCGATGATGGTTGCCAGGTCATACAGCATAGACGTGTCGCCCTGGTGGATTGATTCTGGTGCTGAATCGAGAGCTGCCAGGCCAACCGGCACATCCTCTTGAAAGGGCTCTGATTGAGCAACGGCTTTTTTCAGATGTTTGAGCACTTCACGAGGCACGAACAATTTACGCTCCTGGCCCGCGAAGGTATCGTAGGCCATGCTGTACTGCTCAAGTGTGTGAATGGCAGCAGCCAGAGTAGGATTGTCAAAGCCGGTAAACTCACGCGCCGCCCGCATAGTGACAACTCCCCCTTCATCAGATAACCACTTGCAGAGCTTGCGTGTTTTGGCATCGAAGTGTTCCCAGGCATACAAGGGTACCTCTGGCTGTACCAGTTGCCCGGCTAAGCGTACACTGGGAAGGGTGCGCGAATAGTAATCATTCAGCATGAAGCCATAGAGGCGGCTAATCTCGTAAATCTTGTCCATACTGAGCAGCGATAAGATGCTTTCAAGCTTCATCTCCGAGCGGTCATTTTGAGGTGTATAGATTTCACGACCGATGATGAGCAAGGGATCGAGCAGCTCTCTGGGAATAAAAAGTCTCGAGGTTGTTTCAAGCTGCGGTTTCTTTTGCTTCGAGGAGGATGAACTCGTGACCGCCCGGCCCGTTTTTAGGGCGATCTTCTCTTCCACGAGCAGCAAGCGTTGTGTGAGAGTGAAAAGCGCCTTCTCAAAGCTGGTTTCCGGTAGGCGCGAAATTTTGAGGAGCACATCATGTAATATCCCGGTGGAGGCTGCGAAATTAAGCGCGTTATGTAAAACCTTGCGTTCATCTTCTAAAAGCTGTTCCCAGGCAAAACGAGCGGCAACGTGGTCTTGCATAGACTGTGCCAGCAGCCCTGGATGATGTCGCCAGCCCTCATCAGGAGTTCCGCCAATACCCCACCACTGCGCTACTTGTCCGAGCTGTTCTTCGGTATATTCTCCCAACACCTGCCGTAATGTTTTCATACACGCACTTTCTCCGTGATAGTCTCTACGCTTCCGGCTGATATTGTTCGAGGAAGCGGATGACCTCTCGCGTCAGCTGGCTGGGGGTCGAAGCACCGGCGGTAACAGCGACCCGCTTTTTCCCTTTCAGCCACTCCGTATTCAGTTGGGATAGGTCCTCGATACGAACCGCTGGAACCCCGGCCAGTTGTTCCGATACCTGTACAAGGCGATTCGTGTTATTGCTGCGTGGGTCGCCGACGACGACTGTTAGATCGGCCCCCTTGGCTTGTGCTACCACTGCTTCCTGGCGACTCTGTGTCGCGGCGCAGATGTCGATGTGTATTTCCACACGAGGATACTTCGCTTTAATATGCTCGATGACGCGCTGCGTATCCCATTGCGAGAGAGTAGTCTGCGTTGAGACCGCCAATTTCTGCTCCTGCTCTGGTGTCAGTGCCAGCGCATCGACATCAGCTTCATTCTCTACCAGGCTGATATGGCCTGGAACCTCGCCAAGCACGCCTTCGGGCTCTGGGTGACCTTTTTTGCCAATATACAAGATGTAGTACCCTGCCGCCACCAAATCTCGCACGAGGTCATGTGTGACGGTCACATCGGGGCAAGTGGCATCTATGCAATGCAAACCGCGTTCCCGCGCTCTGCGTTTCACGAGAGGAGAAACGCCGTGGGCGGTGAAAATGACCGTGCCCGAGGTAACTTGTTCAAGGATACTGGCTCGATCTGGACCATCGAGCGTGATCACTCCCAGGTTGGTGAGTTCTTCAATCGCGTGGCGGTTATGTATGATCTGTCCAATAATATACACAGGGCGTGGCTGTGTGGGGTCTTTCGCTACCTGGCGAACCACTTGCAATGCATCAACTACGCCATAACAATAGCCACGGGGGGATATTTTAATGACTTCCATTTATTCCTCGAATGACACAATACATGCATATGCTCTACGCCAGCAAACATTACCCGGCGCCCACAAACGGTACGACTATAAGATGTCGGAAATAAACCTTCATCGATATTTAATTGCAATGTCATATGAAAAGGCCACTACACCTGCCCTATTGTACCATTCCCCTGGTGCAAAATCAATTGACCTACCCGGTAATCCGGTGTATAGTGTCTCCTGTGAAGGGGTCTGTGGAGTGTGTGGAGCTGGCTGGCTCATCTCCCTCTCTCGATCCGCTATGAGGATACTGCAATGGACAAAATATACCTGAGGTCATCGGGGGTATAGAGGCAGACGGCGGGCAGTAAGCCGGCCAGTTCTTCAACTGAAGGGGATTCAGCGAGGTCAAAAATAAGCAGCGGTGTGCGCCTGTCAACGCATCCCTGCGCTATAGAGGACGCTGTAATGAGCGCAGCCGCCTGTGGAGATGCAGAGGGAGCGGGCAGGCTCATGAGCAACTGCACGTGAGGTAATATAGCCGGCAAATGGAGATGCGTTTCTTGCTGGTAGATAGATTTCACACCAGCCTGTTGCAACAGCAGTTCGTAGGGGTGCCGCAGCTCCTCTGGCCCAATTAATAGCGCTGAGCGATCACGCAGGCCACCGAGGCAAGCTTCCGCGATAGAGACGACTTCCGGTACAAAGCGCTGCATCAAATGTTCTCTCTTCTCTTCTGTTGTGGTATTTAGTTTCATAGCGATATACTATACTATAGCAAATATCTTCCAGGATGTGGCATCGGGTAATTACCCTATTTTTTGTAGGGGCATCTCTTTGACATATACCTTACTATATGGTAGGGTTTGTTTTGAATACCATTTGTATATATTCAGGACATTTTCGACACGAGGTGACATATGACCCAGGTCAAGACAAAGATTGATGAAGGCGGTCGAATAGTGATACCCGCAGAGTACCGTCAAGCGTTGGGATTACAGGTTGGTGACGAGGTTATATTGCGCCTGGAAGGTAGAGAACTACGTATCTTTACTCTAAATCAAGCCATCAAACGAGCGCAGGAATTAGTAAGTCGCTCTATTCCTCAAGAACGTTCTCTAACTGATGAGCTTATCGCTGAGCGTCGTAGAGAGAACTAAAGATGGCTGGCTATGTATTAGATGCCTACGATAGCGCGGCTTCAGCTTCTCCCAAATCCTCAAAATTGCGCGTGTACAGGCGTGCATAGAGTCCATTGAGTTCCAGCAGCTCTTGATGCGTGCCGCGCTCCACAATACGCCCATCATTCAGCACCAGGATCGAGTCGGCCTGCTCAACTGTTGTCAATCGATGGGCAACTACGATAGTTGTGCGTTCCTGCATCAGGCGATTCAGCGCTTCTTGAACCAGGGCTTCAGATTCGTTGTCGAGTGAAGCCGTCGCTTCATCTAACAACAGAATACGGGGATTGTGCAGCAGAGCACGAGCGATGGCGATGCGCTGGCGCTGGCCCGCCGATAATTTGACGCCGCGCTCGCCTACTGGTGTATTGATGCCCTCTGGTAGCTGCTCGATGAAGGATATGGCGTTGGCTGCTACTGCCGCCGCACGCACCTCTTCTGCCGCCGCATCCAACCGGCCATAGCGAATATTCTCTGCAATCGAATCGCCGAAGAGCGTAGGTTCCTGGGGTACGATGGCAACCTGGGCACGCAGTGATTGCGTCTGAACGGTGCGAATGTCGATTCCATCGATACAGATCGCGCCATCATCAATCTTGTATAGTCGCATGAGTAGATTCAGCGTCGTGGTCTTGCCTGCACCGCTCGGTCCCACCAGCGCGACGACCTGCCCAGGCTGCGCTTCGAACGTCACATCGCGTAAGACGCTACGATCTGCTTGCGTATTCTCCGCCCCATTATCCACATCGGTTGAGGGGTGGGCATAGGAGAACGACACATGCTCGAAGGAGACTTGCCCCTTGACCGGCGGGAGCTCTACGGCGGAGGGATCATCACTTACCGCTTCAACAGGTTCGTCCATCACCTCAAAAACGCGCTCTGCCGCAGCCAGGGCCGCCTGCATTTGTGAATAGAGGTTGCTGAGCGCCACCAGCGGCTCAACCAGCATAAACAGGTAGAACAGGAAAGCAACCAGGTCTCCTGCTGTCAACCGGCCTGCCAGCACTTCGCGCCCACCAAACCAGAGCACTATCACGACGGCGCTGAAGCCGATCAGCTCGTTCACCGGTCCCAGCAGCGATTGTGCCAGGGCACGCTGTAAGGCCTCACGCAGCGATTTGAGCATGCGGGTGTTGAAGCGGTTCTGCTCGTAGTCCTCGCGAGCGAATGCCTTGACGACTCGCTGTGCGGACAGGGTCTCTTCCAGGACTATGCCGGCTTCACCCAGGCCCTCCTGCACGCCCCGTGTTCTCTGGCGGATGCGCCGTCCCAGGCGTGATGTAGTAATTCCGGCTAAGGGGCCAATGAGAAGGATCACCAGCGTGATGCGCCAGTTGATCAATACAGCGATCACGATACTACCAATGAACATCACTACTTGCGAGATGATGGGCAAGACATTGCCAGTCAGGGATGTTTGCAGCACTGTCACATCGTTCGAGACGCGGCTTATCAGTTCTCCTATGCGGCGAGAATCAAAAAAACTCAATGGCAGGCTCTGCAAATGGCGGAAAAGTCCTGTGCGCAAATCAAACGAGAGCCGCTCACCGAGGGACGTGACGAGGTAGCCTTGCAACGCGCCAAGCACGGCCTGCAAGACAAAAACTGCCAGGAGCACCAGTACTACTATATTCAGCAAGCGCTCATTATGTTGCCCCAAAATGGTATTCAGCAATGTGCGGATCACAAGTGGGAAGAGCAAACCCAGCCCGTTGGTCAGCACGAGCAACACTGCTGCTACGACGAGCCGCCAACGATAGGGACGCAAGAGCGCCAAAACGCGGGGCAGCGAGATCTTTGTCCCGTCACGACGCGGGGAGGGATGTTCTTCCACATCAGCAGTAGGAGGGAACGCTTGCTGAATTTCCTTTGTTTCAGCCATTGCTGCACCTTTCTGTTGGCCTCCATACGGGTACGTTCTCCATGAGCAGGGGTTACACTTTTTTGCACACCTGCTGGCATACGTACTGCATATACGGTTGAGGTGGAGAAAGGTTTAACTCACATATGTGCCCCAATTGGCACGGTTTCTGCACTCATCGGGTCTACTTCCGTTGGCGCATCGGGCAATACCCGGGTAAGACGCGCTGTGTTCCGGCGTTCACTTATCGGTTTGCAAGTCAGCAAATCAAATTTGACCAGGTCTTTGATAATATCGAGCCGAATGCGTTCCTCTCGCTGAAATATTCTTCTTAGCACAGTACCTCCTATCCCGGTTCATCAAACCTGTAATTCAACAATGATTTTTTCATTTCCTCATATTCAGCATCCTGGGCCGCTTTGATCTCGCGGTCATGCTTGAGAGCGAAATAAATCAACAGGCCTGTAACGAGAAACCCACTACTAAGACAGAGCAATCCAATAACTGCAAATACCACCAGCCAATAAAAAAGCCAGCCATTAAGCATGTTGTCTTCTCTCGTGCAACAACTTGACAACTGCCGGCATTTCTTCGGTTGCCTCCGAGGATATTTTCAGCGGAGGCTTTGAATTTAGCCAGGATTCATCATAGGCATCTTCGGTGACTGGCAAAACAATGGTTATTGGCTTGCGGATAGGCTCAGAATGGGTTTCGCGCCATTGCCTGGTCCATTCGCCAGGCGGAAGATGCAACCCAACCGGTTTTGTGGTTTGTCGTGGCTGGACCTGGACAATGGGCAAATCTTTCAAGGCTTCTTTGCGCCCTTGCGCTTTGCCCAGCGAGTACATATGCCACATGCGTTCGCGCGACGTTGGGTAGTTAATCCAGCATACCAGGCGATAGATAAAACGCCAGGGATAGTAGAAGAAACGTTTGAGGAATTGCGTCATGACTTAGCCTCCTACATGCATGATTTCTCTTCTATCAAGAGATGAACAGATGACCTGGGGGTCAGCAACGGGAAGCATTCCATTGCATCGCATCATCATCCATTCATCCCTACACATTGAAGTATATCAAAGTCATGGTAACTGGTCAATACTTTTTTAAACTTTATCAAACTATTAATTATTTAACCACACTTTGCTATACTTATGAAAAGGATGAGTTTCTCTGCTGAACAATGGATGAGTATTCATGGAATAGAAAAAGCTATCAAACGGCTCAAAGTCAATCCGCAAGGCAAAGCGCACCTGGTTTTGTGTGCAATACGAAGATGCAGTTTACCGGCAAGGGGCGATGCAAGCATCCCCGCCCTGCTCTACACTACCCCCGCCCCTACGCGGTTTTTTGACAAAATAAGCCTGGAAGAGGCTTTCGGAGAATGATTATAATGGCGATGAAAGTACCATGCCGTGCAAGCGATGCTATAATCGAGGAAACACCGACTTTGTTTTGAAAGGCAGTTCGACCATGGCAGGCCAATATCACTATCTATTTACACCTATACGCATTGGACAGACGGTGATTCCTAATCGCATTGTTTTTGCTGCCCATCTGACTAACCTGGCTGAGGATAACCTTCCTGGACCACGTCTCACCGCCTACTATACGGAGCGTGCGAAGGGCGGTTGTGGCCTCGTTATTACGGAGGAACAATCAGTACATCCGAGTGACTGGGCCTATCAAAAACTGATACATGGATATGATCCCCGTGTTATGCCTGCGTATCGACGTATGACCCGCGCGGTTCGCGAACACGGCACCCGTATGTTCGCGCAGATCAACCACAACGGGATGCAGGCCAGCGGTATCTACTCGCGCCGCCCCGTACTCGGACCCACACCGTTGCCCGACCCCATTCATCGTGAAATGTGCAAAGAGCTTGAGCCGGAAGAGATCGCGGAGATTGTACGCGGCTATGCCCTTGTAGCACGCCACGTACGCGAAGGCGGCTTTGATGGCGCGGAACTGCAATCATCGCACAGTTCGCTCATACGCCAATTCTTCTCGCCCTACTACAATCGACGTACCGACGTCTACGGTGGCTCACTGGAAAACCGCATGCGTTTTGCCCTGGAGGTGATTCAGGCCATACGCACTGAGATCGGGCGTGACTTCACGCTTGGAATCCGGCTATGTGGAGACGAACTGATTCCGGCAGGACTGACGCTCGATGATGTACGCGAGATCGCCAAACGCCTGGAGGCAACAGATCAGCTCGATTTCATCAATACCAGTGTCGGTGAATTCCATAATCTGTACATGGTGGAGGGCTCGATGCACACTCCGCCAGGGTACCAGCTCTTCGTCTCAGCGGGTATTCGCGAGGTAGTCAAGCTTCCCGTCTTTTGCACAGGGCGGATCAAAGACCCTGTACAGGCTGAGCGTATTCTCCGCGAAGGGTTAGCTGATATGGTGGACGTCGTGCGGGGCCAGATTTGTGATCCCGCATTCACACGCAAAGCGCGCGAAGGGCACACCGAGTCGATCCGCCTCTGCATCTCCTGCAATCAATATTGTATTGGACGTATGGGTCTCAACCTGAGCCTCGGTTGCATTCAAACGCCGGCGACAGGTAACGAGCTACAGTTCCCGGCAATCGATGTCACCCCTCATTCCAGGCTCCGCAGCCAGGACCGGCGTGCGACCGTCCTGATTGTAGGCGGTGGACCTGCGGGGATGCAGGCGGCCAAAGTCGCAGCGCAACGCGGCTTCCGCGTCAAACTCTACGAGCGACAACACGAACTCGGCGGCCAGGTCAATCTGCTGGTGCGTGTCCCTAACCGCGTTGAATTTGGCGACGTCTCACGCAACCTGCAACGCGAGATACGCGAAGCAGGAGTCGAGGTGCAGCCAGGTGTTGAAGTGACGGCGGAGGTGGTCGAGCATGAACAGCCGGATGCTGTCATCATTGCTACAGGCTCACGCCCCGCGCTGCCGTCTATACCAGGAGCAGAGCTAGCGCATGTTGCAACGGTCTGGCAGGTCATCCAGGGCGAAAAAACAGCCGAACCTGGAGCATATGTGATGGTCTACGATCAAATCGGTTTCCACCAGGCGACCGGCACCGCCGAATGGCTCGCAGAGAAAGGCTGCAAGGTGGAGATCGTCACGCCACAATTTTATGCCGGTGGCGACCTCAGCGTCACGCTGGACCTTGAGCTATGGTACCGCCGCGTACTCGCTAAGGATATGCAATTGACCGCCGACCATTTTCTAGCGAGCCTTGGTCCTAATAGTGCCGTCATTATCAATAACTACACGGGGCAGTCGCGCCAGCTTGAGAACCTGGCGCTGGTGGTTATGGCGACGCCGCAGGTCTCCAATGACTCGTTGTATTATCAACTTCAAGGCAAGGTGAAGCAGCTTTACCGTGTTGGAGATTGTGTTGCTCCGCGCCGGGTAGAAAATGCTATTCTCGATGGTGAGCGTGCAGCGCGGGCGTTGTTATGATACGATAAGGAACAACAGAATACATGTTATTTCAGCCTCTACCTGGCTACTATCGCCTGTCGCGTGGTGTTCGCCTCGTCTCGCAGGATGAGAGCGTGGTGGCTGTCTGTGACTACCCACTGCGCCTTGTGCGGCTCAACGCCACAACAACACATTTACTCTCGCTTTGCTCGGAAGAGCGTACCTGCGAGCAATTGGCGCGAGCAACTAACGTGCCCATCAAGCGTGTGGAGGCCCTCTGCGATCAACTTCGTTGGAAGGGTCTTTTAGAGGCAGGCCCCGTGTTGTCACCTCCTGTATGGCCCTCTGTCTCTATCGTCATTCCCAGCTACAATCGCGCAAAAGAACTTGAGCGTTGCCTCCGCTCGCTTTTTGCGCTGGATTATCCCACCCACTGCCTGGAAATCATTGTGGTCGATGATGCATCGACGGATGAGACCACTACCACGCTGCAACACCTGCTGCAGGAGGCCGCTGCACATGGCTTGGAAATGCATATAGTGCACCATGAGAAGCGTCAGGGAGTAGGGGTCAGTCGTAACACCGGCGCAGGGGCCGCTCAACATGAACTGATCGCATACATTGATAGCGACTGCGTTGCCTCCGCTAGCTGGCTAAGAGAACTCGTTCCAGTATTTCAGGACATACGTATTGCCGCAGTTGGCGGCATGATTCGAGCCTACCGGCGGGTCACACTGCTCGGGCGTTATGAAGATGTGCGCTCCTCACTGTTCATGGGAGTGCGCCCCCAACAGGTGCGTCTCGAAGGCCCACTGACCTATTTACCCGCCGCAAACATGGTGATACGCCGGGCGATCTGGCAGCAGCTCGCCGGCTTCGCTCCGATGACGCAAGGCGAGGATGTAGATTTCTGCAGGCGCCTGCTCATGTCTGGGGCATCCATGCACTATCTACCGCAGGGGGTGGTCTATCACGACTATCGCACAACGCCAGGTGCATTTCTGCGTATCCGCGTAGCTTACGCGTCCGCGGAAGCACCATTGCTCCAGCGGTTTCCCACCGGGCGGCGCGTGTTGTTATTACCTCCCGAGCAGGCGACATTTGCGGGCGCGTTGCTTGGGGGAGCGTGGAGCATACTCTGGCGCTATATGCGGTCTGGTATGAAAGGTAGTTCTCCCGGCTACCGGGGGATGGCCGCCAGGGCGGGAGTGGGCAGCAGGGCGGGGTTGGTTAGCAGGAGGGGTTTGGCCGCCAGGGCAGGGGTGGGCAGCAGGGCGGGGGCAAGCCCCGCCCCTACAATACACGGCTTCGCTGCACCATTGTCTTTGCTGCTTGCCGTGTTCGTTACCCTTTTCGGCGCTCGCAAACGCCTGCAAAAAGTGCGAGAACAGCGTATTTCTATCAGCCCTCTTGCTGTATTTAAGGCAACACTGCGCGGTCACCTGGCGTATACATATCACCTGTGCCGCCACCTGACGCGCTATTACACGCTGCCGTTATTGCTGGTTAGTCTCATCGTGCCTCCGCTGTTACCCCTGACATCGATGCTGTGCGGCGTTGTGATCGGCGTAGACTATCGACGCCTGAGACCGGATATGGGCCTGGGTTGGTATGCCCTGTGTTCGCTGCTCGATGATTGTGCCTACGAGGTGGGTGTGGTATGGGGGTGTGTGAAGCATAAGACGTGGAAGCCGTTAGTTCCGCATATCAATTAGCCCCGGTGAAGCTCCCTGGGAAAATTGTGCGAAGATTGTACAATCCAGGGCATTCTTGCTCATCTCCTGCTCAGAGGTTGGGGCCACTGTCCATGACGAGGCTCATGACGCTTTTATGACACTTCCTCCTTATACTCACTAGAGAGGGCGAGGTGCCTCAGTTGGGCCGTGGCCCGAAACCCCTGCCGGTCGGGCCTTTGCGTGAGGAAATGCCTTCACTGAAGTCCACAGTTGAATGAATGAGAGGCTTGCACTATGCTACAAACATGCTCGACCCTGGATGATGTACAGAGAACGCATGACTGGTTTGAGGAGATGCGCAGCATGCAGCCGGTGTGGCTGGATGAGAGCAGTGGATGCTGGCATGTCTTCCGGTATGCTGACGTGCATCACATCATCAGTGACTATACCCTTTTCTCGTCAGAGCGCTTGAGACAGCGCGTCCTGGCACGAGCCGCCGAAGACGGCCGGCCTCGCGGGGGAAGAAGTATTCTGGCGATGGACCCACCACAGCATCGCCAGTATCGCAACCTGGTCTCGTACGCATTCACGCCGCGCGCGATCGAGAGGCTGAGAGGCCGCGTCGCCGATATTACGCAGGAGTTGCTGGATGAGGCGCGGCCGGCGGGCAGGATGGATTTCGCCACGGAAATCGCCTATCCGCTGCCGACGATCGTGATCGCCGAAATGCTGGGAGTGCCAACCAGCGATCGACCGCTGTTTAAACGCTGGGCCGATGGGCTACTCAGGCAGCAGTTGAGCGATGCCGAATTTCTCCGGCCCGAGGAGGAGCAGCGCAACAATCCAGAGATCCAGCGCCTCACACGAACCTTTGAGGAGATGTCGGACTACTTTGAGCGGATGTTAGAGGAGCGCAAGCGCGCGCCACGCGAGGATATGATGAGCGAGCTGCTGGCCGCCGAGGTCGATGGCGAACACCTGAGCATGGAGGATACAATCAGCTTCTGTACGCTGCTGCTGCTCGCCGGGCATGTCACGACGACGAATCTGCTGAGCCAGGCCATTCGCTGCTTTGATGAGCATCCCGAGGCGCTGGAGCAGGTACGCAGGCAGCCTGAATTGATGCCGGGGGCGATTGAGGAGGTTCTGCGCTATGCCTCGCCGGTCTGGCGTCTGGGGCGCACTACCAGGGAAGCGGTCAGCATCGCGGGAGTGACCATTCCAAAGGATGAGATGATCTTTACCTGGCTGGCATCGGCCAACCGGGACGCCGAGCAGTTTGCAGAGCCGGAGCGCTTTGATATTACGCGGACACCGAACCGGCATGTAGCGTTTGGGTATGGCATTCATTTCTGCATCGGCGCGCCCCTTTCGCGCATGGAGACCTCGGTCGCGCTGCCGATGATCATCAAACAGTTGCCCAATCTGCGAGTAGTACGCGATGAGTCGCCAGAGCTGTTCGAGGGACGTTTTCTGTTTGGCTTCAAACGCCTGCCGATCATGTTTGACGCAGCAGTTGTATGAGCAACTGCGCCCGATTATCCTTTTTGGAGAGACCGCAGGTGAGCGAGCCAAAGAAACGGGCGTATTCCACCGGGAACAAAGAGAAATTGGACTGCCCATCTACGTATTCGTCTTTTCAGGCTGCGCCAGTTTCTTTTTGATAACGTTCAGCGCTTCGGTTACATTGCGCGAGGTTGGCTGCAACGGCAGGCGTTTGAGCCTGTGCGCCAGGGCCATCGGGGCTATGGTATAGACGTGTTCAGATGTGACCTCTTCCATCCCAAGATACGCTGTGTAGGTCTGCGCTGCCCGGCGCATTACGATATCTCCACGATGTCCGTCTACGTCGAGTGCGATGTTGATGAGAGCGATGAGTTCGGCAACGCCGCGAGGAACAGTGACTCGCTGCTCTAACTGGGCGGCTCGCGTGATGCGGGTGCGCAATGCTTGTTCGGCGGTGGCATATTCAGCGAGAAACGCCTGTGGCGCGGCCTCGAAGCGTTCGCGCAGTTCGACAATCTCAATACGTTGCTGAATGTTGTGAATGGAGGTGATATCGACGCAGAGTCCAAAACGATCGGTAAGCTGCGGGCGTAGCTCACCCTCTTCGGGATTCATCGTGCCGACCAGCATGAAACGTGCCGGGTGGCTGAAAGAAACTCCTTCGCGTTCAACGATGTTGATCCCCATGGCGGCAGCATCGAGCAGCACATCAACGACATAATCATCCAGCAAGTTTACTTCATCGACATAGAGGATACCCCGGTTTGCCTCAGCGAGCACCCCCGGCTCGAAGCGTCTTTGTCCTTCGCGCAGTGCGTGTTCGAGATCGAGGGTACCAACGACACGGTCCTCCGAAGCGTTGATGGGCAAATCCACCACTCGCATACGACGATGGACTAGCGGCAGCGATTCGCCCAGCTCCAGGCGGGTCCGGCAGGAAGCGCACATTGCCGCCGGCTGGTCAGGAGGGCAAGAAAACGGGCAATCGCTGACGACCTCCAGTTCTGGCAGCACTGCGGCGAGTGCACGCACTGCTGTTGATTTAGCTGTACCTTTCTCTCCACGAATGAGCACACCACCGATGGCCGGTTGTATGGCATTGAGGATGAGGGCCAGCTTCATGTCTTCCTGGCCTACGATCGCGCTGAATGGATATGTAAACATGAGAGCCTATCTTATATATTGACCACACCCACGTTTGCGACGGTGCAAACGTGGGTGCGACACACAGGCGCAATGCATTGCGTCCCCCGGTGTCATGCAAACTCGATCACGCCGCGAATGTTCTTGCCCGCGATCATGTCGGCGTAGGCTTCGTTAATCTGGTCGAGCGTGTATCTCCTCGTAATCAACTCGTCCAGCTTAACCTTGCCCGCATGGTACATCGCAAGCAGGTTAGGGATGTCGCTGCGCGGCTGAGAGTCGCCGTAGAGCGTCCCCATCAGCGTCTTCTGGAAGAGCACGAGGTCAAGCGGGGGTATCGGAATGGATTCGGTAGTAGCAGGCGTCAGGCCGATTACGACTACCGTGCCATTCTTGCCGGTGCACGCATAGGCTTGCCCAATGGTAGCGGGAGTGGCGATAGCTTCAAAGGCGTAGTCCACGCCAAGACCCCATGTCAGGTCCCTGACAAGCTGCACCACGTCCTCGTTCTTCGCGTTGATGGTGTGGGTTGCCCCAAACTCTTTCGCCTTCTCCAGCTTGAAGTCGACAACATCGACCGCGATGACCATGCGTGCGCCAGTGAGGGCAGCACCCTGGACGACATTCATGCCGATCCCGCCGCAGCCAATCACCATCACGGTGCTTCCCGGTTCGACCTTCGCGCGATGGATCACCGCGCCAATACCCGTGGGAACGCCACAACCAACGAGCACTGCTTTATTGAGCGGGTAGTAGTCGGCAACCTTGACGACTGACATGTCTGGAACAACGGTGCGTTCGCTGAACGTGGAGACCTGGCAGAACTGGCCAATATCCTGTCCCTGTGCAGTGTGCATGCGGAAGGTTCTGTCAAGCTGGGGTCCCATCACAGTAGCGGCACCCATATTGCAGAGATTGGAATGGCCCCGGGTGCAGTAGAAGCACTGTCCACACGAGGGAATGAAGCTGAGGACGACATGATCACCGGGCTGGCAGTTTGTGACTCCAGAACCGACTACCTCGACTATGCCTGCTCCCTCGTGACCGAGCGCCATTGGCATGTAGCCGGGTAATTCACCCGTGACCAGGTGATAGTCGGAGTGGCAGACACCTGCAGCGACTATCTTCACCTGCACTTCGCGCTCCTTGGGTGGGTCAAGCTCGATCTCTTCAACGCGGATGGCTTCCCCAGGTGCGTACAGAACAGCGGTTCGTGTCTTCACCGATTACGACCTTTCTTGTGAGCGTTTGCTCTAAATAGATGCAACTGGTCAACAGATAACCTGTTCTACAACGAACAAGCTACGGTGTGCAACCTGTAAAGTATGTAATGTGGTTCTACAATCCGTACTTTCTCATCACCCCTTTCGCAGTAATCGAGTGTCGTATGGCAAAGAGTACTGGAAATAATCGGCAGCCAGAGCTTGAGCCAGTTCGCGGGCCGGGCTTGGTACCTTCTCGCCTGCCTCGTTCGTCACCGTAGCGTATGGGTTTGTATCAATCATCACCGTTGATACCTGGCGTGTCGCTATTTCCTGGGCGACGTTGAGCGCATCCCGGCGTGGCGTATCGCGGCGCATGTTGCCGGAGAGGTCGATGTTTGCCAGCCCGTCGGTCAGGACGATCAAGATTGGTTTGGTGGTCGGGTCGCGCAGGCGTTCTGTTTCGGCGAGGCGCAGCCCTTCCAGCAAGCCTGTTGCCAGTGGAGTGCAGCCGCCGATATAGAGTTCTTCAACGCTGCGACGAGCGCGTGTGAAATTGCGCGTGGGTGGTAATACGACGCGCCCCTGGGCAAAGCGAAAGACGAGCATGGCGACGCGGTCGCGCTTCTCGTAGGCGTTTTGCAGCAGTGCCAGCAGAACACGTTTGGTTTTGGGCATCAATTGCCGTGCCATCACCGAATCGCTGCCATCAATCACGAGGATGAGCAGCGAACGTGCCTTGCGCTCCCTGACCTTCTGGCGCAAGTCTTCAGGGCGTAGCTCCAATTTGCTGCTGTTGCTACGTCCACGCACCCGCTGATAGGGCGCGGCTGCACGGATGGTGGCGGCGAAGGCGATATCCGTCACAGGCCTGGCCTGGCGGCTGCGTGTGAAGCGTCCACTCTTGCGTGTTGTCAGTGAGAGAAAACGCCGGCCAGCCTCATGACGCACAAAGCGGTCACGCGCAACATTGACGAGTGCCTGCACCTGCACAATATCCTGTTCTCCGCGCAGCCGCCGGGTGAGACCAGCGGCACCTTCATGCTCATCACCGCGTTTGTCCAGGTCGATGTCATCATCTATCGTCGCTATCTCTTCTGGAATGTCTACATCCGTGGCCGTCGTGGGCAACTGATCGAGCGTTTGTGTAAGCTTTTGCACGCTAGCCGTGCCGGCACGCGCTCTATGAGGAAGGGCCAACCCGATGGCCTGCTCAATATCTGAGCGTTCTACTTCTGTGCGATTTTCCCAGGCAGCTAAGGCGCGAGCGGTACGCAGCACGACGAGATCACCGCGATGTCCTTCCGCGTGTAACTGGCGATCAACGAGCAGCGCGATGGCCTGGCGCAAATAGGGAGAGACACGCACGGAAGGCAGGAGTTGCTGCGCGCGCTTGACACGTTCATGCAATGCCTGCTCAGCATCTGCCCATTGAGCGATAAAACCAGCAGGAGATGCATCGTAGGCCAGCCGGTGTTCTACCACAAGCGCACGATCACCCGGGTCGCGCAGGTCTTCGGCTTCAACGTAGAGTCCAATCCGGTCAAGCAGTTGAGGACGTAATGCTCCCTCCTCCGGATTCATCGTGCCGATCAACACAAAGCGGGCCGGGTGAGCCATCGAGATATTGTCCCGTTCGACACGATTGACCCCAAGCGCGGCAGCATCCAGCAACAGATCAACAATATGGTCGTTGAGCAGGTTGATCTCATCGACGTAGAGTAAACCGCGATTGGCTGCAGCCAGCAACCCCGGCGCGAAATGGTAGACGCCACTTGCCAGGGCCGTTGCAAGATCGAAGCTGCCGGCAACCCGATCTTCGCTGGCATTGAGTGGGAGCGTTACCAGGTGTACAGGGTGTTGAGCCTTTGGGAATGTTTCTTTGTGCTCGTGACGAGCCTGGCAACCGCCGCACATCCATTGTGGAGCAGCCGGATCGCAGAAGTAAGGGCAGTCAGCTATGCCTATAATAGGGGGAAGCAGGCTGGTTAGCGCACGTACGGCCGTCGATTTGCCTGTGCCTCTACGCCCGCAGATGAGGACCCCACCAATCGATGGATCGATGGCGTTGAGTATGAGGGCAAGCCGCATCTTCTGCTGCCCGACTATAGCGCTGAACGGGAAAGTTGTCATATTCTCGCTTCTACGCTGCATTGGGTCCATAACTCAGGAATGTTGCATGCTATCACATGGATTAGCTTCCTGTCAAAACGATGCGCGCATTGCACAATCATTTTATCGCGTCAAATAGCCAGCATCGACCGGCAGGGCACAGCCTGTCAGGTGACGAGCTTCGTCAGATGCCAGCCACAATACGGCTGCACTGATTGCCTCGGGGGGTAGCAGGTTCCGATCGGGAAAGAGATTGAGTTGATTCATCAACTCCAACATATGCTCATAGGTGGCCAGCGGACCAGGGCCACCCGCGAACGCATCATATAACGCCTGGTTACGGCACATGGCGGTATCAACGCTGGTCGGACACACGGCATTCACATTGATGTTATAGGGAGCCAGTTCGATGGCAAGTGTCTTGACGAGGCCCAGGACGCCATGTTTGGCGGCGACATAGTGCGCCAGGTGCGCCATGCCCTTGAGCCCTGCCGTTGATGAGATGCATATAATTTTGCCGCTGCGCCTGCTGAGCATCTGCGGAATGTACACCTTGCAGGTAATCCAGACACCCTTGAGATCGACATTCACGGTTTCGTCCCATTGTTCTTCCGTCAATTCCCAGCTGGGCGCGAAGGAATACAGGCCGGCATTTGCTACCAGGATATCGATGGGACCAAGTTCGCGCTGCGCTCGTTCCGCCAGCGCCGACATGGCGGCAAGGTTCGTCACATCTACCTGTTCCGCGAGAACTGGGCGCCCCATCTGCTCGATCTCGGAGGCAAGTGACGCTAACTCTTCGGGTTGCGTCAGCGCATAAGGCACGGTGTTGTACTGGCGACAGGCGTCACATACCACGAGGCGTGCGCCTTCACGAGCAAATGCGAGGGCATGAGCGCGCCCCATACCACGCGCCGCGCCTGTAATAAATACAGTGCGATCGTGGAAGCGCGAGTTCGTAGAGTTAGTAGACACCACAGATGCCATCGATGGTGAAATCTTCGATGATGAGTTCCTCTTCTAGCTCCAGCTCTTCATCCAACTCCACTGCCTCTGTGGACTGCTCTGCGTTGGAGTTTTCTATGGTGGGAGTCTCTTCATTGATTGCGGCTTCGCCGGTTGGCCTGGTGGTCTCTGCCATCGGTATGTCCTCGTTTTGCTGTTGGTATTCAGTACGCTGTAGAAAGCATACCATCAGATAAGTGGGAATACAAGGCTTGCCAAGCCTCTCTTGTTAGGCCCCCTGAGAGTATGTTATCATAGAACTGCGCCTGTCGTTCCGCCAGGAAGGGCTAACAGGACAAGGATGGGGTTTTGGAGACTTTGGTAAGCGACCCGTACTCACGAAAGGAGAGCACGATGGCCAGGCAAGTTGAACACGAGGTAGCCTACTACTACGATTCCCACCCCACAGAAAAGGATTTGATGGGGGAAACGTCTGTCCATGCTGCGCTCGTTCACTACCTGGTTGAGGTGCTCACCTGGCTCTTGCGTGAGCAGGTCTGCGCGGTCTACAGGAACCTCAATTTCTATCAAACGCCCAACCCAAAAGAATATCCGCTCGCTCCAGATCTTGCGGTGATCAAAGGGGTACACTTCCGGCATGTGAGAAGCTGGCGCGTGGGCAAGACCGGGCCTGCTCCGCAGGTCGTCTTCGAGATTGCTTCTGAGGAGACCTGGAAAAAGGATCTGCATGAGAAGCCTATGCAGTACGCGTTGATGGGAGTGGAAGAGTACTTTGCCTACGATCCTAATGATCCTCCCGCCTGGCGAGGCACTTCCCAGCGGCTCTTTGGCTGGCAGCTTGAGCAGGGCAAGCGGGCGATAAGAGAGATGCCAGTCGATGCGAGTGGCCGTCTCTGGAGTCCTTCCCTGGACAGCTTTTTGGTGCCAGAGATGGAGTATCTCAGACTCTACGACAGGAATGGGCAACCCCGTCCCACCGAAGCTGAAGCACAGGAGCGGAGGGCAGATGCACTGGCTGAAAAACTGCGCTCACTTGGGATAGATCCCGACCAGGTATGAGGTTCTGTGCTCCTGTCGATCAGTTGCTTTGTCTAAAGGTGAAGTAGGTGGCCGGCGAGATACCGTTTGCTGCTTCGACTCGCCTGATTCGGACTTCCTCACGCCGTGTCAGTCCCTACGGCTCATTTTGCTCACTCGAGCTCCGTGGCCCCACCATCAAGTAGCTGAGCAAAAAACCAACCACACCCGCCAGGATACA
>WNFA01000868.1_pt1 | contig 55429 bp, 49 predicted proteins | sample 5400481 | NCBI WGS metagenome assembly WNFA01 (sample SAMN13153340, study PRJNA577476) | soil metagenome | isolation source: 120 cm saprolite under Douglas fir tree site 2 hole 1 replicate 2 | place: USA:California | collected 2015-04-18 | reverse complement strand
TTCCAAGGGTTTTGGAAATGTTGATCCACAAACCCTGCAAGAAGAATGGGAAGAAATCCAATTCCGCTACATCCAAGAAAAGTACCGCCCCTACCGGCAGGTACTCAATGACACGCTGAGGATGGTCTTCAATCAATATCGTATTCCCACTGATAAGGCAGAATGCGAGGAGTTTGCCGATTCTATGGGTTACTGGAAACCTTTTCCGGATACCAGGGAAGCCATCATCGAGTTGCAGAAACTGGTGAAGGTTGTCCTCCTTACGAATACGGACAATAGTATCATCGCGGAAACGGAACGCACCATCGGCGTAAAGTTCGACAACATCATCACTGCTGAGCAGGCAGGTGCCTACAAGCCCAGTCACAAGGGATTTCTCCTGGCGCGCCAACGCCTGGGGTTGGAAGTATCGGAAATCTGGCACGCAGGATTTGGCTTCAAATACGACATCGTGCCCGCGACCGAACTGGGTTACACGACGGTCTGGGTCAACCGCCAGGGTCAAGCTCGCCCGCTGAATGTTAAAGAGACGTTCCTGGTGGGTGATATGAGGACGCTGGCGTACCTGGTCAGAGGGATAGCTGCGTCTGTGTAAAGTGAAAGGAAACGAACATCCATGGAAAATGCCATCCTCGGCGGCGGCGCGTTAGGATTGATGGTGGCGTATCGCCTGGCAAAAGAAGGCCAGACAGTCATGGTCTTTGAGCAGGAGACGACAGCGGGCGGGCTGGCGGCCGGTTTTCGTATCGGCGATACCTGGCTGGAGAAGTTTTACCACCACCTCTTTCGTAGCGATACCACCGCCATCGAAGTCATAGAAGAACTCGGCCTGGGAGATCGCCTCGAATGGATGCGGCCTCGCACCGTCTCCCTCGTCGGTGGGCAGATTCACCAGTTGGACTCGCCACTGACGCTGCTCGGCTTTGCCCCGTGGCGCATCGATGAACGCCTGCGTGTAGCAGCAGTGTGTACCTTCCTTAAAGTAGCCAACCCGGAGTGGCTGGAAGGCAAAACGTCTGCGGCCTGGCTGCGCCGTTGGATGGGTGCACGTCCATACGAGATGGTGTTTGAGCAACTCTTCGTGAGCAAGTTTGGCGCGCTGCACGACCAGGTCGCCCTGCCGTGGTTTTGGGCGCGCTTCCACGATCGTACAACGAAGCTGGGTTACCTGCGCGGGGGCTTTCAACAGGTCTACGAAACCCTGGTTGAGCGCATCAGCCAGGCGGGCGGGAAGGTGTTGCTTGGCACCCGCGTGGAGAAGGCGGAACCGTTGGCAGATGGTCACTGGCAGGTGCAAACAAGCCAGGGAACCTGGATGGTTGACCGCGTGATCTCGACCCTGCCAACGCGCCTTACCTGCCGCCTCATTCCCGCACTGCCCAGTGAATACCGCGCCAGGTACGACTGGGGCCAGGCATATGGTGCCCATTGCCTGATCCTCTCCCTGGACCGCCAGCTTACCGACAGCTACTGGATCAATATCTGTGACCCTGGGTTTCCTTTCACGGGTCTGTTCGAGCACACCAACTTCCGTCTCCCTTCCGAGTATGAAGGACGACACCTTGTCTACCTCGGCAACTATCGTCCGATGGACGATCCGCTCTTCACTATGAGTAAGGAGCAGGCGCTCGGTCAATATCTCCCCCACCTTAAACGGATCGTGCCAGCTTTTGAGCCTGGATGGGTACAGGAGAGCTGGATGTTCAAGGCCGCCTTTGCTCAACCGATAGTGACGACCGAGTATCGCGCACATATCCCGCCTCTGCATACCCCGCTCAAAGATTTGTGGGTGGCGAACATGTTTCAGGTATATCCGCATGATCGCGGGCAAAATTACTCGTTTGAACTGGCGAATCGGCTGGTAAAAGAGTTGGGAGCTTTCTGACCTCATACTTTCCAACCCCTACTAGTCAGTCCAGATAGGTTTGTGAGATGAAAATGTAGTGGCGACCCTTGCGGTCGCCAGGCTCTCCCACAAAATCATACTTTCCAACCCCTACCTTCTTTGAAACGTACATGTTATGCTAACATTAGAGGGTAACGAAAGGGTCTTAGTCTTAACATGCCTGCCAAAACTCCGCGTATTAATAGATTCTCGCAAATTATGCGCTTCCTGCGTGTTTCGCGCTTACTACTTTGGACAATCTGGATTATTTATCGTGAGCGACGCCGGGTGATACATGCTCATGAACGTGGCAACTATGAGGTTCAGCCGAATATTGAGGTATTAATTCGGGTGCTGACAGCTTTCCGTAAAACTGCGGTGAAACTCGGCGTCCTGATGATTAAACTCGGGCAGTTTCTCAGTTCCCGTGCCGATTTGTTGCCGGAGCGAGCACTTGAAGTGCTCAGCGAACTGCAGGACGAGGTGCCACCGGCGCCGTTCAGTCATGTTGTTTCTGTCATCGAGACAGAGTTGGGCAAGCCGGTCGAGCAAATATTCAACGTGTTGGAGCGCAAGGCCACCGCCGCAGCCTCGCTCGGCCAGGTTCATAAAGGCATCCTTGCCTCTACCGGGGAAGAGGTCGCCGTCAAAGTTCAACGTCCCAATATCGATCAGCTCGTGGGCATGGATTTGAGCACACTCAAGTTCGTCATCTGGGTGATTAACCGCTTCGTCGATACCGGTGCGTTTATCGACCTGATGGCCTTCTATCGCGAATTCAAGCGCACGATCTATGAAGAGATAGACTACATCACTGAGGCAGCCAACGCCAGGCGCTTCAAAGAGATGTTCAAGGACAATCCCAGCGTCTACATCCCGCGTGTCTATGATGAGTACGTATCACGACGTGTGCTTGTGCTAGAGTGGGTTGACGGCATAAAGGTCAACGACTATGCTGCGCTGGACGCGGCGCACATTGATCGCCTCGAGGTGGCAAAACGTGCCGTGCGTGCCTACTTTTACCAGTTCTTTGAAGTGGGCTTCTTCCATGCAGACCCACACCCTGGTAACATTTTTGTGCGGCCAGGGACACCCGGCAATGGGCCTGTAATCGTCTTCGTTGACTTTGGTATGGTTGGCTCGCTCACGAAAAGTATCAAGAAGGCGCTCAAGGACCTGTTTTTAGGCTTCCTGGCACACGACTCGCGAGGATTGGTGAAAGCCCTCGAAAAGCTCGGTTTCATCGGCCGGGGAGCGAATATGGCGGCCGTCGAGCGCGGTATGGCGCTCATGATGGAGCAGTACTACGGTATGACCTTGGGCGAAGCACGCGATATGGAGATACCTGAGGTGGCACAGGATGTAGAGAATCTGCTCTACGGCCAACCATTCCAGATACCGGCGCAGTTCGCATTTACCGGCCGCGCTATTGGTACGCTGTCGGGCGTTGCAACCGGCCTGGCACCAGAGTTTAACCTCGTCGAGGTGGCCATGCCCTATGCACAGAAATTCCTGGGGCTTGACGCCGAAGGGGCAGGGGAGACCTTGCAGCAGATTCTCAACCAGGTGCTGGCTACAGGGCGTACATTGCTGACATTGCCAGCTTCGTTGGAGCGAGTGATCACGAAAATTGAAACGGGACAGATCGAGGTCAAGCTCGCCGGAAGTGCGCCGAATGGTCGATCACGCCGTCGCGGACGCGGACGAGACAACGGCAACGGCAATGGCAACCCGTCGAGCATCGGTGGCTTTGCCTGGGCCTTTATGTTCGCAGCTACATTGGCCGGAGGTATCGTACTCATGACCGTCCCTCACCTGATGACGCCTGGCTGGTTTTGCCTCGGCCTGGCCGGAGTCACCGCCCTGGGCTTGTTGGTGAGGCGATCGTAGGGCCCGATTTATCGGCCCTACACCCTCGAATGACCAATCATTTGCACTCAGGTGCATGCACGTAGAGTGCTTTCGAGTTAAAATAGAGTCTGTGAATAATCCTGGTACCCGCAAGGGGTATCACTACATTAGCCCAGGCGGATAACATGTAGTGGTGCCCCTTGCGGGTACCAGGCGTAACAAAGAAGGAGACCGCATGCTCCAAAAATTTCGGGAAATGATGCCCGGAAAGCTGACTGCAATCGAAATAGCAGAGGGAGCCCTGCTAGCAGATATTGCAGTCGTATTGCAACTGCTCACCATCTATCTTCCTGTCGCCGGAGGCTATATCACCCTGCTCGTCCCTATCCCATTCACAGTGCTGGTACTACGGCGCAACCTGTACGCAGGCATTATGGGCCTCTGTGTCGCATTCTTCGTCATTGGCATGCTGACCGGCATACAATCCTTTTTCCCCATGTTATTAGAAGGTGGTGCCGGCCTATATCTGGGTATAATGATGAAATATCGTGTTCGCGATGTTCCTCTGGTGGTATTGGGTGCAACAGGTTCTGCACTCCTCCTGTCCAGCATCCTCGTGATCACGATACTGCTGTCCGGGATACCCATTACCAGGACGCTCATCCATCTCCACCGGAACTATGACGCAATCGTCGCCTCCCTGGGCTTCGCTGCAGTGCACATCGGCCTGGGCGGCTGGTGGAAACATAATGCCTACCCAATTGTAATTTCGTTCGAGACGCTGATTTTCACCTATTGGTTGCTACTGATCTACATGCTTGTCTGGCTAGTTCTATGCCCGGTGGTTATCATTGTCACTACCGTTACCAGCTAGTTCTATGCCCGGTGGTTATCATTGTCACTACCGTTACCAATTTCTTTGTGCGCCTGCTCGGGTACAACGTGCCGCCATTCCCCGGCGGCATACTCGACAAGCTGATACGCTGGACAATGCAAACCCTCATCAGGGTAGCTCTCAGGTTGGGCCTGGGAAAGCACCGGCTCACCGGGACACTCATCAAAGAAGTCCGCCGGCGCGGCATCACAAGAAAGCCCGCCGTAGGGGCCCGATTTATCGCGCCCGACAGGCCGGGCGACGCTGTAGGGGCCGATTTATCGTGCCCACCGCCGATTTATCGGCCCCCGGCAGCCCCCCCACATACCCAAACACATTTGTTACACTCCATTATCGCGCCTGTGCAGTGGGGAGGGGCCAGCGCCGCCGATATCGACAATGTACCCGACGTCGCCCCCAGCCCTCCCCTCATCGACATCCAACACGTCACCTATACATGAAAACGCGCCTGGAAATGTACTGGTGCCCCTTGCGGGTACCAGGGGGGCGGTGACCAGGAGGGTAGCTCCCGCCCTGCAAGATGTCAGCCTCCAAATCCAGCAGGGAGAATACCTCGTCATATTAGGGCATAATGGCAGCGGTAAATCCACGCTTGCGCGTCACTGTAACGCCTTACTCACACCCAGTAGTGGGCACGTGCTGGTAGCAGGACTTGATACTCGTGACAAACCCAGTCAGCGAGCCATTCGAGATAAGGTAGGCATGATCTTCCAGAATCCCGATAACCAGATCATCGCCACCGTCGTTGAGGACGATGTTGCCTGGGCATTGACGGTGCGTGGCCTCCCGGCTTCGCTCATTGCTGAACGCGTCGAGCAGGCGATGGCAGCCGTGGGCATTAGTGACCTGCGCGAGCTGGCGCCACACCGGCTCTCCGGTGGGCAGCGGCAGCGCCTGGCGATTGCCGGAGTGCTGGCATTGCGCCCGCAGTGTATCATTGCAGACGAGGCCACATCTCAACTAGACCCGCTTTCACGCATGGAGATCGTCTCATTGCTCCATCAACTCAACCGCGAACACGGTCTGACAATCATCCACGTCACGCACCTGTTAGAGGAGGCTGCGCTGGCGCAGCGTGTAGTGGTCATGGAACAAGGACAAATTGCGATGGAAGGGACACCGGCGACGATCTTTGCCGACCTGGAGCGGCTGCGTCAACTGAAATTAGCGATCCCAGCACCAATAGAGTTAGCGGCACGCCTGCGCACCGTCGGCTTACCGGTTGCGCAGGAGGCAGTCACGGTGGAAGCGATCGCGCAGGAGTTGGTGCATTGACAGACCCTATCATCATAACCAAAAACCTCTGCTATACTTATCAATCCAACCAGCCGGGTACTCTCCAGAAGGCGGCCCTGGTCGATATCAGCCTGGAGATTGCGCGAGAAAGCTGTGTCGCTATTATCGGAGTCACAGGTTCTGGTAAATCGACGCTCGTCCAGCACTTCAATGGCTTACTCCGCCCCACCATAGGTAGCGTTATCGTCGATGGGCAGGATGTGGGCGCTGCGGGTGCGGACCTGGTGGCACTGCGGCAGCGTGTCGGCATGCTCTTTCAGTTCCCGGAGGCGCAACTATTCGAGCGCACTGTCTTCGCCGATGTTGCATTCGGACCTCGACGCATGAAACTGGACCGGCGCGAAGTACGCCAACGTGTCATCAGCGCATTAGAGATGGTCGGCTTACCCCACCACGAGTTTGCATCGCGTTCCCCCTTCGAGTTGAGTGGCGGCCAAATGAGACGCGTTGCCTTAGCAGGCGTACTGGCAATGTCTCCCAGCATCCTCATCCTTGACGAACCAACCGTGGGACTTGATGCAGACGGGCGGGCCGAGTTTTACCAATACTTGCAGCGTGCCAGGCAGGAACGCGGTATTACCATCGTACTCGTCTCCCACGATATGGCCGAAGTGGCAGCGTTGGCCGACTGGCTTTTTGTGTTGCGCAGTGGCAACCTGGTCATGCAAGGAACGCCGCGCAGCGTCTTCGTCCAGGGCGACCGCCTACGTAAGTGGGGTCTGGCCGCGCCTCCCCTCAGCGAACTGCTGACGTTGCTGCGCATGGAAGGTCTGGCCATTCCCGAGGATACGTTGACGATTGAGGAGGCTTTTAAAGTGTTGTGGGATGGTCCGTAGGGGCCGGGCAATCCTGTCTGGGGGACAGGTAAACCGCGCCCACCGCCGATTTATCGGCCCCGTCCCGATGTGTGCAATTTGGCACCGGGGTCAAATGAAGGGTCGTAGGGACCCGATTATGGACATTAACGAAATACCCCGGACACCGTAAAAGGGGATAAAACGCCTGTAGGGGCCGATTTATCGTGCCCACCGCCGATTTATCGGCCCTGGCAAGTCCAGATCAATTTGTTAATATGCATTATCGCGCCCGAGGGGTGGGACGGGCTCTTATGCTCAAATGTAACTCTTAGGATAAAAAACACTATGTTCCAAAACATCTCATTAGGCATCTATTACCCAGGAAATAGCCTCCTGCATCGCTTGCAAGCAAGAACCAAATTGCTGCTACTCGTTTGCCTCATCGTATGCTTAACTATTGCAAATCAGCACGAGTGGCACTTTGCACCATACGCAGTCGTAGTAATACTGCTCGGTATAGGTATTGCTCTCTCTGGTATCTCGCCGCGCCACCTGTGGCAACGTATCTGGCTATTGACGCTTCTCGCCATCGTAGGTGCTATCCCTACCGTACTCATTCCCGACACCCTGGTTAACCCTCTCTACACCTTTGGCCCTTTTCTTTTCTCTTTCACCCAGCTATACGGGGCGATATTCGTCGTTGGCCTCTTGCTGGCGCTCTACATCCTCATATCACTATTGCGAACTCCAATCATGCGTCGCTTGCGCAAGCAGCGCTGGTTTCGGCTAAGCGGGATAGCCCTGCTACTGGTCACGACAACTCTACTAAGCGACCTTTGGCTGATACACATCACGCTGAAGGCCATTCTGCTTGGTCCCATTGTGATTACGCATGATGCTGTATGGCTGCTCATGTCTTTCTTTACCGTCTTCCTCGTGCTCTATGCATTCTCAATGTTGCTGACGATGACGACCACCCCTGTTGCAATGATCGAGGGTATGACACTCTTGCTCACGCCGTTGCGCTGGTTGCGCTTGCCGGTCGATGATTTTGCCTTGATGACCTTGCTTGCATTGCGCTTCATCCCCACGCTCATAGAGGAGGTGGAGCAACTGGTCAAGGCGCAGACTTCGCGTGGGGCGGACCTGTCACACGGCACAATACGCGAACGCTTGCAAACCCTGGCGGCATTGATCGTACCACTCATGCAAGGCACATTGCGCCGTGCATCCGAGCTGGCGACTGCATTAGAGGCCCGCGGCTACCAGGTCGAGGGTCGCCAAACGCCATTGCACGAAAAGTCCCTTGGCGCGATTGATTACATGGTGTTAGCTGTAGTCGTGCTTGTTATGGTGGGTGCGTTAATGCTGTAGGGGCCGGTTCACCGCGCCCACCGCCGATTTATCGGCCCTCGTCTGGGATTAGAGGTGCCCACCGCCGATTTATCGTACTCCCTCGACAATGGATCGTGATCATCATCCCAGCCGTGTTTTCTTCCCCTTCCCCATAGCCCAGACTCCATAGCGCCGATAGATCCGTACCATCCAAACAGCAATGACGACCTCAATAATGGCAACACCCATCCGGCAAAGGCTGTACCATACAGGGAACGGGTCAGGCATAACACCGGTCAATTGTAATATCGTCACTGGAATTTGAAGGATGGAGAATCCAAAGGCAACAAGCAGTAACCAGAACAGCCAACGCCAATGGCGTACGACACCAACAATCAAGATAGCAATAAACACCAAAATAGCAACAAGAAACAGCGTCACCGGCAAGGGGTATCGATCAGTCGGAGACGGCTGGAGCATGAGCGTTTGCGTATAAATGGATGGTGCAGCGACATACACCACCAGCAGAAAAAGAGCAGCCAGGAGAAAAAAGGCAATCAGAATACGTTCCAATCGACGTAATAGAATCCGTTGGTGCCTGTCGTTTGTTGGCAAAAGGCGCTCCCTCGAAAAGATGAAGTCTTTTCGATCTTTCTGGTATTCTGTCAGGTAGGACAGCCTTCTCCGGCTCCCATTTCCAGACAACGCCATCCTTGTTGAACCCCAAGGTGTTAAAACGTCGGATAGTAACGCGGTCAAGCATCTGCTGAAGGAATTGCAGACGCTTCCCTTCAAAATCCGCTACGTTCTCTCCGCTGACAGAAGAATGTTGGCTCATCGATGTAATCCTTTTTACTTGGACAATTTACGAAAAGGTGCGCATACGATTGTTGCGTACGGGCGTGATGATGGTCTGTAACAAATTAACCTGGACACCGTGAACGTGGACAATACTCCTGTAGGGGCCGATTCATCGTGCCCATCGCCGATTTATCGGCCTCCGGGAAACCCAAAGGCATGTCCAGATTAATTTGTTAAAATCCATCATCACGCCCGTACGCACCATCTCCCAACCCATAATACCTTACAGAGGCATTCCACGTTCCGTAAGACACGCCTCAAATTGAGCCGGAGTACGAATACCGTGCTCAAGTACTGCATCATACACATCTATTCCACCACCTGGTAGGGATAGGTGGGCAGGTGATGCCATACGTCTTTGATCCAAAGAATCGCCAGCCTTGTCTCATCCGTGAGATGGCGTGCGAGGTACCCCAAAGAGGAATCGCGCCACACCTCATCCCTCACCTCATCCTGCCCCCCAGACCTGCACTGTGTGATCACTACTTCCCGAAGCGATGCGGGTTCCATCAGGGGACCACGCCACCGCAGTCACAAGCTTGGTATGCCCACGGTAGGTGAAGACGTGGCTACCATCGGCTGCATCCCAGACCTGTACCGTCTTATCCAAGCACCCGGAGGCGATGCGGGTGCCATTGGGCGACCATGCCAGTGCAAGCGCACCAAAGTACGGATTGGAATGCCCACGGTAGGTGAAGACATGGCCTCCATCGGCTGCATCCCAGACCTGCACCGTCTGATCATCACTGGCCGAGGCGATGCGGGTGCCATCGGGCGACCACGCCACTGCATGCACATAATCGGAGTGCCCACGGTAGGTGAAGACATGGCTACCATTTGCCGCATCCCAGACCTGCACCGTCTGATCATCGCTGGCCGAGGCGATGCGGGTGCCATCGGGCGACCACGCCACTGCAGTCACAAGTTTGGTATGCCCGCGGTAGGTGAAGACATTGCCACCATTTGCCGCATCCCAGACCTGCACTGTCTGATCCCATGAGCCCGAAGCGATGTGGGTGCTATCGAGGGACCACACCACCGCATCCACAAGATCGGTATGCCCGCGGTAGGTGAAGACACGCTCACCATCGACTGCGTCCCATACCTGCACTGTCTGATCATTGCCCGCGGAAGCGATGTGCTTACCATCGGGGGACCATGCCACAGTTTCCACGGCATCAGAATGCCCACGGTAGGTGAAGACATTGCCACCATTTGCTGCATCCCAGACCTGCACCGTCTGATCATCGCTCCCGGAGGCGATGCGTTGGCCATCAGGCGACCACGCCACTGCATGCACATAATCGGAGTGCCCACGGTAAGTGTATAGGAGCGTCCCTAAAGGGATAGGAGTAGGTGTAAGATCTGGGGCAGAAGACAATAGGAGTGTCATCCAGGTAAGACCACCACCTGCTACGGCCAGTCCTGCTACACCCAGTCCCAGGACGATGGTACGCCGTGAGATGCCCTGGTGATGCAGCCCAGCCCCTCTCAACGCCCTGGGTGTGCTGATTTGCCGTCGTGATTGATCTGGTGGCCTCATTTTCACAGGCGCTTGTGCCATCCTGCCTGGCGGGGCCATTGAAGGATCAGTCGCTCCCGGTTGCGGCCCCTTAATCACCAGCGAGGTCTTCGCCGACGCTTGCAGAAGTTGAATCATCGGTGTCGATGCAGGCACGATAAATCGTGTCCCTACACTTGCCTGCTCTAATGCGGCTGCAAAGCCTTGCACACTGGCAAAACGCTGCCTGGGATCCTTGGCGAGGGCTGCCATCACTACCTGCTCCAGCTCTGTCGAGAGCGTTGGCATCTTCCCGCGCAAAGACGGTGGAAGCATCATCGTGTGCTTCGCAGCGATCTCGCTCAATGAGCCTTGGAAGGGATACTCGCCGCAGAGCCATTCATAGACGACGACGCCTAGCGCGTATTGGTCGCTCGCTAGTAGGGGATGGGCCTGGATCTGCTCCGGTGCCATGTAGGCGATGGTGCCCACCAGATCCTGGGTCGCCTGATAGCGCGAACTCTGGGCGATGATGGCGGTGCCGAAGTCACTGAGCAAGACCTCGTTCTGCCGTCCCAGCAGCATATTCTCTGGCTTGACGTCGCGATGGATGAGTTTCTGGTCATGGGCATACTGCAAGGCATCGGCTACCTGCTTAACGTAGGAGATGATGGTGGGCAATGACAGCGGGACGCCTTTGGGATGCTGGCGGCGCAACGAGCCGTTGGGGGCATAGTCCATGACGAGGAAGGGCACGCCGTCTTTGACATCGAAGTCCAGCACGCGCACGATATGCGGGTGGATGAGAGAAGCGATGGTCTGGGCTTCGCGATGGAAGTTCTGGATGTCGGCAGCGTCTGCCAGGTGGGTGTGCAGGACTTTGATGGCGGCTTGCATGTTAAGCCGCAGGTGCTGACCGAGATAGACCTCGGCGAAGCCTCCGCGTCCCAGTAGGCTCACGAGGCGATAGTTGCCCAATTGTTGGCCTACACGATCCGTCATTCCTTGTCCACCTGCATCTTCTCAACTGAAGATAAAATTGCAGAAATGTTGGATAACAGATCAGGGGTATCTCTCGTTGCCGTCCTCCAAACAAGATTAAGGTTAATTGAATCGTAGTTATGAACGAGTATGTTCCTCTGTTCGACCCATTCCCTCCACGGTATTTCTGGATGACGGACCTGGAAATCTTTCGGTATATTATGCAACTTTGATGCTTCACCGATCACTGAAATATAATGCATGATTGCGATTTGTACCTGTTCGTCACGGTCAAACTGGTCTCGTCCCCCCCGTTGCATATCCAATAATTTTCTCGCAGCTCTCCTTAATATGCTCCAGCCGCTTGTATACCTCCGCACTCACGGATTCGGTCATAGCCCTTGTTCAGTGACAATATCTAGTTTGTAACCAAGCAGGGTTTGAAGGTTTGTTAGAAGCCTGCTAAGGTCCAGGAGGGAGCGATCTTCCTCCATGTCTACCAGTAGGTCGATATCACTCTCTGAGTCAGCTTCTCCCCTTGCAACAGAACCAAAAACACGCACATTAGATGCACCATATTTAGCTGCTATACGCAGGATGGCATCTCGGTTTGCCTGCAAAAGCTCTCTAAGGGCTGTTGCCTTTCTTTTCTCTGCAATTATAGCATCTACACTTTTGCTATGCTGATCTGTTAGATCTTTCTGCTCTAGTGCTGCATCAATTTTTACTTTGAGGTCGGGAAGATCATGGGTGGCTATTTCCCAAAGAGTATCTCGATCCATTTCAGTATCGTAGAAGCCAAGACGGTTCTGGACATCTGTCATCTGTTCCCAGGGTATCTCAGAATGGCGATCCTTAAAATCTTGTGGGATAGCGTATACGGAATGCTCAATTATTTGAAGATAGTACATGATGGAGAGTCGTATCTTTTCCTCTTGTTCAAAATTGTCTCGTCCCGCTTTAGTATACTCTGCAATTTTTTCCGTAGCTTTCTGAATGCGACGTAGCTGCTCATATGGATCTCGCATGGCAAAACCATCTCCTGCCGTACTTGACTAGCTCACTCTTCACTCTGCTACATGGTTTTCTTCCTCCATAGTATATCAGAGGCATTTGCTATTACCAAGCCCCCTGAAACGAGCGGGTGCGTTTCAATTTTTTGCACGGAGAGTTCGGGTGGCCCGGGTTAGTAGGGGTGGTAGGGACGCGAGCTTGCCTCCGCCCTGGGGTGGAATACCTCACTCAGCATATGGCTAGACATTGACGGCGTGCATGCATAAGCGCGATAATGGCATTGTTACTGCTCCTTCTGTTCCTCATCGGGGTGGTATGGACACTGAGGGGCCTATTCGGTCTGTTGGTGGCAGCAATGGGGACAGGAGAGATCAGACGTCATCATATTTACACCAGGAGAAGTAACCCCGCAAGACCCACAGCAACCGTATGAGTACGGTCGGTGGGTGAAGAAAGGAAGGCACATGCCAAAAGTCCAGGTCAACGAATTAACCATGAACTACGATCAGCAGGGAACTGGAGAGCCTCTCATCCTTATCCCATATTTGGCGGCTGATTACGCCTGTTATGCGTTTCAGGTCGCCGAGTACGCCAAGCACTTTACCTGTATCTCAGTGGACCTGCGAGGAGCGGGTGAAACAGACAAACCCGAAGGGACCTACTCCACCGAGCTATTTGCCGATGATGTCGCGGCCTTCATGCAGGCGGTAGGGATACCACAAGCCCATGTTGCCGGCCTTTCCCTGGGCGCAGCAACGGGGATGTGGCTAGCGGCCAAGCACCCTGAAAAGGTCAAGTCGTTATCGCTCCATAGCGGCTGGACAAAAACTGATCCTTTTCTCAAAGTTGTGGTGGAAGGCTGGCAGGTGATGGCGAAAGGCCTGGGAAGCGTTCCTGAGATGGTCATTCGGGGGATTTTTCCCTGGTGTTTCACCCCCGAACTCTATGCCTCCCGACCCGACTACATCGCAGCGCTGGCTGATTTTGTCAGGGGAAGACCGGTACAGCCGCTAGACGCATTCATGAGACAATCAAACGCGGTGATCGCCCACGACGCGAAGTCTCAGCTTGGGAAGATCGAAGCACCGACACAAATCACTTTTGGTCGGTACGATATGATCACGTCAACCCGTTTCGCCGACCCGTTGAAGCAGAACATTCAACATGCTGAGTTGGTGATTTTTGAGGGATGTGCTCACGCACCGCTCTATGAGAAGGTGGACGAGTTTAACCAGGTGACCCTGGAGTTCCTCAAGCAGCACTCTGGGTAGGTGAAGTTGGCTCTTTTCACGCGACAGTCTTCAACAACCGGTGCATGCAGGTGATGGTGCTCGCCATCTCCTGCGTGCTCTGGTAGCGTGAGCCCTGAGCCAGTAAGGCAATGCTGAAGTCGCTAATTTGGGTCTCTGCGCCCGGGAAGGACATGCGGGGACTGGCGCTTGTTGGGCTGATCTGGCTCTCCTGGCGGGTGAAGCGACAAGGGAACATGACAGTCTCAACTTTCAACAAATTCATGCACCCCAATGGCGCAGAGAGCGCGAAAAGTTGACGGTCCGACCATCGCATGGTACATTGATACAGCGTAGCATCACTACAAACATGTATGCTCACAACACACAAACGAGGTTCCACCAGCAACCAGGGATCGCTATCTTGTGATAAACAAAATACTGGGGTAGCGAATTCGTAGTATGGTAGGGGCAAGGGTGGTGGTGTGGCGCGGGGTGGGCCCTTGCGGTTGCCCTGTTTGCTGGTGTTTTGCGGTTTATTGTGACATGAGAAACGAACTACTGGCATGGTTTGCGCGGGAGGGACTGCTCCTCCACGACGTGGTGACCTCTGACATGAGAAACGAACTACTGGCATGGTTTGCGCGGGAGGGACTGCTCCTCCACGACGTGGTGACCTCGGCAGAGGACCCGCAGCACGACGGGGTCAAGGTGACGGTGAAGGCACCGATCGTGGCACTCAGCCACGCTAGCGACGACTTTCGCGAGTGTCCCGACCCGGTACTTTTCGGCTACCCAGAGTCGTGCCTGGAGCTGATGAACCTGGAGGATTTCCATAGTTTTGTGCTGCAATGGTTCGAGCAGGCCGTGGCAGCAGGTATGGGGCGCTGCTTCGTCTGCAACCAGATGCTGGACACCGGCACCGAGAAGCCGTGGGATGCTGTCTTCGTTTCTCACGATATGTTTTGCTGGCTGCTCGTGCATTTCGACTGCAAACGGTACCTCAACCGCGACCTCAAGGGACGCAATCCTTTCGAAGTGACGCTGCACCCGCCCGAATTTTTTGATTTGCGCTTGACATAACCTGGAGAATGATAAGGAATGGATAAAAATCAGCTCGCCAGCCTGCTGGATGAAGTCGCCACGCTGTTGGAACTCAAAGAAGGCAGCAATCCGTTTGAGGTGCGAGCCTACCAGAACGCAGCTCGCAGCGTCAGTGCGCTCGACGGCGACATCGAACAACTGATTCGCGAAGGCAAGCTCAAAGGTGTACCAGGGCTGGGATCAACCATCATCAAGCGTATCGAAGAAGTAATCGACACTGGGCACATGGCCCTCTATGATGAACTGGTTGCCACCACGCCCGCCATCAAACTCGAAATGCTGCGAATCCAGGGAGTAGGCCCGAAGAAAGTCAATGCCATCTATGACCAGTTGCACGTTACCAGCATTGCTGAATTAGAAGAGGCTTGCAAAGAGGGTAAGGTCGCCAAACTACCAGGATTCGGCAAGAAGACACAGGACAACATCTTGCAGGGCATCGCGTTTCTGGCACAACATGCCGACCGTTTTCTCTATCCTGTGGCAGAGGAGGAGGCAGCACGCATTGAGGCGGTACTGGCAACTTTGCCAGAGATTGTGCGTTTGCAGGTGGGAGGTAGCCTGCGACGGCGCCGTGAGACGGTGGGGGACATCGACATGGTAGCGAGTGTTGCTGATTCTGCCGGCGACGAGGTGAGGCGCAAGATCATGGATGTCTTCACCAGCCAGCCCTCCGTCAAGGCCATTACCGGCAAGGGTGAGACAAAATCAAGCGTTGTCCTGAGCAGTGGCATGAACATGGACCTGCGCGTCGTCGGCGATAGCCAGTTTCCCTATACCCTCCATCACTTCACCGGCTCCAAAGAACACCATATCACCCTGCGGCGACGTGCGCTCAGCATGAACATGACCATTAACGACTACGGCCTCTTCCGTGGGAAGGAACCAGACTTACAACTAATCCCCTGCAAGGATGAGGCCGATATGTATGCTGCGCTGGGCATGGCGTATATCGAGCCGGAATTGCGCGAGGATATGGGCGAGATCGAGGCTGCTGTGCATGGTACGCTGCCGGTACTGGTGCAGGAGAGCGACCTGCTCGGTGTATTGCACGTTCACTCCACCTGGAGCGACGGACAAAATACCATTCGTGATATGGCCGAGGCATGCATTGCACGCGGCCTCGCCTACCTGGGCATAACCGATCATAGCAAAGCAGCGGCCTACGCAAACGGGTTGAATGAGCAGGCTCTTCGTCGTCAGCACGAAGAGATCGACAGCTTGAACCGCGAATATGCCGGTCGCTTGCGCATTCTGAAAGGAACCGAATGTGATATCCTGAAGGATGGGTCACTCGATTATACAGATGACGTGCTGGCAAGCCTGGATTTTGTGGTTGCCTCCATCCATAGCCTTTTCAACCTGTCGCCGCAGGAGCAGACACAACGCATGCTACGTGCCATCGCCAATCCCTATGTCGACATCATTGGCCATCCTACCGGGCGCATCCTGCTTGGCAGAGCAGGGTATTCCCTGGATATGGAAGCGGTAATCGATGCCGCCGCCGAGCACGGAGTGTGTATTGAGATCAATGCCCACCCTTCACGGCTTGACCTCGACTGGCGCTTCTTGCACCGTGCACGCGACAAAGGCATCAAGATACCGATCGATCCAGATGCACACGTACTTGCCGGATTGGACGATATGCGCTATGGTATAGGCATTGCACGCAAAGGCTGGCTACGTCCAACCGATGTACTCAATACCATGCCGACTGACGAACTACTGGAATTCTTCAGAGTCAGGCGCACACCGTAGGGGCCGGTTTGCCGATTATGGACATTAACGAAATACCCCGGACACCGTAAAAGGGGATAAAACGCCTGTAGGGGCCGATTTATCGTGCCCACCGCCGATTTATCGGCCCTGGCAAACCCAATGGCATGTCCAGATCAATTTGTTAATATGCATTATCGGCCCATCAAAATAGGACATTCGCACCATGCGCCTTTTTGGCACAATATGGCGTAATATATATAGAGGCGACCGGTAGACGCGCAGCGATTGCGACCGATGTGCCGGGGGCACATCAGCAATCCGATTTATCGAGCACGTGGTCGCCCAGAAAAGGAACAATCATCATGGCACAACAAACAGAATTAGAACTATCGCCCCGCGAAGTAATGGGCAAAGCGACCAAGCGCCTTCGTAAGGTAGGTATCATTCCAGCCAATATCTTTGGACATCACGAAGCATCGCAGGCAGTCCAAGTCGATGCACTCGCCTTTGAGCGTTTGCGGCGTACACATGGAGCAAGAAACATTATCACGCTGCGTCTGCCAGGCACGGCCAGTACACAGACAGCATTGATTCGCCATGTGCAACGCGACCCACGCAACAGCAAGATTATCCATATAGACTTCTTCCGTGTGAGCCTGAGCGAGCGCATTGACGTCAAGGTTCCGCTTCACTTTGTCGGTGAGTCTCCAGCCGTGAAGAACGATAATGGCATTTTGTTGCCTCTGATGGATGCACTCGAAGTAGAGTGTATGGCAAGCGACATCCCTGAATACTTCGAGGTCGATGTCACACCTCTGGATGAGATTGATGCCATTCTCCATGCCGAAGATGTGAAGCTGCCACCTAACTTCACACTGATTACCGATCCCCAAGAGGGTGTTGTAAAGGTCGCTGCACCACGCATTGAGAGGGAAGAGGAGGTTGCTGCGGCTCCTGTGGCTGCGGCTGAGGAGACTCATGCTGCTGCAGAAACGGCAACAGAACAGGCCAGCACTGAAGAATAGCGACACCGTAGGGCGGGTGCAGGTATTGGGTGTGCCGCATGCATCCTGGCGACCGCAAGGGTCGCCACTACGCTTGGATAAGTTCCCAGGTGGCATCTTCGGGCGTAGTGGCGGGGCTTGCCCCCGCCAGGTTCTTTGAGGAGCGATAGACATGCGTATTATGATCGTTACTGATCAATATCCACCGATGGTCGGCGGCGTCCCGACAGTCACGCACGGGCTTGCCGTTGATTTTGCCAACCGTGGGCACCAGGTATGGGTGGTTGCGCCCAGCTATGGCTCACGAGATGTACGCCGTCTCGAGCAGAAGGTACGTGTCTATCGCTTCTCTTCCTTTGAGTGGCCTGCATATGAAGGGCAACGCATTCCGTTCTTGCCATTGGTGCCCTTTCGCAACCTCATAAAAAAGGCCGACCCTGATATCATCCACATTCACTCTCCAGTTGTGCTGGGCAATATCGCCCAGATCCTGGCCGGCGGCTTGCGTAAACCGGTGATTGCGACGAATCACTACCTACCCATCAATATTAGTCGCTCACTGAGTGCCGAGCCACTGATCAGCAAGCACTTCAGCAAGATTACGTACTCATACCTGGTGCATTTTTGTAATCGCTGTGAGTACGTCACGGCCCCGACGGCTACGGCCTTGAAGCTGCTCTATGAGCATGGGTTGCGTGCTCCAGCCAAGGTCATCTCAAATGGCATCGATCTGAAGAAGTTTAGTCCCGGCAAACGTGATGAATGCCTCCGTCAACGTTTCGACCTGCCAGAAGGGCGACCGCTAGCATTGCATGTCAACCGTTTGAATTACGAAAAGCGCGTCGATGTGCTGCTGGATGCCGCTGCGAAGATGTCAAACAATGGATTCATTGCCATTGTAGGCTCTGGTCCCGCCGAAGCGGAATTACGAGCACAGGCCGAGCAACTTAACCTGGGCGATCGCGTGAGATTCCTGGGATTTGTGCGCGACGCCGACCTTCTCGGCCTGCGCCGCCTGTCAAATGTGTTTGTCATCCCTTCGGAGGCGGATCTGCAGAGTCTCGCAACGATGGAGGCAATGGCCTGCGGTCTCCCAGTCATAGCCGCCAACTCTTACGCGCTACCAGAGCTGGCTCATCACGAGGAAAATGGCTTCGTCTTCCAGCCTGGCAATAGCGATGAACTGGCATGCTACCTCGACACGCTCCTGACGGATCCAGCCTTACGTGCTCAGATGGGGGCAAAGAGCCTGGAGATTATCGCCAAACACGACCGTACGCAAGTGCTCGATCAGTGGGAAGCACTCTACCGTCGTCTCGCTATCGAATTTGTTGAGGTTAAAGAGCGTAAACTACGGCGGCGTATGGAACGCAAATATCCAGGATACATCCACCAGAAGGTATACCGATCACGTTTCGTACGCACAGGTCAATTGGCGTTCAACCAGCCCTATTCTGGCACAGGGCAGGAGATGAATACCTCCTGGACCAACATGGAATGAAGACCTGGGGAGGAAAATCCACCTATGCCGCGTATCCATCCCGTTGATACCGCGCAGATACCGCCTGACGCAGACAAGACGCCAGGGGTCGGCAATATGTCTACCCTCTTTGGTATCATGGCTCATCGTCCCGATCTGATGCAACACAGTCGGCAGTTGCTGGAGGCGACCATGCGCGGCGGGACGGTTGATGCCAGGCTGAAAGAATTGCTGGCGGTGCGTGTCTCCCAGGTGAACCATTGCCATTACTGAATGACTGAGCATACTGCCTTGGCAAGGCAGTTGGGTGTGAGTGAGGCGCTGCTGGACGCCCTCTACCATATTGACGAACACCGTCATCTCTTCACAGCTCGCGAACTGGTGGCGCTGCGCTTCGCCGAAATCATGACGACAGATGCCCGCGATGTGGATGAGGCCTTGTGGGACGAACTGCAAGCGCACTTCGACGATGGTGAGCTTGTCGAACTCGCCACCGTAATCGGCTTGTTCAACTTCTTCAACCGCTTCGCAGATGCCCTGCAGATCCTTCCACCGACCAAGAGCGTATAACAGAGGGTAACTCTTCAGTTGCCTGTTTCTTTGCCGCCGGAGGCGGCTCGCGTTTGCTTTTGTTGCTGGATGTGCAAGCCGCAGGCTTGCACATCCAGCAACAAAAAACCTCTTGCGAACCACCACAGGTGGTAAGGAGCCCTGAAGAGTTACGGACAGAGATAAAAAAGGAATGAGTAAGATCATGCCCACAAGTGAAGAAAAACTTGCGGCCCTGCTGAAAGATTTACAAGAGTTAGCCGCCTATTTGCATGGTCGGGGCGACAAGACCCTGGTCCTTTCCAGGCAATTCGAGGAACATGCCCAGAAGGATGCCTCCAATCGCGAGTTCGACCTGAACCAGGCCCGCATGCTCGACTACCAGCACCACATCTGGCACGAGATCGGCAATATGGTCGAGAAGCTGGTGAAGTTGCATGATACTGGGGCAGCGAATTCGTAGTATGGTAGGGGCAAGGGTGGTGATGTGGGGCGGGGTGGGCCCTTGCGGTTGCCCTGGTAGTTTATCAAGAAATGGACTGTGACAAACAATGGCAGACTTCATGAGATTCCCCACCTCACGCGAACATGTGCTGACATGCGGCAAAACAACCGTAGGAATAATAGCCGACATCTGTCTCGTCTCCCATTTCCAGGTTGGACCCTGGCAGGTGCTATACCGGCCGCAAGAGACAGGCAACGTCAAACGTTGGGGGTTGCCGCTAATGATCCCCAACTTCTCCAGGCTCAAAGACGGCATCTTCAAAGACAAAGGAACCACCCTCCCCATACATGGCTTTGGTCGCAATCTCCCGTGGACCATCGTTGAGCAGGATAGCACACACCTGCGTATGCAGTTGCACAGTAGCGATGCCACCCGCTCAGACTATCCCTACGAGTTTACCTTTAGCGCCAGCATTGCCGCAGGTGAAGAGACGCTGACCTACACGCTGACAATGGAAAACCACAGCGATGAAGGCATGCCCATCGCTCCCGGCTTTCATCCCTATTTTGCCGTGGCGCAAGAGGACAAATCCCGACTCATTACCGATGGCCCACCAGGGTTTGCAGCTAATGCCTTTGACTGGTACAAGAACCCGCCCGATCATCCCTATCCTTTTCCCCATCGTATCATCGTTCAGGTACCACAACGCGGCACTTTGACGATAGCCGAACTCCCACAGGACAATGTGTACAGATTGGCCGTCATGCAAGTCTGGTCCGAGCCAGCGACCAGGCCAGATCACGCCTTTGTCTGCTTCGAGCCAACCGTTGGCAGCGAAGATGCCCTGAACCGGCCCGCCGACCGCCTGACGATCGCATCGCACAGTTCACAACGCATCGTGTTACAGTTGACAGCCAGGCCGCTTTAAAGCATGAATGTAGGTGAACCGAACCCCTACGATCAATTCATACACCTATGAATCTTCAATCACGTGCATTTTAGACGTCTGTGCGATATAATAAGATCATTGCTGTACAGTGGCGCATCTTTCTGTGCCTTGCGTTGGCAAGGACAGTATCGTTTGGCCACTTCCAGAAAGCAGGTAAACCCGATAATGAAAACACAGCCGACGACCATGCACTGGCTACAAAATAATAACAACCGCAACACGCCGCAGCGACAACAAAATCAGAACCCGCTGTTCCCCGGTTCGGGGCGCAACGGTCGCCCCAACGGCAATGGGCAGACACCGCAAAAAGGCCCATCGCTCGTCAACCGCTGGTTACTGATAATCGTTGGAGTCATGCTCGCTATATACGTCTACAATTACTTCACGAATACAACGAACACTGCTAACGCACCGCAGCGCGAAGAACTCTCTTACAGTGCCTTCTACAACCAAATTCAGCAGGGCAATATCAAATCTGCCACCTTCATCGGCACGACTGAAATCCAGGGAAACTTCAACACCCCCGTGAGTGGGCATTCGCAATACCATGTGGTACAGCTTCCCAACGGAGATCCACAGATCGAAACGCTGCTGATCCAAAAAGGGGCTACTGTTGTCAATTCGCCTCCTGCCGATACTAGTTTCTTCTTCAATCTCTTGATCAGCTTCCTCCCCTTTCTCTTCTTGATCGGCCTCTTCATCTTCTTTAGCCGCCGCGCCACGCAGGGACAGCAGGGCATCTTCAGCTTCGGCAAGAGCCGTGCCAAGCTCATTCTCGAAGATCGGCCTAGCACAACCTTTGCCGATGTTGCGGGCGTCGACGAGTCGAAGTACGAACTGCAGGAAGTCGTTGAGTTCTTGAAAACGCCACAGAAGTATCAACGCCTGGGTGGCAAGATTCCACGCGGCGTGCTGCTCGTTGGCCCGCCAGGCACAGGCAAGACTCTGCTAGCACGAGCCGTGGCCGGTGAAGCTGCCGTGCCGTTCTTCTCGATGTCCGGCTCAGAGTTCGTCGAAGTGCTCGTTGGCGTCGGTGCCAGCCGCGTGCGTGATCTGTTCGACCAGGCCAAGAAAGCCGCCCCAAGCATCATCTTCATTGACGAGATCGATGCCGTCGGACGACAGCGAGGTGTGAGCATTAACAGCAACGATGAGCGCGAGCAAACCTTGAACCAACTACTCGTCGAGATGGACGGCTTCGATACAAACCAGGCCGTCGTCGTCATCGGCGCTACCAACCGTCCCGATGGCCTCGATATAGCCCTCTTGCGCCCCGGACGCTTCGACCGGCGAGTCACAGTGGATCGCCCTGACTGGAATGGACGTTTAGCCATCCTCAAGATTCATTCTCGTAACGTGCCGTTGGCCACTGACGTCGATCTGGTAGCCATTGCACGTTCTACACCCGGCATGGTTGGAGCCGACCTGGCAAACCTGGTCAATGAGGCCGCACTACTGGCGGCTCGCCGCAACCTGGACCGCGTGACACAGAAATGCTTCGAAGAAGCGCTGGACAAAATTTTGCTCGGGGCCGAGCGCCCAATTGTGCTCAGTGAGGAAGACCTTAACGTCATAGCCTACCATGAGAGCGGGCATGCGCTCACCGCCTTGCTTTCAGAAAATGCTGACCCGGTCCAAAAAGTCACCATTGTGGCCCGCGGCCAGACGCTGGGTGTGACGATGTCTGTACCATTGGATGATCGCTATAACTACTCGAAAGAGTACCTGCTCACGCAGCTTGTCACGCTCCTTGGAGGTCGAGCCTCCGAACAGGTTGCCATAGGGCGTATTACGACGGGCGCAGAAAATGATCTGCAGCGCGTGACTGCTATTGCGCGGCAAATGGTCACACGCTGGGGCATGAGTGAGCGTCTTGGCACCATCTCATTCAGCGAACGCTCCAGTCCATTCCTGAGCGGTACCTCTACCGCTGGTCCCGTAGACTACAGCGAAACGACAGCCGAAGCGATTGATGATGAGGTCGGGCGTATCGTGAGTATGTGCTACAATCGCGCTCTTGAACTTCTGGAAGGACATCGTCCAACGCTTGATCGCATGGTACAAGAACTGCGCAAACATGAGACAATCAACGCCCGCCAGCTCCAACAGATTATGGAGGAAACAGGTGCCGTGATTGCATCGCCGCAGTCCCTTTCACAAATACCCACTTCACCCACTTCGCCTCTGCGCACACCGCGAACACCAGGACTGTTCCCAGAAGGCAATGGGAATGACGGTCTTAGCGAACAGTTTGGCTAGGGAATGAGGAAAATACTCTCGCGCTAGAGTCTGTAAATTATCCTGGCGAAGGCTCAGCCTTCGCCAGGATAATTTACACCCCTCCAAAGAACTTGCGCGCCTCAGGATATTCGTTCACTATTGTACCTACCGTATCGGGAGGGAGCAGCATAAACGTGCCCTGCGCTTCTGCAAACACCACACGCTCATCATCGGCCAGTGCTAGCAGGCCAGAAGCCTGGTGCATACGCCGTCGTTCCACGCCCAACGATGCACGCACTCGTAACAGTGGTCCATAGGGCACATAGCGGCGGTAGCGTATCTCCAACCGACCCGTCATCGTCCACTCTGGATGGCTTCCCAGCATTGCTGTACGCCCCAAAGCTTCATCCAACACTGCTGCCACGATGCCTCCGTGAATAACCCCAGGAAACCCCTGGTGCTCTTCTCGTGGCTGAAAGTCGGCTACAACGGTGTTATTCTCGATGCGGAAGACCAGGTGCAAACCAAACGGGTTACGTTGCCCACAGACAAAACAACGCTGGTAATCGGTTGTGTCGTTGAGTTCCATCTAACGGCCTCCGATGCCTGTAGTTACAGTTGCCACCCCATTATACTAGAATAATTGGTAACTATTCAGGATTCCCATGCAGCGCTTTTTGGTGTATACTGCAACCACTATTTGATGCCATGCCCAACGGATAGGCTTGAGACAAAAAACTCCAATGCTCCGTGTAGGTAACAGGCACCTCTTCTTATTGTCAGTACATAGTTCAGTCACTGAGGGTAAAAATCATGACACAGTCATCTCAAGACGGGGTAGCCACTTTGGATGCCCAGGAAACGAAAAAACAACGTAAGAAGCAGGCCAAACGAGAAGCCAAAACAATGCTCAAGTTGGAACAAGCCAGGCAAGACGTGCAAAAAGCCGAACAGAAACTTGCCAAGGCACAAGTACAACTTGAAGCCTCCAGAACACATCTACGCAATCTAGAAGAGAAAGCGGCGCAGAGGCAAACCTCTCAAGCAGAAGCACAAAGCGAGCAGCAGCCTGAGACCAGTATGTCACATTCAAGCAATGGGCAACAGGAGCAAGGGTCAGAAAACAATGCCCCCGCTGATACCTCTACGCCAACCAATCAAGTAACACCCGTACCTCCCGCGGAAGGTCGAGAAGATATTACTGTAGACACTCCCAAGGACCAGGAAAGCTCTTCATCAGAATCGGTACCTTTCGTAGTGAGCGAAAAGGAGGAAGTTAGCACAGATTAGCTAGAAGAACTCGCTTATTCCGAAACCAGTGAAGGGACCTTAGAGTCGACCGCGCCCAACTCGCAGAGCCAGCAGCACACCGAACGAGACGGCCAGTAGCACCACAGAGATCGCGACTGCCGTGTCTAGATCGGTTTCGGCGGCGATGTAGACCGCAATGGGCATCGTCTGCGTGGTACCAGGGAAATTGCCAGCAAACGTGATGGTCGCGCCCAGTTCGCCTAGCGCACGCGCCCAGGCCAGCCCGGCACCAGAAAGGAGAGCAGGGCGGACCAACGGTATCACCACACGCCGGAATGCATAGAAAGGTGAGGCTCGTAGTGTATAGGCTGCCAGCTCATAACGTGTATCCAGTTGCTCAAGCCCAGCCCGTGCGCTATTGACGAAGAAGGGAGAAGAGACAAAAATCTGTGCCATGACCACCGCCACTGTCGTAAATGGCAGGAAGATCCCCAATGGACTGAGATAGCGACCGATCAGTCCAAAGCGACCAAAAGTGAGTAGCAATGCCACCCCTGCAACAACCGGTGGAAGCACCGTCGGCATCGTCACCAACGTCTCCAGCAGTTTGCGACCAGGGAAGTGCATGCGTGCCAATACATATGCCACGGGCAGACCAAAAAGCACGGCCAATAGGGTACTGATGGTCGTTGTGAGGATGCTCAGTTGCAATGCCTCAATGACCTCCGGCTGCTGCATTGAGGCCCAGAGTAACGCCGGCGGCTCATGTAGCAGTAAGGCCGCCAGCGGTATGCCCAGGAAGAGAAAAAAGCTTCCCGCCAGGATGCCTACAAGTAGCCTGGCGGGCCAGCGTGACCAGGCCTTGCTCAGCAAGATTCGCTTCTGCAGGGGCAGTAGCATAGATAGGTACTCCGTCTAAGCATTAACGGGGATAAATTGGTATTTCTTCATGATGGCCTGCCCTGCTGGAGAGAGGACAAAGCCCACAAAGGTCTGCGCGTCGTCCGCATGCGCCGAGTTCTTGACAACCGCGATGGGATACTGCGCAATCACATTATACGGGTCGGGAATATCAATGACCATCACTTTACCAGACGCCGAAAATGCATCGGTCACGTATACAAAACCCGCGTCGGCCTCGCCCAACTGTACCTTCTGCACGACCGCTTTGACGTTGTCTTCCTGCGAAACGACATTCCCCAGCACTTCGCTGGCAAAGTTCGCCCCATATTGAGACGATTGCGACATATTCATCAACGCCTGGCGGCTGTACTTTCCAGCGGGAACTGTCGAGGCTTCGAGATCGATCTTGATGCCTTTGCGAGCCAGGTCTTTCAGCGACATAATCTTACCTGGGTTGCTGAGGGGAAGAATGACTACCAACCTATTCTTGGCGAAGATCTGAGAGGTGCCAACCAGCCCGGCAGCGCCAGCTTTCTGCATATTTGCAAGATCGGCGGAGGCAAAAATATCGGCGGGTGCTCCATTGGCAATCTGCTGCTCCAGTATCTGTGACCCATTGTAGTTAAGGATGAGGTTGACATTGGGGTGTGTCTGCTTATAGCTGGCGGCCAGGGCATTGAATGATCCCGTCAGAGAGGCGGCTGCAAAGACGTTCAGGGTGACAGGAGCTGTTGTTGCCGTTGCTACCGGCGGCGTTGTGGTGGTTGTGGATGTTGAGCTACCACACGCGACAAGCAAGCTACCGAGTGCAATCAAGAGGGAGAAAGTGCGTAGGAACTTCGGTAAGTAGTTCATGCTGGCCTCCTTAACTCGAATATTGAATATTCATATATTGAGTATAGAAGAGAGGAGATACGTGTGTCAAGATACATGGAGGCTGTCGAGAACCCAGATGTTATGAACAAGCGATCTGTAGGGGCCGATTTATCGGCCTATGCTCGCTGTGTCCATATCCTCATATCCACGAAAATATGAACAAGCGATCTGTAGGGGCCGATTTATCGTGCCCATCGCCGATTTATCGGCCTATGCTCGCTGTGTCCATATCCTCATATCCACGAAAAACCGAATCCCAACAACATGTAGATCGCCAGCGTCGCGGCCACGAATAGCACCACCAACCGCGGCTGCAGGATGCGACTGAGGACCACCATTTCAGGGATGCTCAGTCCCGAAGCAGCGATCATGAAGGTGAGCACAATGGGCACCGAGGCTCCATGTTGGATGAGCGCGAAGCCGACAGGGATGAGCAAGAGGATATCGGCGTAGATCACGCTGCCCAGTAGCACTGCTGCTGGCACACCCAGTCCGATGCCCAGGCTGCTGAAGCGAGCGATGATCGCCGTTGGCACAAGCGCATCGATGAGAATGCCGACCAGCGTCGCCAGCGCCAGCCACGGCAAGAACTTGCGCGTGAGCTGCCCCCCCAGCAATGCTGCCTTCTTCAGGGCTACACGCGTTGTTCCGGTTGCAACATCGTCCTCTTCAATCCACAGGTAATCCCGCAGCGCCTTCTCACGGGGAATGCGTCCCATCGTCCAACCTACGACAATAGCAGCAATCAGACAGGCACTGGCATAGAAAAGCGTCATACGCCAGCCAAAGACCACGAGCAGCAGAATGATCGCTCCCAGGTTGATGGTGGGTGAGGCGAGCAAGAAAGAGATGGCCGGCCCCAATGGGATATCAGCCTCCAGCATACCCAGGAAAAGCGGTATAGCCGTACATGTGCAGAAGGGCGTCGCCGCGCCCAGGAAAGCCGCTATAATGCTGCCTCCCAGGCTGGATTGACGCTCAAATATCTTATGCAGCCTTGTGAACGAAACAGTCTGCTTCACGTAGAAGGCCAGAGTCGCTGTGCTGAACAGCAACACGCTAATGAAGACAAGCAGCGCCGGAAAAGCTGCCAACCCTCGCCAGGGTAACGCTATAGGAAGTAGATTCATGAACTCCTTCCCAGGGTAGCCGCAAAGGGCCCCCTGCGATGATAGACAAGATTGCCAACGAGTTATGGCCGTAGGTCCCCGATTTATCGTGGGACCTACCCTTGCGGTCGCCCTGGCAGCTTGTCCCGGTACTTAGACATGTATTTGGGCCGGTGCAACGTATTGTACGAACAAAAGGGCATAATCTTGCCATCAGGCAGGACATGATGGACGCAGCACTTCTTGGCTGAGCGCACATCGAAGTTCCAGGCATCCATGAAGGCGATAATAACGATACGGAACATGTTCTCGTAGAGCAGGCTGCCATGTTCCTTCTGCGTCAGCGCCTGCGGTGCCACCGGCAGGCAACAACTAAAGTCGTGGAGCGCATTGGCCGTGCTCAACGGCATTGAAGCCGACCAGAGCCGCATCAGCGCTGAGCCAACAACACCCTTCATGTCTTCGATCTTAAAGTTGATCTGGTTGCCGATCACATCCAGGTAGGCCTTCACATCGATGTAACGTGGCAAAGGCTTGACCTTCTTCCCCTTGACATAGGCATACGTCATGCTGATGCAGTCGCTATGGCAGGGCAGCGGCACAAAATCCGTGCTGCGGAACATACCGTTGGTCTGCTCGTCGATGGCGCGAATGACATCAGGAACTGTAGTGCGATCAAGCGGATTAAAGTCTCCATGACGACCAACGTTGGTGATCGGTTGGAAGGTGATGCCGCGCACCATCTTCTGTGCAACGCCGAACTTGACGATCTCCCCGATCTCGTCCTCGTTCACGCCGCGCTGTATCGTCGCCGTCAGATTGATCGGAATTTCGTATTTAGTAAGGTTGGCAATCGCCTTCTCCTTCACCTCGCGCAGGTCCATGCCGCGGATGATCTCAGAGGTGCTCTGGCGGAAGCCGTCGAACTGCAAATAGACCTCAAAATTGCCCTTGAAGGTGCTGAGGCTGCGTACAAAATCCTCGTCTTTGGCGATGCGTACGCCATTGGTGTTAATCATCAACGCCTTGATGCGCTTCTGCTTGGCCATCGCCAGAATCTCCAGCAACTGCGGGTGGATTGTTGGCTCACCCCCGCTGAATTGCACGACATCGGCATAGCCTTCGTTCTCGACCACGGTATCGAGCATGCGCTCCACCTCTTCCAGGGAGTAGAAACGGCCAACATCAGAGTCGGCGAAGCAGGTGGGGCAGCGCAGATTGCACGCCTCGGTGATCTCGACGAGCGCCAGGCAGGTGTGCTGTTCATGGTCGGTACAGAGCCCGCAATCCAGAGGGCAACCCAACTCTACCGGCGTCTGGAAATGTCGCGGCAGGGTACCAGGCTTGTTGTACTGGCTCTGGCTCAGATAGTAAGCGGCATCCGAAGATATCAGCGTACGCATGGCTCCATGCTCTGGACAGGTCTTGAGCATGTACACCTTATTGTTCTGCAAGATGATCTTGGCCTGGATGACCTTTAAGCACTTGGGGCAGAGGCTATTGGTGAAGTTGTGGTAAATGTAGGGACGATCATGCCGGGCAGGATATGTCTCCTCTGTGCTAGCATCGGGCATAGTGGAGACGATAGGTGCTTGGCTGGACGATTTTCGGTCATGCATTATTTTGTGCTCCTCTTCTGAAAAAGTCCATCAAGGCGCGCAGGTTAGCCCGTCTGAAGGACAGGTTTGTAATTCGACTTATCTGAAAGTGGTTCCTATGGATGAATCAGGTTGGGAATGACGGTGCATCCGATAGCAGTTACGACAGGGGTGACTAGAAACGCCGTCAATAGACCATAGCCGACAAATCGCCTCTGTTTGTTGGTAAGGAAAACAATCATAACGATAAGCTCGATAACATAGAGAAAAACCGCGTCCAATCCTCCGTTGACCAGGGTGCCCAGGCCATTTTGCCCTTGCGCTATTCCAATACCATAAGTGACTAGAAGGACGATTACTGGAATGAGGCCCAGGACAAGACTCAGGAAATATTGCCATCTCTTCTGCCTTGCCGTTAGTGGCAATGGAATTGGTACTGCTGGTGGAGCCTGCAATCGCTGTTGAGGTTGACCCTCACCTACTACGTTCTCGGATGTAGGTTGCAGCTGAGGTTCAGGTTGACTCTCCTCTGCCTCTCTCTCAGATGGGGGTTGCGGCTCCTGCTCAGACTTACTATCATCATCTTCTTTGGAGGTAGGTTGCGGCTCTGGTTCAGGTTGGCTCCCCTCTGTTTCTCCATCAGGTCGAGGTTGCTCCTCCTGTTCAGACTGGTTTTCGTCTTCCTGCATGGCCCTCTCCTATCTTTCTGCTATGCTGCCTCAGCATCAACAGTCTGTGCCTTCGCTCGTGCCTTTGCACGCCTGCTCTCGCGCAACGAGACCCAGAGTTGATAGGCAAAGAAAGCAATCGTCGGGACGTAGAGGACCTGGACTAATGTCAGGCCGAACAAGATGTGTGGATCGGCGCGGGTGAAGTCCACCAGGAAACGCAGGCTACAGTAGCCGACGACATAGAGCTTGAACAGGTCACCAGCACGCGGGAGCCTGTCGCGCAAATAGAAGATAACGATAAACAGCGCCAGGTCAAGTACCAGTTCGTAGAGTGCCGAAGGCTGGCGGCGCACACCCTGTTGCATGATGGCCCAGGGAAGATTGCTCGGCAAGCCAAAAGGATCACCGCCCAGCAGGTTACCAAGCCGTCCTATGGCCTGGGCTAACGGCAGTGCAGGGGCAAATATGTCGCCGGTGGAGTATTTGATGTGATTGAGTCGCTTGATGAGCAAGACGCCCGCGTAGCCGCCGAAGAAGGCCCCAGTCCAGGCCTGGCCGCTGTACCACAGGTACGGCAGGTCTTTGATGAAGGTCGCTGGCCCCAGGAAGATCAACATACTCAGTTTGGCACCGATCAGGCCGCCACCCAACGCGCCGAGTGCTACACGCAAGATCGCTTCGCTGGCCCGGTGTTGCCGTTTCGCTTCATCGTAGGTGACGATGCCGCCGACGATGTAGGCGCAAAGGAACATGAGGGAATACGTAGAGATAACCACGGGTCCCACGTGTAACCACGGGTACATAAGCACGCTCCATTCTTTCTCACATGAGCAACAATATTGCAGTTGGAGGCGAGGTTTGGAAATGCATGGTAGGTCCTTGTTAGCTCGACTATAACATACTCATTGGCTATTCGCAAGGAAAGCCCTGTGTCGAGTTGATACAAGGCTTGTCATATCGTTGTTCAAAGTATACTTTAGGTTTAACCCTAAAATATGGGGCATTTGACCCATATTTGGATGAGTTTCCCTCGAAAATAGGCTATAATGTCGTGCAGAGCATCCAGCAAAGGCTGCTTGAATAGCCTATAAACTGAGCACAGAGTACAGGAGGGTGAGCAGTATGGTCATTGGTGACAGGACGTTCTACAGCCGTCGCCAATTCCTGCTCGGCGTGGCAGCCGTAGCTGGGAGCGCCGTTCTCGTGGCCTGTGGAGGAGCACCAGCTATACCAACTTCAGGTGCGAATCAAAGTTGTAATCCGATTCACAAGATGATTGCAACAGATAATTCCCAAATTCAGGCTCTGCAAAAACAGAAAGCGAACACAAGCAATCCTGCAACGAAAGCTCAAATCGATACACAGATAGCGGGGATACGCCAGGACATCGCCTCTCTGCAACAACAAGCAAAGCAAGTGGGATGCCCTTAAGAGAAGGCTGCATAGGGGAAGAGGTAGCGGCGACAGGATTCGAACCTGTGACACAGGGCTTATGAGTCCCTTGCTCTACCGACTGAGCTACGCCGCCTCGTAACTGACATTACAGGCCTAAAAACAAAAAAGTAGCGGGAACAGGATTCGAACCTGTGACCTCCGGGTTATGAGCCCGACGAGCTAACCACTGCTCTATCCCGCGTCGTAAAGTGTCTTCTCGTTTGTCGATGGCTTGACTGGTAGCGGGGGAAGGATTCGAACCTTCGACCTTTGGGTTATGAGCCCAACGAGCTAACCGCTGCTCCACCCCGCGTCGACTACCTTAGAATACTACATCTCTTGCGCCTTGTCAAGTAAATTTACGGGCCAAGCGCGGGCGACCCGTAAAGGCCCCACCCCACTCATCCCGACCACTCTCGCCCCTACAGCTCAGACCTGCACTTCATTGATGAAGGGCAACGACGAAATGCCTCCATAGCGCGTACAGCTCAGGCCCGCGACCCGATTGGCGAAACTCCCCAGATTTCTCAACTCGTCCCCTGACAACTGGCGCAGATCGGTAGGCGTGCTACACCCCTGCTGCACCAACCCATGTAGAATAGCCCCCATAAAAGCATCGCCAGCTCCCGTCGTATCAACAGCTTTGACAGGTACAGCAGGCACCTCCACTTGTGCATTTGCCGTCATCAAGAACGCACCCTGTGCATCAAGCGTAATGATCACGAGACTGGGGCCTTGTGCCAGAAGAGTTGCCCCCAATGTTCTCAACTGGTTCATATCGAGGCGTTCCTCCAGCAAATCCCCTTGCTCGTCCATGAAACCGGCCTCTTCTGCACTGAACTTCAGCACATCGCTACGTCCGATGGCCTCTCTTATTGCCTCTCGAATCTCCGTATCGGACGCCCACAACGCCGGTCGGATATTGGCATCGAACGACACGATGCTCCCGGCCTGGCGAGTGTAATCCATCGCTGCAAGCGTTGCCGAACGGGATGGCTCGACCGAGAGCGAGACGGAGCCTGCATGGCAGATCGCAGCATCTTGCCAGGCGTTCCAATCCAGGTTCCCAACCTCTAAGCGGGTGTCAGCAGTACCTTGGCGATAAAACGTAAATTGCCGTTGGCCATTAACCGACAATGTCACCAAAGCCAGCGAGGTAGGAGCCTGCCGGGTAGTCTGTATGTAGAGCGTATCAACGTGGTTGTCTACCAGCACCTGTGCCAGCAATTGACCAAATCCATCCTCTGACAACTTCCCAATAAAGCGCGCCGCTCCGCCAAGTCGTGCGATGGCCACCGCCACATTGGCCGGTGCTCCACCTGGATGTGGGTGATAACAAGGCGTGCCTCCGACCCCCACAGATGTGGGCATATCGGGGATGAAATCAATGAGCATCTCACCAATGCTGAGAATGTACTTCGGCATATGGGTTCTCCTTCACTAGAACTCCGTTCTGGAGGCCCGCCTCCGTTCACGGGGCGGGAGGAAAGAACGGATCCGCAGATGGAAAGCCTCCCGCTTGCTTTTCTTGTACATCTGTGCTACCATCTGGCGGTAGGCTTAGGCACTCTGCTTCGGCAGAGAGAGACAGTTCGCCTATAGGGAACCTTTCCAACTGAACGTATGGCGTTCTGGCAGAGAAGCCGCTGCCAGGTAAAACGTTCTCGGTTGAGCGCAACGCTCCTTGCTCGGAAGTGGTTCGGCCACGCTGGGCAAGGACGGGCCACTTGTCGGATGGCCCAGTGGAGTGGCAACACTCCCGTGATGTGTCGTGCCGTGAAGCCAAAGCGGAAGAGCAATCTTCCGAGTTGCGGTCGAGCCTAGACACAAACTCATCCCCTTCTAGGGCTTTGAGTATCTGACTTTAAATCAGCAGCATCGCATCCCCGAAGCTAAAGAAGCGGTACCGTTCTCGGATAGCCTCCTGATAGGCCTTCTCGATCAATTGTTTTCCGGCAAAGGCACTCACCAACAATAGCAGCGTCGAGCGTGGCAGATGAAAATTGGTAATCATGGCATCCACAATCCGGAAGCGGTAGCCTGGCGTAATGAACAGGCTCGTTTGCCCGCGATATGGCTCGATGCGAGATCGTGAGCCTTCTTGGAAACTCGCCATGCTCTCCAGGACGCGCACCGACGTGGTACCCACAACGATGATCCGACCACCGGCGCGGCGCGTCTCATTAATCAGTTCTGCAGTGGGAGCATCGAGCTCTATCGCCTCGCTATGCATCTTATGCTCACTGACATCCTCACGCTCCACAGGCTTGAACGTGTCCAGTCCCACATGCAGCGTAACAAAGCCAACTCGCACTCCCTGTCGGCGTAATTGCTCCAACAGTTGCGTTGTAAAATGCAATCCCGCCGTGGGAGCCGCTGCCGAGCCGCTGATACGCGCATAGACCGTCTGATAACGCTCCGGATCGGCCAGAGGCTCGTGGATATACGGCGGCAACGGCATACGCCCCAATCGCTCGATCAGCTGACGCACCTCCGTTGATTCTTCTGGAGACGAAACGGCCTCCTCGTGAATTGTAGGGGCCGAGCGTGCGGGATCGACGAAGAAACGCACAATACGCCCCCTTGCCTCGGTACGCTGCAAGATTTCCGCGTATAGGGGCGTATGCTGCGGTAATGTAGTGGTGCCCCTTGCGGGTACCAGGGGGGCGGAAGATGCCAGGGGGGCGGGAGCACACGCCAGCTCATCCCCAAACACAATGCATGCTCCTTCGCGTAGACGACGGCCAGGACGCACCAGCGTTTCCCAATGATCCGGTCCCAGGTCGGCACGTTCGGCCAGCAGCAGCACTTCCACAACTCCGCCCGTCTCAGCGCGGCGTCCGAGTAGGCGTGCCGGAAGCACGCGGCTCTGGTTGGCGATGAGCAAATCACCGGGGCGTAGATAGGCGCCGATCTCGTAAAAATGGTGGTGCTCCAGCATGCCAGATGCGCGATGGACAACCAGCAGGCGTGAGGCATCGCGTGGCTCAATCGGCGTCTGGGCAATCAACTCTTGTGGCAAATAATAGTCAAAATCGCTGATCTTCAAGGCGTTGGTGTCGATGTCGGCGTTGTCCACAATCCTGCTCCATTCTGCCCGCCTGGTGCATTCAGTTCTAGGTGTTGGTACGCCGCTCGCATGGCCACGCGGCCACGCGGTGTACGAGCAATAAAGCCCAGTTGCAGGAGATATGGCTCATACACATCTTCAATCGTCTCCGTGTCTTCACTCGTGCTGGCAGCCAACGTATCCAGCCCGACCGGGCCACCATTGAACTTCTGAATAATCGCCAGCAGCAGGTTACGGTCGGTCTGGTCGAGACCGAGGTGATCAATCTCCAACGCATCGAGTGCCGCTCGAGCTACTTCCCGCGTAATCACGCCATCCGCCCTCACCTGTGCATAGTCACGCACCCGTTTCAGCAAGCGGTTGACGATACGCGGTGTGCCTCGAGCGCGTCCGGCAATCTCATCGATGCCCGCTTCATGTGCGGGAACCTTGAGGATGCGTGCCGAACGAGTCAAAATCTGCTTGAGCGCGGCGGTATCATAGTACTCCATACGGTAAATGGCCCCGAAGCGGTCACGTAACGGGGCAGTCATTGCGCCGACCCGGGTAGTAGCCCCGACGACGGTGAAGTGCGGCAGCGAAAGGCGCAGTGACCTGGCGCTTGGCCCCTTACCGATCATCACATCGAGCGCAAAGTCCTCCATCGCAGAGTACAGGCGCTCCTCGACCGGGCGGGCGAGACGGTGTATCTCGTCAATGAAGAGCACCTCACCCGACTGCAGTGTGGTAAGGATAGAAGCAAGATCACCCGCATGCTCAATGGCCGGTCCTGAGGTCGTTTTTATGCTGACGCCCATCTCGACAGCGATGATGTTACACAGAGTCGTCTTCCCCAATCCGGGCGGCCCATACAGCAGCACATGGTCAACCGACTCATTGCGGAGGCGCGCAGCTTCCAGCAGCACGCTCAGGTTCCCTTTAATCTTCTCCTGCCCGATATATTCATTCAGGCGGCGCGGACGCAGACTACCCTCGATAGCCTGTTCCTCTTCGCTCATACGCGGTGAGACGAGTCGGTCGCTCATAGCACCCTCCCAGATGAAACCAATGTTCTATCAATATGTTATCCACATTATATCAGAGTTAAGCACTCAGGTCGAGGGGAAAAAGGGAATGCAAGGGGCGAAGCCTCTTGCCGGGGATCGGGGTGTCCCCGACCCTTCTCCTTTTCCCCTTGAATATAAAGAATGTCAGGAAAAGTCGCAGAAAATACGGAACTAAAAAGCGACAAAGGGTATATTATGTAATGCGGACAAACCAGGGTCGGAGAGCATACCAACCAGCGAAAGGCAAAAGCAGCATGCAACACCTAAAAAAGACACATCGAACACTCCGCTGCTCTTTTTGTGACAAACAACAGGACCAGGTCGAGCAACTCATCGCAGGGCCTGGCGGAGTCTACATTTGCGACCAATGTATTGACTTATGTAACCAGATCATTCAAGAAAATCGCGCTAAACGGCAACAGGCAAGCGAACCACCGAAAACATAATGTACAATCAGCTCCGTCTTGCCTCCAGCAAAATCATCGGCATCAACAGACTATGTATGTCGCGCTTGAACGTCACCTGGAAACCCACCTCAGCAACTGTGTGGGCAGTGTCGCGATTCCAGTGACAATTGCCAGCAAGTAACTTCGTCACTGGCACCAGCGCATCCTGCACGAGCCCCGCGATGGCACCCTGAGAACGCACATGTTCCACCAATAGCAATGTACCTCCCGGCTTCAGCACACGCATAATCTCGCGGAAACCGCGCACAGGATCGGTCACGGAACAGAAAACGAGTGTCGTCACCGCGCTATCAAACGTCTCATTGGCAAAGGGCAACGCTTCCACCGCTACTTGCGTGAGTGTAATGGGCACGCGTGCCGTGTTCAGGCGTTCGCGTGCATAACGCAGCATCGCAGCATCCGGTTCGATGGCTTCCACTCGCTCGACTTGCCCTGGCTGATAAAAGGAGAAGTTGAGTCCTGTACCTGCACCTACTTCCAGGACGAGGCCGCGAGCTTTGCCGACGATCTCCCTGCGCAATGGAACCATGAAGTTGCTTTCAGCGAGGCTACCATTGAATAGTTCGTATGTGCGGGCAAATATATTATGGGATGTCGTGCCTGGCTTCGTGTCTGTCGTCGGTGTGGATTGGCTCACCTGATCCCTTCTCCTATCTCTACGAACCACCCCAACGACGGTTGAAGCGTCGGGCGAGAAAACGCTCAATATTCCAGCGCCATTGAATACTGTGATACCGAATCCATCTGCTGCACAAAAGCCACAAAGAAGGCCCTTGCCCAGGAGGCTGCCTACGCCGATGCTCGTCACCAATGGGCACAGGTAGCGGGATAAGCGGTCCGGGGCCATTGGCGAAACCTCGCCTCGCATCATCAGCAGATTTCTCACCCATGCAGGCATACACTCCTTGAAATACATTGATACATCGTCTTCCTCTAGTATAGACACTCGAGTCGTATTTGTCCAGAGCGAGCATGCCAGGGCAAGCCCCCGCCACAAACACGACTGCTTGGTTTATTGACACAGGTTGAGCTTTCCGGTATACTCTGCACACAACATAAAGGGCTTCCAGAGCGACTACAAGGGACTCTATACGCCGCCTCTGGATGCCCTACAACTATTTCACCTGGGTATCCTACCCAGGAAAGGGGAATTAGGATGGAGCCTGAAGGCGAAGTAAAACCCGCCCCCGTCCCCATGTCGACATCAGAAGCGGGCCGTAGAGGGGGAAGCGTGGTCCGCGATAAGTATGGTGAAGACTACTATCGACGCATCGGAAAAAAAGGTGGAACCGCTCTCAAGCAAAAGCGCGGTAGTGAATACTACCGCGCCATCGCCAGGAAAGGTGGCCAGGCCAACGTGGATAAGTATGGCACAAGCCATTTTTCGGAGATGGGCAAAAAAGGTGGCAATACCACCAAGGAGCGGCAAGACTCGGATTTCTATAGTCGCATTGGCAAAATGGGCGGGGCGGCAAAACGCCAGCGTAAAACTAGCTAACCGACTGAGGGATGGTTACACCTGGTTAACCAGACGCAACCGTCCCTAGCTTTGCCAGTCCATCTGCAATAGCTGCTGCAACTCCTGTCTCCGCCGTCTGCCGGGCGATACGCAAAGCATTCTTGATCGCTTTTGCATTCGAACGACCGTGCGCAATAATGGCAGAGCCATTGACGCCCAAAAGTGGCACACCACCATATTCAGCGTAGTCCAGGCGTCCGAATACCTTGCGCAGGCCTGGCCGCAACACGCCTGCTGCCAACTTATTGGGCAGCGAGCTAGTCATTTGTGCGCGCAGCATCCCTATTAGCGTCTCAGCCAGCCCTTCACTCAATTTGAGTACCACATTACCAACGAAACCATCGCAGACCACAACGTCAGCGGCTCCAAAAGGGATATCGCGTCCCTCAATATTGCCGATGAAGTTCAAGCCAAGTGTTGCAGCACTCGCCTTCAACAACTGATGCGCTTCCTGCACCTGCTGATTGCCTTTGCTTTCCTCTTCGCCATTAGCCAGCAAGCCGATACGGGGCGATCGCACATGAAAAATACGCTCCATGTAGATGGAACCCATGAGTGCGAATTGTTGCAAATACTCCGGCTTGCAGTCCGTATTAGCCCCCATATCGATCACCAGGCAGACACCATCTTTCGTGGGAAAAATGCCTCCCAGTGCAGGCCGCTCCACGCCCACAATGCGCTTAAGCGTAAAGAGTGAAGCTGCCATCATCGCGCCACTATTGCCCGCCGATACGGCGCCCAGCGCCGCACCGTCGCGCACCTGTTGCAGTGCGATTATCATCGAAGCACTTTTCTTGCGTCGCACTGCCGTGGCAGGATGTTCATCCATCTCGATGACTTCATCCGTGTGGATGATGGGCAGATCCAGACCTTGGGTATCGTGCCTGGCTAGTTCTGCCCGTATCGCATCTTCGCGTCCCACCAGGTACACACCCAGCCCATATTCACGAGCAGCTTGCACTGCCCCCAGTACAACCTCGCCAGGGGCCTTGTCGCCCCCCATAGCATCCAGGGCGACACGGACCTTCGCAGACTCGCTATCTGACGAAGTTGGACTCATCTCGACGCCTCATCTGGCTCACCAATTGTGGCCTTCACTTTCTCCACAAGTTCTTCAAGATCGAAGGGCTTATAGACAATATGCACCACACCGGCCTGGCGGAACTCCTGCTCCTCCTTTACTGCTCCCAGGTACGCAGTCACAACGATCACCGGAATCCGCCGATCGACGCCCATCGCCATCAGCTTCAGTTCATCGCGCCCATCCAGGTATGGCATCATCAGATCGAGCAAGACAAGATCAGGTTGGTGTTCGCGCACAGCATCGTAGAAACGCAGACTCTGTGTTGTCATATGCGTTTCGTAACCTTCGTCTGCCAACGCCTCCGTCAGCAGATCGGCAATCGTCGGATCGTCATCCATGATTAAAATCTTTTTTGCCATAGAACCGTCATTCCCCTCATCGCAAAACTCTCTACGGGCAACCCTCGCGATCACCCTGGAACTATTATAGCACCATCCCCGGAAATCAGCAGCCGCCCCTTGTACCCACCTGGCTCCCACACTTTAAGTTTCTACGCACTCAACGTCTATACTAGTGAAGGATAGACTCTCTGTCCTTGCAAGTTCCAGTGGAAAAAGGGCAATGGAGAATCGCAAGCTCGTCTCCTCAGAGAGTCAGTATGCTTAAAGGACCAAGGTCATGGCACATTCCTACCTCTACTGTGAAGCGTGCGGTGCTAGTAATGGGATACAGGCAACAACGTGTTTCGTTTGCGGCCAGCCCCTCCACTCTAGCCCCTCAGCTAGTCGTCAATTTCCCCATACAGGGAACTCTGCAGAACATTTACAAGAGATACTCTTGCAGCAACGCTATCGCATTATCGGTCAAGTGGGGAAGGGAGGCTTTGGCGCAGTCTATAAGACGGCGGATACCCAGTTTGGTAACCGGCTGGTGGCTCTCAAAGAAATGAGCCCACGTGCACTTAGTCCGCAGCATATTGCCGCAGCCACTGACGCCTTCAAGCGTGAGGCGATGATGTTGGCCGGTCTGAACCATCCCAATCTCCCCAGCATCTATGACCATTTCATCGAATCAGGGCACTGGTATCTCGTGATGGATTTTATCGAAGGCCAAACCCTGGAGCAGTACCTCAACCATGCAAGATCGCGCAGGCTCCCCGTTGAAAAAGTCCTCGATATGGGCATACAACTGAGCAAAGTGCTGGGCTACCTGCACCTGCGCCACCCGCCTATCATCTTCCGCGACCTCAAGCCCAGCAATGTCATGTTGACCCCTGATGGCGACATCTACCTCATCGATTTCGGCATTGCTCGCCACTTCAAGCCAGGACAGGCCAAAGACACTATCGCCTTCGGCTCACCTGGCTATGCTGCGCCAGAACAATATGGCAACACCCAAACAACTCCCCGTGCCGATATCTACAGTCTTGGGGCATTACTGCACCAATTGCTAACAGGTCATGATCCGCTCTCAAATACTCCTAACATTTTTACCTTCCCTCCTCTGCGCCTGCACAACCACCCTGCCGGGCTTGAGGAGTTGATTATGCAGATGCTCGAGATGAACCCGGCTCATAGACCCGCCAGTATGGCCGATGTCAAGCAAGAGCTGCAAGGAATCGCTGCCGAGGAAACAGCCAGGCTACGAAATAGCTATCCTCTTCATGCCTATCGACACCCAGCCGTTTCTAAGCCACCTGTCGGCACCACCCTCTGTACCTATACAGGACATCAAACCCATCATGGTTATCTCTATCCCGTTACCAGTGTAGCGTGGTCGCCCGATGGCACCCGTATCGCCTCTGCAAGCACGACGATTCAGGTTTGGCATGCTCTCACCGGTGACACCATTCTCAGCTATCATGGACATTCCGCTTCTCAGACATTTATTGCTCTCGTGGCGTGGTCACCCGATGGTACAGTCATCGCCTCCAGCGGAGGCGATGATAGCACGGTGCAAATCTGGGATGCTGTTAGTGGAGGTGTAATCTGCACCTATCGTAGCCATACCAAACAAGTGAACGCGTTGGCATGGTCGCCTGATGGCATGTATATTGCCTCCGCAAGCGACACAGTGCAAGTCTGGGATGCCACAGCAATGGTAAGCGGAGCCCCAAAGGTTACTGTCTTCGAGTATCATGGTCATGCTCGTTTTTGGCGTCGCAAGAATGCAGTCAACGCACTAGCATGGAATCCTGTCTGGGGGACAGGTATACCCGATGGCACTCTCATCGCCTCTGGAGGCGATGATAAGACAGTGCAGGTGTGGGATGCTCAGCAGCCCTTGCAGCATAGCATCCTCACCTATCGTGGTCACACCTCGCCAGTCTACGCCCTGGCTTGGTCACCGGATGGCACCTACATCGCCTCGGGCAGCGGAGATGGCACCGTCCAGGTCTGGCATAGCGCAATGGGAGACCTCGTCTTTACCTATTATGGTCACTCTGGTTCGCAGACGTGGGTAAACACCGTGGCATGGTCACCCGACGGCAAACGCATCGCCTCTGTCGACGGGGATGATCAGGCAGTACAGGTCTGGGATGCTTTCGATGGCGGCAATGTTTTTGTCTATAGCGGACATGCTAATCTCGTAAACGCGCTGGAGTGGTCGCCCGATGGCACGCGCATCGCTTCCGCGAGCCAGGATGGTGTGGTGCAAGTGTGGCAGGCGATCTAAATTCGCGCCTGTTCTTACACTGACTTCTAATCTTAGGCATGGTTCAAATGAACTTGACAGTTCCTAAACAGCAAGGTCCAGCCCTGTCATGCTGAGCGCAACGAAGCATCTCTCTGCCTATCGAGACAGACCCTTCGCTACGCTCAGGGTGACACGGTGTGACTGTTCAAACTGTCAAGTACTTTTCTTCAAATTGAACCTTGCCTTACCAAAAATACCAGTGAAGGGAACACCCTTCACTGGTATTTTTGTTTCAAGCTTAGAAGTTCAGTCCAAACCGGATTAAAGCAGTGTTAGACTCGTCTCCCGTATGTGAGTCCACAGCCCTGATTAACAATTCGACGATGCGGTTCCTTCGGAAGTTGCAGAACGAGAAGAAGTGGAACCGACAGAAATCATCCACACGTACGCGGTGGAAGCACTCTAGCCTGAACTGACAGTCTATGCCTTGGAACTGGCCAGGGAATTGGCATTGTCCCGGGAATTGTCCTTGGAACTGGCATTGCCCTGGGAACTGTCCTTGGAATTGGCATTGGAACTGGCATTGTCCTGGGAATCCGCCGAACGCGCCGCCACCGAAGCAGAATGCACTCGGCTCGAAGCCGAATCCTCCGCAGAAGTCCTCCGGGTTCAGGTTGACGCCACAAAAGAAGTCCGGATTGTCGATGAACCCACCACAGTTGTTGAAGAACCTGCCGAAGCCGCAAGCATGAGCATCGGTGGCGAATCGGCCATTGCCGTTAGCACGAACACGATCAGGACCGATGCTCACGATTCCACCATTGAAACTCTCAGCCTCGAGAGCCTCGAGACCGACAGTATGGCGAGGTGAGAAATTTTCCCCTTCAATTCGGAAGTCTAGGCAGGTGCCAAACCTTGAAACATCGAATACGTTGATAATAGGGTGGGAGTGTGCTGGCTGTGCGCTATGCGCTGAAGCTGTGCCCGTCGTGGTGTACAGACCGAGCAAGATCGCGAGGAACGAGAGAACGCTAGCTACTCCCACCTTATTAAAAAAGGTAAACCGTCGCATATGTTTTTTCTCACTTTCTGAAAATCAGAGAGATAAGTATACTCTCCAAAGGGGTTCCAAGGCTTAACCATGGGAATAGAAGAAGTTACCCCAACTAGGGGAAGTATAGAGTGTATAGCACAAAAATTCATACAGATGTAATAATGTTTCGTAACCCCAAAGTTTCTCTTGTGCTTCACACTCCTTTCCTGTTTAAAAGATGGCATCATACTGCCGACTCTATAAACTATATAACATGAAAAAGACCGATTTGTAAAGATGTTAACAGGGCCAAAAAGCCACTCCTGCGCAAAGTTTAGACTAAAGGGCAATCGTTATTTAGCTCAACTGTTTCTCCCTCCAAAGTTACAGATGGCCCTCACTGTCTTCACTGCCAGAGCCTTGACGGCTCGTGATATACTACTTTTGTGCTGGCGTAGCTCAGGTGGTAGAACAAGCGCCTTGTGATAATTTACTAGGCTTGAGGGCGTAGCTCAGTGGCAGAGCAATCGACTTTTAATCGATTGGCCGAGGGTTCGATCCCCTCCGCCCTCACTATAATTCATAATCCTGCGCCCACCTCACGTTCTTTTCCTGCTTGTTTTTTGTTGGTAATAGCCTCAACATTGCATTTGCTGCACCTACATGATCTATGGGCACAAGGTACATCTTCCCCGTATCAGGACAGTAGACAGCAAAATACTCAACCTGCCCTCGATAGTCTTTTCTTCCATGATCCGCCCTTCCTGCCCTTGTGTGGTAGTATGTGCTAGCGGTTTTAAATTCGATTAAGGCACCGTCGTTCTCCACCCAACCTGTTTTACACTGGACACGCCAGAACTGTCCATCAGCATCCTCAATCACTAGGTCATAGCGACGATTATCGCCAAAGGGAGTAAGAACACCGTATCCTGCTTCTAAGAGCTTTGCAATGATGATGGCCTCGCTCCGCTCCCCTATAGCTTTGTGGTTTTGCTTTGGCCTAAGGGGTCCCATCACATTCTCCTTTCTCCCAGGGTGACCGCACATTAAGGTAAATTCTGCTTAACGCTCAAAATACAAGATCCGCCCGCAATTGCTACAGGTTTGCAGTTCCGTGCTGATACGCACATGCTGCAACTCCCTGGGAGTCAAAATCACTCTGCACCACTGGCACGAACCTTGCTCAACCTTGGAGACCGCCTTTCCCTGCCTCGTACGGCGTATTCTCTCGTACCGACCGAGCAGGTCTGCATCGAGCTTTGCTGCTAGCTGCTCTCGTTTCAACTCTACTTCTTGCCGTCGCGTCGCCAGTTGATCGCGACGTGTGACCAGGGCTGCACTTTGCCTGACCCAGGCTCCTTCTGCCTCTAGTAGAGCTTCCGATGTACGGTGTTCCTTCTCCTGCAAAGACTCTGCCGCGTCCATTGCTTCCAGTGTGGTCTCCTCCTGGTGGCTCTGTTGTAATCGCAGATGCTGTGCCTCCTGCTGGAGCGCATTGAGTTCTTTCGGATTGTTGATGGTTCCACCGTAGAGACGTTGTTCTTGTGTTTTGAGACGATGGCCAAGGTCTTCGAGCGCCTTCTCTGCCTCTCGTTGCACCTGTAGACCTGCGCGCAACCGTTGCTGCGCCGTTTTCTGTTCTGTGCGTAGCTTCTGTAGCGTGGCATTACCCTGAAGTGAACTCGCTACTGTTTGCTGTTCGGCTGAGAGACGTTCCAGTTCGAGATCAAGCTGCTGCAACTGATAGAGTAACGCTGCTATCTGTGTCGTGCTCATGGGTAGAAGAGCTCCTTTCCGAGCGGACGACATCGCAAGATGGGGTTAGGGCTCTATTGTACCCCTCTGGCATGCTTACGACAAGAGGTACTCCAGCTTGAAATTTTGCCCACGGTAGAGTATAGTAAACGTGGCTAAAGTATCGAGTAGGGGCAAGGTCAGCGGTTTGAGGTGGGGTGGACCCTTGCGCTGCGAAGCATCGCCGAAGGCGCTTGCCCTGATTCATAAACATAAATATTGAGGTGATCATGTGTCCACAGACCCGCGCGCCGAGTACGATGCAGTCACCGCTGAGATAACAGAGGTGCATGATACTATGCAAATTGTTCGCTGGCAAAAGACAACCCCACCACAAGAGCAGGAACTATGGCAGCGTATGCGGCAGGAGGGCCTATCCCCTTATACCTGGTCGAATGGGCCCGGTGATACCTATGCCGTACATAGTCACAGCTATGAAAAAGTCCTGTATTGTGTTCGTGGCTCCATTCGTTTCACCCTCCCCGACACTCGCGATGCCTCTGGCAACATCAGTGCGGTAGACCTGGCACCAGGCGATTGCTTCATTCTGCCCCCAGGGATACGACACAGCGCGCAGGTTGGCCCGCAGGGTGTCACTTGCCTGGAAGCCACACGTCATCATGGAACGTAGTTGTGATATACTCTGTTCATCATGGTGGGCTTGTCTGGCCCGTTCGCATTGACCGGTTGTATATCCGAGCTACGAAAGGAAGAATTCATGGGACGACTTGATGGACGAGTTGCCTTCATCACCGGAGCAGGGCGAGGCATCGGTGCAGCGACCGCTCTGCGCATGGCCGAGGAGGGTGCCCGCGTAGCACTAGCCGACGTCGATACCGAGGGCTGCAAGCAAGTAGCAGCCGAGCTTGATCGCCTTGGCATGGAAGGTCTTGTGGTCGCCTGCAATGTAGCAGATAGTGCTATGGTGCAGGACGCCGTCGATAAAACGGCAAGCTATTTCGGGCGATTGGATATTTTAGTCAATAATGCGGGAGTAGTGCGCGACAACCTGCTCTTTAAAATGTCGGAGGAAGACTGGGATACGGTGATGAACGTCCATCTCAAGGGAGCGTTTCTCTGTACTCGCGCTGTGCAGGCACACATGGTACAGCAGAAATATGGCCGTATCGTCTCGCTCTCCTCGACCGCCGCGCTGGGCAATCGCGGCCAGGCAAACTATTCTACGGCCAAAGCGGGTTTACAGGGCTTCACGCGTACCCTCTCCATCGAACTTGGACCATTCGGTATCACCGTCAATGCCGTCGCACCCGGCTACATTGACACCGAAATGACCCGTGCCACAGCCCGCCGCATGGGTCTCGACCCACAGGAGATGCAGGCAGAGGCAGCAAAACGCATTCCGGTGCGTCGCGTCGGTCAGCCACGTGATATCGCCAACGTCATCTGCTTCCTCTGTTCGGATGAAGCCGGCTTCGTCAGCGGCCAGGTCATCTACGTCTCTGGCGGCCCAGCCCCACGAAACTAGATACCATTGGCAAATTAGGCGACGTGGGGGCCGGTGTACGACCCCGATTCATCGCGGGTCCCCATCGCCGATTTATCGGCTCGCGGTGGGGCCGAGCCGACGCCAGCAATTAACGATCAGAAAGGGGTATGCGCCCTTGGAGCGTCGAGAAGCGATACTCGTTCTTGATTTTGGCTCACAATACAGCCGACTGATCACCCGCCGCGTGCGCGAGTGCCAGGTCTACAGCGAACTGGTGCCAGCTACCACTACCCTGGCACAACTGCAACAGAACACGCACCTTGACATCAAAGGCATTATCCTCTCAGGTGGGCCGGCCAGCGTCTATGACGCAGACGCCCCCACCTGCGACCCTGCTATCCTGCACAGTGGTATTCCCGTGCTGGGCATCTGCTATGGCATGCAACTGCTGGCCCAGCAACTTGGTGGGCGCGTCGTCCACACCAGCGAACAACGCGAATACGGCCCGGCCACCATCGAAGTACTGGCCGAAGCAGCGCAAGATGCGCAAACCTTCCGCATTTTCGCAGGTATCACCGCCTCACCTGAACAAACCATCGAACTGGATCAACCACAAAATGAAGACGTAGGGGCCGGTTTACCGCGCCCATCGCCGATTTATCGGCCCGAGGGGTGGGGCGAGGACGACTCCCCAACAAACGTCGATGCACCCCTACGTCTTCCCGTCTGGATGAGCCACGGTGACAGCGTCGCCCAATTGCCCCCTGGCTTCAAAGTCCTTGCCTGCACCGAGAATAACCCCGTCGCCGCTATCGCCAACCCACAAGGCATAGTCGGCCTACAATTCCATCCCGAAGTCACCCACACACCGCAAGGCAAAGAGATCATACGCAACTTCCTCTTCCGTATCTGCGGCTGCACACCCGCATGGACCACCGGCTCCGTAATCGAAGAAGCCATCGAGCAGATTCGCCAGCGTGTCGGTCAAGCACGCGTCATCTGCGGCCTATCCGGTGGCGTAGACTCCGCGGTAGCAGCCCTGCTTGTCCATCGTGCCGTCGGCGATCAACTCACCTGCGTCCTCGTCGACACTGGATGTCTGCGAGCAGGCGAGCGCGAACAGGTCGTCGAGACCTTCAGTACTCACCTGCATATCCCCCTGGTAGTCATCGATGCGCGCCAGCGTTTTCTAACACGCCTGGCAGGCATAATCGACCCGGAACAAAAACGCAAAATCATCGGCGAGGAATTTATTCGCATCTTCGAAGAAACAGCGGAACAAAATGTACTGGTGCCCCTTGCGGGTACCAGGGGAATCGCCTTTTTGGCACAAGGAACGCTCTACCCCGACGTCATCGAGAGTACCAGCCACGACACTGCCGCTACCGCGACCCGCATCAAGACCCACCACAACGTCGGTGGCCTGCCTGAAGAGATGAACCTGCACCTGGTTGAGCCGCTGCGTATGCTCTTCAAAGACGAAGTGCGCGAGATCGGCCTGGCGCTCGATCTGCCCGAAGAGTGGGTCTGGCGTCATCCTTTCCCCGGTCCCGGTCTCGCCATCCGCATCATCGGAGCCGTCGATGAACAGCGCCTGGCGATCTTACGCGCCGCCGATGCTATCGTGATCGACGAGATCCGCCGAGCCGGCATCTACCGCGAACTGGGCCAGGCCTTCGCCGTGCTCACCCCATTGCAGAGCGTCGGCGTAATGGGCGACGAACGCACCTACGCCAACGTCGTCGCCGTGCGCGCAGTCACCACCGGCGACTTCATGACGGCAGACTGGGCTCGCCTCCCGGCAGATTTGTTGGCTCGCATCTCTCATCGCATTGTGAATGAGGTGCCCGGTGTTAATCGGGTTGTGTATGATATTACATCGAAGCCACCGGCGACGATTGAGTGGGAGTGATGGGCCAGTCCCGCCGCCCCCAGGGCTACTCGATGCGGTCTGCGCGTTGCGTTGTATCGAGTAGGGGCAAGGGCGGTAGAGTGGCGTGGGGTGGACCCTTGCGGTTGCCCACGTTGGTTATTTCCCCATCAAAAATGGAGATCTCTTCCATTTCTGGGATTGAAGTTTTGCTCACAGTAGAGTATAGTTAGTGCAGCATCATATCAAATCCGTTTATATAGCCATCATGAAAGTCCGTAACCCAAAATCTCAGACCCTCATCGTTTTTACAATGATTACTGGAGTTGATATCATACAGTAGGTAGTGTCGACTTGCTCCTTAATAGTGTGTGCCTTGATAGCGGGATCGGATTAGAGGATGAGCTATCTCGACTTCGAGCTGGAAATTGCCCCTGGGAGCGGGCGCGAGTATCCGGTAGCAGTTGTCCGTTCAGCGGCGGGCGATGCACGTGAAACTATGCACTTTCCCTTCGGCGAACTGGCACTGGAAAGCCGACTGAAAGATTTGCAAATTGCTCTGCTGCGCTCTGGTGGTAGGCACCGTCAAATGCTTTCAGTAGGGGAGCAGACAATCCAGGATTTTGGTCGTGCTTTGTTCGACGCGCTGTTTACTGGAGAAGTGCATAGCCGTTATGCCATGAGCCGACAAGAAGCCTTCCATCAGGGAGAGGGGCTACGATTGAAGCTGCGTATTCAAGCGCCAGAATTGGCAGCGCTGCCCTGGGAGTTCTTGTACGATCCAAATCTTGCTGAGTACGTCTGCCTCTCGAGCAACACACCAATCGTGCGTTACCTCGAGCTTCCCCAACCTCCCCAACCACTGACTGTAACTCCTCCATTACGTATTCTTGGCATGATCGCTGATCCCCAAGATTTGGCAAACCTGGATGTTGATACTGAAAAGCTGCGGGTAGAAAAAGCCACTGAGGACTTGCGGGCTAAGGGTTCAGTGGAGTTAACCTGGCTCCCAGGTCAGACCTGGCAGGATTTGCAACGGGCTATGCGTCATGGTCCCTGGCACATCTTCCACTTCATCGGACACGGAGGTTTTGACGCTCGCACTGAAGAAGGTCTTATCGCTCTAGTGGATAACGCGGGAAAAGCAGACTACTTGAGTGCGACGAGCTTGGGACGATTGCTCGCTGACCACCGTTCCCTGCGCCTGGTCATACTCAACTCATGCGAGGGCGCCCGAGGCAGTACCCAAGATGTCTTCTCCAGCACATCTGCTATTCTTGTACGGCGTGGTATTCCAGCAGTGCTGGCGATGCAGTATGAGATTACCGATCGAGCAGCAATTGAGTTATCGCGTGCCTTCTATGAAGCGCTAGCAGATGGAATGCCTGTCGATGCGGCTGTAAGCGAAGCACGCAAAGCAATTAGCCTTGGAGTAGAAAATAGTGTAGAATGGGGAACGCCTGTGCTGTACATGCGTTCGCCTGATGGTGTTCTGTTTGACCTGGTCCAGAAGTCTACCGTGGCTGTGGCACCGATATCCAAACCTCAGCCTACATCACTGCCACCCGCGTCTATGAACGTTCCGTTGCCTAGGAACGCTGTTGAAATCTTTTACTGCTATGCACACAAAGATGATCAACTGAGGAAAAAACTCGAAATCCACTTGAGCCTTCTGAAGCAAGAGGGGCTTATCACAGGATGGTATGACCGCGAGATACATGCAGGGGCAGAATGGGTGAATGAGATTGAGGCTCATCTGAACGCGGCTCACATCATTCTGCTTTTAGTCAGCCCAGACTTCATGGCGTCTGATTATTGCTACAGTATCGAGATGAAACGAGCCCTGGAAAGACACGACGCCAAAGAAGCTCGTGTTATCCCTGTTATCCTCCGTCCAACCGATTGGGAGAGGGCACCGTTCGGCAAACTCCAAGCCCTGCCTACTGATCGCAAACCTATCACCAAATGGCTAAATCGTGACGAATCTTATTTAAATGTAGCTCAGGGCATTCGAAAAGTGGTCGATGAACTAAACGCAAAACTCGCGGGTAGCTCCTCGTCCCAGCACTCGGTGTCTTCAACAACTGATTCCAAGTTTCCCCAGCAAGGTGAGCAAGTGAGCACGAGCAATAAGCCGCTAGCAGTAACGGACCATATCAATATAGATGCTGTGCCTAACTCAGTCTTTCTGTTTAATCAACCGCTTCCCGACCCAGGGGAGTTTTACGGCAGAATCAGAGAACGTGAAACTCTCATGAACCGTACCCGCAACGGAGCATCCACGTCGATTGTTGGACCACGTAGAGTAGGTAAATCCTGGCTGATGAGCTATCTAAGATTGGTTGCGCGCAAGGAGTTAGGCACGCGCTTTCTCGTTGGCTATCTTGATGCGACGGCCGCACGTTGTGCAACAGTTGCTGGGTTCACGGCCAGCGCGTTAGAAGCATTTGCTGTACAGAAACGCACATCCGATGATGCTGCTGAAGGATTGGCTCTACTGGAGCAGGTGGTGCAAGAGCTGATAGCAAGAAATCAGGTTCCTGTCCTGTGTATAGACGAGTTTGAAGGCTTTAGTGACCGTCAGGCATTCGACCTTCACTTTTTCAATGCTTTGCGCGCCATGACGCAGACTGGATTGAGCTTGGTAATAGCCAGTAAAAGCCCACTCATTGATATTGTGGGCGAGCATGGGAAGACAAGCGGGTTTTTCAATGTCTTCGAGCAACGCAGTATCAAGCCTTTTAGCGTCAAAGAAGCCGAAAGATTTGTGCAGGCCAAAGCTACCCAGGCTCGGTTTACAGACCAAGAGCGCGTGCAGTTATTGCACTACGGGCAAATAGCAGGAGAGTATTGGCCCTTACGTTTACAACTGGTAGGCAAGATGCTGCTGGAGGATAAAAACCTTGCTGTCAGAGAACAAGATCCAGACTACTACCGCCCAAATGATCCCAGCTATTGGCAAGAGTTCGAGCAGAGGCTGGAAGAGACGTATCGAGGGGTGGTGCGTTAGATGGAGCAGACGAAACGGCCCTGGCTCTCTTTTATGAAAACTGGACAACAAGCCTGGTATTACCTGTTGGCCGAACCATTCACCTGGCTGTTTTACTGCTTTTTCCAACCTGCTCTGTTCAAGAGAGAGTTTGAGGCACAGAGCCTTTCGAAGCGAATTGGGCCAATGCTTCGGCTGGCATTGCCCATCTTTCTCATTTCCTATCCGCTCGCACTTGTAGTACAAGCCATCTTCGCTAGCAGTTCACGTGTAAACCTACTCAGCTTTTTGCTCACCACAGCCTGGGCGACCGTTTTAGCTGTGGGATGGGGAACAGTCGGGGGTATTGCGGCGGATACCAGCCTGGGAATTGTCCTGGGTACTGCATTAAGCATTGGAGGTATTACAGGAAGCAATATGTCAGGTGTCATAGAAGGCATTGTAACGGCTATAGTATTGGGTGCTCTAGGGGGCACCATAAGAGGTGCTAGCTGGGGCATGCTAGGGGGCATGCTAGGAGCTCTCGTAGGAGGCATCTCCTGGGGAGGAGCCTGGCGCATTACGGGAGGGACTACCGGAGTCATTGGAGGAAGTTTCGCGGTAGCCATCGCATTCCTTGTCAGCTACACTTTTGGCTACTACCGACTGCTGCTTTACCCGGTGAGTGGTCTTTCTGGATTGCGGACATATTTCGCCAGCCGGAAGAACCCGCTCCAAGTTTTTTTTCACCTGCATCATTCCCCTCTCTACTGGGATGAGCGCGTCTTCCTACCGTTACCTGGATTGAAGGATACGTTGCTGCTTGCTGCGGGACAAGACATCAGGCAGGCACTGGAGGAGATTGCCTTCATCGTTACTGAGAGACCCCAGCAAATTGGCGCAGCGCAAGCGGCTGCGCTGGAAATCGCTATCCATGACCTGGAGTTGTGTGAGAGTATTCGCGATATTGCCAGAGCGTCCCAACGGCTCGCCGAGATTTTGCCGCAAGAAGGGCCTCTCATGGATTCTCGCTGGGTGACATCCTTCGCCCGTCTGAACGATGCCAGTAGGGATGCTGCCCGTTACTGCGGCCCGCTTGGCTGGAAGGCGCGGTGTAACGCTCTTGAGGACATGATCGCCAATTTGGAAAAGGTCTATCCCAACACCGCCTTCACGGACTTCAGACTGAATCAACGCCTGGCTGAGGTTGTCAATGCCTGGAGAACAACCGGTCGCTACGAGCTGGAAAAGTTGGAGCAAGCGCCTGAAAAAACTGGTCAGATTGACAATCCCTATAACCCTGGACAGGTTCTCAAACCACGAGACAGCTTGTTTGTAGGACGTCGTGACCTGGTGCAACAGTTGGCTGAAGCCCTGAGTAAGGGAAGTCGCCGCCCTACCTTTCTTCTCAATGGTGAGCGACGCATGGGTAAAAGTAGCACCCTGAAGCAGTTACCGAACTTGCTTGGTGCCCACTATCTCCCGATCGTCTATGATTTGCAGGTGCGGGGAGTGTCTGCCAGCACTGATGGCCTCCTCAACACCATCGCAGGAGAAATATATAAGGCGGTGAGTGCTCGGGGAATGAGAGTCAAAAAGCTGGAACAGGCACGTTTGAGAGAAGCCAGTCGCAGAAACGAAGCAGAGGTCTATCGCCTTTTCGATGAGTGGCTTGATAGTGTGGAAAAAGTGCTGGAGTGGGAAGATCGTACACTGCTTCTGCTCTTCGATGAGTTTGAGAAGCTCGAAGAAGCCGGGCAGGACAGCTACCTCAATCTCAACTTGCTGCTGGACTGGTTCCGTAGCGCTATTCAGAATCGCCCTCGTGTGGCTTTTCTCTTCAGCGGTGTACGAACCTTCGGCGAAATGGGCGCGAACTGGGCAGGCTATCTTGTCAATGCGCAAACGCTCAAGGTCAGTTTTCTGCAACCAGCAGAGGCCCGTCATCTCATCACTCAGCCTGTCCCTAATTTTCCCAGTCAACACATTTTTGCTGATGGAGTGGTCGAGCAGATTATACATGTAACAGGTTGTCATCCTTTCTTGATACAAGCAATCTGTTCAGCACTGATTGAAAATCTGAATGCAGACAATCGTGAGCGGGCTGAGATCGAGGATGTAGCTGTCACGATGAACCAGGTTTTAGAGAACTGGTGGGATACCTACTTTCGGGACCTCTGGGAGCGTTCTGATCAGGACCAGCAAATCTGTCTTGTCGCTCTCAGAAACATAGGTGAAGGCGACGCACCGCAAATTGCACAGCAGTGCGGCTTAGACGAAAAGACGGTGCGCCGTACCATGCAAACCCTCCTCAAGCGTGATTTGGCCCTGCATGAGGAGAACAAGTACCACATTGCTGCACCTATCTTTTGTGAATGGGTAGAACGCAACAACTAACCATGATACGTTTGGCGCAAACAGAAGCTTACGTATTCTGCTGCAATGGATGTACTGAGTAAGCGCTCTTGAGGAGACCTTGATAATGGCAAACGACACAGAACAGAAGCCAGCACTTCAGTCATCTGGTGGGCTTCGGCCGCAAAAACGAGACATCTCACGTCGCTCGGTCGTGGTTGGCCTGGTAGGCTTAGTTGCAGCAGAGGCTGTGGCGGGTGGTGTAACCTTGCAGACGCTACTACACAAAATTGCACTCGCTCTTGCTCCTCCTGTTACCACTCATACTCCTCGACCTACACCCTTTTCTGGCATCTATCAGGGTCACACTAATGGAGTAAATGCTGTAGCGTGGTCGCCCGATGGCAAGCGCCTCGCCTCGGCAAGCGCGGATGGGACCGTGCAGGTGTGGGATGCCAGCAGCGGGCACCACCTGCTCACTTACACTGGGCATACTTCAGATGTGAACAGCGTAGCGTGGTCGCCCGATGGCGGGCGCCTCGCCTCGGCAAGCAAGGATGGGACCGTGCAGGTGTGGGATGCCAGCAGCGGGCAGACCCTGCTCATCTACACCGGGCACACTGATGTTGTGAACAGCGTAGCGTGGTCCCCTGATGGCAAGCGCCTCGCCTCGGCCAGTGCTGATAAAACCGTGCGGGTGTGGGATGCCAGCAGCGGGCAGACTCTGCTCACCTACAAAGGGCACACTGCTGCTGTGACGAGCGTGGCGTGGTCGCCCGATGGCAAGCGCCTCGCCTCGGCAAGCAATGACGGGACCATGCGGGTGTGGGATGCCAGCGGTGGTGGGCAGCCCCTACTCACCTACACCAGCCATCCTGCTGCTGTGACGAGCGTGGCGTGGTCGCCCGATGGCAAGCGCCTCGCCTCGGCAAGCTTCGACGTACGGGTGTGGGATGCCAGCAGTGGGCAGACCCTGCTCACCTACAAAGGGCACACTGCTGCTGTGACGAGCGTGGCGTGGTCGCCCGATGGCAAGCGCATTGCCTCGGCAAGCTTAGATGGGACTGTGCGGGTGTGGGATGCCAGCGGCGGGCAGACTCTGCTCTACTACAGAGGGCATACTTCAGATGTTTACAGCGTAGCGTGGTCGCCCGATGGCAAGCGCCTCGCCTCGGCCAGTGCTGATAAAACCGTGCAGGTGTGGGATGCCAGCAGCGGGCAGACCCTGCTCATCTACACCGGGCACACTGATGTTGTGAACAGCGTGGCGTGGTCCCCCGATGGCATGCGCCTCGCCTCGGCAAGCTTAGATGGGACCGTGCAGGTGTGGGATGCAGCTGATGGCGGGCTTGTCTACACCTTTCGGGGGCACGCTGGTTTTGTGTTTGCCGTGGCATGGTCACACGATGGTGAGCGTATCGCCTCCGGGAGCGCCGATAACACGGTGCAGGTCTGGGATGCAGCCGATGGCGGACACGTTTACACCTATCGAGGGCATTCTAACTATGTGCGTGCAGTAGCATGGTCTACCGATGGCAGGCGCATCGCCTCTGGAAGCCTTGATCACACGGTGCAGGTGTGGGATGCGGCCGATGGCAGCCACGTCTTCACCTATCGGGGGCATTCCTCTAGTGTGTTTGCGGTGGTCTGGTCGCCCGATGGTCGACGCATCGCCTCCGGGAGCACCGATAACACGGTGCAGGTCTGGGATGCCAGCAGTAGGCACATCCTGCTCACCTATCGGGGGCATTCCTCTAGTGTGCTTGCGGTGGTCTGGTCGCCCGATGGTCGACGCATCGCCTCCGGGAGCACCGATAACACGGTGCAGGTGTGGAGAGCGGTCTAAATAATGATCGGGTTCGAAATCCCGGCCCATGGCCTCTACCGCCTCGACCAGCTCATAATCACTTATGATCCATATCTTCGTATGCCCATCAATCCTACAATCCAGGAAGGGGAGGCAGTTTAGATGTTGGTCTCACTACTTCAGAACCGCAACCAACGCTGGTAGTAATACCTCCGCATTGGGTGATCCCCAGCCTGTTACCGGGTCCCAACCCGGCACGGCAGCATAGCCCTTTACTTTCACCCCGTTATTGACGTCGTTGTTGCCAACAGTGATGTCATGGAATGCTTGTGTGTAGAGACTCGACTCCGCCACCTTGTAGAGTCCCGGGTTGATGAACCCCAGCGGATGGCCTGCCATCTGGTTGGCAATGGCCCCAAGTGCTGCCCACAGGGCAGTACTGGCAGCAGTGCTACCGGCTTGCTGCCATAAGCCGTTGAAGTAATATGCCATTCCCGTAGAAGAATCAGCATCTGCTGACACGTCGGGGACACCGCGACGATGCTTGAACAAACTCTGTACCGAGGCTGGCAACGTCTCTTGGTATGAAGGTGTCGGATAGAAGGCACTGAAGCCACCTCCACTGCTGCTCCAAGCGTTCTCCTGGGCACTCTGCCCTTTGTTCAACGTGGTCCCTCCTACGCTTGTCACCCAGGGCTCATCGCTGGGGAACTCTATTGTTGGCGTCGGCGAGAGCGTTGTGGACTGTAAATCAGCATAGTCAGTAGCACCGTTGACGCCGGTAGAGGCAAAGAACGTAATGCCTTGCTGGGTGGTGGCCTTCCGCAACAAAGCATCCCACTTCTGGATCTCTTGCTGTCCTGCCGGATCTTTGAGTGGGGCCTCCGATGCACCCCAACCACCAGTGGAAATGATATTGCCCAGGTGATGGTCGATAGCATACTGGATCAGTTGTCGGAACTCAGGCAAGCCAATCGTTCCCTCTGTTTCAGCAACAGGACTGGTGAGGACAATAATGCCTGCCTCAGGGGCAAGAGCATGCATGATCTGAACATCCTGCGCTGTTTGGCTCGCCCAGCCAACCATCGTTTGGTTGTTGGAATCGAAGGGCACGGTCCCCAATGGCGAAATGACCTGAATGGTAATGGGTGGGAGACTGAACGCTTTATCGAAGGCATCCGTGTCTTTCTGCAATGTAGGGCTACCAAAGGAATCGATGTCGATGATGGTTTGCCCCTTGCCTGTAAAGCCGTGCTCTACGAGTGACTCAACGCTATATGCGACGCGCAAGCTATGCGGTGTTTGGCAACTCTGCATCTGACTCAGGCCGTCTGGACAAGGATTCGTCGTAGCAGTAGCGGTGGCGAAAGCTTGAGCACTGGCCGTGGCATTGACCTGGGCAGTGGCCGTAGCATCATAGGACTTTTGCAAGGAGGAG
>WNFA01000332.1_pt1 | contig 55451 bp, 42 predicted proteins | sample 5400481 | NCBI WGS metagenome assembly WNFA01 (sample SAMN13153340, study PRJNA577476) | soil metagenome | isolation source: 120 cm saprolite under Douglas fir tree site 2 hole 1 replicate 2 | place: USA:California | collected 2015-04-18 | reverse complement strand
ATTCCCACTTACAATACTTCGGCGACGTTTCTTTCCTGGGCGGCGTCTTGCTGCTGGAGGTAATCATCGCCTGCGTCTGGAACTATGGCCAGCGTTTTTTTGTTCTGCTGATGATCACCTTTGTTTGGGCGGGCATGAACGTCCCCCTGCAAAGTGCCTGGACTGTGGGACGCTGGGTGGTGTTGTCCGCGGGGGCAGTCGTTGGTTACATCGCTTGGACGAAGAATCCTCGCAGGCCTTTCGGATTATTACATCTAATCGCTTTCTTTTGCATCTGCGCCGCGTTTGTTTCCGCCACGGTGTCACCGTTTATACAGATGGCATCCTTCAAGGCTTTGAGCTTGTTCCTGCTGTTTCTATATTGTGCTTCGGGAGCTCGCCTGGCCGTTCTCGGCCGGGAGGACCGTTTTTTCCGTGGGCTGCTCTGGGGAAGTGAAATCGCGGTCTATGCCACAGCAATCTGTTATCTCGGTCTGGGTCAAGGTATTTGGGGTAATCCTAACTCCCTGGGCGCGGCGATGAGCATCGGATTGTTCCCCATCCTCTTGTGGGGATGGCTCACCAGCGATGGGCCCGCGCTGAGGCTCCGCAGACTGGCCGCCCTGCTTCTTTGCACGTACCTTGTTCAATTCAGCATGGCGCGTGCTGCGATGGTTGCGGTAGTGATCGTCACGTTTGTCTTCTGTGTTTGCCTGCGCCAATACAAGTTGCTGCTGAAGGTAGTAGCACTGGTTCTGTTCCTGGTTGCGGTCACTGGGATGTTAGATCCGGGAGCCTTAATCATGTCGGTGGGGGACATGAAGGATGCCGTGCTCTATAAGGGGCACAAGGAAGAAGGCGTGATGGGTTCACGGCGGACGCCTTGGGAAAAGTCGATCGCCACGATCAAAGAGCATCCGTTGTTCGGAACGGGATATGGCACGAGCCCAACGGGCGAGAGTCCCGGATTGGGTTTCGGAAGGTTTGCTTCAAGCGCCGAGACGTCTCGGGAGCACGGCAGCAGCTACATAACAATCGCAGAGTGGGTGGGCCTGTTGGGTGTGGTGCCCTTCCTTGCGCTACTGGTGGTAACGGTATCGAACGTAGCGAGAGTCTGCGCGTGGATGAGGCGAACTGGCGAACCACGCCACTACTCAATTCCCCTGGCCATGGTGGTCGTGTCCGGGTTGGCCCACGCCCTCTTCGAGGATTGGCTTTTTGCCGTGGGTTCGTATATCAGCGTATATTTTTGGGTATTCGCATTTCTACTCGCGGATCTTATTCCTGTCGCCGTTGCGGTCCCAGTGGCCGGCGTTGTTTCCCGAGCTCCCCGTTCGTCGCCAGCCAGTTTTGGAGCCGTCGTGCCCAACCGATGATCAGATTGTTTATCAATGGCCTTGCCGCGAGTGCGGGTGGAGGCATTACCTATCTGCGCAATGTGATTCCCCATCTCGCGCGAAGAGTGGATACGGAAACCGCGGTTCTGTTGAATCCGGCGATTCGCCGGGAATTTGGAGAGCTTCCAAACATTTCCTTTGTCGAAACCGCAGAAACCTCCGGAGTGATCCGTCGTGTCGTTCGTGAACAGACGACGCTGCCGAAACTGATCCGGCGAAGCGGCGCGCAGGTTTTGATTTCCGCGGGCAACTTTGCGCTTTGGAACTCTCCCGTCCCGCAGATACTTCTGTCTCGTAACTCGCTTTATACGTCCAGAGATTTCCTCCGCGATGTTCGTGCGCGCGGAGCCTACACGATATGGGCGGACACTATAGTCAAGGGCTGGGTGGCGCGGCGATCCATAAGCTGCGCCGACATCACCATCGCCCCTAGTGAAGCGTTTGCCGAGGAACTTCGCCGGTGGAGTGGCAGGAAGATAATTTCGGTGCACCATGGATTTGACCCAGATGCTTTTACCAGCGATGCGGCGCCACTGCCATCGGAAGCGAAAACTCAGCTTGAGCAAGGGAAAGATGCTCTCCGCCTGCTTTTTGTAAGCCACTACAATTATTACCGGAATTTCGAAACTTTATTTCGGGCAATACCGATTCTGAGCAGTCGTCTGAAAGGAAAGAAGGTGAAACTGTTTCTGACATGCCGGTTGAATTCGAGCGACAATCCGGGGACATATCGAGCCGAAGCTGCGGCATTGCTCGCAGACGATCTTCGGAGGCGCCATGACATCGTGGAGCTCGGAACGATTCCTTATCGCTCGCTGCATCACCTCTATCGGGCCTGCCACATTTATGTGACCCCGGCCTATGCGGAATCGTTCGCGCATCCCTTGATCGAGTCGATGTCGAGCGGGCTGCCGGTAGTGGCGTCGGATCTGCCGGTGCATCGCGAAATCTGCAGTGACGCCGGAATTTATTTCCCCTGTTTCTCTCCGGATGCGTTGGCGGAACGAGTAATGCAAATTCAGGAATCGCCGGATTTAGCGGAAAGGCTGTCGCGCAACGGGTTGCGGCGAGCCCGCGACTTTAGCTGGGGTGAGCACGTTGAACGCCTGGTTGGCCTGGCCTGGGAATTAGTGCAATCTGAGAGTGGGCAAAACTGATGTCCGGAGCCGCGGATCGGGTTTCAACACTGCACGTCTTGACGCTCACCCCTTTTTTTCCGTCGGACCAAAACGAGGTCAGCGGTTGCTTTATCGCGGAACCGATCGAACCGCTCAGGCAGTTCGGTGTCGACTCCAGCGTGATTGCAGCATCGCCGATTTACTATCCTCGAAAACATTCGAGTTCATCGGCTGCAGCGGAATGGGTGCGATACCCGCAAGTCCCCGGAAATCTTGGGCTCTCGAGCGCGGGGAAGCTGCTCTACGCGCGTCTCTTTGGGCGAATACGGCAGCTGCACACCGCGAAACCGATTGATGTGATCCACGCTCATGCGGCACTGCCTTGCGGCCATGCGGCGGCTTTACTTTCCAGGCGTTTGAATATTCCGTTCGTGGTGACGGTTCACGGGTTGGATGTGTTTAACAATTGCCATCTTGGTGGAATTCCGGCGGCTTGGCGGCGAAAGGTTTCGGTGGACGTTTACCGGGCGGCGCGGAACGTAGTCTGTATCAGCGGTAAGGTGCAGGAGATCCTGAAAACTGGAACGCAGGCTGACACCTGCAGCAGCATCGTGTACAACGGTGTAGATCCAAGTCTTTTTTCGCCGAATCCGACTGTGGGGAGACCGTTCGATCCGGAGATTCTGATTGTCGGCACCTTGCTGCGCAGCAAAGGCCACGAATTGGTTTTAAGAGCGCTCGGCCATCTCAGGCCTTCCTTCCCCCAGTTGCGATGCCGGATCATCGGAGAAGGTCCAGATCTCGCCCTATTCGAAGCAATGATTCGCGACCTGGGTATTGGGCAGCACGTTCAGTTTGTTGGACGGCAGAGCCGGTCCGAGGTAGCAGAGGCCATGCGACGCTGCTCCGTATTCGCGTTGGCCAGCCGGAACGAGGGACTGGGATGCGTGTACTTGGAGGCGATGTCCTGCGGCAGACCGGTGGTCGCTTGTCGCGGACAAGGAATTGAGGAACTGATTGAGCATGGCAAGAATGGTTGGCTGATCTCCGTCGATGGGCTCGAAGAACTCGTCCAGGGGCTTTCCGTATTGCTCGGATCGCCGGAACTGCGCGCGGGCATTGGGGCCGCTGCACGCCACACGATCATGGAAAAGTTGACGCTGTCACATCAGGCGCAACACCTGGCAAGGATTTACCGCCAGGCGATCGCGGGAGTGATCTGTTCATCTTAGATGGCACGACACGCTGCTTCATATAATAGCGATGAGAGTCACCGGAAGATGGTTAAGGACGTTCTGAGTCACCAGCACTCTTCAGGCTGCAAACACGAATCAAAGTTTTCTAAGAGGTCGGATGTAGCATGATTTATCGATGAAGAAACACATCTTCCTCCAAACGAACGTCGAAACATCCCGACTGGGGTTTGGGTGCGTTCAGCTGACTGCCCATGACAAGCGAAAAGAAGCACTCTCAGTGCTTGAGCATGCTTTTTCGCTGGGCATCACGCATTTTGATCTAGCCCGAGCATACGGCTTTGGAAGAGCTGAAGGAATCCTAGGGGAGTTCCTCCGGCAAAAACGGCACGCGGTGACCCTGACCACGAAGTTTGGCATTGAACCGCCCTCGGGATTGGTTGGGAATGTGCGGGCGATCAATGTCTTAAAGAAGGTTCTGCGGCCCTTTCCAGGATTGCTGCGGCATGCGAAGAATCGTGGTGCGGCGATGGTCAAGGCTGGCATTTTCACCCCGGAAGCGGCCATCCGAAGTTTGGAGACGAGCCTACGAGAACTGGGAACGGACTATGTCGATATTTTTCTCCTGCACGAAGGCACCCTCGCTGACGCCGGCAGCGCACCTCTGGTGGAAACGTTGCTGGGTCAGGTCGCGAAAGGAAAGATCCGTCACGTGGGTGTGGGTTCCGCCTTCAGAAAGTTCCAGGGAGACGCGGATCTGCTTCCTGCAGCCTACGAGGTCTTACAGTTCAATGACAATGCAGTCGACCGAAGCGTAGGAAAGTTGCTGCACCGTGACCGGCGATTTCTGATTACCCACAGTGTTTTCAGCCCGGCTGGACCTCTTCGGCAAGCCGTAAAGGCGCGTCCCCAAATTGCCCGAGAACATTCGCTCCGCATGAGCATCGACCTCGCCGAACCATCGGCGATCGGCTCCCTCCTCCTCCGATATGCCCTTTGGAGCAATGCAAACGGTATTGTTCTATTTTCGAGCAAAGATCCGCAACACATCGCCAACAACGTTCGGGAGGCTGATTCGGAACCCTACGATGACGCGAGAATGCACCAGTTTGTTGAGTTTGTCGGCCAAATACTGGATGCGACGAGTCCGACACCGGGCCCCGGCGTCACAGACTCGCATGGGACCGGAACCCTGAGTGGCCCTACATGATCGTCGACCTCGAGGCAACCGATGGGACCGTGGAACTAAGGTCTGATCTATGCATTATCGGCTCTGGCGCGGCGGGTCTAGCCATCGCCTCCGAGATGATCCAGGAGCAGATGAGCGTGATTTTGGTCGAGAGCGGTGGGAAGCAGCATGAACCGGCAACCCAGGCGCTCTACGACGTCGCAATCAGCGGCTTGCCTCATCCCGGTTCCACCCAGGGGAGGTTTCGCATTTTAGGGGGCTCTACTACGAAGTGGGGAGGCCAGACGCTGCCCCTGATGCCTTCCGACTTCGAGCAGCGTGAATGGGTTCCCAATAGCGGCTGGCCGATTTCGTTCGAAGAATTAAGAGCGTACTACGAACGTGCATGCCGATTCTTGCTGGTGGACCGATTTAATTTCGATACGGATCTATTCGCACTTCTGCGAACTCGCCCACCTTTATTCGATCGAGAACAGTTGTGGTACCACTTCTCAAAATGGAGTCCAAAACCGAACCTGCGCGAGCACTATTTGCCCGGCATTCGCACCTCGAATCGGTGCACTCTTTTGCTGCATGCCAATGTAACGGAAGTCCAGATGGAGGAAGGACGAAACCGCGTTGCCAGCATTCAGGTGCGCTCGCTGAAGGGACACAAGGCAACTTTGCGAGCCCAAGCGTTTGTCTTGTGCGCTGGCGGAATCGAAACCGCTCGCCTGCTTTTGGCCAACAACAAACAAATACCAGGCGGAATTGGCAATGGGTGCGACCTCGTCGGCCGATTCTTTCAGGATCATCCAAGCGCGTTCGTTGGGTCGCTTGACTCTTCGGATCCGGCAAGAACGCAGCAGCTGTTCAATGTTTTTCACAAACGCGGACTGAAGTATTCCGTCCGATGCACAGCCACCCCAGAGTGGCAACGCAACCATAAGACGCTCAACATCTCCATGGGCGCCACCTTTGTGCAGGATGATTCAACACTGCAAGATGCGAAAGACATCTATGCGGCCATACGGCAGGGACAAGTCGCACCAGCTTTGCTGCCCAAACTCTTTAGGACGATGCGCCATCCGGCCTCGGTCCTGCTTCCGGCGTATCACTTCCTGCTCCGGGGCAGGAGCTTTGCTCCTGCCGCCCGTGTGCGGATCGCCCTGACCTCTGAACAGGAGCCCAATCCGGAGAGCCGCATCCTACTCTCTGATACAACCGATGCACTCGGGATGCCTCGTGCCAACGTGCGCTGGAAATTGACTGACCTGACATTGCATACGATCCGGCGATTCGCGCAGACATTGTGCGGAGAATTTCGACGGGCCGGTATCGGAGAGATCGCGTTGGAGCCTTGGGTCCTGGAGGACTCTTCAGAATGGATGAATCACATTACAGATCAATATCATCACATCGGAACCACACGAATGCATGATTCACCGAGGCAAGGGGTAGTTGATCGGAACTGCCAGGTGCACGGTGTTTCGAATCTCTTCATCGGCAGCAGCGCGGTGTTTCCCACCAGCGGGCACTCCAATCCAACGCTTACGATTATCGCCTTGTGCATCAGGCTCGCTGATCGGCTGAGGCAGGAACTGGGCAGCCTCCCTTCGGCGGTGGAGTGCAACCCGGAAACTCGGCAAGAATAAACCTCGCGTTCGCGTTGACTCAGCGTCTCTAGTAGTCCCTGCCTTCACGATAAGATGGAACAACATCCCATAAGGAAGCGAGAGCAAACATTTCCAATGTGCGGCATCGTTGGCATCCTGGCGCGTAAAACCCAGATCCGTCCTGCAGTTCTGGAAGAAGCTACACGTTCGCTCGCGCACCGGGGACCCGATGATTTTGGTACCGTACTGCTGAAGGATACCCAGCCGGAGCCGCTGGAGATTGGCTTGGGCCACCGGCGATTGGCGATTCTCGATCTTTCGCTGCTCGGGCACCAGCCCATGCAGGATCCGGTCACCGGCAACTGGATTGTCTTCAATGGCGAGATCTACAACTTTCGCGAACTGCGGAAGGAACTCGAAGCTGTCGGCGTCGAGTTCAAGAGTCATTCCGACACTGAAGTGATTCTTGCCGCTTATCGCGTGTGGGGCGAGTCGTGCCTGACACGACTGGGCGGCATGTTCGCGTTTGCCCTCTGGGACGCACCAAGAAAGCGGCTGCTGTTGGCGCGAGATCCCATGGGAATCAAGCCGCTGTACTACCACCAGTCTGAGCAGAATTTTATTTTTGCGTCGGAGGTTCGAACGCTTTTGCAGACGGGACTCGTGCCGCGAAAGGCCGATTCCACCGGCGTTTTGAGCTACCTGGCGTTCGGTTCCGTGTACGAGCCGTGGACGATCGTGGAGGGAGTGATGTCCGTTCCGCCGGGACATGTGCTGACGGTGGAGGGCGGATCAGTGAGCAGCCGCGAATACTGGGATCCGCTGCAGGCTGCTTCGCGCGCCGAGTCGGACGCATCATCGGGCAATGGGATCGCAACGGCAGATCAACTGCCTGCGGTCTTGCGCGATGCGGTCTTATCGCACCTTGTGAGTGATGTGCCCGTGGGAGTGTTTCTTTCGGGCGGAATCGATTCCAGCGCGCTGGTTGCCGTCCTCAGCCACAATGGGGTGCGCGCGAACACCTTCTCGTTGGTTTTTCAGGAAGAGGAGTTCAACGAAGGGAAGTATTCGAGGGAAGTCGCCCGTCGCTTCGGCACCGAACATCATGAAATTCCGGTCTCGCAGCAAGACACTCTGGCGGTGTTGCCGGAAGCGCTACGTGCGATGGACCAACCGACCATTGATGGCATCAATACGTATCTCGTATCCGCCAAAACGAGGGCCGCGGGTGTGAAAGTTGCTTTGACTGGCCTCGGCGCCGATGAGATGTTCGCGGGCTATTCAAATTTTCGCCGCGTGCCGAGGATGGAAATGTTCTCTAAACGATTTGGACGACTACCGAGGCTGGCGCGGCGGCCGCTCGCCGCGTCCTTAGTGCGGTTTGCAGGTAAGGGAGATCGCAGCCGCAAACTGGCGGAATTGGCCACCGGCCACGATTCCATCGTTCATCCGTACTTTTTGGTGCGTACGCTGTTTGGGGCGGCGGAGCGCGAGGTATTGTTTGGCGAAGGAAAGTCCAGTGCGCGCTTCGAAGATTCGGAACGTGCTCTTGAAAGCGTTTTGCGGGAGTCCATTGCGCGGAGTTCGATCCTTGATCCGGTCAATCGCATTTCCTATCTGGAATCGCATTGGTACATGCGCAACACGTTGCTCCGCGACTCCGACTTCATGAGCATGGCACATGGTCTCGAGTTGCGAGTGCCCTTTCTCGATCGGGCGCTGGTTGAGGCCTGCTTCCGCATTCCGGGGAACAAGAAGTTACAAGGGAACTCGCCGAAGAGCTTGCTGCTGGCGAGCCTGGGCGTCGAGTTGCCCATGGAGATCGTGAAGCGTCCTAAACGCGGATTCACACTACCCTTTGAGCAGTGGCTGCGGGGTGAGATGAGACCGGTCGTCGAAGACGCGCTGTTAAAGAGTAATTGGGATCAGACTTCGATTAGCGCAAGTGCCGTGCGGGAAGTATGGAATCGATTTCTGGCAGGCGAAACTTCCTGGTCACGTCCCTGGTCGCTGTTTGTGCTGGCGCAGTGGTGCGGACAGAATCTGTGAACGGCTTTATCCCGCCGCCGGTTTGCGGGCGCAAATCAAAAGGAACAATTCCCACTTATCTCCAAACCTGCGGATGAGAAATCGCGGATACAGGCGCCAGATTATCCGGTACACCAATCCTTGAAAGCGCGCCGAGGGTTCATTCAAAAGCAGATCTCCTGGACTGAAGGCCTGCCGGAACTCGACTTGCTCGAATCCCTGCAACATGGCGCGCGCTTCTTCCTGGGTGTAGGACTTGGTGCCCGGACTTTCGAGATGATCATAAACGGCTTGACGCAACGATCTGCCGCGCAGCCACCCGTAGCGCAGCCAGAGCATGAATCCGGTGAGCGACGGGTGATGGTAAATCATGATGCGAAGTGCCCCCCCGTGCTTGAGAACTCGCCAGGCCTCGCGGATACATTGCGGCGTGTCGGGACTGTGGTGCATCACACCGTACGAGTACACGATGTCGAAAGTGTTGTCGGGAAACGGCAGGTGCTCGGCATCGGAGACGCGCAAATCGGCCGCGTAACCGGCCATTTCGCAGCGCCGCTTCGCCTGCTCGAGCGAGGCGCTCGAAAGATCCACGCCGGTTGCCTGCGCCCCGGCCTTCAACCATTCTAGATAGTCGGCGCCCATTCCTACTCCGACCTCAAGCACGTGTTGACCACCAGATTGCGCGAATCCGGCAAATTCGTGAATGTAGGGTTCCAGCTGATAGCGCGCACCGGCATGGGCTTCGAAGTCGGCGCGATCGCCCAGATAGCGCGAGCCGCAGGGATCGGCGTTCCAGAAATCCCGTACTTCTTCTAACGCGCGTTCGTTTGACCCAGGTTCTTTAAAACCCGGGACTGGCGAGGCTTGAGACATAGTTCGGGACATATGTTCGGGACATAGTTCCGAGAGCGATACTAGCACAGCCGTCTTTGTGAAAACCGGGCGCTGGAGGCTAAGATAGGACAAACTTCTACCGGGACTGACGTGATCGAGTCGAAATCAGAAACTGAAGTATCGGGTTCGAGGGCAGCCTCCGCGGTACTCCCTCTGTCCGTGATTATTCCCGTCCGCAATGAGACGCATAACCTTCAGCGCTGTCTGGAATCACTGAAATCCGTCGGGGAAGTTTATGTCATCGACTCGAATAGTACGGATGACACCGTCGTCATTGCTCAATCTCATGGCGCTAATGTTGTCCAGTTCCATTATGCCGGAGGCTGGCCGAAGAAGCGCCAGTGGGCAATGGATACTCTGCCCCTGGCTTACGACTGGATTTTGCTTCTCGATGCCGATGAGGTTCTGACGTCCGAACTCGCGGACGAGATCCAGAAGGCGATTCAGGACCCGCACACGAATGGCTATTTCATTGCCTTGCAGATGTATTTTCTTGGGCGGCGACTGCGACATTGCGCAGCAAGCTTCTGGAAGCTGTCCTTGTTCCGCAAGGGACTCGGGCGCTTCGAATGCCGCCTTCAGGATCAGGATGCCAGCATGGCCGACATGGAAGTACATGAACACGTCGTCATATCGGGAGCCGCGCGTAAGCTAAACCATCCACTTATCCATCACAACGTCGAGTCCTTGTCGCGTTACATCCAGAAGCACAACGAGTACTCGAATTGGGAGGCGCGCGTCTGGCTTGATGGCAACCGCAACCAGGAGGACATTCAGCCCTCCCTTTGGGGAACGCAAGCGCAGCGACGCAGATGGTTGCGGCGCCATTTTTTCGGGCTGCCCGGGTCGCCGCTCCTGTTCTTCTTTTACAAGTATGTATTGAGCCTCGGATTTCTAGACGGTGTCCCGGGCTTGATCTATTGCGCAATGCAAGGCATTCAGTTCTTTCACATTAAAGCTAAAGTTTATGAGCTGCGGAACGGGAGGAAGTGAGTTCATGTGCGGCATCAGCGGACTCGTGAACTGCGGCGACACCGAGACGCTCGTTCGGATGACGAATGTGCAGACGCACCGCGGTCCCGACGACTCCGGGCTCTGGGAGCGGCGTTTCCCCGACGGGGGATACATCGGACTGGGCAGCCGCCGTCTTGCGATTCTCGACCTTTCCGCCGATGGCCACATGCCCATGACCAACGAGGATGGGACGGTGTGGATCACCTACAACGGCGAAATCTACAACTTCGCCGATCTGCGGCGTGAACTTGAAGGTAAAGGGCATTGCTTTCGTTCGCATACGGACACAGAAGTCATCGTTCATCTCTACGAAGAATATGGCCCCGACCGCTTCAAAGAATGCCTGAACCGCTTGAATGGGATGTTTGCGCTCGCGATCTGCGATTTGCGCGGCGCTTCGCCAAAATTATTTTTGGCGCGCGACCATTTCGGAATCAAACCGCTTTATTACAGCCAGCGCGGCGGAAAACTCGCTTTCGCTTCCGAGGTCAAGGCGCTGCTTGAAGTGCCGGGAATCGAAGCGACTATCAACATGGAGGCGCTCGGCCAGTACCTGACGTTCCTCTGGGTACCGGATCCGCTGACGATGTTCGAGGGGATACGCAAGCTTCCGGCAGGGCACTACGCAGTCTGGCAACGCGGCGAGTTCGAACTCGAACAATACTGGGACCTGACGTTCCCTCCCGCGGAGCATCGTTTCGGAGGAACAGAAGACGATCTGGCGGACGAGATCCGCGAGCGGTTTTGCGCATCGGTCGAGCAGCAGATGGTTAGCGATGTTCCGATCGGCGCCTTCCTGAGTGCGGGGCTGGATTCGTCGAGTATCGTTGCGGCGATGGTCGCGGCCGTGGCGCGAAAGCAGCCGGTGCGCACCTACACGATTACGTTTCCCGAAAAATACCGCGTGGGCGAGACGACGCTTGATGATCCCGGGGTTCCGCAGCGTCTCGCACAAAAGCTGGGCTGCGAGCACCATGAGATTATGGTCGAGCCCGATGTGGTCGATCTGTTGCCGAGTTTGACCTGGCACATGGATGAGCCTACGGCCGATCCGGCGATCATCACGGCGTTTCTAGTGTGCCGCGAGGCGCGAAAACAGGCGACGGTGCTCTTGTCAGGAGTGGGCGGCGATGAAATTTTCGCGGGATATCGGAAGCATGTAGCTCAGCGGTGGGCGGAAGAATATCGGCGCGTCCCGAGCTTCGCTCGGTCGGCCGCGGAGCGAGCTCTACTGGGATTGCCGGCACTGCGCGGAACACGCATGAAAGGATCCGTGCGTCTGGCGAAGAAGATGGCGCGCAGCGCGGCGCTCAGCCCGGTAAACGCTTTCATCAGGAACTGCACCTATCTTGATGCGCGGCAGAAGGCCGAGTTATATGCTCTAAAATCGCAACAGCTGGCAAGCGGCAATCCTGACGGGCAGCATCTGGCTGCGTTCGATAAAGTGCGGCACGCGGACTTTCTCAACCAGATGCTCTATCTGGATACCAAGATTTTCATGACGACGCTGAACCTGACGTACAACGACAAAATGAGCATGGCGTCGTCGGTCGAGGTGCGGGTGCCGTTTTTGGATCGAGAGTTCGCCGAATTCGTTGCCTGGAATGTCAGGCCCGAGTGGAAGCTGAAAGGGAAGTGGCGTCCCACAACGAAGCATATTTTCCGAAAAGCCATGCATAGCATGCTGCCAGAAGAAGTTTTGCGGCAGCCGAAAGCGGGGTTCGCGGCGCCGGTGGACTACTGGCTGGCGCACGATTTACGTCCTATGGTGGACGATCTGCTTTCGGAATCTCAGGTCCGGCGCCGGGGACTGTTTCGTCCAGAAGTGGTGCGCACATACATTGACGAGCACCGCCGGGGCGCCGAAGACTGGTCAATGCAAATCTGGCAACTGCTGACGCTGGAAATCTGGATGCAGCTTTTTCTTGACGGTGGCGCGAGAGCTTTCGCTCAGCGGCAGATCGACGCGCAGCAATTGACGTCCGCCTTAGCGGGCGCTTCGAACGAACGCAGACCCAGATGAGTAGTCCCGAGTCCAGGTCCAACCGAAACTTCGTGACCACTAAAACCGCTCGCGTGCTGAGCGAAGCCGCGGGTCTGCTGCGCGCCCCTCAGCGTGTTATTCCGCTATTTTCCAAGCTCGCTTCGGACGAACTGCGGAGAACATTCGAACATCGGCACCTCTATTCATACGTGTCCGCAACCATTCCTACCGCGAACGCGCTGCGATCAGTAGTTGACTGGATTCTCCGTGCACAACGTCCCGACGGTGGAATCGCAGCTTACTACGGTCTCCTCACTGGATATTCCGAGTCGTATCCGGAGGTGACCGGCTACATCATCCCAACGCTGTATGATTTTGGCCGCCTGACCGGCGACCTAGTCGCGCGCCATGCCGCTTATCTTGCTACCGACTGGCTGCTTTCGCTGCAAATGCCATCCGGCGCATTTCCCGGCGGGCTTCACGCATCCGACGGCGGCCCCGACAACAATGCGCGGCCTTCTGTGTTCAATACCGGCCAGATTTTGCAGGGACTGGTTCGCGCCCACACGGAAATGCAGGCCAAGACCAGAAACGCGAAGATCCTGAAATCTGCAGTGGCTGCCGGCGATTGGTTGGCCGCGATCCAGCAGGCGGATGGCTCCTGGACCGGACCCGCTGCATATCAGGGGACCGCGCACACGTACTACAGTATGGTTTCGTGGGCCTTGGCGCAGTTGGCCGCCGAATCCGGGGATCCCCGTCACGCAGCAGCAGCAGACAGAAACATCGACTGGGTGCTGCTACACGTCCAGCCCAGCGGCTGGATTGGCGGTATCAATCTGCGTGGACATCCGGCTTACCTGCACTTCATCGCTTACGTGATTCAGGGGACGCTCGAGTGCGGGATTCTGCGCCGGCGCGACGATGCAATCCAGGCAGCTGCGAAGCCGGCTTGGGTTCTACTCCGCAAGTTTGAGACCCACAAGCGATTGTTGGGCACGTACGAACCAGACTTCAGAGGCGGACAACAATTTGCATGTCTCACAGGGAATGCGCAGATGTCCAGCATCTGGCTGCGTTTGTTCGAATTGACTGGCGATCCGCGCTATCTTAACGCGGCCCTCAAAATGAACGAGATGCTGAAGCAGTTGCTACCAGTCAAGGGCCGCCGCGGAGTGGTGGGCGGTGTAGCGGGATCGTATCCCATTTGGGGAGCGTACCAACCGATGCGGTTCATCAGCTGGGGATGCAAGTTCCTGGCCGACGCGCTCATGTTGGAGCAGCGCCTTACGCGCGAGTTCGAGACAAAGTTCGAGACGAAGTTCATTACAAAGCTCGAGGCATCGGGATGCGCGTAGCAATCCTCTGCTCGAGTCCGTACAGCGAAACCGGCTGCGCCGTCACGGCTCGTCTAGCGCAACTCGGATACGTTCCGGTTGGTGCGATGACGCTGCCGTCCTGGGACCGCAGTACGTTACTGCGGAAAGTTGGACAGTGGGGCCTGCGCGATTCGCTCCAGTATGCCGTCGCCAAATTGAGCCCTGGCAAGTCCACGATTCAGAATCAGATTCGCAATCCCTATCTCGAGAGCGCACTGCGGCACGGCGACGGAGTATTTCGCAGCGTGCGGGAGGTAGCCCGTGCCTATGGGTTTCCGGTCGTGACGTGTAGCGATCAGAACTCACCACGTGCCGTCGCGCAACTGGGGCAGTGGTCCCCCGATTTGGCGATCTTCACCGGCGGAAACATCCAGCGGGATCAGGCGCTGAATGTTCCTCGCCTTGGCATTTTGAACGCACATCTTGCTCTGGTGCCCGAAATCCGCGGCATGAGCGGCCCGGAGTGGTCGCTCCTTTGCGGAGTTCCCCTTGGCATAACGATTCATTTCATGGACAGCGGCATTGACACTGGCCCCATCCTCTTGCGCCGCGAATTCGCGGGCGCCGACGGCTGCGACTCGCTGGCCGACGTGCGCAACAAAATGATTGCCGAGGGGATCGAGTTAATCGCAGAGGCCGTGGCCGGTCTTGACCGCGGCACGATCCCGGCTGTCCCGCAGGCCGACCGGGAAAAAGATCGCCAGTTTTTTGTGACGCATGAGCAGCTGCAGGCTGTGGCTGCGCGCCGGCTGAAGGAAATCCAGTCGAATCCCGTGGGTGACAGATCCAATGGGTAAGCTCGGCACCCTGTTGGAGATCGGCCGGACATTCGGGGTGCGCGACGGTCTGCTGCGCTTGGGATATGAACTACAGCGCGGTAGCGGGCTGATGTCGCGCCGCATGCACTCGGTCCGCGGCTGGGAATTCTGGGACCTGAAACACATCGCTCCGAAAACTTCACCGGAAGATCTTCTGAGCATTCGCCGCCAGGGCGGCCGCCCTTTCTTCTTCTCGGATTCTCGCAGCTTGGCGCTTGATCTCAAGAAAATTCTCGGAGCTCACGGGGAAGAATCAGTCGTTGCCGAAGCGAATGGAATTCTCGAAGGCAACCTGCCCTTCTTTGGCCGGCTGTCATTCGACTGCGGCTTTCCTCCGCGATGGTTCCTGAACCCGGCTACGGGCCAGCGCGTCTCGCCCGACCGTCCGTGGACGCAGATGAGGTTTGCCTCTGACGACTACGGCGATCTGAAGTTTATTTTGGAACCGTCCAGATTCCTGTTCATCTACCCTTTGGCCCGCGCGTATGCCATCAGCGGCGAAGAGCGGTTTCCCGAAGCCTTCTGGACTGCGATCGAGAACTGGGCAGTAAGCAGCCCACCCATGTCGGGACCGCTCTGGATATGTGGACAGGAATCCTCGCTGCGGATTCTGGCGTGGTCCTTTGCGCTTTACGCCTTTCTCCATTCGTCCGCTACGACGCCGCAACGAGTAGCGCTACTGCTGTCGATGATCGCCGCCCATGCCTGGCGCACCATGCAAACCGTGGGCTATGCGCGGTCGCAGCGCAGCAATCACCTGATCAGCGAAGCGGTCGGTCTGTGGACTGCCGGGATTCTCTATCCTGAATTGAGGGATGCGGCCACTTGGCGGAAACAGGGATCGCTGCTTTTGCGGGAAGCGGTCCTCGACCAGATCACGCCAGAGGGAGCTTATCTCCAGGACTCATTCAACTATCAGAGGATGGTTTTGCAACAGCTGCTCTGGACGCTGCGCCTCTCGGAAATTCACAAGATCCAGTTAGACGAGGAGATCCGCACGGGCGCGGCCGCAGCGTTCGATTTCATCGGCCGGTTTGTGGACTCAGATTCCGGACACGCGCCCAATCATGGCTCGAATGACGGCAGCTACATACTTCCGTTGGCCCCGTGCGACTACGGCGACTTCCGTCCTCTGGTGCGGCTTGGAAGCTGCGTTCTGGATCGTCCGACCGCGCTCCAGCCCGGACCTTGGGACGAGGCTGCACTATGGCTTTGCGGGAAGTCCGCGAAAAAGACGGAGCGCGAACCCGCTCGTTCGGTTTCTTCTACTGCGGGCTATCACCGCATTGGCGCCGAAAATTCCTGGGCGTTGGTGCGAGCAGGGCACTACACGCGGCGTCCATTTCAAGCCGATCAACTGCATGTGGATTTGTGGTGGCACGGCCTCAATCTGGCGCGGGATGCCGGGACATATCTCTATAACGGAGAGTCTCCCTGGAACAACGGCCTTGCAGGAAGTGCCGTTCACAACACGGTCATGGTGGATCGCCGCGACCAGATGCGGCGCGCCGGCCGTTTTCTCTGGCTGGATTGGGCGCAGGCATCGGGCAGATCTTTCTCCGCACCTCTCTCCGCTTCTCTCTCAAAGACGAGCACGGATTCTCCAAACTGTTTTGAGGGCGAGCACGACGGCTACCGGCGTCTCGGAGTGAAACATCGGCGGATAGTCCAGTGCGTCACGGAAGACGCCTGGGTCATTGTGGATGATCTGCTAGGTGCGGGTGAGCACGAATTGCGGTTGCACTGGCTGCTGCCAGACCTGCCGTTCGAGGTGATTGCCGATTCACCGTTTTGCGCGGTTCTCTCAGCCGACAAGCAGCACTTTCGCTGGAACGTCTTTTCCAGCTCTTCGGGAAGCGCTGCCCTCATCCGCGGCGGAAAAATTCTTGCGGGGAATATTGAGCTCAGAGATAGAGATGAGGACTTGCTGGGCTGGGAATCGCCTACCTATGGCGAGTTGTGTCCAGCGATTTCTCTCCTGTATGGAGCGAAGGCGCTCTTGCCGGTTCGAATTGTCACCGTGATTCTGGCGGGTGATGCGGTTCTGCTTCGGCAGAGCGATAGCAATTTGGTTTTGTCGCGCGAGGCTTCGCAAGTTTATCAAGTGAGTCTGGCGCCAGAGCAAACGTGGGTGGTAGGTCAGTTTGAGTGTTACCCCATCGCACCAGCTCTGAGCCCATGGCATGATTGAACAGCAAATGGAGCGGTTACGGAATCGTTGCTTATCATTACGGGCACGATGGGAGCGGGCAAGACAACCCTTCTGGGGGAAGCGTCGGATATCCTTGCCCTGCGCCACATTGCCCACGCGGCGATCGACTTGGACGCGCTCGGGCTTGTCCATCTTCCGTCCGCACCTGGCAACGATGGCGTGATGTACCGCAATCTTCAGTCTGTCTGCAACAACTATGCTTCCCTCGGCGTGAGGCGACTCTTGCTGGCACGTGCGATCGAAGACCGCGCCGAGCTGGAACTCTGTCGAGGTGTTGTTTCAGCCAAAAACACAGTCGTCTGCCGTCTTACTGCCAGCATCGAAGCGATGCAGCAGCGCGTCCGGACGCGCGAATCAGGTGTATCGCAGCGCGAATACGTTGCTCGCGTCGCGAAACTGAACGTCATCCTTGACGGTGCGCGATTAGAGGATTTCACCGTCACTAACGAGAATCGCTCGTTGACCGAGGTTGCACACGAAATGCTCGTCAAAGCAGGATGGATTTCAAACTGACCCACTGCCAAACCGTGAGAGCGAGCGGCTGAACATCGTACAATTGCGGATACTGTAGGTTTTGAGCGGCTGAGCGGCGTCTTTGCGACACTTATGAAACAGCTTCTCCAACAAGTCAGCGGCGGCGAGATCGAAGTGGTCGACGTACCCGCTCCGAAATTGCTTGCGGGTTGCGTCTTGGTCCGCACTGCCGCATCTTTGGTCTCAGTCGGGACCGAGCGGGCCTCATCTGAGTTCGCCCGGAAGAACCTGCTGCAGAAGGCCAGGATGCGTCCCGACCTCGTGCGCGAAGTATGGAACAAGATTCGCCGGGATGGCGTGGCATCGACCTTGGCCGCAGTGCGCAGCCGCATGGATCAGCCCAGCGCCCCCGGCTACAGCAGCGCGGGAACCGTGGTCGCCGTGGGAGAGGGTGTGACTGACATCCGCCCCGGTGATCGCGTAGCCTGCGCCGGCGCCGGGCATGCTGTGCACGCCGAATTCGCTTGCATTCCGCGCCTGCTGCTGGCGCGTATTCCTCCCGACTCGGAAGTCAGCTTCGATCACGCCGCTGCAACTACAGTTGGAGCAGTTGCGTTGCATGGCGTCCGAACCGCTGACGTCAAGTTGGGCGACGTTGTGGGGGTGATTGGACTTGGCCTGCTCGGACAACTGACCGTACAGATTCTCAAGGCCGCAGGTTGCCGCGTCGTCGGAATGGACATCGACCGCGGACGGGTTGACCTCGCGCTGCGTCTGGGTGCTGACGCTGCCAGTGCCTCCTCCACTGCTTTCCGCGACGAGTGCATGCAACTGTCCGGCGGACGTGGCTTGGATGCTGTCCTGATTGCAGCGCAGACGACCAGCAGCGGTCCGGTCAATCTCGCCGCCGAAGTGGCCCGGGACCGCGCGGTGATCGTTGCGGTTGGTGCAGTGGGCATGGACCTCGAGCGCAGGCCTTTTTACGAGAAGGAATTGGACTTCCGCGTCTCCCGCTCCTATGGGCCCGGGCGTTATGACGTAGCATACGAACAGAAAGGCGTGGATTACCCCATTGGCTATGTGCGCTGGACGGAGACTCGCAACATGGAGGCTTTTCTCCAGCTTCTTGCCGATGGCAAAGTGGATGTCGGCGCTTTGATTACGCACAGGTTTCCGATTGACCAGGCACAATCGGCTTATGACCTCATCACGGGGAAATCTCAGCAAGCCTTCCTCGGAGTCCTGATTACTTACCCGGAGCTTGCGGAGGAAACCCAGTGCGTCACAATAAAAGTGGCGAGGAACGATAGAGCAACCGCTGTTGCCGGCGCGAAATCGATTGCCATCGGACTGCTAGGGGCGGGGAACTTTGCCACCAGCACACTGTTGCCAACGATAAAACGAGTTGGGGGTGCGAAATTAGTTGGTGTGTGCGCCGCCAATGGCTCACATTCCCATCACGTCGCGAAGAAGTTCGGATTTCAATACAGTGCCACCGATGAAAACAGCCTGATCGGCGATGCGGCGATCAACACCGTAGTAGTCGCGACCCGTCATCACTTGCATGCCAGACAGTTGGTGGCAGCGTTGAAGTCCGGTAATCATGTTTTCTGTGAAAAGCCGCTCTGCCTGAATGAAGATGAGTTGCGCGAAATCGTGCGCGTATACGAGGATCAGCAATCGGGTGGCAAGCCGCTTCTCATGGTCGGTTTCAACCGCAGGTTCGCTCCTCTCGCGCTCCGGCTCAAGAGCTTTCTTCGCGGGATTCATGAGCCACTGGCGTTGCACTACCGCGTGAATGCCGGCTTCATCCCCGCCGATCATTGGCTGAATGATCCAGAACAAGGCGGTGGCCGCGTTATCGGAGAAGTCTGCCATTTTGTGGACTTCCTGACTTTCCTGGTGGGCGCTGCGCCAATTGAGGTCGAAGCCCACAGCCTGGCCAATCCTGGTAAATACAGCAACGATAACGTGATCAGTTCGCTTCGCTTTGCGGATGGGTCGCAGGGCACGATCAGCTATTTGGCCAACGGCGACAAATCGTATTCGAAAGAACGCGTCGAAGTCTTCGGCGGTGGCGCGGTGGCCGTGCTTGAGGATTTTCGCCGGCTGGAACTCGTTGGCCGGGGACGGAAGCAAGTGTTTCGATCGCTGTTCGGTCAGGACAAAGGTCATCGTGGTGAGTGGGAGGCTTTTGTCGCCGCCCTTCGCGTTGGAGGAGACTCTCCCATCCCTCTGGCGGAGATTGTGACTACGATGCTGGCTACATTTGCCTTGGAAGAGTCGCGTTCTTCAGGTCAGTCCATCTCGGTCGGAAGACTTCAGAGTCATAGTTAAAAGTCATAGTTAAACCCCGTGAAGATTCTCTACGTTTCGCAATACTTTCCCCCGGAGATGGGAGCGCCGTCGGCGCGCGCCGCCGAGTTGTCCCATCACTGGGCGCGGATGGGGCACGATGTGACCGTCCTCACGGGATTTCCAAACCATCCGACCGGCGTTGTGCCCGAGGATTGGCGCTCGCGTCTCCGCCGTCTTCGCTACACGGAAGCCGTCGATGGAGTGCACGTAGTTCGCACGTGGCTCTGGCCGCTGCCGAACCGAAAAGCGCACGAAAGAATCCGTAATTATGCGTCGTTCTGTGTCTCAGCGGGAATCACAGGACTAGCTCTGCATAAGCCGGACGTGCTTATCGCCACGTCTCCTCAATTGCTGTGCGCGCTTGCGGGATGGTGGCTGGCGTGGTGGAAGCGCGTCCCCTTCGTCTTCGAAGTTCGCGATCTTTGGCCGGAGTCGCTCGCGGCCGTCGGCGCGGGCACCGAAGGAAGCTTGCTCCATCGCACGCTGGGAGCAATCGCCGGATTTCTTTACCGTCGTGCCGACCGTATCGTGGTCGTGGCGCCGGCTTTCAAGGACCACCTGATCCGGTACTGGAACGTAGCCGCAGCAAAGATTTCCGTTGTCGAGAATGGAGTCGAAACTGATCTTTTCCGGCTTGACCCGGCTGCGATGGAAGTGCGAAAGCAACTGAAGCTCGAAGGTCGTTTTTTAATATGCTACATCGGTACGATGGGCAATGCGCATGGACTGGAGACGCTGATCGCCGCCGCCGAAGAACTACAGACTGCGCTGCCGAACGCGATTTTTTTACTGATTGGGGAAGGAGCGGAAAAGGAACGCATCGTGGAACTCGCCGCTGCGCGCCGACTAACCAACATTCAGTTCCTTGGTCAGCAGCCGCGGGAACGGATTCCAGCCTATGTTTCGGCTGCCGATGTCTGCCTGGTCATGCTGAAAAAGACCGAGTTGTTCAAGACCGTGATTCCCACCAAACTCCTAGAATACATGGCTTGCGAACGGCCGGTGATTGTCGCTGTCGATGGTCAGGCTCGCCAGATCGTCGAAGAAGCCGGCGCCGGCGTCTTTGTGGAACCCGAGAGCAGTAAGGCCCTGTTGAAAGCGGTTCTCGATTTGGCGGAGGACCCCGAGCATAGACGACAAATGGGAGCCAGCGGGCGGCAATACATCGTCAACAGATTTTCCCGCGAAAAAACGGCGCGCGACTACATCACTGTGCTGGACGAACTGGGAGTGTAGAGCGAACTCTTGTGCTGGACACACGCCCTAGGGATGAACTGCAACGACTGCCAAGGCGGTGGACATGGACATTGCCGCGTCCGCGGTGCGATATGCCGCGGATTTGGCCGCACTTCCAGGGATGAACAAAACGTCGCCCTTCACCAGGGCCATATCCGGGGCCTTCGCATAAAGTATCTTCTTAAGGTTGACGGGAATTTCCTGAATCCCACTCGGCGTCTCGCGCAGGATCTTGGTTTTGCTCAAGGCAGATGTGCGGGTACTGCCGCCGACCAGCGCCAGGGCTTTGAGAACGGTGATGGTATTGTCCTCAATCCGAAAGCCGCTGGGATGGTTCACATCGCCCACGACGTACACAATCCCTGCGCGCGAAACAATGATCGTGTCTCCCGGAAAGACATCCACGTTGTCCTGGGTATCTTCCGTCAGGTTCGCCGATAACTGAAGCTCAACCTTCTGACTGGGATCTCCGCGACGCTCGATGGTCACGTTGCGGCCGGCCCTATCAGTCAATCCTCCCGCCGCCGAGATCAAGTCGAAAAGCCGGCGCTCACCAATCGCGGGGTAGGCCCCGGGGTGATTGACCTCTCCCACCAAAGTGATTGCTTGCGACGCGGATTCGTCCACGAAAATCGAAACGTGGGGGCCACGGACAAAGCCCCCATCTTCCAGCCGCTTTTGGATCAATTCCTGCGCTTCATCGGTCGTCAGGGAGGCAAGGTGAACATAGTCAATCAGAGGAAGATAGACGTCTCCGGAGCCACTAATGCGTGCTTTGGTCGATAGATCAGGTACTCCGAACACGCTGATCTCGATCAGATCGCCGACACCCAGCTTTACATTGGAATTCGCGAGCAGACGAGGCGATTGGGGCTTAGCGGTTTCATTCGGAGGTGTAGGCTGCGGTGCCTCTCCTGTAACTGGTGTCTGGGCCAGAAGGTGGAGGCTGCACGAACCAACCAGCAACACGTACAAGCATTGCAAAAGGAAGCGGCGATTCCGCCTGAACATACCAAGACTCCTGGATTTACGCGTGGACCGAGTTTAACACACGAAACCCGGTAAAATCGGCCCAGGGCGCTCGGTTTCGTAGCCCCTGGAAGCCTCAAAAGCTAACCTTTCCTTAGACTAGTTTAGGAGCGAGGGATAAAGTTAAAGGTATAATTTCCAAAATCACCGAAACCTGAATTCTCTGGCATTGGTCCGGGCTCGATGAGCCGCCGGCAGCGGAGGACGCATCGTGAAAATAGAAGTGCCAGCGCCGGAGCCACTGGTCCGGCGCTTCATGCCCGAGTTAGACGTACTGCGCGGAATTGCAGTTCTCGGCGTGCTGTTCTTCCATGGGTTTAGAGCGGAATATGGCGGGCTCCCCTTTACCGGGGTACGCAGAATTGTCCTGCAAGCGACTCAGCCGGGAGCCCTCGGCGTAAACCTGTTCTTCGTTCTCTCGGGATTTCTGATCACGGGAATCCTCCTCGATTCCCGAACCAGGCCCGATTACTACCGCCGGTTTTATACCCGCCGGGCTCTGCGAATTCTTCCAGCATATTATTCGCTCCTGATCCTCTTAGGCCTTCTGCATCAGGCCTCGGCGGCGTTTCTCGGCCTGAGTTTTGTCTATTTGTCCAATGTCACGAGTCTTTTCGGCGTGTCCATGGACTATCATCCGCTGTGGTCTTTGGCGGTTGAAGAACACTATTACATCGTTTGGCCATCGGTCGTGCGCAAATTAAGTCACTATCTGGCCCTATTTTCTCTGACGATCTGCATTCTCATACCCGTCGCCCGAGCAATCTCATTCCACTACGGTCATATGCTGGGGGGGGAATGGTACACGTGGTTTGCCGCTGACGGCCTCGCCGAGGGGAGCCTTTTAGCGATTGTGCTGCGCAGTTCGATCAGCCGGAAGCACGCGGCTGTCGGCGGCACGTTTCTCCTGACGATGACAACCATTCTAGTGATTGCAGGCGCCCCCTTCGGGATGCTGTCACGTCAAACCATGCTGGGGGCAAGTCTGCAACTGACCCTGGTGAATACTTTCTTTGCGGGACTTCTTCTTCTCTTCCTGGTGCTCGGCACCAGTTCGCGAAAGTGGCTGGTGAACAGCACAATTTTGGCGTTTTTCGGCTACATCAGCTACGGGCTTTACCTGATCCATCCAATGATCTTTCGCCTCTACGACAAGGCCACAGGAAGATTTTGGCCGTGGTTGCAGCCCTCGGTCGGACACTTTGGCCTGATCGTGCTCCGGTTTGCAGTTGTGAGTGCGACTGCAGTTGGCTTGTCGTATCTTTCGCGGGGATATTACGAGGAATGGTTCTTGCGGCGGAAGGATCCCATTTCACCTCCGCCCGTGGAATCGGCCGTGAAGGTCGTAGTGACAGTGCCCCCGGCGGCCGCGATCGCAACCGAAGCGTCGGAGCCGTCCTCAACATGACCATGAAGCTGGCGGAGGCCCTAAAGGTTATTCAGTCAGCCTTGCCCGATGCTCCGCGGTTGGAGGTAGCGCTGCTGTGTGGCTTCACTCCTTTACATCTGGAAACATTCCTCGGGGCACATCTGTGCAAATCGTTTCCCGGGCGTTCCCCGAATGTGCAGACCGGTTTGTACGGTGACTTGATCGGCAACCTGCAGCGCTTGGCGGGCGTTTCTGCCGCAATAGTGGTCATCGAATGGCCTGATCTCGATCCCCGGCTCGGCCTGCGCCGGCTTGGAGGCTGGGAACCATCCCAATTGCAGGACATTCTTGGCGAAGTGAACCGCAGCTGCGACCTTCTGCAGAGTAATGTGGCAGCGGCTGCACAAAACATCCCGCTGGTCTTGTGTTTTCCAACGCTTCCGCTGGTTCCTGTTTCTTTTACCGCGCTGTCACGGGCGAGCGAGTTCACGCTTGAACTTCGCAGCCGTGTCGCCTCTCTTAGCGCTGCTCTATCCCATCTTCCCGGCGTCAGAATTGTTGACCCTCAGCGGCTGGATGCGCTGTCCTCGTCCCGGCGTCTGGATATCAACTCCGATCTCTCGGCTGGTTTCCCCTATACGCTGTCTCACGCTTCGGCGCTAGCCGAGGTGCTGGCTGGGTTAGTTCTGAATCGACAGCCCAAGAAGGGTCTGATCACGGATCTCGACGATACTCTCTGGCGTGGTATTCTCGGCGAGGTCGGAGTGCAGGGAATCTCATGGGACCTGGACAATCACGGCCAGATTCACGCCCTATACCAGCAGTTGTTGCACTCCCTGGCCGCATCCGGAACCCTGATTGCCGTTGCCAGCAAGAACGACCGGTCGCTGGTGGAGGAGGCGTTTGCCGCCAGAGACCCCATCCTGCGCGAGGCTGACGTTTTTCCCTTCGAGGTGCACTGGGGCGTCAAGTCAGAATCGGTGGCGCGCATCCTCGGCGCATGGAACATTTCGGCCGATGATGTGGTGTGTGTCGACGACAGCCCCATGGATCTGGCGGAGATCAAAGCCGCACATCCTGGAGCAGAATGTGTCCTGTTTCCGAGCGAGAATCCGCAAGCTGCTTACGAGTTGTTGGAACGGCTGCGAGATTGCTTTGGCAAGGACAAAATTTCCCAGGAGGATGGCCTTCGCGCCGCAAGCGTGCGGGCCAATGCCGAGTTACAGCATGATATAAAGCAGGAGTCGCCGGGTGCTTCGAGCGATTTTGTTCGCCAGATCGACGGCAAGTTGACTCTTAGCTCACAAAAACAACCACTCGATTCCAGGTCCCTGGAATTGGTGAACAAGACTAACCAGTTCAATCTGAACGGCCGCCGCTTTCAAGAGGCGGAATGGCAAAATTGGCTGAACGCGCCGGACGCCGTCTTTTTGGCGGTGAGCTATCGTGACAAATACGGCCCTCTGGGAAAGATAGCTGTCATCGCAGGCGATCTTTTGAATGTGAATGTGAATGGCTTGAATAGCGATTCTTCGGGAAAACGCAGGCTGCGCATTCGCACTTGGGTCATGAGTTGCCGCGCCTTTTCCCGGTTGATTGAATATGAGTGCATTCGGTGGCTGTTTGACAAGCTGGATGTGGAAGAACTTGAATTTGACTTTTTGCCGACGCCGCGCAACACGCCCATGCAAAATTTTTTGCGGCAAGTTCGGAACGCGCCGGCGGAGCCGCACTGTCGCCTTTCCCGCGCTCAATTTCTGCAGAGCTGCCCCACATCAAGTCATGTGGTCGAGGAATCACCTAATGGCTGAAATCGAGAGCCGTCTGGCCAATTGTTTCGCGACCGCTTTTCCAGAGCTTGAACCGGCAGAGATTCCTGCGGTGTCCATGGGCTCGCTGGCAAGCTGGGATTCGCTGGCGGGCATCACGTTGCTGTCTCTTATTGAGGAAGAATTCGGTATCGGCATATCGCCGGATGATGCCGCCGGTCTCGTCTCATACCAGTTGATCCTGGATTATCTAAGGACTTTATCTTCGGAGGACGCAAAGTGACGCTCGTGCCTAAAGCAATTGCAGCCGACGACCTCCGCGTGGGACTCACGGCCGAGTACGAGCGCGAAATTGAAGAGTCCGATGTGCTCGGGTTTGCCGCAAATTCGGGAGACTTCAATCCCCTGCATGTGGATTCCAGCTTCGCGCAGCAGACTCGGTACTCGCAGCGTGTTGTTCACGGCGCTTTTCAGATCGGCTTAGCCTCAGCTCTGATCGGCATGCATCTACCCGGCCGCGATGTGCTCCTGGGCTCAGTCAACGCGCGTTTTCTGTCGCCTCTCTATTTCCCGTGTCGAGTGCGGGTTAGAGGGGAGATCACGGCGTGGAACCTTGCCTCTCGTGCCGGCAGCGTGCGGGTTACGGTGAGCGACCTTGCCTCCCTCGCGCCGACATCTGAGATCACAATGGCTTTCACGCTGCAGGCAGGCAAACCGGAGCAGCCAGCTGCCACCAAGCAGAAGTCGACGCCAGTAGAAACGGCATTTTCCTTCGATGGAAACGACAGAAAAATCCTGATTCTCACCGGAGCATCTGGAGGAATTGGCGCTGCCTTGCTCAAGGCTCTAGCGAAAGAGTTTTCGGTGCTGGCGTTAGTTCACCGCCGTCCGTTGCAGGAAAAGCCGCCTCATGCAGTTGAAGTGCAGGCTGATATGAGCGCTCCGGGATGGGAACAAATTATCACGCAGCGCCTGGGCAGCCATCCTCTATATGGCATCGTCCATTGTGCGTGGGCCGGCATGCCTAAGGGCGGCCTTCTCCAGAGCGACCCACGTCTCATCGAACAACAGCTTGCCTTTGGAACCTCCCACGTGGTGCGCCTTGCGCGTTTACTGTTCAGTCTCGTCGGCTCCGATGGCGGACGAATGGTGGCGCTTGGGTCGGTTGCGGGGCACTACAAGCCCGCCTTGGGCCTGGGGGCTTATTCACTTGCCAAGTCGGCATTGGAGGACACGCTCCGGCTTTTGGGTCCCGAGGTGGCTCGCAAGAAAATCACTATCAACGCGGTGTGCCCGACTTTCGTGCCCGCCGGTATGAACGTGCAAGCCGATGACCTGCAGATCAAGCGCGAAGCAGCCCTGATCCCCATGGGCCGGATTTGTGAGACGCAAGACATTGTCGGCGCGGTCCGCTATCTTCTCTCACCCGCCGCCTCGTTCATTTCAGGACAATCGATCGTGCTCTCTGGAGCGCAGCTGTAATGAAGAAGTTCTCAGTTCCCAGTTCTCAGTTCTCAGCTAAATTAACTAGGTGTTCACTGAGGACTGAGAACCGAGAACTGAGAACTGGTTACGCGTGAAAACAGCATGCCGGAAAATGGCATCAAGAAAAATCTCCAGCTGCACGAGATCGCTCCTTCCGACCTAGAGGAAGTGGCTCGCTTCATCAGCCGCGTGTCCGGATCGGATACACCGCTTCCTCGCGCCCTGGAGCGGCTCTCCTGGATCCTGCTGGAGAATCCTGCCCGCGAGCCCGGCGATCCGTTGGGATGGCTTCTCCGTGTGCCGTCCGGAGAAGTCGTCGGCTGCATGTGTTGCGCTCCCCAGAAGTTCTGCTTCGGCCAGACGACTCTTACGCTGATGATGGCCAATTCGTTCTACGTGGATCATCAATATCGAGGAAGTGGCACCTCGATTCTCCTGAAGTATTTGCAGCTTGGCCGCCGCTACCCTCTATTCGTTAGTTCCGCCAATGGTACCGTGGCCGAAATGTGGCGGAAGCTTGGTGGGTATCCCTTGGGGAATTCGGACTGGGAAGTCCTTGGCATTGTGAGCTGGCCACCGCTATTGGCAGAAAGCGTGTATCGCAAGACGGCAAGCGATCGCATGGCACGATTCACGGCCGCTCTCGCCTCCCCCTGGTTACGCGCACGGCGCTGGTTATTCGCAGGCATAGCGCAAGGAGAGCTCGTGGCGCTCGGCAGTCCTGAGGAAGCGGCTTGTGTCTGCGCGGAGCATCGTAGCGACAAGATCACGAGTTGCCGGGATGTCCCGTTTCTGAAATGGCGCTATTTCTCTCGCATTAAGCCAACGACGCGCCTGTTTGCGTTTCGCCCTCGTGACGGCGAGAAGAAGCAATTCATGGTCGGGGTTCATTTGCAGAATCGCGGATACAAACAACAGATAAGGGCTTTGCACGTATTGGACATCTGGGGCGAGGCCGATCCGAAATCCTATCTCGCGATCGCTGCCTGTTTGTGGCGCGAGTATCGTGACCAGATTGATATGCTGGTATTCCGCTGCCTCAATCCAATGCAGCAGCAAGCTCTAACCGCGAATGGCTTCAAAATCCGGCGGTTTGCAGCGCCCATTGCCTGGTGCATTGACAAGTATGGACTACTCCCATCGAAAAGTTGGTATTTCGTGCCAGCGGATGGAGACATGTTTTTGTGAGGCTACCGTTTGAGTTCTAAGACCGTCTTGCGTTCAGCGTTGATCAGAACTGCCGCCGCGCTTCGGGTGGATGAGCTTGCACTCCGCTTGCGACGCTGGCTCGTCCGCTGGGGTCAATCTCCGAGCATGCTGGTGATTGAAATGCACGAGACTCCTGAGCGGGATGAGCACTTGTTCCGCCAGCAGTTGGAGTGGGCAGCGCGTCATTTTACATTGGTCGATCTTCCGACCTTCGCGCGCTTGTGGCAGGAGTACCGTACCAACCCGCGAGCATTGATGAAGATCAAGAGCAAGCCGCCACTGCTCTTCACTTTTGATGATGGCCGCCTGAACAACTATACCGTCGCGGCGCCGGTTCTCGAGTCTTTCGGAACGCGCGGTGTTTTCTTTGTGGTCCCGCAGTTTGTGCATTGCAACCCACAAGAGGCGCGCCAGTTCTATTACTCGCGCATCGATACCCGGCAGCAGCCGCCCGACCTCCCCGAGGAAGAAACGCGCTCCATGACGCCCCAGCAAATCGCGGATCTATCGCGCCGCGGACACTCCGTCGGCAACCATACATACTCACACGTGAATCTAGCAACCTTGCCCGAAAGTCAATTGCATCACGAAATCGTCGACAGTGCCGCACTGATTGCCTCCTGGACGGGCCAGACAGTGGATGCCTTTGCCTGGACCTTTTCGTGGGACTCGATCACTCCCGCGGCCTGGAAGCTAATCCAGCAGCATCATCGCTTCTGCTTCGCACCCTGTCCTGGTTCCGTGGACTGTCGCGCCGACTCGCCAAGTCTGATCTGGCGCACGGAAGTCGAAGTAGTCTACCCACCGTCGGATTTTCGCTTCATGTACGCTGGGCTGGCGGACCCGTTGTGGCGAAGTAAGCGAGAGCGCCTGAGAAACACCATGGGAGACACACCCCGCAAATAGGCGTGCGCTCTATGTACGGCTAACCCTGTGGGAAGTAAAATCGACGCAGAGCGCCCTGTTTCGGCGTGCGGGAACCCTGAAGCTAATTAGTAAATAGGGCCGGAACAGTTGCTGATCGACTGCCCGAGTTGTATAGTTCCTCAAACAACCATTTCATCACACGGGCGCAACTAAGGGGAAACTCTGTCTGAAAGATATTCGGCTGCTACTTCCCGCGCGGCGCTCCTGGTCTGACATGCCGGTTGCTTTGGCCGGAAGGGAACACTGACTTTGACGCTCCTGTTCTTTGGGTTATTCGCGTTCTCGCTGGTTTTGTCGTTTGTGGCCACGCGTGAAGTGCGAGACATCGCAACCCGCAGAGGCTGGGTTTCCGCGCCGCGAGACGGACGGCATCTCCATGAGGCCCCGCTTCCCCGTTTGGGAGGCGTAGCGATTTTCCTGGCGTTCTCGATCAGCTTGCTCGTGTGGCTGGGACTCTCTGTCGCATTTCCCCGGCTGCGCGATGGACTTGCTCCCGCCACGCTTCTCCGCATCTATGTTCCAGCTTGCCTGATTTTTTGTCTCGGCATCTACGATGATCTCCGTGGCGCGGGTCCGTATTTGAAGGTTGCCGTGCAGGCGATCGCCGCGGCGATGCTCTTCGCCGGCGGAATGCGCGTGCTCGATCTGCCGCTGATCTTCGGTTCCCACTCATTCCCCTGGTTCGTCGGATTGCCACTCACCGTGTTGTGGGTGGTTGCGGTTACCAATGCCTTCAATCTCATCGATGGCCTGGATGGTTTGGCAGCCGGGTCGGCCTTGTTTTCGACGATGGTGTTTTTTGTTGTTGCGCTGGTCGATCACTCGTGGCTCGGCTCCCTGATGAGCGTGATCCTCGCCGGCGCCATCCTGGGCTTCCTGCGCTTCAACTTCAATCCCGCCACGATTTTTCTGGGGGACTCGGGCAGCTTGTTCATCGGTTTCATGCTCAGCGCGCTGGCGCTGGCAGGAGCTCAGAAAGCCCCGACCTTTGTGGCCGTCGCCATCCCGGTGGTCTCGTTCGGATTGCCGATTCTTGAAACGCTGCTTTCCATCCTGCGACGGTTGATCAGCGGACGCCCGATCTTTACTGCCGATCGCGAACACATCCACCACAAGTTGCTGCAGCTGGGTTTTTCGCAGCGCCAGGTTGTGATCGTTCTCTACGCCGTCTCCGCGATGTTTGCCATGCTCAGCCTGTTCCTGCTTTGGCCCACGGGCAGCACACTCGGACTGGTGCTGGCGGTCGTGGGAACCGGCATCTGGCTGGGAGTCCAGCATCTGAACTACCTCGAGTTCGGCGAACTGCGGCGAGTTGCGCAACGGACCATTGACCAAAGGCAGATTGTTATCAACAATCTTTCGGTGCGCCGCGCAGTCGAACAGCTAAAAGCGGCCGGCGATTTCAATCGGGTGCGCACCGTCCTGGTCGCCGCCTTCGATAGCAATGATTTCGATGCATTCGAATTGCACCTTAAGTCGCTTCCCGGTGATCTGGCAGCGCCCGCCGAAGTAAGCCGCCCATTTCATTGGAGCAAGTTTCCTCACATGGCGGCAATTTCCGCCCAACCCTCGTGGAAGCTAACGCTGGACTTGGTGACAACTTCGAACCAGCGCCGCGGCTCACTCGTCGTGTACCGGATGTACAGCCCTCGTGATCTTCAACTGGATGTCAACCTTCTGACTTCCGAATTCCCCGCGACCCTCGCCGACGCGCTTGAACGAGTGCTGACCATGCCCCAGGTTCTCGTGCCCGTTGCCGCCCATGGCGACAGCCCATTTCTGGCCGCGAACCTCTAACAGCTTTCGCCAGCCTGATCGAACCGCGTAGGGCAAGCCGCCCCCGGCTGTCCAGGCGGGGCGAAGCCCCGTTCCGCTCTTGAGTGCGAGGATGGACAAACGAAAACCCAGGCGCGCTGCGCTCGCCTGGACAGCCGGGGGCGGCTGTCCCTACGTGGGATCTCCCTCCATTCCTTTCAATCCCTGAGTTAATATGGAGGTGACTTGTGTAGGTAACTATGGATCGGAGCATTCTCGGATTGCCGGATCCAGTTGCAGGGGCTCCCAACGGAGAGCGGCGCCGCAGTGTTCGTCAAAAACTCCATACTCCGGTTTACGCCAGTTTCAATGGCCCGCAGACCGGCATGGTTGTGGACCTGAGCGAGTTGCTCGACCTGCACGAGGACGGCTTCGCCGTCCAGACCAGCGAACGCCTGGAAATCAACCGAGCTGTAAACCTTTGTCTCGATCTGCCAGAAACCAAAAGTTTCATTCATGGCAGTGGCCAGGTGATATGGAGCGATGACGCTGGCCGCGGAGGTATCCGATTTTCCGGACTTTCTGATAAGTCTCGCCAAATACTCAAAGAATGGCTCTTTACCAACCTGCTGATCGCTGGCTCCAACCACGCTGCTCGAACCGAGCAACTCTCACGGCGCCAGGGCGAGGAAGAGAAATCACCCGAGCCGGCGCCGGTCATCACTACAAAAGCCGACACAAAAGCCGATACAAAAGCCCTCAGTGTCGTCCCAATCTCCGATGGAAGCGAAACACTCTCTTTGGTGGAAGCAGTTCGCCGCGAGGTCCGCGAGATCGGCGACGACGTCGATGCAGTTTTGCACCTCATCACCGAGCGCGCCTTGAGTCTCACCGGAGCCAGTGGCGCGGCCCTGGCGTTTCTCACCGATGACAAGATGATCTGCCGGGCGCGAGCCGGCGAACCAGCTCCACCACTGGGAGCCCCGGTGGACGCAAAGCACGGGCTGTCTGGAGAATGCGTTCGCAGTGGCCTCCTCGTCTCGTGCGAAGACACGGAAAACGATCCGCGTGTCGATCCGGAAATCTGCCGTATATTGGGCATAGGGTCGCTCATGGCCGCTCCCATCGTGTCCGATTTCCGTGTGGTCGGCCTGCTGGAGATTTTCTCTCCGCATCCGCGCGCTTTCACCAAGGCCCACGAGACGGTTTTGGACCGGCTCGTCGAAATGATTCCCAAGACCCATCGTGAAAAGACGCAGCCTGAAAAGACCCAAACAGAAAAGACTCAACCGGAGAAGACTCAACCGGAAAGGCCGATCCGGCCAGAAGCTGTGTCAGGCGTGTGGCGGCCTTCTGTTTCGGAGTCAGGTCCGATGGAGTTGGCCTCGAGGGAATCGGGTTCAATCCATGCGACTCGCGACGCTTTGGGGGAACCGAAGCCTGAAGTCCGCGAGCAAGTCTCGCAGCCGGTTCCCGGACCCATCGTCTCAGCGCAAGTTCCGGAGCACCGCCCCAAACCTGCGCCCACATCTCCGTCTCGCTTGCTTGATCTCGGACTGCTCGGGCTGGCCATTGCAGTGGTGGCGATGGTCGTCGGCTATTTAGTCGGTCCCGTGATCGAGAAGCGCATCTCACCGGAAGCGTCGCAGCGCTCATTGGTCAAGTCGGCCGAAGCGGCCTCGACGGTTTCCGGGCAAAGCTCTGCCAATCAACGCTCGGCCGATCGTGGTTCGACAAGTCAACGCGCGCAAGCGAAGTCCCTGCCAGACTTGCGAAAGCTCGCCGGTCAGGGAGACGCCGACGCGCAATGGCAGATGGGCGTTCGCTACCATAACGGAGAGGGCGTTCCGCGGGATGACGTGCAGGCCATGCAATGGTTCCTGCGCGCCGCCGACCAGGGGCATGTTACCGCGCAGGCTACGCTCGGCGCCTACTACTGGGCGGGGCGTGGAGTTCCTCAAGATTTGTTGAAAGCCTACTTCTGGTCCGCGCTCGCGCTCGCCGGGGGTGACGAGAACAGCAAATCTCGACTCGAAGGATTGGCCTCCCAAATGACCCAGACGCAGGTCTCCGCCGCGCGCCAGCAGGCCGAAGTCTGGCTCCACTCCCATAGCCAACGAGCGAAGTCCGAGGCGAACTAAAGTGTTGCGGATGTAAGGTGGAGGTGTAACTGCCGTGAAGAAATGCTGTCGAGTCTTCTTCATCCTGCTCGCGGTCGCGGCATTGTCGGTCAGTGCCCAGTTGCAGACTGCCCAAGAGAATAAGACTTTTCGGCCCAAAGCCCCCGAACTTAGACTGAGAATCATTCCCGATAAAGAAACCTACGCTCTCCACGAAAAGATTTTTACGAAGACGGAGTTGCTTAATCTGACCGACAAGACCCTGTGCTTCCCTGTGCCTGATCAACAATGTGAAGACACGTATTCTGGTTCCTTGATCACGACAGGCGAGGTTGCCGCCTCTGCGCCTAGTGACCAATTCATCTGCCACTTGGACGGTGGAGGAGTGCCACGCGACAGGCTTTTCACAGATGTCGAACGGCATTGGATCAAAATTGCTCCGAATGCGGCGCACAGGACGAAGTCGTCGGAGGCGCATGTAAGCTTGGCGGCCCTCGGCCGGTGGCGATTGCAGGTGATCTATCATCCCCCCGAAGCAGCTTTTGGAGATGCAGTCGAGTACAGATCTTATCTTCAGGCCGCGGCTGAGAAGTTCGGTTGCACGGTCCCAGAAATCGAGGCCACAGCTAAGCCAGTGACCGTCAGCATTGTTCCCCCACCCGACCAGAAACAAAGCATAAAATAGAGTCGTGGCCACGTTACACGACATCCTCACTGCCGACGCCCGCGTCCGCGAAGGCGACCCTGCTCTTTGGGAAAAGCTGGATCGCGATCGGGTACGCTGCTATGCCTGCGGCCATTGCTGCCCGATTCCCGAGGGACAACCCGGTGTCTGCAAAGTTCGCTTCAATCACGGTGGCACGCTCTACGTTCCCTGGGGCTATGTCGCTGGAATTCAGTGTGACCCGATCGAGAAGAAGCCATTCTTCCACGCCCACCCTGGAGCCCTCGCCTACAGTTTCGGAATGCTGGGCTGCGACCTGCACTGTTCCTATTGCCAGAACTGGGTCACTTCGCAGGCGCTGCGCGACCCGAACGCCGTGTCCGCGCCACTCGAGGTCGATCCGGATCTGCTGGTCAAGGATGCGCTTGCCCAGGGCGCAAAGGTCTTGGTCAGCACCTATAACGAGCCGCTGATCACCAGCGAGTGGGCGGTTGCGGTTTTCCGCCAGGCCCGCAAGGCGGGCTTGCTGACCGCATTTGTTTCAAACGGCAACGGGACTCCGCAGGTGCTCGAGTATCTCCATCCCTGGATCGATCTTTACAAGGTTGACCTCAAGAGCTTCGACGATCATCACTATCGCCAACTCGGCGGACGCTTGCAGCCGATCCTCGACACCATCCGTAGTTTGCACCAGATGGATATATGGCTGGAGATCGTCACCCTACTCATTCCCGGCTTCAACGACGGCGACGACGAACTGCGGAACCTCACTGCATTTCTGGCCGGAGTCTCGCCCGACATCCCCTGGCACGTCACCGCCTTTCACCAGGACTACAAAATGACGTCGCCCGCCGATACGCGTCCCGAAGATCTGCTGCGCGCCGCCGCCATAGGACGTGAAGCTGGATTGCGTTACATCTACGCAGGCAACCTGCCCGGGCGGGTGGAGGATCTGGAAGATACTCATTGCCATCAGTGTGGCGAAATGCTGATCCGGCGCTACGGATATTTGATCGAAAAGTACAAGCTGACTCCAGAAGGCAATTGCCCGGCCTGCCATACACCGCTCCCGGGCCGCTGGTCGAAGAAATTTGATGGCCAGATTGCGGCTTCGCCTTTTGTGCCCCGCAGGCAGGCGCGATTGGTTAAAATCCTCTCGCAACCATAATCGACATTCATGCGCGCGACAAAAGCGACAAAATCATTGCTGCTGGCCGTCTGGTTGTGTCTAATCTTATTGTGTCTGGGCTGTTCTCCGCGTGATTTTCTGACGCGCCGCCTCGCCGCCGACTTAATCTCGACCTCCGACACGTTCAAAGCACCGCAATTGTTCTGGCTCAAGACTGGCATTGTTTCCAACCAGGACTTCAGTTCTCCTGACTTCATGGTGCTACAGCGCCGCGGATGGATCATCGGCACCGAGCACAAGTGTCCCGCCGGAATCGAACCTCCGCCCTGTTGGGACGTGTTGCTCACGCCGCTCGGAGTGGATACGATACGTCCGCTGATTTCGAGTGCGCTTCCCGGCAATGGTCGCGACAATGGCCCGATCGGGATTCAAATCGTGCGCCGCGAACTGCTGAGCATTGCCGGAATCAGCAAGGCGGGTAACTTCGCCGACGTCGAGTTCATCTGGCGATGGGCTTCCATCAATCAGGTCGGCGCAGCGCTTTACGACAGCGGAGTGCACTACCGGTCGACCGTGGGATTCCGTGACTACGACGACGGATGGCACGTTGTGGAGCAAACCGCGCGTAGCAACCAGCCGCTGGATGAGGCGCTACGCAATGCTCGACCGACGGCGCCATAAAGACCACTGCGCGTAGACGGAGCTTGCCTCGTCTGCCCCGCGAGCGGAGACGCGGCAAGCCGCGTCTCTACGGAAAGAATACTTATTTAGGGCTCGACCAATCTATGCGACGATCAATATTAGTTCTCTCCCTGGTGTCCGTGATTTCCGCTTCGATCCTTACCCATTCAATCCTGGCCCACGCCCAAACCGCAAAGCCCAAGCTCACTCTCGACGAATTCTTCAACTCGGTTAGTTTCCCCTCAGTGAAAGTTTCACCGGACGGCAACTCGGTAGTCATCGAAACGGAGCGCGCCGACTGGGAGCAGCAGATCTTCCGCAAAGAGCTCTGGCTTTACCGGACAGCGAACGCGAGCCTGACGCAGCTAACGCAATCCGGCCACGACAGCTCACCCCAATGGTCGCCCGACGGCCAGTGGATCGCATTCCTTTCGGAACGAAAAGTCGCGGCGGCCAAGGATGCAGACGCGGGAGACGACAAAGACACAGATAAAGATAAAGACGTCGCCCAGTTGTTTCTGATTTCGCCCAGTGGCGGCGAGGCCTTTGCCATCACCTCAGGCGCTGATGAAGTCCATGCCTATGCTTGGTCTCAGGACTCGAAGGCTATTTATTTCGCTACTCGCCAACCCTGGACCAAGCAGCAGAACGACGATCACAAGAAAGAGTGGAAAGACGTCATCCGTTACCGCGGCGATGAGCGCGGCGACGTGATTTTCCGCATCCCGCTCGATGAAGCCCTGGCACGCCACGCCGCGCTCGGCTCCAATTCACTTTCCGACGCGGAAAAAGATTCCGGTGCCACGCCCGGAGCAGTTGCAATTGCGCGCACGCCTCTGCGTGTGGGTCAAGTCAGCATCTCGCATGACAGCACCCGCTTGGCTTTCGTGACTTCGTCGGTGTCCGAGCGTCAGGAGAAGGTCGAAGACATCGAGCTCTACTTGGTCAACCTGACTGGCAATGCAACAGAAGCCGCGCCCATCCGCCTGACCCACAATGAAGCCGTGGAACTGAATCTGGAGTGGGCTTCGGACAATCGTCATCTGTTCTTTCAGGTCAACCTGGGATCGCTGGAACGAAAGTATGAAGATCCGCAACCGCGCCTGTACTGGATCGACGTCACCGACAGGCCTGCCAGCGCGTCCGACAGCACGTCCAACAAAAGGCAAGTCCAGCGCTGGTTTGCCGACTACCCGGGCGAAGTCGTGCGTTACACGCCGCTTCCCGACGGTTCGGTGCTCTGCGCCTGCCGCATCGGGACTGAGGTGCAGCTGGCATCGCAAGCGGATCCGAAAGCCGCCATCGCGAAGCGCGATGGATGGGCTGGAACCTATGAAATCCCGGCTGTCGCATCGCAATCGCAAAGCACGCGCATTGCGTTTGCTTACTCGGCAACCGTGCGGCCCACGGAAGTTTACATCGCCGATGGTCCCGACAAACTGGCGCTGGCACAGCCCATCACTTCTTTCAATAAGCTGTTCACCGAGCGCGAACTGCCCAGAGCGAAGCCCTATCGCTGGACTTCCGACGACGGCACGTCCGTGGAAGGCATGCTGATGTATCCGCCAGGAAAGTTCGAGGCGAAGAACCTGCCTACGTTTGTGCTGATCCACGGCGGGCCGCAGGATGCCGATGGCAACCATTTCGTCAACCCATCTGACAGTCGGCGGCTACAGCTACGGCGGTTACATGACGAACTGGCTGATCACGCAGACTACTCGGTTTAAGGCCGCCGTAACCGGCGCCGGCGCGGTGGAGCATGTTGCCAACTGGGGCAACGATGACACCACTTTCGACGACGCTTATTTCCTCGGCGGGCTGCCCTGGGAAACCGCCGATCGCTATCACAGCGAAGGCGCAATTTACCAGCTCAATAAAGTCCGCACCCCGACCCACATTGTCGCCGGAGCGGACGATATTCGGGTGGCGGTGCTTGAGGACTACCTGCTTGATCGCGCCCTGCACGAGCTGAATGTTCCGAGCGAGCTGCTAATTTTTCCCGGCGAGGGACACGAGCTCGCGAAGAATCCCTGGCACGGAAAGATCAAAGTGCGCGAAGAGTTGAAGTGGCTGGAGAAGTATGGCGGCGTGACGGGTGCGAACTAGCTTGAGTCGGTACCCCTACCGGCGCGCGGCGGCCGTTTGCAGTTGCGCAACTTTTGAGCGGGGAGCGGTTTCCTGATAGCGGGCGATACCTTTGTAAAGCGCTTCCGCGATTTGCTGCCGGTAAGTCGCACTTTGCAGGTTGCGTTCGTCCTCAGGACTGCTCACAAAAGAAATCTCGGTAAGAATGGCCGGCATAGTCGTCCCGGTCAGAACGGCAAACGCTGAATCCTTGATACCCCGGTTGCGAATGTCTGGGCTGCTAGCGGCTAGCGTCGCGTAGAGAGATCGCTGGACACTGGCCGCGAGGCGGCGCGACTCCTCGATCTTTTCATGCAACCCTCCGGCCGATAACGATACCGGCGTCAACTTGGCGAAGGTTCCATCATCATGCTTTTCGACTTCCCGGGCCCCCGGAGCCGAAAACAGATTCGTGTAATAGGTCTCAACGCCACGCGAGGCCGCCGAGTTGCTGTAGTTCGCATGAACGGAGACGAACAGGTCGGCCTGCGTCTGGTTGGCGAAATCAGCGCGCTGATCAAGAGGGAGGTAGGTGTCGCCGCTCCGCGTGAACATCACTTCCGACCCCAATCGCACTTGCAACAACCTGCCCAGACGTTGGGTCACGTCGAGCACCAGATCCTTTTCCAGCAATCCCTGCCGTCCGACCGTACCCAGGTCCCAGCCGCCGTGTCCGGCGTCGAGCACGATGCGAAATTTTCCGGTTCTCGCCGGCACAGGTTGGTCGGATGCCTTCGCCAATGGCGCCACAGGAGCCGCTTTCGCCGGAGCCGGCGCTGCGTGCTGGGACGCAGAGGTCCGGCTCGGAGTCATGCTGTTCGTAGCCAAGGTTTTCTCGCGGCCGCGCAGCTCAACCACCAGGCGATAGGGACTCGACTCCATGCTGACGGAGAAGTTCGATCCGTCTTTCGTGTCGAGCACGATTCGCGTTACGCCGGCGACCGGCTGAGCCACCCGCACGCGCGTCAGCGAAGTGTCACCGACGTCCATCGTCTTTCCGTCCAACTCGGGCGACAGAACCGTGTCGTGCAGATCGAAATAAATCCGCTCCGGCGACATCAAACGATGCACTTCGTAGGGAACCTGGTCTTCCATGTCAATAACCACCGTGCTTCCCATGGACGAGGACCAGTGACGTACACCTGTGATTCTCGGTAGCGCTGCCAATTTGTTTCCCTCCACGTCGGCGAGTGGCGCTGCATCGGAGCCGAGCTTCGACGGATTCATCAGATTGTCTGAAATTGCCGGAGAGAGAACATCCGCCGAGGGCGCTGGCGGCGTTGTCACAGATTGTGGCGAGGTCGCGGCCGCTATTGCTTCGACCTTGGCGACCGCCGTCTTCCCATGAACCTGCATGCCCCACCACGCACCGGCTGAAAATAACGCGGCCACTGCCACCAGACCCATCACTACGCTCAATCCCCGGCGTGAACTGCCGGGAAGAGCGAGGCTGCGCAGAAATGGCAAGATGCGAGGCGGTTGCGTGGGAGGCGTCGACTCTTCGATCTCGGAAAGGACCTCAGAAAGGCTTTCAAGTGGGACCGCAAAAGGCTCGTCCACGATGCCATGCTCAGGCAAATCGACCAGGGCCGCGGGAATCAGAGCCGGCGGCGCTAGGACGTCCAGGTCTAGAGCTTCAAATGGAGCTTGCTGCGCGTTGGAGGGAGCCGGGGCAAACCCCATCTCTACTACGGTTCCAGTGGGCTCGATTTCAGGAAGCTCGATCGGGGCCCCGTCGGCCACAACTGGCCCTTCCGCATCCGGTTTCGCCTGCAGGACTTCGCCAGCCACATCCGACAGCCAGTGGATGCGCCGATCCTGGTCTTCAGGTTTGAGCGCGGAAAGAACCAGCTCTGCGAACAAATCCAAACAGCGAACGTCGTGATCCGTGAAAGCCCGAGCAGTTGTCGAAAACGCCTGCAGCACGCCCACTTGCTCGCGCCGGCCACGCAACGGGACGAGCACGGTGGAGCGAGCTCCTATGTGGCGCGCAAAGTCCAGTTCGAAGCGAGCATCGGCTTCACAATCATCGCAACGAAGAATGCGCCCCGATTCCAGAGAGTCCTGCAGAAACTCGGACTCGCCGATCAGGCGAACGCCGCGCCCGATGGCGAGTGGTCCGGCCGCGGCGCGGCACACTATCTGCGATTTCTCTGCCCTCGACCCTTCCGCCAGCGCGACCACGACGCCGTCGGCTTGTGTGATGGCCTGAACGCGGTCGCAAATTAATTGCAGTACTTCGTCCAGGATGAAGCGTTCAGTCTCGAACAAGTCGCGATCGGAAGCGCATCCTGTGGCCATGCGCCGGTTCCGTATCTGCTCGTGGAGGTCGGAGAAAGCGAGCAGTGCGTGCAGGGTTTCCTGCCGCGCAATCGATTCGAGGACGCGGTTGCCCTCCTGCAGCGGAGAGCCGGGGTCGGCCGTCGTCGCTTCCCAGTCAACTCGGGTTGGGTTGGCACTCATGCTCGCGCTGTCAGGACCACAAAAACCCTGTGTTCATCGTATCCGGGGCCCGTCAGAGGCTCATTGCCGCTCTTGGTTCAACCGGCTTCAACCAGCCAAGCTTCACCGTTATACGCTCAATTGGCGAACCTCGGCCCGAACCTCGGCCTATGAAAGGCCAGAACTTCCAATTTCGAGCGTAATAGTCTTTGGGGGGGTACCGCAATGTCCGTTAGTACACGTCCTTTAGGAGGTTCTGGGATGCCCCGCCGATGCTACCCGGCGCCGGAATGCCGGAACCTACGACCCTTCAGATTTTGCCCTCGGCCTCGATTCGTTCTATCTTGATCAAGCAGCAAGAAGCAGTTCCCGGAGATCTGATGAGCGACCGAGTCCAGCAGGAAAGACCAGAAAAGCTCAAAAAATCCAGCTGGTGGTGGCCCGGAGTCGTGGCCAGCAGCTTGGCTGGGGCGGCCCTGGTGGCCTTCCGAGGCTGCTGGCACGGCAAGATGAGCTGGCCGATCGGCGTGCAGGGATATTCGTACCAGGTTTGCCTTGCCTGCGGCGCCAAGCGTCTGTTCGACGAGAAAACCTTCGCCGCGTATGGCCCGTTCCGGTACGACCTGAACGAACTCACCGCTTGGGAAGGGTCCGCGAAACCGACCGCGCATCCCATGGCAGACGCGTCGCAGCCCCCAACCTCATAGCTGGAAGCCTACTCAGCCCATAGGTTCGCAGTTCACACTTCACAGTGAACTGTTGTGCCCGCCCGAATTTGCTACGCTCCGGAGAAGATCCACTAGTTTTACGTTCCTTTTACATCTACCTGACAACTCCAATCCGGCTCCGGAATATAAGGCAAGAGATAGCTCCACAAATCTCAGCAACAAGTTTGGGTCGGAGGAGTGCTCACATGAAAGGAAAGTCCCTGTTGGTCGTTCTCTTCGCGTCGCTGCTGGCGGGCTCCGCCTACGGAGCCAGTTCGCAGCCGGTCGTCGCCTTCACCTTCGTTTGTACCACTAACCAGTTTCAGGGGTCGGGACCGTGTCCCAAGGGCGGCAGGCCTGGGCCTCTTGTTCAAGGCTCCGATGGCAATTTCTACGGCACCGCACAGGTATCTTCGGAAGGCAATTCACAGCCGAATGGCGGAACGGTATTTTCGCTCACGCCTGCCGGAGTATTTAAGCTGCTGCACAAATTCACTGCGGCACCGAATAACTACGCGAACGGTAACAACCCGGGACTGCTGATTGAAGGTCCGGACGGCAACCTCTACGGTACGACCCTTTTTGGCGGCGTCAATAACAATGGAGTCCTGTACCGAGTCGGCAAGACCGGATTGGGCTTTCAAGTCATCCACCGGTTCTGCTCCAAGGCGAACTGCATCGATGGCGCCAGCGGAGCTTTGGTAGTGGGAACGGATGGCAATCTCTACGGTTCTTCATTTACCGGAGGCACGGGCAACTGCGGTCAGTATTATCAGGGCTGCGGTACGATCTTTCGCGTCACTCCGTCGTCCGGAGCGTATGAGGTCGTTTTCAACTTCGATCCCTCCACCACCGGAGAATTTCCCTTAGGCATCACGCCGACCTCAGACGGCACTCTCCACGGGACTGCTTCTGGACCGTCTGGCGTCGAGTTGTTCGACTACACCCCAGCCACCGGAGCCTTCAAAACGGTGTCGCTGAATTTCCCAGCGCCCAATGGCCTGCCGACCGCACCCCAAACTTCGTTGACCCTCGGCCCGAATGGTAATTTTTATGGGCTGTACCATGAATACGGAACTTGCTGCGAAGGGCTCTTCGAGGTTGCACTGGATGGCACCCATCTGCAGCTCTTCCCGGAGATCAGCACCCTTCGGGCCGGCTCGGCGGAGGGATTCCTCCTGGCTAGTGATCACAATTTCTGGCTCGCCGACTACAACGGCGGCAACGGCGCCGGAGCCATCATGGCGCTTTCGCCTTCCCAGGGGACGGTGCTTCAGACGCTCGCTCCGTTCGGCAGCGAGTCGCCTGCACTTGGCGCTTATCCCGGCGGGCTGATCCAAGCCAAAGACGGTACGCTGTGGGGAGCGGACACAATGGGCGGTAACGCCCCCAGTGGCCACTTTGCCGACGGCACCGTATTCAAACTGAATCTGGGATTACCGCCGCGCTAGGAAACACTTTTGCTGCAGCCAGACTAGACCCTTCCCCGTGTCCTTCCCCGCACGGCGACGCGGGGAAGGGATCTGCTGTTTCGTAACCGACCGCGATTGCAGTCGGCGCCAGTTGCGCGGCTCAGGCTCCAACCGGCTGGCCCTGGCTCTTGTACCACTCGACCGTGCGGCGCAGGCCGTCTTCAAAGTTCACCAGAACCTTGTATCCCAAATGCTTTTGCGCCTGCGTGATGTCCGCCAGCGAATGCTTGATGTCCCCACTGCGCTCCGGACCGTACTTGACGCTGCCCTTGTAGCCAGTCAGTTCTTTCAAAGCGTGGAAAGTTTGATTCAGTGTGATCCGCCGTCCTGTGGCGCAGTTAAAAACACGCCCGGCACACTCCGCCGCCGGAGCCGAGCAGGCCAGCAGATTGGCTGAGACGGCATTGTCTATGTAGGTAAAATCACGGCTGGTTTCGCCATCGCCAAAAATCGTAGGCTGGTCCCCACGCAGCATCTGCATACTGAATTTGGCGAGTACTCCGGAGTATTCCGAAGATGGATCCTGTCGCGGCCCGAAAATATTGAAGTAGCGCAGGCAGACGGTTTCGAGGCCATAACAACGGTAGAACGACACCATGTAAAGTTCGCTGGCCAGCTTGGCCACCGCGTATGGCGAGATCGGGTTCGGGGTCATGGCTTCATGCTTCGGAAGCGTCGGTGTATCCCCGTAAGCCGAGGATGAGGCGGCATACACAACGCGCTTCACTTTCGCGTCGCGCGCGGCGACCAGCACATTGACCGTCCCGTCGACATTCGCGCGATTGCTGCTGAGTGGGTCAAGCACCGATTTCGGCACGGACGGAATGGCCGCCTGGTGCAACACGTAATCGACGCCTGCGCACGCTTTGTGCATGGCATCCAGATCGAGAATGTCAGCTTCGCGGAAGTCCATCCGCCCGAGCATTTCGGTCAGATTTTCGCGTCTGCCAGTGGCAAAGTTATCGATGCCGCGAACCTCGTCGCCGCGTTCCAGCAGGGCGCGCACCAGCGAGGATCCGATGAAGCCGGCAGCGCCGGTCACAAGGTATTTGGCCATATGCTTTTAATGATAACGGATGGATTGCCTACCACGCAGAGGAGCCACAGTCACCAGAGTAACTTTATTCCGGAGCCCGCCAAACGGCCGCTAGCCCTTATAACCTTGCAGGAAGGATTCAAGAGCGGCGAGCCCGTTTGGCGATCTGGTGGAACTCATTGCGGGAGAGAAGATGGTTCTTCTGAAAGAACTCGGTAATCTCATCGAGAAACGCTTTCGGGTCGGCCGTCGCCAGAGTATCCTTGATACTGTTCTCCTGAGCCGATATCCCATTGGAGACCGCGCTGCGCCCAGCCAGCGCGCCGAGGAGATCCTTCAAGTGCAACTGCTGTACGGGTTCGATTTCCGCGAAGCAAATGCCCATGCCCAGGAAGGGGTACGAGGCGCGAACCGTGCCCCGAGTCTCTATCCGGATGCCGAACGATTTGAGTACGAGATCCACTTTCGTGCCGATGGGAAACGTTGTGTTCATTTCCACATAGCATCCGTGCAAGCTCACGTCGGTAACGGTTCCCCAAATGCGCACGTCGCTGGCCTCGGTTCGAAACTCCGCGCTGCCCGAACAACGAAGCCGGGGGCTTTGCCGCCGCTCTTTCCACGCGACAGTCTTCGCAGTACTGTTCGCGGCAGTACTGTTCGCGGAAGTACTGTTCGCTGCTGCCGGAGCTTCGCCGCCGCTCCGTGCAATTGCATCTGCGGGCGCGCCTTCCGGCGCGGATCCCTTTAGCCGGCGAAGATAGTCCACGCTCTCGTCGCCGTTGCTGGAGTCTGGCGTCAAGTCGGGTTGTGCGCGATAGATACGCGGGTCCACGAGAACGCTACGATGGGAACTCCGCCATATGCTTGCCCGAGCGTGCTCATCGCCTGGCGCAACTGGTTGCCCGACAGCCGGTCACACTTGGTGGCCACAATCGCATGTGGCCTTTCTCTGGACGCCAGGAATTCCATCAACTGGCCATCGCTTTCCTGGGGAGGAATGTTCGAATCCACCAGCGCCAGACACAGCGCCAGGCTCGGGCGTTGGTGAAGATATGGGTCCACAAACCGCGCCCAGTCTCCAGAGATTTCGCGGGAAACCTTGGCATAACCGTAACCTGGAAGGTCAGCGAATCGCAGCTCGGGCCTCGGTTGCCCTGCTCGGCGGACTTCATAAAAGTTAATGCTTCGCGTGCGTCCGGGCGTGTTGCTGGTGCGGGCCAGCTTCGCGCCGACCAACGAATTGATGACGCTCGATTTCCCAACGTTGGAGCGTCCGAGAAAAGCGATCTCCGGCACGCCGGGGGGAGGGAAGTGCGTCAGGTCACTCGCCGACAGCATGAAGCGCGCCAGAATCCGCATATAGACAGTTTCCAGTGTTTGGGTTGTGGATGGCAAGCGGTGCGAAAGAAAAATAGTTCGAAGAAAAAAGTTTGCTAGAGCCCTAGCGGTCGTTTGGGATGCACATCCTGCTCCTTGATCGGATGCAGCCTGTGCCAGAGCATGAGTCCGCTCGCGATGACTAGTCCGATCAGGACGCTGATCAGGAAGAACCATCGATAAGCAGGAAGTGCGATCAGCAGAATTGCGACGACAGAGACGGCGACGACGAGACCCGCCGATCCCCTGAGGCTGAATCCAGAGCGGCTGCCGGATTACGGTTCCATAAGTTTTATTTTACCGCCGGTTCGCAAACCCTCTCAGATGGGTGGAGAGGGTTTTTTATTTGGCAGAGAAACGCGCGTCGGAGGGCCTCCGAATTTGTGTGGTTGTTACTCCATTTTTGGATGTTAACTAGATAGGTATTACACAGTACATAACTTTATGTCCCCCCCGGGATTTCCCGCAACGCTATGACTTAAAAGGACTTACTCCTAACGACTAGAGGGGTATGGACTTAAGCTCGATTTTCGGCCTAAATTCCCGTTTTGGGGCGGTTTTGGGAACGATTCGCGCGTTTCCGCACTGGGTTCGCTCACTCTCGCTGAACAGCTTGGTTTATCAAAGAGTACTGGGCCGCTGCTTCTCGAACTTCCTTGAAGACAGCGCTCCGGCTTTGCCGGTCAGCTGTCATTGTCGCATTGGGCGCGTTGCGCGTCTGTGAGGGTGGTCACTGGATGATGTGATGAAAGACTCGGTGGTCGATGGTTTTCCGGCTAACGTAAAAGTTTCCTGGACAATTGGTCTCTTGTAGGCCATGAGTGGGAAGAAGCAGAAAACACCGTGGTGCCAACAGAGTCTTTACCAGTTGAGACATTCGCAGAACTCCACACTTCGGTTCCGTTGATATAGACAGCCATGCTACGAGCAGAATAGGTGTTCTCGGTACAGTCGTAGAACGTGATGGAGAGGACACCTGCCATTACCTTATCTATTGCGGGGATTGAATCCACTGACTTTCCAATCCAGCCTGACTCTTGAGAAGCCAAATATCGTTCGGTAAGTTCCAATTTTCCATTTGTCTCCTCTTGGTGTATGGGCGATTGCACATTCAACCAGAGTTTGGGCTGTTCGCTTTGAAGAAGTGCAGCCTTAACATCCATCATCGCGAAATCCCTGTCAGACAGTAATGGTCGCTCAACATCCGTTCGTAAACTGCACGTCAACTTGGCTACCAGCATGAGGCTCTGGATTGTAGGCTGGTGGCAGTTAACTGTCGATTCATTATGTTCCCCTCCGACTTGAAGACTGCTGCACGGACCCTGAGTGACGGAGCCAACGGCTGCGCTCTTATCTCCCAATGCTTGAGGACCATCGCCTGTACTACGTTTGGCCGCTGCCCCCTTGCTCTTCTTTGTTGGCATCTCCGTGACAGGGGTAGTGGCATCTTTTTCGACGGCGGGAGTATTGGGAACGTCTGACGGTTTGGACACGTCCTTCGAGGCTGTCGTGGGTGTGATCGTGACTTTCTTATTTGGCACCCACAAAGCCCAGACAATTAGTCCAGCAGTAATCAATGACATGACTGTGCCGATCGCTATTTTTCCCCAATCGGTGACGGTCGTTGATTCGTCGTCGTAATCGACTGTCTGTCTACATTCCGAAAGGTAGTGAACGGCCAGACTCAGGAAGATGAAAGCAAGACTGGCAGGCAGCATCGGATCGGAGAACGAAGCGCCACGAGTCAACACAGTTCCTAGAAAAACGAATCCTAGCAGCAACAAAACTTTGGACAAAGTTCCCATCTCTTGAAACGATGAGAGCGGATTCCAATTTCCTTCGGCCATCTCTATTTCTTCCCTTTAGGGCTGTCTAGGTTCGTGCTTCTTTATCGCTTCCTCTAAGTGTTGGAGATGCACGGAGTAGTCTTGTTCGTATTCATATCCCGATGGAACCAAGCCTTTGGCCTTTGCCAGTTCAGTCTTCGCAGCGCCCTGATTCCCTAGATTGATGTACGCCAGTCCCGCCAATAGATGTGGCGTTGCCCACATCGGATCAGATGTCATTAAAGTCTGGGTATCAAGTAATGCCTGCTGTTCCTGCCCTGCCGCTATTTCACTTTGGATTTTAGCCACTAATTCATTCGGAACGCTTACGTTTAACGTACTGCTCCCGCCGCTCACCGTCTTTTTCTGAGAGCCATCATAGTTATAGGTGACGTTCGGCTGCACGCAGTTCGTGGTGGCTTGGTTGTTGCTTCCCCCAATTTGAAGGTTGCTGCACGGTCCCTGATTGATGTTTCCGCCGACAGCGCCGCTGCCCTCTCCATGCTGCTCAATCTTGGTTTTCTTTTTGTCACTACTCTGGTGGTGGGTTGGTTGGTTCTGGGGTTCTTGAGCCTTTGGTTCTGGCTGGGCGGGTTGGGGCTGCGCTTTCGGCTGTTCAACGGGAGTCGATGGCGTCGGCGGCTTGTCGTAATGACTGATTATGCGCCAGAGAATTAACCCGCCGATCACAGTGACCAATATTCCGATAGCGATTATTCCGAACGGTCTTTCCCACCATTTCTTTTCCTGAACGGTGCTTGAGGCATTCACCCTGCTTCTCCCAAACAGCCAGCGTACTGCTGAAGACCCAGCCCTCTGTAATTTTGCTACATTGCGGTTTCGGTAGCCTTTGCAATCGGGCGGGCAACTCACTAACGGTGCCCAGATTCCGATAGTTGTGTAAGTCAAGGGACTCAAAGGACGCGGAGGTAGAGGCATCTCAAGAAATTGGGCGACACCTTCTCTGTTGAAGCGGCCTTCCAGACACATAGGCATGTATAAAACCTCGTGTTCCAGTTGCACTGGTGAGCATTCAAGATTCGGGCATGGGCGAAACCTGTCAGTCTCAAGGAACTTCTCAACCGCATTCCGATCAGTGAAGTTGATGTTCTGGAGGTCTTTGCCTTCTGCCATCGCGCACGTCCACAACAAGACCCAATGCGGACAGTATAACCCTTGGCGAACAAGGGGCGAAAATGCTATTGTGCAACGATGGACGAAGGCCGCAAACGTGTGATCGGAATCATGGCAGCGATTCTCGACAGCGTTCACATGCAAACGGCGGATGATCTGTTCGGGACTCCGCAAGGAAGCCCACGAACGGACAAGTTGATTGCAGCCTCAATCCAATGGGCTGTGCAGATAATGAAGAAGATTGATACTGTGGGCGGATTGAATGACTCCCGACGAAATGGAAGTAGCGAAGGAAATGGGCCGGGTGGGCCACATCAAAGTGGAGAGTCTAACGCCGGGTGCGCCACTTCTCGCTTTTGAGAAGTGGCCTGCGGAGAACCGAAACCGCGCTTGTGGCGGCAGCATCGCGGGCCACCCTTCGGCTATCGCTCAGAGCAGGCTTTCTCAAAAAGCGTGAGAAGTGGCGCACCCCAGTTTGTGTCACTGCAACGTTTTAAAAAACCCGAACTATACTTTCCGCGTTAATCGGGCCCACCCGCCCGGAGATGTAGGCCACCCGCCATCGTATCCACTTGACCGGGACTCAGCGGTTTTTCTCTTTCAGGTTTTGCGCTCCGTAACCGGGAGGTTGTTCTGAGATCGCGCTGGCTTCCCGGTATAGGGCCACTACTGAGCGTACGACATCTTCCAATGCTGCTCTCTGGGAACCCAGGGCGCTCTCGACTCCGGTCTGGTAGGTTTGTACGCCCAAGTAGCGCGCCACCTGTTGCACCAGATCGGTGACGGGGCCCCGAGGGGGAATCGGTATGAACTGGCCATTTACAAAGATCCAGCCGCCACCGTCCACTGCCACTCCTCCGAAAATCTGACCGACCAGTCCGATGTTCGGAAACGGCTGGCGCGGACGCAGTACTAAGTTGAGAGTCGCAGTTAGGTTGTCCATGTCGATGCTCGTTACCTCTGCCAACATATAAGGCTGGTAAATGTCTTTTGGATCTCCGATCTGGAACTTGTATCCGGTCAGGAGGCTCTGGCTGCCGTTGGTTGCCGGCATCAGGTAGGAGTGGTTGTCTTCGAAGCGATGCACTAGGACGCACGCGTCTCCGATGGCCGCGTCCCAGCGTTGGGGCACTCGAAACTCCACGAGATAGTCGCCGAGTTCGGCGGCAAGGAAGCCGGGCAAGTCGGTGCGGTGCAGCGGGCGCAGTTGCACCGTGCCGCTCCACGCCGGAGAAGGCGGCGTCCAGACCCTGGCTTCGTCCAGCCAACCGCGGCCTCGCATGTTCCAGGCGTTAAGCCCGGGGCCGACTTTTGTGAACTCAGCGTTATCATCCTCCATCCAGGGATAGGCGGCGGTGCTCATTACGTCCCAGGGGTCGCGGTAGTCGTCGGTCGAGCCTTGCATGCGCGCGTGATCGAGACCGTAGCCATGTCCCATTTCCTGTCCCAGGAGGCTGGGACTCAACGATAAGCTGTCGCACAGGGCTGCCATCCATCCGACCCAGCCACACAAGTCCACTTGACCGAGACCACTCACTACTACTCCGGCAAACTGGCTGAGATCGACGCCGGCAGCGGTGGCGAGCGCCTTGGCTTCGTCGCGGAGTCCGTTGCGATCCAATTTGGTGCCATAGTCCGCGCGATTGTAGGGCAACGTGTACCAGCCGAAGATCTTGGTTCCGGAAAGGTCGAGCTTGCCGTGGGACATGTCGCGGAAGAAATCCACCATATTCTCTTTGCCTGTACCCGCGGAGGTGAACAGGTCGTTGTAGATGGTCATGCTGGGGAGCGGGTCGGTATTGTCCTGAAAACGCACCAGGATGACTGCCCAGGGCGACTGTACGGTGGCCAACTCGCCGAGCAATCCAAGCAGATAAGACAGATTCGTATTCAAGAGATCGTTCCTAGACAGTCCCATCTCGTTTCTCCTCATTCTCCTTAGGGGATAGTGGCGGGAGAGCGGGAAACGTATCGGGCTAAACTTGGGGACAGAAGCCTGGGGACAGACGGGATGTTTCCTCACAAACCACCCGAGATCGAAAAACATTGACTTAAGACCCGTCGTGCGCGAAAATAAAAATCTGATTGGGGCAGTTTCGAAGTCCGTCCACCAAGACGGCCCTCGAAGCTGCCCCAAAGCCGTTTCAGTGCTCTTTTAGGAGTTAAGTCCTTATTCCGGAATACTTTGATATAAGTCCTTTCGATTCAAAGACCGAGTCCGAAAATTCCCGCTAACTCTATGATTCCAGGAGACCAGGGGGGAGGGGGGTGGGGGTACCAAGTAGTAAACTCCCGGTGCCGACACAGCGGCACGAATGAAATTGTGCCCTTCCCGTTTCGGACAGAAAACGTGGGGACACGCGGTACGTTTCCTGATTTTCTGTCATGTGGATCGAGAAAATCCCGAGAGGGCGGCGACTGTGGAATCCCACCCTAGCGTCGCAAAAGACGCGACGCTAGGATGGGGCACCCGGCCGTTCTCCAAAATGCTAGCGCCACACTGAGTCGTCCTTGCCGGAAAGGACCCTGTCCAGATACGTTGCGGTGCTAATCAACGCCAGATGAGTGAATGCCTGTGGGAAGTTGCCGAGATGTTGCCCGCTTGAACCAATTTGCTCCGAGTAGAGTCCAAGATGGTTGGCGTATCCCAAGAGTTTCTCAAACAACAATTGAGCCTTTTCCAACTCCCCAGCGCGCGCCAGGCATTCGATGTACCAAAACGAGCATGCAGTAAAGCTACCCTCTCCGCCTGGAAGCCCGTCCACATGCGTGCGTTCCGCCTCGTAGCGACGGACAAGGGTATCTTCGACTAATCGTGCTTCAATCGCTTTCATAGTCGAGCGCCACATCGGATCGACCGGGCTGATGAACCGCATGAGTGGCATTAGCAGGACCGACGCATCCAGGTCTTTCGTCCCCTTTGATTGCACAAACGACTGCAGTTCGTCATCCCAGAAGTTCGTAAAGATGTCCTGTCGTATCGCGTCGCGGGTGCGCTGCCAGGCATCGAGAGGCCCCGAAAGCGAGCGTTTCTGCGCCAGCCGCAAGGCTCGGTCGAAAGCCACCCAGCACATAAAACGCGAGTGCAGGAATTCTCGCGCGCCGCCACGAACCTCCCATATACCTTCATCGGGCCGTTGCCAGTTCTTGCCCAGCCACTCCAATATCCGCTGAACTTCCTGCCACCCGGCATAGGAAATGGGATCTCCGTATTTGTTTGCGAGATAGATGGAATCCATCATTTCGCCATAAATATCCAGCTGCAACTGCTGATAGGCTGCGTTTCCGATGCGCACGGGCCGCGAATGTTCATACCCCTGCAGATGATCCAGCGTCAGCTCATCGAGCTTCTGCCTGCCATCAATCCCGTACATCACCTGCAGCGGTCCCCGCTCCGCATCGTCACCGAGCCGCCCCTTCAGCCAGTCGATGAATGCCTCAGCCTCTTCGACAAAACCCAATCGGATCAGCGCATAAAGCGTGAATGTCGCATCTCGCAACCATGTGAAGCGATAATCCCAATTGCGCGGTCCGCCAATTTGTTCCGGCAGGGAAAATGTCGGTGCTGCAATCAAGGATCCATGCTCCCGGCTGATCAGCAGCTTTAACATTAGAGCGGAACGGTTGACCATCTCGCGCCACCGGCCCTTGTACTTTGATTTCGCGATCCATCCCTTCCAGAAGCTCGCTGTCTCCTTGAAGCGCTGCTCTACAAATTCCATCTCGGGTTCCTGTCCGCGGGGGCGAACTCCACCAAAGATAAACGTCGCCTTTTCGCCGGCGCGGAGGCTGAACTCGGAGGTTGCATCCTGGGACTGTTGTCGCAGGACACTGGTGGAGTACAGCGCCATCGGTGGACAGGTATCGCTCGCCGGCGAAAAAATCGCGCACCGATCTTCGATGTTCACAGTGTGCCCACACATACCGTAGTTAAATCGTGGTTGGCACCGCATCTTGAAATCGACCTCGCCCCTGATAACGGCCAGGGTGCGGATAATCTCATTCGGTTGCTCCCCGTCGGCCCCAATGGGCATGTAGTCAGTCAGCTCAGCCACACCCTCCTCGGCAAGAAATCGTGTGAGCAGAATGTTCGTGTCTGGCAAATACAGCTGCCGTACGCGCCTTTCTTTGAGTTGCGGCTGAATCTGGAAACAGCCACCTCTCTCATCATCGAGCAGCGCGGCAAACACGCTGGGAGAATCGAAATTTGGGTAGCAGAGAAAGTCGATTGAACCGTTTACACCCACGAGCGCAATCGACCGCATATTGCCAATCACCCCGTAGTTCTCAATCGGTTCAAAGCTCATGGGTGTGGGTCAGTTCCGAGGGTAAATTCTAGCTGATCCGATATGCATCGTGGAGCTGGATCAGACTTGCTGCCGGGTGCCCCAATCATCGCGCACTTTGCGATGAGTGGGATTCCACTGCGGCGTCACTCTAGTCTATTGCAGGGCCGTAGAGTTGCCCTTCTTTTTCCGATAGTTCTCAAGCGGAGGTTACTCTCTACTCCGTAAAATCGCAGCCATCACGCGCGGGTTGCGGCGTCCGTGCAATATCGCAACAACCCACAACGGTCTTTCGTCTGGCGCATAGGCAATCAGGTACTCGCGGGCCATGGTAAACCGCAGCGGCCGCGAGGCGAGGTCTGGACGTTTTATGGCCCTGGTTTGGGAGAGGCAGCAGCTTATCGAGGGCGGCCAAAATATCTGCGATCACTCGGCCGGCGGCGTCGAGGTTGGCATCCAGATTAGCCTCGGCAATAAATTCCCAAATCTCGTCAAGATCAAGGGCAGCTTCCGGGTGGAAATCGTAGCCGGTCATTTATCACGGCTGGAACCTGACTGGGAACGGCGGGCCGCGCTCTTTTCACGCAAGCGGGCAAAGACCTCGTCGCCGGGGATGGGCTTTACCCTGCCACTCTTTAAGTCGTCATACCGGTTGTTGAGCGTCTCCCGCGTCTGGGCCAACTCCTCGAAGTAGCCAGCCATGGCGTCCTCAACCAGTTCATCAGGGCCGCGTCCGGTTTCTGCTACCCAACGGTCTATCTGCGCCTTTATTTCGGGATTATTAAGGTGCACGTCCATGGCCCTAAGATACGGGAAAGCCAGACTCGGGGCAACGCCAAAGACGCGGGGTGCCATGAGTGAAATTCCACCGCGGCGGCGTTCTAGGCTACTGCCGCGCCGTGGGAATCTCCGGTGTGGGGGGCGTCACGATGGGAGCCATTGTTGTTTCGGTGTCCGATGACATCTGCGGCAGCGGGCCTTCGAGGGCGACGGCCAGCACCTGGTCCATATTTTCGACGAAATGCAATTTCATCGCGGTGCGCAGGTTCTCTGGGACCTCGGCAACATCCTTTTCGTTGTCCTGCGGCAGGATCACTTCGAATAATCCGGCGCGATGCGCGGCCAGGAGCTTTTCTTTCAGTCCGCCGATGGGAAGGACTTTGCCGCGGAGCGTAATTTCGCCGGTCATGGCGATATCGCGGCGCACCGGAATCCGGCTTAGCGCGCTGGCCAGGGCGGTTGCGATGGTGATGCCTGCCGACGGGCCATCTTTTGGAATCGCACCTTCGGGGACGTGCACATGAATATCGAGCGTGCGGTAGAAATCGCGGGGCAGTCCGAGGCGCGCCGCCCGCGAGCGAATGTAGGACATGGCAGCCTGCGCCGACTCCTGCATCACGTCGCCCAACTGGCCGGTTAAAGTGAGCTTGCCTTTGCCATCCACTGCCGAGGCCTCAGTGCTGAGGATCGACCCTCCCACTTCGGTCCACGCCAGGCCCGTCACCAGGCCAACTTCGCTCTTCTCGTGGGCGAGGGTGTCGCGGAACTTTATCACGCCGAGGTAGTCGCCGATCTTTCCCGCCTGGATCGAAGCGGAGAAGTTCGCGCCTTCTTTCACCACCTTGCGCGCCACTTTGCGGCAGATGTTGCCAATTTCCCGCTCCAGGTTTCGCACCCCGGCTTCGCGGGTGTACGAGCGAATGATCTGCTGAATCGCGTCGTCGGAGAACTGCACGTTCTTCTCCGTCAACCCTGCCTGCAGCATCTGCTTCTTTACCAGGAACTGTTTCGCGATCTCGACCTTTTCCGGTTCCGTGTAGCCGTGCAGGCGCAGTACTTCCATGCGATCCTGCAGGGCGGGCGGAACGGTGTGAATCACGTTCGCCGTGGCCACGAAGAAGACTTGGGAGAGGTCGTATTCGACGTCGAGGTAATGATCGACGAACATGAAGTTCTGTTCGGGATCGAGAACTTCGAGCAGCGCCGCCGACGGGTCGCCGCGGAAGTCCATCGACATTTTGTCGACTTCGTCGAGCATGAACACCGGGTTCTTGGTGCCAGCCTTTTTCATCATCTGGATGATCTGGCCGGGCAGGGCGCCGATGTAGGTGCGGCGATGGCCGCGGATTTCCGCCTCATCGCGCACGCCGCCGAGCGACATACGCACGAACTTGCGGCCGGTGGCTTTGGCGATCGACATTCCGAGCGAAGTCTTGCCTACGCCGGGAGGTCCGACGAAGCAAAGAATCGAGCCTTTCGGATTTTTTACCAATTGGCGGACGGCGAGAAATTCGAGAATGCGCTCCTTGATTTTCTCGAGGCCATAATGATCTTCGTTCAGAGTTTTTTCGGCGCGCGTGATGTTGCGGATCTCTTTCGACCGCTTCTTCCACGGCACGGCCAGCAGCCAGTCGAGATAGTTGCGAGAAACCGTGGACTCAGCTGACATGGGCGGCATCGCTTCCAGTTTCTTGAGTTCCTGGATCGCCTTGTCGCGAACTTCCTTCGGCATGCCCGCGGATTCGACCTTCTTCTTCAGTTCGTCGAATTCGCTCTTTTCGCCGCGTCCGAGTTCTTTTTGAATCGCTTTGATCTTTTCGTTGAGGTAATACTCTTTTTGCGCCTTCTCCATCTGGCGCTTCACACGCGACTGGATGGTGCGGTCCATGTTGAGCTTTTCGATTTCCACGTCAAGCACGTCGCCTATGCGGTTCAAGCGCTCAGCGGGATCGAAGATCTCGAGCAAGCCCTGCTTTTCTTCGATCGAGAGTTGCAGGTTGGCGGCGATAGTGTCGGTCAGCTTCGCCGGATCTTCCATGCGCACGGCCGCGATCATGGTTTCGTAGTTCAGCGACTGGCAAAGCTTTACATATTGCTCGAACATGCCGGTGACGCGCTGCATGCCCGCTTCAATCTGCGCCGTCGTCTCAGTGGCATAACGGGCGACCCGCACGGTTGCCTGCAGATAGCCTTCGGTCTCGACGACCTGGAGGATCTTGCCACGCTCGATGCCTTCGACCAGCACTTTGATGTTTCCGTCGGGAAGCTTCAGGCTCTGCACGATGTTGACGATGGTGCCGACCTGGAAGATGTCTCCGGCCTTGGGCTCGTCGATGCTGGCATCGTGCTGCGTCGCGAGAAATATCTTCTTATCGCTGGCCAGAGCTTCTTCGAGCGCGCGAACGCTCGACTCGCGGCCCACCACGAACGGAGTCATCATGTACGGAAAGATGACCACGTCCCGAATGGGCATCATCGGCAGTTTCTTGCTCTCGAACTTTTCCTTTGGGTTCGACAACTCGGTCTCCCGTCTCTGGACTCTAATCCCACCCTGGCGTCGCAAAAGACGCGACGCCAGGATGGGGCACCCTGCATCCTGAACTAGCTAGCTGCTTTTTCGATCATGGCCAGCGAGACGTTTCGTTTCTCCACCATCTCGCGGGTCACTTCAAATTCCTTAACTTTCTTCTGGCTGGGCAGACTATACATCAATTCCAGCATGAGTTCTTCCAGAATCATGCGCAATCCGCGGGCGCCGACTTTACGTGCCATGGCCTGGCGCGCGATCGCCCGGTTGGCGTCGTCGCTGAACTTCAGCCGCACATTTTCAAACTCGAACAGGCGCTGGTACTGTTTCACGATCGCATTTTTCGGGCGCGTCAGAATTTCGACCAGCGCGTCTTCGTCCAATTGCTGCAGCACTCCCATCACCGGCAGGCGCCCGACAAACTCAGGGATCAGGCCGAACTTGATCAGGTCCTCGGGCTGCGCTTCCGAGACGAGTTCAAAGTTGCGCAGCGCGGCGATGCCCGCCTCGGTTTCCGTATCTTCTCCCATTCGGAAGCCCAGAGCCTTCTTGCCGATGCGCCGCCCAATAATTTTCTCCAGGCCGACGAAGGCGCCGCCGCAAATGAAGAGGATGTTTGTGGTATCGACGGGCGTGAATTCCTGATGCGGATGCTTGCGCCCACCCTGCGGCGGAACGTTGGCGATCGTGCCTTCGAGAATCTTGAGCAACGCCTGTTGCACGCCTTCGCCCGAC